>Ga0049107_10000018_pt1 | contig 74081 bp, 67 predicted proteins | sample WorMetilPIANOSA1_FD_61187 | JGI IMG/M metagenome (GOLD analysis project Ga0049107, IMG submission 61187) | Marine gutless worms symbiont microbial communities from Max Planck institute for Marine Microbiology, Germany - Olavius ilvae PIANOSA.1 | ecosystem: Host-associated > Annelida > Digestive...
GGCGCCATGGCGCCCTCGTCGGGCTCGGTGCGCCACAGCCATGCCGGCACCTCCGGCTCCTCGACCGGGCGGCTGCACGCCGGCACGCCGGCCTTGCGGAAGTACTTCTGGGCCAGCACGTCGCAGGCGACCTGGCTCCAGGCGGCCGGCACCTCGATGTCGGCGACCTCGAACACCACGCTGCCGTCGGGATTGCGGATCTCGCTGGAGGTGCGCCGGAACTCGACGCCCGCATAGGGCTCTTCGCCGGTTCGGGTGAAGTGGCGCCTGATCCGCATGCGGCAAGTTCCCCCGCGACTTCCGTGTCTCGTGCCCCCTGGACGGGCGTCAAGCCCGTTGGGGAGGTCCGGCGTGCCGACGTCCTGTCCGGTCGGGGTCCTGCCACGTGCAGGGCGCCTACGGCGCGAAATCTCGACCGTATGACACGCCGAGACCCTAGATATTGATGCTAGCACCAGATTTAGGGGGAGGGAAGCGCGAAATCGCAACCCATGTTGGCAACCGTCGGCGACGGCTATCCTTCCGGTGGACGCTGGCGGCTGACCACGAGAATCGCGCCGACGATCAGCACCGCGCCCGCCGCCTGCGGCCCCGTCAGGCTCTCGCCCAACAGCGTGACGGCGAGCCCGATGGCGACGACGGGCTCGGCGTTCGACAGCATCGCGGCGCGCACCGGACCGATCATGGGCACGGCGCTGAAGAAACTGGCGATGCCGCCGATGAAGAACACCGCGGTGCCGACGAAGCCGATCCAGCCCAGCGCGGTCGCGGGCGGCGTGACGCCGCCGCGCACGGCGACCAGCACGATCGTCGTCAGCGCCGCGCCGATCAGCATCCAGGCGATCACGGGCACGCTGCCGTTGCGCAGCATCATGCGGCTGGTGCCGGCGATCGTGACCGCCACACCCAGCGCCGCGACCAGCGCCAGCGCCACGCCGCGCGGGTCTATGCGCTCCGCCGTCGCGCCGACCGCCAGGGCGACGCCGGCGAAGGCCGCGGCGAAGGCGCCGAGTCGCTGCGGCGTCAGCTTCTCGTCCTCGGTGAAACGGGCGATCAGCGTGACCATCAGCGGGAAACTGAAGAACAGCAGCACGGTGACGCTGACGGAGATGAACGTCAGCGCCTCGAGATAGAGCCACGACTCGATGCACATCACGACGCCGAAGATCAGCGCCCACAGCCGGTCGCGCAGGGCGGCGATGGTCAGCGTCCCATGGTGGGCGAGGTAGAACAGCCACACCGCCAGACCGCCGGTGAAGAAGCGCATCGCCACCAGGCTGGGCGGGTCGCTGCCGCCGGCATAGGCGAAGCGCGCCAGCGTCGGCGCCGCGCCGAAGGCCAGGGCGGAGACCAGGACCAGGGCGACGCCCAGCCATTCGCGGCGGTCGAGCCCGCGGGACGCGGCGAAGGGGCGGGTCATCGGGTTTCCGGGGCTGGGGCGGCGGGAGAGCGATCACGGCCGACGCGCCCGGCGCTGTCAAGGCCCGGCACGGTCAAAGTCGGGCGCTGGACGGCCATGGGCGCCGGTGCCATATTCCCGGCCGAATCGCGGCCGAGACTGTGCTTTCGGACGCGCACGCGAGGACATGAGAGCCGATGGCTACCTGGAGCACGCGCCTGACGACGTGGCTGGCCGGCAAGCCGGCGGGCCGCGACCAGTTCGGCAACCGCTACTTCACCGGCAAGCCGCGCCGCGGCTATGCGCGCGAGCGGCGCTGGGTGCTCTACGCGGGCGAGGAGGACGCCAGCCGCGTGCCGCCGGAGTGGCACGCCTGGCTGCACTACACGGTCGACCAGCCGCCCGCCGCCGACCGTCCGGCGCGGCCCTGGCTGAAGGAGCACCAGCCCAACCTGACCGGCACGGAGGCCGCCTACCGGCCGCAGGGCAGCATCTTCAAGGGCGGCCGGCGCGCCAAGGCGACCGGCGACTACGAGGCCTGGACGCCGCCGGGGCCGCCGGGACCCGCCGCGTGACGCCGCACTCGCGCGAGATCGTGCAGATCGGCACCGGCGCGGCGATGGTCTGCGCGCTGGGGCTGTTTTTCGTCTACCAGTACTCGTTCGGGCGCCAGGTCGACGCCGGCGGCTACGACCTGATCGCGCGCTTCGATCGCGTCGACGGCCTGGTCGTCGGCAGCGAGGTCTACGCGGCGGGCATCCAGGTCGGCCGTGTCACCAGAATGGACCTGGACGAGAACAAGCGGGCGGTGCTGACCCTGGAGGTCGACCGCCGCGTCGAGTTGGACAGCGACGCGACCGCGTCGGTCGCGACGGACGGCCTGTTGGGCAGCAAGTTCGTGCAGCTCAACATCGGCGGCGGTGAGGAGACGATCGAGCCGGGCGTTGAGATCACCTACACCGAGTCGACGATGATCTTGGACGACCTCCTGGACCTGATCATCGCCCAGGCGCGGCGCAACCAGGCGCGCCTCAAGGATCTCGAATGAGCCGGCGAGGGAGTATCCGGTCATGATGCGCAATATCGTCGAGACGGTGCTGGGCGGCGTCGTGCTGCTGGTCGCCATCGTCTTCGTCTTCTTCGCCTGGCGCACTGCCGACGTGCAGGCGGTCACCGGCTACGACGTCGAGGCGCGTTTCCTCAAGGTCGGCGGGCTGGAGCCCGGCGCCGACGTGCGCATCAGCGGCGTCAAGGTCGGCACGGTGGCGAGCCGCGAGCTGGACCTGATGAGTTTCGAGGCCATCGTCAAGATGTCGATCCGTTCCGACGTCTCGCTGCCGGTCGATACCGTGGCGGTCGTCGCCAGCGACGGCCTGTTGGGCGGCAAGTACCTGCGGCTGATCCCGGGCGGCGCCGAAGAGGCGATCGCTCCCGACGGCATGCTGACCAATACGCGCGACCACCGTTCGCTCGAGGATTCGGTCTCGGAGATCATCTTCCTGGCCACGGGCAGCGGCGGGAACTGAACGCGATGGACGGTGAAGCCAGCGCGCCCGGCCAGAGCTGGGACCCGGACCGCTATGCGCGCAACGCCGCCTTCGTGCCGGCGCTGGGCCAGCCGGTGCTGGACCTGCTGGCGCCCCGATCGGGCGAGCGCATCCTCGATCTCGGCTGCGGCGACGGTGCCCTGACGGCCAAGCTGGTCGCCGCGGGGGCGGACGTCGTCGGCGTCGACGCCAGCGCCGAACAGATCGCCGCGGCGCAGGCCGCGGGGCTCGACGCGCGCGTCGTCGACGGCGCGGCGCTGGACTTCGACGCCGAATTCGACGCCGTGTTCTCGAACGCCGCGCTGCACTGGATGCGCGATCCGGACGCGGTGATCGCCGGCGTCGCGCGGGCGCTGAGGCCCGGCGGCCGCTTCGTCGCGGAGATGGGCGGCGCCGGCAATTGCGGCGCCATCCGCGACGCGCTCTACGCCGCGCTCGAGCGCCGCGGCCTCGACGCCGCCGCCTTCGACCCGTGGTACTTCCCGGGCATCGAGGAATACGCCGGCCGCCTGGAGGCGCACGGTTTCGCGGTCGAGACCATCGAACTGGTCCCGCGGCCGACGCCGCTGCCGGGCGACATCGCCGACTGGCTCGACACCTTCGCCGAGAGCTTCCTCGCCGCCGTGCCGGAAGCGGGGCGCGGCGAGATCAAGGACGAACTGAGGGAGGCCCTGCGGCCGACGCTCCAGGACAATGGGCAATGGTTCGCCGACTACGTCCGCCTGCGCTTCGCCGCGCACCTCTAGGCTCTTCGCTGCTGGCCTGGGCGCTTGCGGTCGTGGCCATGCCGCTCGCGGCGCAGGAACCGGCGCGGCCGGGCGTCGAGCTTGACGTGCCGGAGATCGTCGTGCCCGAACGGCCCGGCCGGCGCGGGCTGTTGGCGCGCGACGGCGCGGTGCTGCAGGGCCTCGACAAGGTGACGGCGCGCATCTCCACCTTCGACGCGCCGGTCGGCGCCATCGCCCTGTTCGGCACGCTGGAGATCACCGTGCGGGCCTGCCAGGAGACGCCGCCGACCGAGCCGCCGGAGAGCGCCGCCTTCGTCGAGGTGACGGAGGCCCAGGCGGGGCAACGGCGCCAGGTGCTGTTCACCGGTTGGATGTTCGCCTCGAGCCCCGCGCTCTCGGCGCTGGAGCACCCGGTCTACGACGTCTGGGTGATCGACTGCATGAAGGCGTCGAACGCGGCCTCGTCCAGCTCGCCATAGAACCGCGCCTCGACGCGCAGCGCCTCGGTCAGGCGCGACCGGTAGGCGCTGCGGCTGATCTCGATGACGCCAAACTGTTGCAGGTGCTCGGTGACGAACTGGGTGTCGAGCAGCCGGAAGCCGCCCTGGCAGAGCCGCGCCACCAGGTGCACCAGCGCCACCTTGCTGGCGTCGCGGGCGCGGCTGAACATGCTCTCGCCGAAGAAGGCGCCGCCCAGCGCCACGCCGTAGAGGCCGCCGACCATGCGGTCGTCCAGCCAGCACTCGATCGAATGCGCGAAGCCCATTTCGTGCAGCGCCGTGTACAGGCGCTCGATCTCAGGGTTGATCCAGGTGTCCGGCCGCGCCTCGGTCGGCTCGGCGCAGCCGCGCACGACTTCGGTGAAGGCGGTGTCGCAGCGCACCTCGTAGGGCGCGCGCTTCAGCGTGCGGCGCAGCCGGCGCGGCAGATGGAAGTCCTCCAGCGGCAGCACGCCGCGCAACTCCGGGTCGATCCAGAACAGCTCGCGGTGATGGCGGCTCTCGGCCATCGGGAAGATGCCGCTGGCGTAGGCGCCCAGCAGCAGTTGCGGGGTCAGGCCGGCCATGGCTTGCCCCCTTGCGCTCCCGGGTTCAGCCGCCGGCGTTGTCGGCGACGAAGCGCTCCAGCCAGTGGATGTCGTAGTTGCCGTCCAGGAAGGCCGGGTCTGCCATGATGCGCTGGTGCAGCGGGATGGTCGTCTCGATCCCGCCGATCACCATCTCTTCGAGTGCTCGCCCGAGCCGCATCAAGCATTCGTTGCGCGTGCCGCCATGCACGATCAGTTTCGCCACCAGGCTGTCATAGTACGGCGGAACCGCGTAGCCGGCATAGAGCGCGCTGTCGACGCGCACGCCCAGGCCGCCGGGCGTGTGGAAGTCGGTCACCCGCCCCGGCGCCGGCGCGAAGGTGTCCGGGTGCTCCGCGGTCACGCGGCACTCGATGGCGTGGCCGTTGAAGTGCACGTCGTCCTGGCGGAACGGCAGGCTGGCGCCGGCGGCGACGCGGATCGATTCCCGCACGATGTCGATGCCGGTGATCATCTCGGTCACCGGGTGCTCGACCTGGATGCGAGTGTTCATCTCGATGAAAAAGAACTCGCTGTCCTCGTAGAGGAATTCCAGGGTGCCGACGTTGTGGTAGCCGATCTCGCGCACCGCCGTGGCGACGCGCTCGCCCATGATGGCGCGCTGCTTTGGGCTCAGCGCCGGCGACGGCGCCTCCTCCAGCACCTTCTGGTGGCGCCGCTGCAGCGAGCAGTCGCGCTCGCCCAGGTGCACGACGTTGCCGTGGTGGTCGGCGATGATCTGGAACTCGATGTGGCGCGGCTTGCCCAGGAAGCGCTCCAGGTAGACCGCGCCGCTGCCGAAGGTGGCCGCGGCCTCGTTGCTGGCCATGGTTATCGCACGGCCCAGGTCGGCCTCGCGCTCCGCCACCTTCATGCCGCGGCCGCCGCCGCCGGCCGCCGCCTTGACCAGCACCGGGAAGCCGATTTCGCGCGCGACCACCAGCGCCTCGTCCGGGTCCTCGACGGCGCCGTCGCTGCCGGGCACCGTGGGCACGCCGGCCGCCAGCATCGTCTGCCGCGCGGCGATCTTGTCGCCCATCGTCTCGATGTGGCGCGGCTCGGGCCCGATGAAGGTGAAGCCGTGCTCGCCGACGATCTGGGCGAAGCTGGCACTCTCGGAGAGAAAGCCGTAGCCGGGGTGGATGGCGTCGGCGTTGGTCACGGTCGCCGCCGACAGGATCGAGGGCACGTTGAGGTAGCTCTCGCGCACCGAGGGCGGGCCGATGCAGACGCTCTCGTCGGCCAGGCGCACGTGCATGGCGTCGGCGTCCGCGGTCGAGTGCACCGCGACGGTCTGGATGCCCATCTCCTTGCAGGCGCGGTGGATGCGCAGCGCGATCTCGCCGCGATTGGCGATCAGGACCTTCTCGAACATCGCGGGCTCGGCCATGGCCGGCGCGGCGATCAGCCGATGATGGCGAGCGTCTCGCCATATTCGACCGGCTGTCCGTTCTCCACCAGGATGCTGCTCAGCCGGCCGGCGTGCGGCGCCTTGATCTCGTTGAACGTCTTCATCGCTTCGACGAGCATCAGCGTCTCGCCCGCGACGACGCTGTCGCCTTCGCTGGCGAACGGCGGTTCGCCGGGCGAGGCGGAGAGGTAGACCGTGCCGACCATCGGCGAGGTCACGGCGCCCGCCGGCTGGGTGTCGGCCGGCTCGGGCGCCGGGGCGATGGCGGCGGCGGGCGGTGGCGGCGGCGGCGGCGCTTCCGCCGGGGCGTGGCGCCCGCTGCCGCCCTGCGGGCGCGCGACGCGGATGCGGCGGCCCTCGGCCTCGTATTCGATCTCGCCCAGGTCCGTCTCGCCCAGCAGTTCCGCCAGCTTGCGCACCAGGTCGGCGTCGACGTCGAACTTCGGCATCGGCTCGCCCCCTCAGTCGGCGCCCAGGCGACGCGCCAGCGCCTCGATGGCCAGCGTGTAGCTGTCGCCGCCGAAGCCGCAGATCACACCGGTCGCCGCCGGGCTGATGTAGGAATGATGGCGGAACGGCTCCCGCGCGAAAACATTGGACATGTGGACCTCGACGACGGGCACGTCGACCGCGCGCAGCGCGTCCAAGAGCGCCACCGAGGTGTGGGTGTAGGCGCCGGCGTTCAGCACCACGCCGGCCGCGTTGTCCTGGGCGCCCTGGATCCAGTCGACCAGCTCGCCCTCGTGGTTCGTCTGGCGGAACTCGATGGCGTAGCCCAGCGCCTTGGCCGCGGCGGCGCAGGCCGTCTCGACGTCGTCCAGCGTCATGCCGCCATAGACCGTCGGCTCGCGACTGCCGAGCAGGTTCAGATTGGGTCCGTTGAGGATCAGAAGGGTCGGGGGCGCCGTCACTTGAGCGTCTTTGTGTTGCGATCGGGTGACGGGCGCGACAGCTATCACAGGGCCAACGCCCGGCGCAACGCCGCCGAGGCGGGAGGCACGACGGCCGGCCACGCCGTCGTTGCGCCTAGTTCATGCTTAATGGCGTGGCCACAAGCGGTGCGTCCCAGGTTGTCGTGTGCCATAATCCCGCGTGGCGTGCCATGCCGGGGCTAAAATGCACGTGTAGGAGTTTAGTGGGGGGGCCGAGGAAGAAAATGAAGAACATGGCGGATCTCAAAATCTGTTTCGGCGCGCTGGCGGTGCTGGCGCTGGCGTCGTCGGTCTCAGCCGCGCCCTCTCAGCCGCCCCAGATATGCGCTACGCCGGCCGGCATTCAGTTGGCGCAAAGCAACAGCACACGGTGCCAGACCAAGGGTGGCGTGTGCCGTGTTCCGGCCCAGCCCGTCGGCGCGCCCTGCCGATGCGGCGACCGGTCAGGACAGATCATTCGCTGACCTAGTCTTTGGGGCACCTGCCTTGCTGCGACAGCACCACACGGGCAGGTATGTCTGACCTGTCCACGCCCTCGCTTGTCCAAACCATAATGTCGGCGGGTGCGTACCACTCACCGTTGACTTTCTCCGCTTCCACCGGGGGCGGCATCACTTCTCTGAAGTGGGCGATGATGCCGCGCATGTTCGGTAACACGGTAATGCGATCGGCCTGTTGCGCGCCCAGCGTGACCGCGGTCGAACGCCACAACCGCGCTCCCGGAATCAGGATGTTCGCCGGCTCGCACGCCCGAACAACAATGCTCTCTTGCATCATCTTGTCGAGAATGACGGGCTGGCGCGCGCCTTCAGTGCGGATCGCGAGAGTGTCGAAGGCTTCGTAGTCGGGCGGAAGCTTGACCAGCACATCCTGCTCTTTTGTCATGTTTTCTGCCGACGAATCCGGATCGAGCCAACCTGTCTGCACGGTCAGCTTGAGCGTGGTGATCCAGGCGGGGACTGAGACCAGAACGAGTTGCGAATGCTGTAGCGGTTCACCTCGTTCGGCGCCGGACACGACCCAGCCAAACTGTATTTCGCCATTCTCGCCAAGTCCGCCATCGCCAAACCCGACCATGGAAGACGATGTGCGGGATTCCCGCACGGCGCGGCTGGTCTGGATCTCGCCTGACACGCGCCCTTCCGTCGCCGCCTTTAGCGCCACGCGGCTCGCACGGTCCGCGAGCGTGCCGATTACGTCCTGACGCGGGAATATCGCGTAGGCATAGGCGTCGAAGTCCGCGCGCCCCTCGATGAAGTTGAACAGCCCACTTGGCCAGGTCACCCAATAGCCATTCGGATCGGAATTGCATTGGCCCAGGCAGAAGGGTCCATACGTTTGCTGGCTGTATCTTAGGGCCGTCGCGAAGGAAACGGGGGTCAGTTTGTACCGTAATGCAACACTACTATTGCTATCTTCTTCAACTGGAACTACGACAGACCATCTCGAAGCTCCTTGCGAATCAGTGTCCGCGACAGGCTGCATTTTGGCCTCGCCCATGCATATTTTTTTGTATCCTTCGATGTAAAAGTAATTTTCACTTATTTCAGGATTCAATTCGTAAAAATCCTGCTCATCGACAACCACAAACGGATCGTTGACCGGTTCGATCTTAATGAGTGGCTGCGCCGCACAATGCTCGCTCTCGCTGTAGTAGACTTCGAAGAATTTCGCCCAAGGCTCAGCAAGGACCAACGGGACTTGGCCTGCAATACCCTCCTCCTTCGACACACCGATCTGGCGCGGGTCTACGCCGAGAACCGTTGCGACCGCATCACGCGCGACAGAAAGCGCCGTCAGCGAAACGGGCATCCCCGTATCTGCTGACGGCCGAATCCCGCCAATACCGCCGATGTCGTGGACCGCGATTTGGCCCACCTCGCCGATGTCCAGTTTTGGGTTTTGTTTGCAGTCGGCCTCGGAAATCCTCACCACGTATGCGTTGAGGCGGAATTCCAGGTTATCCAGCCAGCGTTCATAGTCCTTTATGTACCTGTAGAACGGGTTCTCCATATTCGTCGTTCGGTCAGTTTCGTCATACTTGAAGTAGTCGTGTATGAAGTACTCGCCCGTGTTCTCTCCCAGATCCGCCGTAATGGCGGACATTCCAGGTGGTGGCGGCTTGATCTTGTCCTGCTCCTCGACCGCGAATGTGACCCGGACAAAGGCACGCTGGCGCGTATTGCTGCCAGGAAGGACCGTCGTGTCGAATTTCAGCCCGTAGACCGAATTGCCCGTCAGGTCGTGCCGGTCGTCGAGCATGTTCTCCAGGATGGCCTGACGGATCATGTCGCGCATGGCGGATCGCAGGCGGAATTCCTGATCGAAGGGAGGAACGGTCACTTCCTCGGCCCGCGACGCCGATTGAGCCGACTGGCTTGCCGCTGGTGCAGCCTCGCCGCCGCCGACGCCGACCGCGGCGCTGGTCGAGGTGGACTGATACGACGTTAGGAGGTTCTCGGCTTTGTCGAGGTTCTCAAGCTGACGCCGCAACCAGGCGTCCTGGTCATACCGGTCATTGACCAAGCGTTCGCGCGTGTAGATTTCGGGACTTTCAACATAGACCTGGCCCTGCGTCGTAAAGGGCGAGAATGGCAGGCGCAGCAGCCCCGACCCTTCGAGCATTACAATGGCCAGCAGTAGGATCAACGCCGTCGGCAGCAACGAGAATGCCGTCCAGCGGACTGGCGCCGCAAACGCGCTCTGCCACAGACGAGTCAACAGCGTCTGCGGTTGGTCGTCGGCCGGCCCTGGAGCCTCAGTCTTGTCGTCTGTCATCTCGGCGCACCCTTGTCGCGGTCGTAGATGTCAGGGTCGCGACGACCCGGGTGGCTCTTGCGCCTTCGGCTGGGTCTCCCCCGGAAACCAACCAAAGCTCCCGCAAGGGTAGCGCCAAGGGTGATTGAGTGGAAGTCTGATTGTATCCCGTGATTGGATAGTCTTAACAAATGATTGGAAAGATAATAACTCCCTATGTCGTCTGGCAATATTCGATAGATTGTCTATCAAACATTTTGTAGGGGCGCTGGCCCGGACCGCAGTCTTGGGCTCGGTCGCCCGCCGTCTATTCGTCCAACACGTCCGCGCGGCTCTGCAGCTTGGCGACCAGCGCGTCGAGCTGCGCCGACTCCTGGGGGTCCAGCGCCGCCAAAAGCTCGGCCTCGCGGGCGCGGGCCAGGGGCACGATCTCGCGGTGGATCGCCCGGCCGGCCGGGCTGAGGCGCAGCAACCCGCGGCGCCGGTCGGCGGCGTCGGTGCGGCGCGCGATCAGGCCGGCGTCGCTGAGGCGCGCGACGGCGCGGCTGACCCGCACCTTGTCCATGCGCGTGCGCTCGCAGACCTCGCCCGCGCTCAGCGGTGCGAAGCGGCCCAGCACCGCCATCACCCGCCATTCCGGGATGCTGAGGCCGAAGCGGTCGGCGTACTGCCGCGCGATGCCGCGGCTCACCGTGTTGGCCAGCACCGACAGCCGGTAGGGCAGGAAGTCCTCCAGCCTTAGCGCGCCGGCATCTTCCGCTTCTGCGTCGGCCGTGTCGGGCCGGGTCTTCAGGCCGCTGTCGTTCACGTCGCCCCTTGGAATTAGTTTCATATGTAACTATTATAGGGGCGCCACTCAGTCAAGCGCGTACCCGACCGGCGCCCCCGTGTCCGCCGCCGTCACGCCCCGAAGAGGAGTCCGCCCCCCAATGGCCACCGCCACCGCGACCGCCGCCGCCGACGCGACCGGCAACCTGTGGGACAACCCGCTGGGCACCGACGGCTTCGAGTTCGTCGAGTACACGGCACCCAACGTCAAGGACCTCGACGCTTTGTTCCGGCGCATGGGCTTCGCCGCCGTGGCGCGGCACCGCTCGAAGGACGTCACGCTCTATCGCCAGGGCGAGGTCAACTTCATCGTCAACGCCGAGCCCAACAGCTTCGCGCAGTCCTTCGCCCGCGTGCACGGGCCCTCGGCCTGCGCCATGGCGTTTCGCGTGCGCGACGCGGCGGCGGCCTACGAGCGCGCGCTGGAGGCCGGCGCGAAGCCGGTCGAGGCGCGCGTCGGGCCGATGGAGCTGAACATCCCGGCGATCGAGGGCATCGGCGGCAGCCTGCTCTACCTGGTCGACCGCTACGGCGACGCCGGCACGATCTACGACGTCGATTTCAATCGGATCGAAGGCACCGAGGCGACGCCGGCCGGCGCCGGCCTCACCTACGTCGACCACCTGACCCACAACGTGCACATGGGCCGCATGGACAAGTGGGCGCAGTTCTATGAGTCGATCTTCAACTTCAAGGAGATCCGCTATTTCGACATCGAGGGCAAGCTGACCGGCCTGAAGAGCCGCGCCATGACAAGCCCCTGCGGCAAGATCCGCATCCCGATCAACGAGTCGTCCGACGACAAGAGCCAGATCGCCGAGTACCTGGAGGCCTATCACGGCGAGGGCATCCAGCACATTGCGCTGGGCACCGACGACATCTACGCGACCGTCGAGGGCCTGCAGGCGCAAGGCATCGCCTTCCTCGACACGCCCGACGCGTACTACGCCGCGCTGGCCGAGCGCCTGCCCGGCCACGGCGAGGACGTGGCGCGGCTGCAAGCGAACCGCATCCTGATCGACGGCGCGCCGACGGAAGGGCAGGGCCTGTTGCTGCAGATCTTCACCGAGAACGCCATCGGCCCGATCTTCTTCGAGATCATCCAGCGCAAGGGCAATGAGGGCTTCGGCGAGGGCAACTTCAAGGCGCTGTTCGAGGCCATGGAGGACGACCAGATCCGCCGCGGCGTCCTGAAGGCGTGAGCCGGGGAGAGAGGACCAGACGATGAAGCACTACATCACATTCCCACGGCACGAGGGCGCGGCGCCGCGCCAGGCGCACACCGCGCTGCCGGAGGGCACTTTTGAGCGCGAGCTGGGCAAGGAGGGCTTCTTCGGCCCGGTGACGCAGATGTACCACGCCCACCCGCCGACCGGCTGGACCGACTGGGAGGGGCCGCTCAAGCCCCGCGCCTTCGATCTCAACCGGCTGGAGGTCGCGGCGGAGGGACCCTGGGGCGCCGCCGAGGTGCTGACGAACGCCCATTGCCGCATGCGCTATTGGCGCACCGAGGGCGCCATGCCGCGCCTCGCGCGCAACGCCGACGGCGACGAGCTGTTGTTCGTGCACGAGGGCGCCGGGCATCTGTTCTGCGACTACGGCCACCTGGAAATCCGCGACGGCGACTACGTGGTGCTGCCGCGCGGCACCATGTGGCGCACGGAGTTCGACGGCGCCGCCGACGTGCTGCTGATCGAGGCGACGAACGACACCTATAAGCTGCCGGAGAAGGGCCTGGTCGGCCGCCACGCGATCTTCGATCCCAACGTTCTGGACGCGCCGGCGCTGGACGACGCCTTCCGAGCCCAGCAGGACGGGCGCGCCTGGCAGGTCGAGATCAAGCGCCGCGGCGAGATCTCGACCGTGAGCTACCCCTTCAACCCGCTCGACGCCGTCGCCTGGCAGGGCGACCTCGTGCCGGTGCGGCTCAACTGGCGCGACATCCGGCCGCTGATGAGCCACCGGGCGCACCTGCCGCCGTCGGCCCACACGACGTTCCTCGCCAACCGCTTCGTCGTCTGCACCTTCGTGCCGCGGCCATTCGAGACGGCGCCGGAGGCGTTGAAGGTGCCGTTCTTCCACAGCAACGACGACTTCGACGAGGTGTTGTTCTATCACCGCGGCGACTTCTTCAGCCGCGACAACATCGAGCGCGGCATGGTCACCTTCCACCCCTGCGGCTTCACCCACGGGCCGCATCCGAAGGCGCTGAAGAACGCCTTCGTGCAGCCGAAGGAGGCGACCGACGAAGTCGCGGTGATGCTCGACACGCGCGATGCGCTGGACGTCGCGGCGCTGCCGGAGGGCGTCGAGAACCCGGACTACGTCAACTCCTGGCGGACCGACGCGGTCGGCCGCGAGGCGGCGGAATAGCGGGCACGGAGGCTCTCAGCATATGAAACTCGCGACGCTGGCCGACGGCACGCGCGACGGCCACCTGATGGTCGTCTCGCGCGACCTCACCACCATGGTCTCCGCCGCCGACGTGGCGCCGACGCTGCAGCTGGCGCTGGAGGATTGGCGGCGCCACGCCCTGCCGCTGGCGCAGATCTACGAGAATCTCAATGGCGGCGGTATGGACGAGACGCTGCCGTTCGAGCCGGCGCGGCTGATGTCGCCGCTGCCGCGCGCCTACCAGTTCGTCGACGGCAGCGCGTATCTGAACCACGTCGAACTGGTGCGCCGGGCCCGCGGGGCGGAGATGCCGCCCAGCTTTCTCGACGACCCGCTGATGTACCAGGCGGTCAGCGACGGCTTCCTGGCGCCGACGGAGGACATCCGCTGCACCAGCGAGGATTGGGGCATCGACTTCGAGGCCGAGGTCACGGTGGTCACCGACGACGTGCCCATGGGCGTCGATCCGGTCGCCGCGCGCGAGCATGTGCAGCTCGTCATGCTGGTCAACGACGTCAGCCTGCGCGGCCTGATCCCGGGCGAGCTGGCGAAGGGCTTCGGGTTTTTGCAGGGCAAGCCGCGCTCGGCCTTCTCGCCGGTCGCGGTGACGCCCGACGAGCTGGGCGACGCCTGGGCCGCCGGCAAGCTGCACCTGCCGCTGGTCTGTCACCTGAACGAGCGCGAGTTCGGCCGGCCCGACGCCGGCACGGACATGAACTTCGACTTCGGCCGGCTGATCGCCCACGCCGCGGCGACGCGGCCGCTCGCCGCAGGCACCATCGTCGGCTCGGGCACCGTGTCGAACCGCGACCGCTCGGTCGGCTCGTGCTGCCTCGCCGAGGTGCGCACCATCGAGACCATCGAGGATGGCGCGCCCAAGACCCCATTCATGGCCTTCGGCGACCGCGTCCGCATCGAGATGTTCGATCCCGCCGGCGCCTCGATCTTCGGCGCCATCGACCAGGAGGTCGTGCGCTACGAGGGGCCATAGAGCGGCGGGCCGCTCAGTCGCCGTTTCTGAGCAGGTAGGTCGCGGAGAGGAAGCAGTCGACGCTTTCGTTCGAGCGGCTGAGCGGCACGATCAGGCGTTCGAACGGCCGGCTGCGGATCAACTCCTCCGACTCCGGGCAGACGACCAGCGGGTGGCCGGTGGCGCGCACCTTGTCGTACTGCCGCTTCAGGTCCGCCGCCAGCGCCGGCTCCCAGTCGCTGACCCAGCGGTTGGTCATCTCGGCCGACAGCTCATGCGCCAGCTCCGAGCCGAAGACTCGGTAGAAGTAGTCGTCGCGGTCGCGCTCGTAGTCGAGCATGGCGATCTGGCCGAGCCAGGGCTTGAGATCGATGATGTCGAGTTGCGCCCGCAGCGGCCACGGCCGCCCGTCGCACAGCCGATGCCAGAACGCGAACAGTTCGCGCAGTTCCGGGGTCACGATATCTTTCGTGGCCGACAGGAACGACATAATCGACCGGGCTCCGACTCGGGTGGGTGAATACCGGCACCCTGAGTTAGCATTGATGCGCGGCTTTGCAAGCAAATGTTTGGATGACGGACAGCGCAAACATCCAGTCATTGCCTTGGTTTCGGCGCCGCAGAGGGGAGAGAGAACGTGACCAACCGCACCGTCGCGCCGTTCGGCGCCTGGGCTTCGCCGATCACCGCCGACAGCATCGTCGGCGGCACCATCTCGCTCGGCGGCTGCGCGCTCGACGGCGACGCGGCGCTGTGGACCGAGGGGCGCCCGGCCGAGGGCGGCCGCACCGTCGTGGTGCGCCTCGATCCCGACGGCGCGCCTGTGGACGTGACGCCGGCGCCGTTCAATGCACGCAGCCGGGTGCATGAATACGGCGGCGGGGCGGTGCTGGCCGCCGGTGGCGACGTGTTTTTTGTCAACTTCGCGGACCAGCGTATCTACCGCCAGACGCCCGGCACGCCGCCCGCGGCGCTGACGCCCGAGGACGACGCGCGCTACGCCGACATGGTGCTGGATGCCGCCCGCGACCGGCTGATCTGCGTGCGCGAGAACCATGCGGCGGAAGGGTTGCCGGTCAACGAACTGGTCGCCGTGCCGCTCGCCGGCGGCGTCCCGCAGGTCTTGGCGCAGGGCCGCGACTTCTACGCCGCGCCCCGGCTCAACCCGGAGGGGCGCCAGCTCGCCTGGCTGACCTGGGATCTGCCCGCCATGCCGTGGGACACGACGACCCTGTGGCGCGCGACGCTCGCCGACGACGGCGGCCTGGACGATGCCGTGGCCGTCGCCGGGGGTCTCGCGGAGTCGGTGTTCCAGCCGGCCTGGGCGCCCGACGGCACGCTGCACTTCGTCTCCGACCGCAGCGGCTGGTGGAACCTCTACCGGGCGACCGACGACGGCGAATCGCTGTGCCCGATGGAGGCGGAGTTCGGCCTGCCGCTGTGGCAGCTCGGCATGCGCACCTACGGCTTCGCCGGCGACGGCCGTCTGGTGGCGATGTGCGAGCGCGACGGCCTGTGGTCGCTGGGGCTCGTCCAGGACGGCCGTTTCGACGCGTTCGACCTGCCCTACACGGCGTTCGGCGCGCTCACCGTTGCCGGCGACACCGCGTTATTCGTTGGCGCCGCCGCGACCGTGACGCCGGAGGTCGTGCGCTTGGACCTTGGAAGCGGCGGCACGGAGGTGCTCAAGCGCTCGAGCGGGGCGACGGTCGACGCGGCCTTTCTGTCGGTGCCCGAGCCGGTCACGTTCCCGACCGAGGACGACGCCGTCGCCCACGGGTTCTTCTACGCGCCGGCGAACGGCGATTTCAGCGGCCCGCCGGAGGCGTTGCCGCCACTGATGGTGCGCAGCCATGGCGGGCCGACGGGCGCCACGTCCTCGGCGTTCAGCCTGGCGATCCAGTACTGGACCAGCCGCGGCTTCGCCGTGCTCGACGTCAACTACCGCGGCAGCACCGGCTACGGCCGCGCCTACCGCGAGGCGCTATACGGCGTCTGGGGCCTGGCCGACGTCGCCGACTGCGTCGCCGGGGCCGAGTTCCTGGCGGCGCAGGGGCGCGTCGACGGTGAGCGGCTGGCGATCCGCGGCGGCAGCGCCGGCGGCTACACCACGCTCGCGGCGCTGACCTTCCACCACGCCTTCAAGGCCGGCGCCAGCCTCTACGGCATCGGCGACCTGGAGGCGCTGGCGGCCGACACCCACAAGTTCGAGAGCCGCTATCTCGACCAGCTAATCGGCCCCTATCCTGCGCGGCGCGACCTCTACGTGGCGCGCTCGCCGATCCACCACGCCCAGCGGCTCGACTGCCCGGTGATCTTCTTCCAGGGCCTCGACGACAAGGTCGTGCCGCCCAACCAGGCCGAGGCGATGGTCGCCTCGCTGACCGAGCGCGGCGTGCCGGTCGCCTACGTGCCGTTCGTGGGCGAGGGCCACGGCTTCAGGGTGGCGGCCAACATCAAGCGCGCGCTGGAGGCGGAGTTGTACTTCTACGGCCGGGTATTCGGCTTCGATCCCGCGGACGACATCGAGCCGGTCGAGATCGCCAACCTTGGCGGTTGAGTTTGGCCCCCGATATGATCGTTGCCATGGCACGGCCTAACCAAGAGCAGATCGCAGCCTTTCAACGCGACGGGGTGGTGTGCCTGCGCGGCGTCGTCGCGCCCGACTGGGTCGAGCGCTTGCGCGCCGGCGTCGCGGAGAACATGGCGGCGCCAGGGCCGATGGCGCAGGACTACACGGACGAGGACCACACCGGGCGCTATTTCGGTGACTACTGCAATTGGCGCCGGTTCGAGGCGTTTCGCGCCTTCGCCGAGGGGTCGCCTGCGGCAGAAATCGCCGCCGCGCTGACCGGCGCGACGCACATTCGGCTGTTCCACGAGCACGTCTTCGTCAAGGAGCCGGGCACCGCCGAGGCGACGCCCTGGCACCACGACCAGCCCTACTACACGGCCGAAGGCGCCCAGAAAGTCAGCCTGTGGCTGCCGCTCGATCCCGTCGCGCCCGAGGTCTGCCCGCGTTTCGTGCCGGGCTCGCACCGCTGGGAGGGGCTGTTCTACCCGCGCAAGTTCCGCGACGGCGCGGATTATGACTACGCCGGGGACGAATTTCGTCCGGTGCCCGACATCGACGGCGACAAATCCATGACCGTCGCCTGGGCGCTGGAGCCCGGCGACGCGCTGGCCTTCCACTTCCGTACCGTGCACGACGCGCCGGCCAATACGACGCAAACCCGGCGCCGCGCCATCGCCTTCCGCTGGCTGGGCGACGACGTGCGCTGGCGCCGCCGGCCCGGCACGCCCTCGCCGCCCTATCCGGACATGGGGCTCGATCTTGAGGACGGCGCCGCGCTGCCCGACGACTGGTTCCCGGTGATGTGGCCCCAGCCCCAAAGCGAGCCCCTGCGCGAGACCGGCTGATGCTGTTCTACGACTATTTTCGCTCGTCGGCGGCGTTCCGCGTGCGCATCGCCTTGAACCTCAAGGGCCTCACGCCGGAGCGCCACTTCGTGCACCTTCGCCACAACGAACAGCGCGCGCCCGACTATCTGAAGCTCAACCCCCAAGGTCTGGTGCCGACGCTCGTCGAGGACGGCGCGACCCTGACCCAGTCGCTGGCGATCGTCGAGTATCTCGACGAGATGCACCCGGAGCCGCCGCTGCTGCCGGCCGACGCCAAAGGCCGCGCGCGCGTCCGCGCCATCGCCCAGGCGATCGCCTGCGAGATCCACCCGATCAACAACCTGCGGATCCTGAATTACCTGGCCGACGCGTTCGGCCTCGACCCGGAGACGCGGGCCGAGAAGTGGTACCGCCACTGGGTCGCCGAGGGCGTGGCGGGCGTCGAGGGACTGCTGGCGGCAGCGGGGACGGGGCGCTTCTGCCACGGCGACGCGCCGACGCTGGCGGACACCTGCCTGGTGCCCCAGATCTTCAACGCCCAGCGCTTCGACTGCCCGATGGACGCCTACCCGATCGCGATGCGCGTGTTCGAGACCTGCATGGCGCGTGAGGAATTCGCCGCCGCCCAGCCGTCGCGACAGCCCGACGCGGAAGCATGACGTCGCGTCAGCGAGCGGAGACTTCGTGGTTCGACGGGCTCAGCATGAGGGCTACGGCTGATGGTCTTCAGTTTGGCCTCACCCTGAGCTTGTCGAAGGGCGAGGCCCAGGCACGACGCCGGCTTGGCTCTGCGTGCCCTAACTCGCCCGCGCCGCGGCGATCAGCTGCAGCATCTGCTGCTCGCTGATGGCGCCCGGCACCACTTGGTCGCCGATGATGAAGGCCGGCGTGCCGCGGATGCCCAGGGCCTCGGCGACGCGGTAGTTGCGCTCGATCAGCACGTCGACCTCGGGCGAGGCCATGTCCGTCTTGAGCTGCGCCGCGTCGAGACCGACGCTCTCGGCCAGGCGCATCACCGTGCGCTCGCTCAGAGTGCCGCGGGCGCGCATCAGCGCCAGGTGGAACGGCATGTAGAGGTCCTGCTTCTCCGCCGCCAGCGCGGCACGCGCGGCATAGAGCGACTCCTCGCTGAGGATCGGGAACTCCTTGAAGACGATGCGCACGTCGGGCGCCTTGTCACGCAGCGCGGCGATGCTGTCGACGACGCGCTTGCAGTAGCTGCACTTGTAGTCAAAGAACTCGACGACCGTGACCGCGGCGTCGTCCGGGCCGACCACTGGGTCGCCGGCGACGTTGAAGATCTCTTCGTGGTACTCGACCAGCGACATGCGCTGGGCTTCCGCGGTGGCGCGCTCCTGGCGGGCCTCCAGTTCCTTCAGCGCGTCGTAGACCAGCTGCGGGTTGGCCATCAGGTAGTCGCGCACGATCTCGCGCACCTGCTGCTGCTCCGCCTCGCTCAGGCCCTCGGCGCTGGCCGGCGCGGCGAAGGCCAGGAAGGCGGCGGCGGCCGCGGCCGCGGCCAGTAAGGTCTTGATCCGCATGATCTGTCTCGCTCGGTTCGGCACTCTCGCGATGGCCGCGCATCATCGTCGAAGCGGCCCCCAGCGGCAAGTATGGGGCACAAGCGTCACGCGATGGTGAAAGCCGGACCTACGGCAACAGCACGGCCTCCGCGACATAGCCGGCGCCCCCCGCGGCGCCGTCGGCGCCGAAGCCGACGAACACCAGCTCCACCGTGGCGAGGTCGTCGTCGGGCCAGATCTCGCGGTAGACCCGCGGCAGGTCCAGGGTCTCCAGGCGCCAGCGGCCGACCACGCGGCCGGCGCGCGTGCCGTTCAGCCGCGCCACGCGGCGTTCGCGGTCGCGCCAGACCCGCACCGGGCCGGCATCGCACGGCCAGGCGACCTCGATGGCGCGCGCGACCGCCGGCACGGCGCGCTCGTCCCATGGCGCCGGCAGGGTGCGGCGGGGCCGGTACTTGCGGCGGAAGCCCAGATAGACCACCGGCTTCGCGCGCGCCTCCGCGGTCCAGCCCCAGCGCAGGAACGGCCGCGCCAGGGGGCGCACGGCCAGCCAACGGCCCAGCACCACCGGGTCGTCGCCCGCGGGCACGATCTCCAGCGCCGTCGCGCCGTCGCGTTCGGCGACCGCGAAGGCGGCGGCGTCGCTGGTGGCCCAGGACGGCGGCGGCGCCGCGGGATCGAGGTCCGCCGCCGGTCCCATCACGGCGAAGGCGCCGAGGCCGACCGGCCGGGCCGGCTCAGGCGTCTCGGCGCAGGCGGCCAACAGGCCTAGCGCCAGCGCGGCAAGGGCGCGGAAACGCCCGCTCACTCGCGGTCGATCTGGGTCTGCAGGTCCTGGGCGCGCAGCCAGCCCGGCGAGCCGGGCGGCAGCAGCTTCTCGGCCCGCTCGGCCATGCCGCGGGCGGCGTTGTTCTCGCCGCGCAGCCAGGAGTACTCGGCCTGGGCCAGCGCCATCTCGCCCTTGCGGCCGCTGCGGCCATGGGCGACGGCCAGGAGGCGCCAGTTCGTCGCGGTGTCGGGCTCGGCGCGCGCCGCGGCCTGCAACAGCGCGGTCGCCGTGTCCAGATAGGCCGGGTCGTTGAGCTCGAGCTGCACCTGGGCCAGGGACATCTGCAGCAGCGGCTCGTCCGGCGCCAACTCGACGGCGCGCTGATAGGGCTCCAGCGACGCCGCGACGCGGCCGTTCTCGCGCAGGATCTGGCCCTTGGTCTCGTGGAAATAGGGGTCGTCGGGGAAGTCCGCGATCAGGCTGTCGATCTCCGGCAGCGCGTTCGCCAGCTCGCCCTCGCGGCTGTAGGCCAGTGAGCGCGCGTAGCGAGCCGGGACCGATTTGTCGTTCGGCGGGAAGTTCCGCAGCGTGCTGTCGTACGTCGCCAGATAGCCGATCAGCTTCGCCCGCATACGGTCGTGCCGGCGCTGCAGCTCCGGCGGGTCGACGTTGTTGGAGAAGCGCGACAGCATGATGTGGTTGGCGACGGCGGTGATCCGGTCCTCGGTCAGGGGGTGAGTGCTGAGGTACTCGTTGCGGCGGCCGACCGCGAGGTAGGTGTCGCGCCGCAACAGCTCGAAGAAGTCCATCAGACCGCGCGCCGACTGGCCCGTGGTGTCGAGGTACTTCAGCGCCGCCGCGTCCGCCGCGGACTCCTGGGTCCGCGTGTACTTCAGCAGGCCCTTCAGCGCCACGTCCTGGCCGCCGATGCCGATGGCGCCGGCCGCGCCCGGCTCGCCGCTCGCTACCGCCGCCGCGGCGCCGGCCAAGAGCGCCAGGATCGACTTGATGCGGGCGTTGCGCAGCTCGTCCTGAATGCGCGCCAGGTGGCCGCCCGAAATGTGGCCGGCTTCATGGGCGATCACGCCGATCACCTCGCCGGGCCGGCTCGATCGGGCCAGGGTGCCGGTGTTGATGAAAAGCTGTTGGCCGCCCGCGACGAAGGCGTTAAGGCTGTCCTGGTTGACGATGTGAATGCGGACCGCCTCCGGGTCCAGCCCGGCGGCGGCAAAGATGGGGTAGGCATATGCGCGGACAGTGCCCTCGATTTCCGCGTCGCGGATCAGCGAGAGGCCCTGCGCCCGCGCAGCCGTCGCCGCCACCGCGACAGTGACGGCGGCGGTCAGGACGATCAACCAACGCCCAATCCTCAAGCGCCGTACTCCAGCCATGCCGGCATTTTCGCCTCCACGCCCAGAACGTAGGGAGCGCCCGCGGTTGCGTCAATCGACGCCGCGTCGCCGCCGCCGCGCGGTGCTGGCGGAGGCGCTGATTGCGCTGACCCTGGCTGGCTGCGGCGGCACGGGCAAGGGCGAGATCGGCTATGTCGAGGGCTTCCTGGGCGGCGTCGTGGCGCCCGAGCCGCGCTCCGCGCTGATCGGCCGCGACGTGCTGTCAACCGGCGGCAACGCGGTCGATGCCGCCGTCGCCACCTATTTCGCGCTGGCCGTCACGCTGCCCACGTCGGCCCGGTTGGGCGGTGGCGGCGCCTGCCTGGTGCACGACTTCCTCAGCCGCGAGACCGACGCGCTGTTGTTCCCCATCGGCACGCCGTCGGCGCCGTCCGACTTCGCCATCCCGGGCAACGTGCGCGGCATGTTTGCGCTGCACGCGCGCTATGGCGACGCGTTCTGGGCCGACCTCCTGACGCCGGCCGAGCGCCTGGCGCGCGAAGGCACCTTCGTCTCGCGGGCACTGGCGACGGAGCTGCGCATCGTCGAGGACGTCGTGCGCGACGATCCGGTGCTCTACGACACCTTCATGCGCAACTTCGAGGGCATGGCGGACGAGGGCGACCTGGTGCGCCAGCTGCCGCTGGCGACGACGCTCGCCGCGCTGCGGTCGCGCGGCGCCGGCGAGTTCTATGGCGGCCTGCTGGCGCGGCAGCTGGAATCCGACGCGGCGGATATCGGCGGCACGCTGACGATCGAGGACCTGCGCAACCACGTGCCGACCTATCGGCCCACGCTCAAGGTCGACTACGGCAGCAACACGATGCACTTCACGCCGCCACCGGCGAACAGCGGCGCCGTCGCGGCCCAGCTCTGGGCGCTGACCACTCAGACCGGTCTCTTGGGCGGCGCGCGCGACGACACCCATGTCTTCCTGGAGGCGGCGGAGCGCATCTATGCCGGCTGCCCGGGCTGGCCGCCGTCGGTGATGAACGGCGATCCGGCGCCGCTGCTCGCCGCGCCGCGTCTGGCCGGCCTGCGCCAGGACATCGACCCGCGGCGCCATACGCCGGCCGCCGAGCTGAGGCCGCCGCCGCGCCTGGTCGAGGACGAGCTGGGCGGCGCCGGTTTCATCGTCGTCGACCGATCGGCCCGGGCCGTCGCCTGCACGGTGTCGATGAACGGCCTGATGGGCGCCGGCCGCGTCGGGCCGACGACCGGCGTGCCGATGGCGCAGGCGCCGCTGCAGACGGACCTGATCGGTACGCCGCTGGGCGCGGCGATGCTGGTCAACAACAACTCCGGCAACATCTTCTTCGCCGCCACGGCGGCCGGCGGCACGCCCGGTGCCACGGCGATGACCGACGTCGCGCAGCGCGTGCTGGCCGCCGACGAGACCGCTGTGGACGCCGTTGCCGCGCCGCGCGCACACACCACCGGCGCGCCCGACATCGCCTGGCTGGAGGACGGCTTCCCGGCGGAGGGCGTGGCGCGCCTGCGCAGCCTGGGCCATACCGTCCAGCCGGTGCGCGAACTGGGGCGTGTCAACGTGCTGCACTGCCCGCAAGGCTTGCCGCGCGAGGCGTTCTGCATCTTCGTGCCCGAGAGCCGCGGCCACGGCCTCGCGGCCTCCGACGAATAGCCGGCGAGGGAACTCCCATGGCCCTGAAAGTCGCCCAGCGCGGTCGCGTCGACCCGTTCATCGTCATGGACGTGATGCGCGCCGCCGAGGAGCACGAAGCCGCCGGCGCCGACGTCCTGCACCTGGAGGTCGGCCAGCCGGGCACCCCCGCGCCCTCGGGCGTCATCGCGGCGGCCAAGCGGGCGCTCGACGAGGACCGGCTGGGCTACACCCTGGCCTACGGCATCGGCGAGCTACGCCAGGCCATCGCCGGCCACTACCGCGACTTCTACGGCCTGGAGGTGCCGGTCGAGCGCATCGTCGTGACGACGGGCTCGTCGGGCGGCTTCCTGCTGTCTTTCTTGAGCGCCTTCGCGCACGGCGACCGCGTTGCGCTGGCACTGCCGTGCTACCCCGCGTACCGCAACATGCTGATGGCGCTGGGCGTCGAGCCGGTGCTGTTGGAGGCGCGCGCCGAGGACCGATTTCAGCCGACGCCGGACCTGCTCGAGGCGGCCGGGCAACTCGACGGACTGATCGTCGCCAGCCCCTCGAACCCCACCGGCACCATGCTGGGCGCGGAGGAGATGCGGGCGCTCGCCGGCTATTGTGAGGCCGCGGGCATCCGGCTGATCTCGGACGAGATCTACCACGGCATCACCTATGGCGGGCCGGCGACCAGCGCGCTGGGGCTCAGTGACCACGCCATCGTCATCAACAGCTTCTCGAAGTACTTCTCGATGACCGGCTGGCGGCTCGGCTGGATGATCGTGCCCGAAGACCTGTCGCGACCCATCGAGTGCCTGCAGCAGAACTTCTTCATCTCGCCGCCGACGCTGTCCCAGCGCGCCGCGGTCGCCGTGTTCGACTGCCTGGACGAGTGCGACGCCAACGTCGCGCGCTATGCCGAGAACCGCGCCGTCCTGCTGGAGCGCCTGCCGGCGGCCGGCTTCGACCGCCTGGCGCCGGCCGACGGCGCCTTCTACGTCTATGCCGACGTCTCGGCGCTGACCAACGACAGCCCCGAGTTCTGTCGCCGCATGCTGGCCGAGGCGCACGTCGCGGCGACGCCCGGCACCGACTTCGACCCCCTGCGCGGCCACCGCTTCATGCGCTTCTCCTTCGCCGGCGAGACGGCGGAGATCGAGGCGGCGGCGGAGCGCCTGATCGACTGGCGCCGTTAGGCGTCGATTCCCGCCAGTGCGGCGGCAATGGCGTCGCGCTGCGCCGGGCTGGATGACGGCATCGGTGCGCGCGGCAGGCCGCCGGGGCAGCCTTGCAGTTCCAGCGCGGTCTTGACGTTGGCCGGCAGGTTGTCGGCCGCGAGCGCGTTCCAAAGGCGCAGCAGACGCACATGCAGGTCGTGCGCCCGGCCGTGGTCGCCGTCCTCGACGGCGTCCCAGAGGGCGACCGAGGCCGCCGGGGCGGCGGTGAGGATCGCCGCGATGGCACCGTCGGCGCCCAGCGTGTAGGACGGGTAGAGCAGCGCGTCGACGGCGCTGAGGATCAAGTCGCCGCTGCGGCGTCGCGCCAGCAGATCGGCGAGCAGCTTGAGATCGCCGGCGCTCTGCTTGACGCCGACCACGCCCGGCACGTCGGCCATGATCGTGCGCAGCAGGTCCGGCGACAGATAGCTCCAGGGCACGACGTTGTAGATGATCACCGGCAGTTCGGTCGCCTCGGCGATGGCGCGGAAGTGCGCCAGCATCGCCGCGTCGTCGGGGCGGAACAGGTAGTGCACCGGCGTTACCTGCAGCGCCGCGACGCCCAAACCGGCGACGGCTTGGCCGCGCGCGACGGCGTCGCGCGTGGAGTCGACGATGATGCCGGCGATCACCGGCACGCGGCCCGCGGCCGTCTCGCAGGTCGTCGCGACGACCCGCCGCAGCTCGTCGTAGCCGAGCGTGTGGCCCTCGCCGGTGCTTCCGCCGGCGGCCAGGCCGTGCACGCCGGCATCGAGCAGGTACTCGACCTGCGCCGCCAAGGCCTTGTCGTCGATCTCGCCGTCGGCGTCGAACGGCGTCGTCATGGGCGGCACGATGCCGCGAAGCGCTGAGGGGTCCGGCGGGTTCACGCGGCGGAGCGTAACCGCGCGCCGCGGAGCGGTCGAGGTTCGGCTCAGCCGGCGAGCACGATGTCGAAGCGGCCGCCGAGGGCGTCCGCTTCGAACTGAGGCGCCGGCGCGAATTCGACGATCAGCGCCGCCCGCTGCGCCGGGTCGCGCACACCGTTCAGCAGGCGGTCGCGAGCGTTCTCCGGGGCACCGGCGACATACATCTGGGTCACCAGACGCCGGCCGTCCGGCGTCGTCACCAGCACGTGGATGTGCGGCGCCCGGCCCGGATAGGGCACCGGTCGGATGGTGCGGAAGCGGTAGCCGCCGTCCGCGTCCGTCAGCGTGCGGCCGTAGCCCTGGAAGGCGTCGTCGCTACCACCGCGGCGGGCGTCGGCGCTGTGGATGTAGCGGCCGCGCGCGTCGCACTGCCAGATCTCGACCTGTGCGCCGGTGAGCGCCCGGCCGGCAGTGTCGCGGACGGTGCCGAAGACATGGGAGACATCGCCCAGCGCGCCGGCGTCGCGGCCGGCGATGCGCACCAGGTCGTTGTCGGTATCGAGCGGCAGGCGGTCGGGATAGAACGGCCCCATGCCCTGGCGCGCGGTCGGCAGCAACGCCGCCCGCGCGGGCGCGCCGATCAGCCCGACCGTGCCGAGCGCCGCGGCGCCCTGCAGCAGGCGGCGGCGGGTGCGGACGGCGGACGGGCTGTCGTGGTGCATGGCCCTGATGTAGTCTCTGCGGCCCGCCAGGGGCAGTCACGAGGGCGTGACGGCCAGGGGCTAGCAGGAGACACGGCATGACGGCGGTCGAACGACCCGTGGCGGCGACGGCGGTGGAAGCGGCGATCGCGGAACTGGCCCAGCTCCTGGGCGAGCGCCTGTCGACTGCGGCCGCGGTGCGCGAGCAGCACGGCCACGGCGAGGACTATTTCACGCCGCAGCCGCCCGACGCCGTGGCGTTCGCGCACTCGACCGAGGAGGTCGCCGCCATCGTCGCAGTCTGCGCGCGCCACGACGTGCCGGTGATTGCCTTCGGCACCGGCACCTCGGTGGAGGGCCACGTCACCGCGCCCTATGGCGGCGTCTCGATCGACCTCTCGCAGATGAACGACGTGCTGGACGTCAGCGCCGACGACCTGGACTGCCGCGTGCAGGCCGGCGTCACGCGCAAGCAGCTCAACGAGTACCTGCGCGACACCGGGCTGTTCTTTCCCATCGACCCGGGCGCCGACGCCTCGCTGGGCGGCATGGCGGCGACGCGCGCTTCCGGCACCAACGCCGTGCGCTACGGCACCATGCGCGAGAACGTGCTGGGCCTCACCGTCGTGCTGGCCGACGGCCGCGTCGTGAAGACCGGCGGCCGGGCGCGCAAGTCGTCCGCCGGCTACGACCTGACCCACCTGTTCGTCGGCAGCGAGGGCACGCTGGGCATCATCACAGAGGTGCAGCTGCGCCTTTACGGCATTCCGGAGCAGATCTCCTCCGCCGTGTGCCAGTTCCCGTCGCTTGAGGCGGCGGTGAACACGGTGATCCTGACTATCCAGTCGGGCATCCCCATGGCGCGCATCGAGTTCTTGGACGACGTGCAGATGGATGCCTGCATCAAGTTCTCGAAGCTGGAGGGCTACGAGGTCAAGCCGACGCTGTTCTTCGAGTTCCACGGCTCCGCGGCCGGCGTCGCCGAGAACGCCGAGGCGGTCGGCGAGATCGCGGCCGAGTTCGGCGGCAGCGCCTTCCAGTGGACGACCAAGGCGGAGGAGCGCTCGAAGCTGTGGCAGGCGCGCCACGACGTGTTCTACGCGGGCCTCGCCCTGGCGCCCGGCAAGAAGGGCATCGCGACGGACGTCTGCGTGCCGATCAGCCGCCTGGCCGAGTGCATCCTGGAGACCAAGGCGGACACCGACGCGGAAGGCATGATCGCGCCCATCGTCGGCCATGTCGGCGACGGCAACTTCCACCTGATCATCCTGTTCGATCCCGACGACCCCGAAGAAGTCGCGAAGGCGCGCACCATCGACGACCGGCTGATCGCCCGCGCGCTCGCCATGGGCGGCACCTGCACCGGCGAGCACGGCATCGGTGCCGGCAAGCTGGACTACCTGGTCGCCGAGCACGGCGAGGCCGTCGCCGTCATGCGCGCGCTCAAGCAGGCGCTGGACCCGGCCAACCTGATGAACCCCGGCAAGGTCCTGCGGGTCTAAGGGCAATCCGCGCGCGCGGCTGCGGCGTAAGATCGGGCATGGCTTCGCGCGGAAACCGACGACGACGGCCGAACGCGCCGGCGATCCTGGGCGCGGCGGCGCTGGCGCTGCAGGGCTGCGCCTTCCTGGCGCCGCTGCCGCCGCCGAGCGACGTCGAGGCGCGCCTGGCGACGCTGCCGACGGACGATCTGCCGGTGGAGCGGCCGGTGACGATCCGCTGGAACGAGCACCAGGTCCCCTACATCGAGGCCGAGACCGACGGCGACGCCGCCTTCGCGCTGGGCCTGGTGCACGCGCACCTGCGCCTCGGCCAGATGGAGGTCGCCCGCCGCGTCGCCGCCGGGCGGCTGTCGGAGATGGGCGGGCCGATCGCCATCGACATCGACAAGGCGCTGAAGACGCTGGGCTACGACCGCGCCGTCGATCAGATCCTGGCCAGCATGCCGGCCGCGACGCGGGCCTGGCTCGAGGCCTATGTCGCCGGCGTCAACCACTACCAGCGCACCATGGTCGAGCCGCCGCACGAGTACCGCGTCTTGGGCTTCGACCGCCGCGAGACGTGGCAGGTCCGCGACGTCGTCACGATCGGGCGGCTGGCCAGCAGCGACGTCAACTGGCTGGTGTTCTTCGCCCTGCTGCCCCAGCGCGAGCGTGAGGACTGGCCGCGCATCTGGCGGGAGGCGCTGGCGCTGGGCGGCGCCGGCGCGCCCGGCGGCACGCTGCTGGCGGCCGACGGCCCCGGCATGCGGCTCGCCGCCTCGGTGCTGGCCGGCTACGCCAAGTCGGGCAGCAACAGCGTCGCCATCGCCGGCAGTCGCAGCCAGAGCGGCGCGGCGCTGATGGCCAACGACCCGCACCTGGGTATCTCGATGCCCAATATCTGGGTGCTGGTCGGCCTCAAGTCGCCGTCCTATCACGTCGTCGGCCTGACTGCCCCGGGCGTGCCGGGCTTCGCCATCGGGCGCAACCACCGCATCGCCTGGGGCGGCACCAATCTGCGCGCGGCGTCGAGCGACCTGGTCGACGTCGCGGACCTGCCGCCCGAGGCGTTCGACAGCGAGGAACTGGACGTCGCCGTGCGCTACTGGTTCGACAGCAGCGTCACGGTGCGGACCACCACGTACGGCCCGGTGGTCTCCGACGCCGCCGCGGTGCCGGCGCCCGAGGGTCGCGTGCTGGCGCTGCGTTGGGTCGGGCACCAGCCGACCGACGAGCTGACGGCGCTGTTGCGCGCCAGCCAGGCCACCGACTTCGAGAGCTTCCGCCGCGCCTTCGCCGAATTCGCGGTGCCGGGCCAGAACATGCTCTACGCCGACGTCGATGGGAACATCGGCCACCTCATCGCCGCGCGGCTGCCGCGCCGCGCCGGGCCGCCGGCCGACGTCATCGTCGACGTCGCGGACCACGAGGCCGCCTGGGCCAAGCAGGCCGGCACCACCGACCTGCCGTTCCTCTACAACCCGCCGCGCGGTTACGTCGCCTCGGCCAACGACCCGCCGTTTCCGAGCGAGGTGCCGCTCAGCTTCTTCTTCTCGGCGAGCGACCGGGCGGCGCGGCTCGGCGCGCTCGTGGAGGAGAACGGCCGGGTCGACCTCGACACGCTGAAGGCCTGGCAGCGCGACACCCTGTCGCCGACCAGCCGCGCGCTGCGCGACGCCGCCGTCGCCCGCATCGACGCCCTCGGGCTGGCGCCCACGGGCGGCGCCGCCGAGGCGCTGCAAGAAATGCGCGCCTGGGACGGCTACTACCGCGTCGACTCCCGCGGGGCGCTGGCCTTCCAGGCCTTCCTTGCGACGCTGGCGCCGGCGTTCTACGCGGCGCTGGACCAGGCCAACGACCTCACCTGGGTGTCGCGCTCGGGCTACCTCAAGGCCAAGCTGCTGGCCGACCTCGACAAGCTGGACGACGCTGCCGCGGCGCGGGTCTTCGGCCAGGCGCTCGACGCCGCCAGCGAGACGCTGAAGACGTACGAGGGCTGGGGCGAGATCCACCGCCTGCCGATCGCCCACGCGCTGGCCAACCTGCCGCTGATCGGCGGCCGCTACCGCTTTGAGGACCTGCCGGTCGGCGGCACCGAAGAATCGCTGATGAAGACGGCGCACGAGGTCACCGCCGAGCGCCACCGGACGTTCTACGGCTCGCAGTCGCGGCATGTCTCCGACCTGGCAGACGCGGACGCCAACTACTTTGTGCTGCTGGGCGGTCAGGACGGCTGGCTCAACAGCTCGACGTTCTACGACCAGGTCGCGTTGTGGCGCCAGGGCCGCTACATTCGCATGCCGATGTCCGCCGACGCGATCCGGGATTTGTTCCCGCGCGTCACGGTGTTGCAGCCACGGGCCCGGTGATGCGGCGGCGCTTGCCCGGCGTTGGCGGGTTGCGTACATAGACTCGACGGATTCTTGCTGCCGGGAGGGGGCGCTGCGGGATCACCCGGCGTCGCGTTGCCGGCCCGTATGCCCAGACCCGAGCCCGGCGCGAACGCCCCGGAGCCCTTGTTCGTGCGTACTGCACTGATCGCCCTCATCGTCCTGCTGGTGCTAGCCGTCGGCGCCGTGCTGATCGGCCCCAGCCTGATCGACTGGAACGCCTACAAGGACCGGGCGACGGTCGAGGTGCGCAAGGCCACGGGCCGCGATTTCCGCATCGAGGGCGACCTGTCGCTGAGCGTGCTGCCGACGCCGACGCTGACCGCCGTGGGCGTGCACCTGGGCAACGTCGAGGGCGGCACGACGCCCGAAATGGTGGCGCTGCGCGCCGTCCAGGTGCGGGTCGCGCTGTTGCCACTGATCGAGGGCCGGGTCGAGGTCGAGTCCGTGATCCTCGTCGAGCCGACCATCGTGCTCGAACGCCTGGCCGACGGCCGCGACAACTGGAGCTTCGAGCCGGCACTGAGCGGCGACGGCGGCGCCACCGTGGCGCTGCCGGGTGCCACGCCGCCCGCCAGCGCCGGGCCGCCCTTCGAGGTCCAGCTCAACGACCTGCGCATCCAGCAGGGCGTGCTGATCTACCGCGACGCCGCCGCGGGCACGGAGGAGCGGATCGACGAGATCGACGCCACGGTCGCCGCCGGCTCGCTGGACGGCCCGTACCGGCTTGCCGGGTCCCTGCGCGCGCGCGGCATGCCGCTGGACGTCGAGATCGGCATCGGCGCGCTGCAGGAGGACCGCGCGATCCCCGTCAGCGCGGCGATCGGCATCAAGGACGCCGGCGCGGCCGAATTCTCCGGCATCGTCGCCGGCTATCCCAACGAGCCGCGCGTGACGGGCCAGCTGGAGGCCGCCGGCGAGGACCTGGCGGCCATCGTCACCGCGGCCGGCGGCGTCGGCCCGGCGGCGCTGGCCCGGCCGTTCGGCGTCGAGGGCACGCTGACCGGCTCCGAGACGGCGGTGGCGCTCAACGACTTGAGCCTGCGCCTCGGCGATACGCTGGCGACCGGCGCCATCGACGCCGACCTGGAAGCGACGCTCCAGGTCAACGTCGTGCTCAACATCGGCCAGATCGATCTCGACGCCCTCCTGGCCACGCCGCCCGCGGTGGACAACGACACCGCGCTGGTGACCGGCGTGCCGACCGAGGAGGAGACGGCGCCGGCGCCGGTCGCCGTCCCGTCCTTCGCACTGCCGGGCGACGTGCTCGGCACGGTGGAGATCAAGGTCGACGCGGCGACCTACCGCCGGAACGTCGTGCGCCAGGTGCGCCTGGCCGCGGAGCTGGCGAACGGCGAGGTGACGGTCAGCCAGGCCGCGGCGTTGTTGCCCGGCGGCTCCGACGTGACCCTGTTCGGCACCATCCTGGCCGCCAACGGCCAGCCCAAGTTCGAGGGCCAGGTCGAGGCCAATTCGGACAACCTGCGTGGCCTGCTGGACTGGCTGGCGGTCGACGTGGGCGCCGTGCCGGCCGACCGCCTGCGCCGCCTTTCGGCCGCGGCAAACGTCGCCGCGACGCCCGACAACCTGACCCTCACCGGCATCGACGTGCAGGTCGACGTCAGCCGACTGCGCGGCGGCGTCGCGATCGCGCTGCGCGACCGGCCGGGCTTCGGCGTCGGGCTCAGCCTCGACAAGATCAACCTCGACGCCTACCTGCCGGCGGCGCCCGCAGCCGCGGCGGCGCCGGCGACCGCCGCCGACGGCACGACCCCGGCGCCGCCCGCCGCGGCGCCCGCCCTATCGGAGCAACTCGGCGCGCTCGCCGCGCTCGACGCGTTCGACGCCATCCTGCAGCTGCAGGCCGGCAACGTGACCTATCGCGACACGGCGCTGAATGGCCTCAAGCTCGACGGCACGCTGCAGGGCGGGGCGCTGACGCTGCGCGAGCTGGCCGCCGCCGATATCGGCGGCAACGGTATTGCGCTGGCGGGCACTCTGACGGACCTGGGCGAGGCGCCGCGCGCCGATCTGGAGCTCACGCTCGACGCGCGCAACGCGCCGGCGCTGATGGCGCTCCTGGACGTCGAGCTGCCGGACGCGCTGCGCGCCGCCAAGGTCGCCGCGAAGCTCAATGGCGATCTCGCGCGGCTGGCGCTCGACACCACGGTCGAGACGCTGGGCGGGCGCGCGACCGCCAGGGGCAGCCTCAGCGGCCTCGACGCCGAGCCGAGCTACCAGCTCGCGCTCGACGTCAAGCACCCGAGCCTCGACGCCCTGGCGCGTGCCTGGTCAGGCGAGGGCGGCGTCGGCGGTGACGCCGGCGCGGTCAGCCTGATCGCCGACGTCGCCGGCGACCTGCGCCAGGCCCAGATCGACGCCACGCTCGAGCTGGGCGACGGCGCGCTCGACCTGGACGGCACGCTGAGCGGCCTCGACGCGGCGCCGGCGGCGAACCTGGCGCTGGCGTTGACGCACGCGGAACTGGCGCGGCTGATCCGCCTCGTCGATCCGGACTACCGCCCGGCGCTGCCACAGCTCGGCGCCGTCGACCTGAAGACCCAGGCGACCTATGCGACGGGCGTGCTGGAACTCGCCGGTCTCGACGGCCGGCTCGGCCCGGCCGCGGTGCAGGGCGGCCTGAAGCTCGACACCGCCGGTGCGACCCCGCGGCTCGACGCGACGCTGGCCACCAGCGAGATCATCGTCGACTGGTTCCTGCCGGTTCGGGCCGACACCGGCGGCAGCACCTCCGGTACCGGGCCCGGCGGCGACAATGCCGACACGCGGCGCTGGTCGCGGGAGCCCATCGACCTCGACGGGCTGCGCCTCGCCAATGGGCGCATCGCGCTCTCCGCGCCGGCGATCGAGTACACCGGCTACCGGGTGAGCGAGCCGCGGGTCGAGCTGGCGCTGGACGGCGGCGTGCTGACCCTGCGCGAGCTCTCGGGCGAGGCCTATGGCGGCAGTTTCGGCATGACCGGGCGGCTGGCCGCGGCCGGCGTCGACGGCGACGTGCCGGCGGCCGCGTTCCGGGTGCAGATCGACAACGCCGACGCCGCGGCGCTGACCGGCGCCCAGGCCGCGACCGGCCCGCAGGGCGGCATGGTCGGCGGTGTCTCGCAGCTTCTGTTTCCGGTGTCGGGCGTGACCCTGGCCTCGGGGCGGCTGGGCGCCGACATCGACGTGACATCGCGCGGCACGAGCGAGTTCGAGCTGGTCTCGAACCTCGCCGGCCCGGGCCGCGTGACGTTCACCGACGCGCTGATCGCGGGCGTCGACCTGTGCCGCATCAGCGCCCAGCTCGACCAACTGAACGGGCTGGAGGGCTTCCTCGGCCTCGTTGCCGCCGGCCAGGGCGGCCAGACGAAGATCGCCGACTTCGAAGGACGCTTTGCGCTGGAGGGCGGCATCGCCACGCTGCCGCAGCAGCGCCTGACCGCCGACTGCGCGACAGTGGACTTCCAGGGCACGGTCGACCTGCCGCGCTGGCTGATCGACACTCAGGCGCGAGCGCTGATGCCGGAGCATCCTGAGTTCCCCGGCATCGTCGTGGCCCAGCGCGGCGCGCTCGACCGCCCCAACATCCGGCTCGTCAACCTGAACGACGTGCAGCAGTACCTCGTCGGCCGCGCCGCCGAGAACCTGATCCGCAAGCTGGCGCCGGAACAGCAGCAGCCGCAGCAGGACACCGCCCCGCAGACCACGCCCGAGGCCGAGCCCGAAAAGCAGCGCCCGGAGGAACTGTTCCAGGGCGTTCTGCAGGACCTGCTGAAGAAGCGTTAGGGCGCGCCGCCGCGCAGCGCCGCGAGTACGTGGACCCTGAGAGCGCTCGACAGGTTGCCGGTGCGGGTCCGGTCGACCTCGGTGACGAACTGGTTGAGCGAACAGCCCCGCGCCGCGGCGAGGCGCCCGAGCGTGGCCCAGAACGGCGCTTCCAGGGACACGCTGGTGCGGTGGCCGGCGACGCTGACCGAGCGCTTGAGGTTGCCGCCCTGCGCCGCGCTCAGCGTGGCCCGAGCATGTTCTCCGGCCGCACCCATTCCTCGAACTGCTCCTCGGTCAGCAGGTTCAGCGCCAGCGCCGCCTCTTTCAGCGTGGTGCCGTCCGCGTAGGCCTTCTTCGCCACTTTGGCGGCGTTGTCGTAGCCGATGTGCGGGTTCAGCGCCGTCACCAGCATCAGGGAATCGCGCATCAGCCGGTCGATGTGCTCGACGTTGGCCTCGATGCCGGCGACGCAGCGGTCGGCGAAGCTGCGCGCCGCGTCGCCCAGCAGGCGCGCCGACTGCAGCACGTTGTAGATCATCACCGGCTTGAACACATTGAGCTCGAAGTGCCCGTTGCTGCCGGCGACGCTGACGGTCGTGTGGTTCCCCATGACCTGGGCTGCGACCATGGTCAGTGCCTCGCACTGGGTCGGGTTGACCTTGCCGGGCATGATCGACGAGCCGGGCTCGTTCGCCGGCAGCATTAGCTCGCCGATGCCGCAGCGCGGGCCCGAGCCCAGGAAGCGGACGTCGTTCGCCACCTTCATGGCGGCGACGGCGGCGACGTTGATGGCGCCGGAGGCGGCGACCAGTTCGTCGTGCGCGGCGAGGCCGGCGAACTTGTCGGCCATCGTGACGAACGGCTTCGCGGTGATGTCGGCGACCTCGGCGGCGAAACGCTCGGCGAAGCCCATGGCGGCGTTGAGGCCGGTGCCGACGGCGGTGCCGCCCTGCGCCAGGCCGTAGAGCTCGGGCAGCACGCGCTCGATGTTGCGCATCGCCGCCCTGATCTGGGTCGCGTAGCCGCCGAACTCCTGCCCCAGCGTCAGCGGCGTCGCGTCCATCGTGTGGGTGCGGCCGATCTTGATGATGTCCTCGAACGCCGCCGCCTTCTCGGCCAGCGCCGCGTGCAGGTGCGCCAGACCCGGCAGCAGCCAGTCCTCGATCTCCAGCACCGCGGCGATATGCATCGCCGTCGGGAAGGTGTCGTTCGACGACTGGCCGCGGTTGCAATGGTCGTTGGGGTGCACCGGCTCCTTCGCGCCCAGGCCGTGGCCGAGGATCTCGTTGGCCCGGTTGGCGACGACCTCGTTGGCGTTCATGTTCGACTGGGTGCCGGAGCCGGTCTGCCAGACGACCAGCGGGAACTGCTCGTCGAGGCGGCCGGCCGCGACCTCGGCGGCCGCAGCGGCGATGGCGTCGGCGATCTCGGGTTCGAGCTCGCCCAGCGCCTTGTTGGCGCGCGCCGCCGCCTGTTTCTGGATGCCCAGGGCGTGGACCAGCTGCACCGGCATGCGCTCGACGCCGATGGGGAAGTTCTCGATGCTGCGCTGGGTCTGGGCGCCCCAGTAGCGGTCGGCCGGGACCGCCACCTCGCCCATGGTGTCGCTCTCGATCCGCGTCGCGCTGTCGTTCATCTCGCCCGCCCCGCTGCCGCTGTGTCCCGCGCGGCGCATTATGGGCGCGGGGCGACGCGGGTCAACGCGCGCGGCCCGTGGCGTCTCAGCCGCGCTGGGCTGTCTTGCGTGGCTTCTTGGGCTTCCGGTTGCGCAGGGCGGCCTCGACCGCGCGTCTGGCCCAAGGCAGCAGCTCGTCCGGGTCTTCAAGCGCGCCGTCGGGCACGGTCCAATAGGGCATCGCCTGCGACCTGCCCTTGCCGTCGTAGACCCATTGCTCGCAGCCGGCGGCGTCGAAGGCGTCGCGGGTCTGGTCGTCGACGCGCAGGTACAGCGTCTCGTCGGCGATCAGCGCGAACATGGTGTCGCCGTAGAAGAAGCCGTGACCGCCGAACATGCGCCTGGCCTCGACCGGATCGGCGGGCGTGGCGACCGGCTGCAGCAGTTCCTCGCAGTACGCGGCGTAGTCGGGATCTCCGGCCATGGCGCTCAGCCCTCCTCAATCGCGGCCGTTCGTCGGGTGACGCCGGCGACCGCCTCGTCGAAGGGCACCGCGACCAGGCCGGCCATGTCAAGTACGCCGGCGCCGTAATTCTTGCTGTCCCAGACGTCCGGCTGCAGCGCGGAGCCGACCAGCGCGGCGCGAAACGCTTCGACGACCTTCCAGCCTTCGCCGGCGGCCTTGAGCGCGTCGACGCGGTCGCGGTTCAGCGCGACCCACAGCGCCGCCGCGGCACTCGTCATCGCCGCGGCGTACGAGGTGCCGGAACCCAACTCCGCGGCGTTCTCGAACTGGGGCTGAGCGCGTTTACCGCGCGCGCGTGCATTGAATCGCGTGATCTGCTCGGCAGGCGCCGAGATCGTCACCGAAGGGCCGCGGCTTGCACCCTTCCAGGGCCTCAGCGCACGCGGCTCCTCGCGCCCGGCACCGCTGGCGAACGGTGTCGCGCCGCCGACCGCGATGGTGCGGCTGAAGCGCGCGGGAAAAACGACTCTGCGAACGATGTTGCCGGCCACGGCGACGACGACGATGCCAGCCTCGTAGCACATGTCGACGGCGCGACACAGCGTGACGCGTGGATCGAACGGGTCGCCGAGGCTGATGTTGACGACCTCCGCCGCCGCCATGAACTTGCCGGACTCGAGCGCCTCGCCGGCGGCAAAATGCAGCGACGGCGGCACACGACTGGGGGCGAACGGCAGCAGGTCGAAGACCGACGAGGTGACGCTGCGCAGCGGCACGATGCTCAGCCCTGGGACGGTGCCGCACGTCGCGCTGGAAATGACACTCATGACGCGCGTGCCGTGGCCCGGCGTGCCCGTGTAGTTCAGCCGGTCATGGGGCGACGCGTCTTCGAAGAAGCAGTGCCCCTGGTCCCACAGGATGCGCGTGCTCTCAGCGTCGTCGTCGGACGTGAATTCGGGATGCGCCGTCGCGCCGGTGTCGATCTGGGCAATTCGCGCGGTCGCAGGATCGGCGCCGCGCTCGCGCACGAACGCGATCGCCTCGTCGGCGCGGATCGCGCGGCGCTGCCAGAGGTGGGAGCGGGCCGGCGGCGGCTTGGCCGATTCGTCCGGCGGTGGCGGCTGCACGGTCGCGAGCACGCCGGCCATTTGGGCGCCGTTCAACAGGTCGACCGACGCCATGGCATCGATCGCCTGCAGTTCCTCGACGACCTCTTTGACCTCCTGATGGTCGCGCAGGCGGTCGATCGTCGGCGTGGCCAGGGCGGCAGAGCCATCCGGGAGTGGGGTGAACCAGTCAGGGCCCAGCGAGCCCTTGATGTGCCGATCCAGCAGCGCCTCCGCCGCCTCCAGTGCGGCCGGCGTTTGCGGCGTCAGGACGACGTAGTCCTCCTGCGCGAGCCGTTCAGCGTTGTCCGACACTGCTTCCCGATTGCAGCTGACGGTTTGTGGGCCGCGCGGCAGCGCCGTAACGCCTGCCGCCTCAGCCCTCCTCGACTGCGGTCTCTTGCTCCGTGACGTCGCGCAGGGCGTCGTCGAAGGGAAGTCTAACCAATGCCGCCATGTCGAGGATACCGGCGCCGTAGTTCTGCACGTCCCAGCCGGCCGGCGTTACGGCGGTCGACGTCAGCGCCGCGCGGAACGCCTCGACGACCTTCCAGCCCTCGCCGGCGGCCTTGAGCGCGTCGATGCGGTCGCGGTGCAGCGCCACCCACAACGCGGCAGCGGCGGTGATGATCGCCGTCGCGTAGGACGTGCCCTCGCCACCGCCGGCCGGTTCCGCGAACGTCAGGTCGTCGTCGCCGATCTCTTTCGTGACGTTCAGCCGGGTGATGCCCTTGGCGGGGGCGGAGATCGTCACCGCGGGCCCCCGGCTGGCGTTGTCCCACGGCTCGAGATTGTTGGGGTCAGCGGGGTCGGCGCCGTCTTCGCCCGGGGTCGCGCCGCCGGCCGCGATGGTGCGGCTGAAACGCGCCGGGTAGACGACGCTCTTGATGATCTGGCCGGCGGCGGCGACGACGATGATACCGTCGTCGTAGCAGCGGTCGATCGCCTTGCACAGCTTGACGCGCGGGTCGAACGGATCGCCGAGACTGATGTTGATGACGTCCGCCGGGTCCATGCGCTTGCCGGAGCCCAGTGGCACCCCTGCCGCGAAGCTGAAGGCCAGCGGCACGCGGCTGGGCGTGAACGGCAGTTCGTCGAACAGCGACGAGGTGACGCTGCGCAACGGCACGATGCTCAAGCCAGGCGCGGTGCCGCAGGAGGGGCTGGAGATCACGCTCATGATGCGCGTGCCGTGGCCCGGGTTGCCGTTGTAGTCCAGCCGGTCGTCGGGCGTCGCGGGGCCGAAGAAGCCGTGGCCCTCGTTCCACAGCACGTTCGTGCCGGGCGCGCCGCCGGCGGCGTCGAGCCCCGCGTGGTGGGTCGCCCCGGTGTCGATCTGGGCGATGCGGACGGAGGCGAGATCGGCGCCGGCGTCCTGCACGAAGGCGATCGCCTCGTCGGCGTGCACGGCGCGACGTTGCCACAGACCGGCGCCGGCGGGCGCCGCTGCCGGCGTCTCCTCCTCCAGCGGCGGCGCCGTCGCCAGCCGGGCCGCCAGGGCGACGCCGTCCAGCACGTCGACGGCGGTCATGTCGGCGATGTCCCGCAACCGGTCCACGGCCGCGTCGAGGGCGCCGGCCTCGACTAACCGGTCGACGGTTCGCGGGGCCAGGACCCAGCTCTCGTCGGCCAGCCTTGTGGCCCAGCCGGCAGCCAGGTCGCCGCCCAGTTGCGCCGCGACCATGGCACGCGCCGCGCCGAGCGCGCGGGGGTCGGCCGGCGTCAGCACGATGTGGGTTTCCTGCGTCAGCGGGTCGTCGTCGTCCGCCATGGCCGGTCCCTGTCGCGTCGTTGCCGCCGCTCAGCTCTTGTTGCGGAAGGTGTCGAGGGTGACGACCTCGGCGGTCTGTGCGGTCTCCGCGTCGTCCGCCTCGCCGTTCGAGGCCTCGGCGACGATCTGGGCGTCGCCGTCGTTGGCCTCGCCGCTGGCCTCGGGCGGTGCCGCGCCCTCGCTCGTGGCCTGGAACTGCAGACCGAACTTGACGGAGGGATCGACGAAGGAGGTCATCGCCGCGTAGGGGATGGCCAGGTCGGTCTGGCGGCCGCCGAAGCTGAGCGTTACGCGTAAGCCCTCGCCGTCGACCTCCAGGTCCCAGAACTGGTGCTGCAGGACGATGGTCATCTCCTGTGGGTACTTGCTGCGCAGCTCCTCCGGCAGCGCCGCGCCCGGGTCGCCGGTGCGGAAAGTTATGTAGAAGTGGTGCTGGCCGGGCAGGCCGTGCGCCCGGGTCTCTTCCAGCGCCTGGCGGACGACGTCGCGCAGGGCGTTCTCGACCATCTGGTCGTAGCGCAGCACGTCATCCATCGTGTGTCGGCCCCCCTGGGGTCCCGGTCGTGCGCCCGTGCGTGGGCGCGCCATTCAGTGGGGGGCTTCTGTTGCCCGGTGCCCCCCGAACCGCGCTCACCTATTAGGCAGCGAGAGCCATAGACTCGTTGTCATTGGCATCTGTAGAGACGGCCCGATAACGGCGGATACCATGCCGGGCAAAAAGCAGGCCTTTACACGCGCGTCGATCCTGTTTCGCCCCCGTAGGTCCGGTCCGCGCGGCGCCGTGTGACGCCCGTCCGCGGGCCGGGGAACTGGTGGAGGCGCCGGGTACTGCCCCCGGGTCCGCTACGTTTATTGCGCCAACCGTTTATCGCCATAGTCGGCCGGAGCCGACAGGGGAAATATAAGCACGGACAAGCGTGAATGAAAGGATAACGGCGGGGTCGCGCGCTACCGAATCGGCCGCATATGGGGCTATTCTGATCGGCCGTTCGTGTCCACACGGAACCGCCCGACGTTGCGCCAGTATCTCGATCTACTGCGTCACGTGCGCCAGCACGGCAAGGCCCGCGCCGACCGCACCGGCGTGGGCACGTACGGCGTGTTCGGCTACCAGATGCGCGTCGATCTCGGCGACGGCTTCCCGCTGCTGACGACCAAGAAGCTGCACCTGCGCTCGATTATCCACGAGCTGCTGTGGTTCCTGGCCGGCGACACCAACGTCGCGTACCTCAACGAGCACGGCGTGACGATTTGGAACGCGTGGGCCGACGAGTCCGGCGACCTGGGCCCGGTCTACGGCGCGCAGTGGCGCTCTTGGCCGACGCCGGACGGCCGCCACATCGACCAGATCGCCAACGTCGTGGCCGAAATCCAGTCCAAACCCTATTCCCGGCGGCACATCGTCTGCGCCTGGAACGTCGCCGACGTCGGCGCCATGGCGCTGCCGCCGTGCCACTGCCTGTTCCAGTTCTACGTCGACGACGGGCGGCTGTCGTGCCAGCTCTACCAGCGCAGCGCCGACGTCTTCCTGGGCGTGCCGTTCAACATCGCCTCCTACGCGCTGTTGACGATGATGGTGGCGCAGGTGACGGGCCTGGAGCCCGGCGAGTTCGTGCACACGTTCGGCGACGTACATCTGTACGCGAACCACCTGGAGCAGGCCGACGCGCAGCTGGCGCGCGAGCCCTATGCGCTGCCGACGATGCGCCTCAATCCGGCCGTGCGCGACATCTTCGGCTTCGCCTACGACGACTTCACGCTCGACGGCTATCGCGCCCACGCGCACATCCCGGCCAAGGTCGCCGTGTGATCGCGCTCATCGCCGCGGTCGCCGAGAACGGCGTGATCGGCCGCGCCGGCGGCCTGCCCTGGCGGCTCTCCGGCGACCTCAAGCACTTCAAGGCGGTGACGCTGGGCAAGCCCGTGGTCATGGGCCGCAAGACGTTCCAGTCGATCGGCAAGCCCCTGCCGGGCCGCACGAACATCGTGGTGACGCGCGACCCGGACTTCCGCGCCGACGGCGTCGAGACCGTCCCGGACCTGGCCGCGGCGCTCGAGCGTGCGCAGGAAATCGCCGGCGCAGACGGCGAAGTGATGGTGATCGGCGGCGGGGATGTTTACCGCCAGGCGCTGCCCTCGGCAGACCGGCTGTACCTCACCGAAGTGCACGCCGCTCCCGACGGCGACGCCCACTTCCCCGCGTTCGACCGCGCCGGCTGGCGCGAGGCCAGCCGGACGCGGCATCAGGAAAACGGCACGGACTACAGCTTCGTCGTGCTGGAGCGGGCGGCTTAGCCCTCGTTCCTGATGCCCGGCCAGTTGGCGTCGGCCTTGGTGATGTTGCCGGGCACGTCGCGCTCCCAGGTGCGCTGAACGCGGCTGGAGTAGTTCAGGTACAGCTTGCCGTCGACGATCTTCCAGGCGTCCGGGTCGGTCGAGGCGGTGTAGCCCTGGGCCGCGGCCCAGGCGCAGTAGCCGCCGTACCGGGGCGCGTACTTCTCCGGGTTGGCGGCGAACAGGTCGCGGTTTTCGGCGCTGGCGAAGCGCCAGGTGGTGCCCATCCAGTCGTGGGTGATCTTGCGCGAGCCCTTGGTCGGCTCGCCGGCGGTGAAATAGGCGACGGTGTCATAGCCGCGCAGCGCCGCGCCGCCGCGCGAGAACACGGGCTCGAGGGCCTGCGCCGGCAGAGCGGCGACGATGAAGGCGATCACCAGGGCGCCGAAGAGGCGCGAGGGCAAGCCTCGGGACATGTGGGGACCTCCGGGTCTTTCGTGAGGGGCGGCGACCGAAGCCGCCGGACCGCTCCGTGGTGGGGGAGTCTGCCTGCGGGGGAGGCTGGACGCGGTCCGGCGGCACTGGTCGCCCATGCTACCTGCCGTCAGTGGGCACCCGCCGACCCGGCCGCTGGGGGACCGGCGCTGGGTCCGGCGGTTCCCCCCTAAGGTGAGCCGTGCACGCGCCGCGGGCAAAACACGGCTGCGTCACGTACCATCAAGAAAGCTTGATGCCCCTTGCGGGATCGCCCTCCGTCAGCAGGTAATGACGTTGCAGGCGCGCAGGTCGAACAGCAGCTCCGGGCTGTCACGCACGGCGTCGAAGGCGCGGCCGTCCTTGCAGTGGGCGCGCAGGATGACGATGGGCACGCCGTCGACCTCGCGCTCGATCAGGCCGGTGACGAACTCCAGCTCGCAGTCGTACTCGTCGATCAGCTGTGCCTTGAGGTCGGGCTCCCAGTCCCTCCTGGCGCCCAGCGCCGGGCCCGTCAGCGCCAGTGCCAGGGCCGCGACCAGGGCAGAAGCCAGGACGATCGCTATGGGCCAAGCCGTTCGCTTCATGGCGAAATCTCCTTCGCCGCCATGTATCTCCCGGCCGGGCCATCTGGCCATGATTCAGGTCAAGGGCCGGCGGCGCGCCTATTGTATGACGATGCGGGGGGCGGGGCGGGCGGCCCCGCCCAGCTTGTCCCGTACGTTGGCGGCAATGGCCCGGTAGGCCTGGCCGTACAGGCTGTCCGGCTGGGCGGCGACGATCGGCTCGCCGGCGTCCGAGGAGGTGCGGATGGCGATGTCCAGCCGCACCTCGCCCAGGAAGTCGCAGCCCAGCCGCGCCGCCTCCGCGCGCGCGCCGCCATGGCCGAAGATCTCGCTGCGGTGGCCGCACGCGGGGCACAGGAAGTAGCTCATGTTCTCGACGATGCCGAACACCGGCACGTCGACCTTCTTGAACATGTTGAGGCCCTTGCGGGCGTCGAGCAGGGCCAGGTCCTGCGGCGTCGAGACGATCACGGCCCCCGCCAGCGGCACGCGCTGGGCCATGGTGAGCTGGGCGTCGCCGGTGCCCGGCGGCATGTCGACGATCAGGACGTCGAGCGCGCCCCAGCGCACGTCGCGCAGCATCTGTTCGAGAGCGCTCATCACCATCGGCCCGCGCCAGATCATCGGCGTGTCCTCGGCGACCAGGAAGCCGATCGACATGCAGACGATGCCGTGGTTGCGCATCGGCTCCAGCACCTTGCCGTCGGGCGACTCCGGCCGGCCGGTGATGCCCAGCAGGCGCGGGATCGAGGGGCCGTAGATGTCGGCGTCCAGGAGACCCACCGCCAGCCCGTCCGCGGCGAGGGCCAGCGCCAGGTTGACCGCCGTCGTCGACTTGCCGACACCGCCCTTGCCGCTGGCGATCGCGACGATGGCGCCGACCTCGGGCGCCAGCGCCGGGCGTTCGGCCTGCGGCTGGGGCTGCGACTGTTGCTGTCCGGGGCCCGCGCCGCCGTCGGCGCGGTGCGCGGTCAGCACCGCCGTCACCGAGGAGACGCCGTCGAGCGCGAACACCGCGTCTTCCGCCGCCTGGCGCACGGGCTCCATGGCCTCACCGACCTTGGGGTCTACCTCGATGGCGAAGCCGACATTGCCGTCGCGGATGACCAGGCCGCTGATCATGCCGGCGGCGACGATGTCACGGCCGGAATGGGGGTCGACGACGGTCGCCAGGGCGGCGCATACGCGCGCCTCGCCAAGCTGCGGCATGGTTGAAAACTCCCGGTCCCCGGCCAATATCTCGTGCCATGTCGGCAACGCGCGTTTGCCCGCGCGAAGCGCCCGACATATAAGGCTGAAGACAGCCATTGGCAAAGGCGCGCGACCGCGCGCCGAAATCGAGGGACACAGCACAATATGCCTTGGAGCAATCAGGGCGGTGGCGGCCCGTGGGGCGGCGGCGGCAGTGGTGGCGGTAGTGGCGGCGGCGGCCCGTGGGGCCAGCGTCCCGGTGGACCTGGCGGCCCGACCCCACCCAACATCGAAGAAGTTCTGCGGCGCGGCCAGGATCGCATGCGACGCTTTCTACCGGGCGGGCTGGGAGGCGGCCGCGGCGTCGCGCTGATCGCGCTGGCGGTCGTCGCGCTGTGGCTGTTGACCGGGTTCTACCGCGTCGACGCCGGCTCGCAGGGCGTCGAACTGCTGTTCGGCCGCTGGAACGGCACCACGCGGGGGCCGGGCCTACACTACTGGTTCCCGTCGCCGATCGGCAGCGTCGACACGCCGAACGTCGAGACCGTGCGCACCACTAGCATCGGTTTCCGCGGCGGCGGCGGTGGCGGCGGCGACACCCGCGCGGCGGCGCGGCGCGACGTGCCGCAGGAGAGCCTGATGCTGACCAGCGACCAGAACATCGCCGACCTGGACTTCACGGTGCAGTGGAAGATCTCGGACGCCGGCATGTACCTGTTCAATATCCGCGACCCCGAGCAGACCGTGAAGCTTGTCGCCGAGAGCGCCATGCGCGAGGTCGTCGGCCGTACCAACCTGGAGCCGCTGATCACTGCGGGTCGCCAGTTGGTTGCCGATCAGACCGAGGGCAAGATGCAGGAGGTGCTGGACGACTACGGCGCCGGCATATCGGTACAGGGCGTCGTCATGGAAGCGGCCGAGGCGCCGGCCCCGGTGATCGACGCCTTCAATGAAGTGCAGCGCGCGCGCCAGGATCGCGAGCGGGTGCAGAACGAGGCCGACGCCTACGCCAACCGCGTGGTGCCGACGGCGCGCGGCGAGGCGGCCAAGATGGTCGAGGAAGCGAACGCTTACAAGGAGGCCATCACCAAGAAAGCCGAGGGCGAGGCGGCGCGCTTCATCGAGGTCTACGAGGCGTACAGGACGGCCGAAGAGGTCACGCGCCGCCGCATGTTCCTCGAGACGATGACGCAAGTACTGGGCAACGCCAACAAGATCGTCATTGACCCGGCCGCCCAGGGCACCAGCGGCGTCGTGCCCTACCTGCCCCTCAATGAGCTCAACCGACCCCGCACGACCGGCGGGCAGGGAGGCCAGTGATGAACCGCACCGTCTTGGCCGTCGCCGGCGTACTCGTGCTTCTCGCCGGCATCACGGCGGTCAGCGCGACGTTCGTCGTGCACCAGACGAAACAGGCATTGGTCCTGCAGTTCGGCAACCCGCAGCGCGTCGTGCAAAATCCCGGCCTGCACTTCAAGATTCCGTTCATCCAGGACGTCGTGTTCTTCGAGAGCCGCGTGCTGAACGTCGATCCGCCGCCGCTGCAGGTGATTCTTAGCGACCAGAAGCGCATCATCATCGACGCCTTCGCCCGCTATCGCATTACCAATCCCCTGGAGTACTACAAGGCGGTGCGGACCGAGGCGGTGTTCCTCGACCGCTACGGCCGGGCGCTCAACGCCGCCGTGCGCGAGGTCATTGGCACCAAGTTGTTGCCCGATCTCCTGTCGCAGGACCGCGACATCGTCATGCAGCAGATCAGCTTGCTTGCCGAAACCCAGGCGCAGCGCTTCGGCGCCGAGGTCGTCGACGTACGCATCGGCCGCACCGAATTGCCGGAGGACGTGCTGAACAACGTCTATGACCGCATGCGCTCCGAGCGCGAGCGCGAGGCCAACCTGCTGCGCGCCGAAGGCGAGGAGAACGCGCGGCGCATCCGCGCCGTGTCCGACCGCCAACGTGTGGTGATCGTGGCTGAGGCCGAACGCCAGTCGTCGGTATTGCACGGCCAGGGCGACGCCGCCCGCAACCGCATCCTCGGCGAGGCCTACGGCCGCGATCAGGAGTTCTTCGACTTCTACCGCACGCTGGAGGCCTATCGCGAAACATTTACCGGCGAAGATGCGACCACCCTGTTGATGGCGCCGGACAGCGACTTCTTCCGCTATTTCGGCGACAGCACACGCACCGGGGGCCGTGTGACCGAGTGAGCGGGTCGCGCGCCTGACCTGACGTGGCCCCTGCCGCGGCATGGCGGACCTGATTACCGCACTGGGGCTGGTCCTGGTGATCGAGGGCGCGTTCTACGCGCTGTTTCCGGAAGCCATGAAGCGCCTGGTCGTCGCCGTGCTGCAGATGCCGGTCGCGACCTTGCGCTGGGGCGGCGCGGTGGCTTTTGCCTTGGGCGTGGCGATCGTCTGGCTGCAACGCGGCTGAGAACGGCCGGGCGGCGGTGGACCGAATTGCTCACGATCTCGTGAAGGCCGGCCTTTTGGTTGTCAGACCGTTAACACAAAGCGTCCACAATTCAGCGGCATATCGCGCGTCATCTGGAGCACATGGGGTCGCGGCGCCACACGCGTGCCACTTGAGCAGGCTTCGATTGACTGTCCGTGCCGCGGCAGCCATATCGAGGGCGTCCTGCCGGGGGCCGCGCAACCGCCGACTGCGGTCGCCGCCTAACCAGGAGACGGAAAGACACATGCTTGCACGATCCGCGGACCGCATTGCCGGCCGCCTGCCCGCGCGCCGCCTCGCGCGTTGCGTGCCACCCGCCCTTGCCGCCAGCCTCGTCGTGGCGCTGTTCACCGGTTCGGCAATGGCCGCGCCGGTGCCGGACACCTTCGCCGACCTGGCCGAGGAACTGCTGCCCTCCGTCGTCAACATCTCGACGACGCAGGTCAGCCGCACCAGCAGCGAACAAGAAATCCCCCAGGCACCGCCGGGCTCGCCGTTCGAGGACTTCTTCCGCGAGTTCTTCGAGCGCAACCGGCCGGAGAACATGCCGCGGCGGGCGACCTCGCTGGGCTCGGGCTTCATCATCGACAAGGGCGGCATCGTCGTGACGAACAACCACGTCATCGCCGAGGCCGACGAGATCTCCGTCATCCTGCAGGACAACAGCCGCTACGACGCCGAAGTGCTGGGCCGCGATCCGAAGACCGATCTGGCCGTGCTGAAGATCGACACCGGCTTCGACCTGCCGGCAGTCTCCTTCGGCGACTCCACCACCGCCCGCGTCGGCGACTGGGTGCTGGCGATCGGCAACCCGTTCGGCCTGGGCGGCTCGGTCACCGCGGGCATCATCTCGGCGCAGCAGCGTGACATCAACACCGGGCCGTATGACTCGTTCATCCAGACCGACGCCTCGATCAACCGCGGCAACTCCGGTGGCCCGCTGTTCAACATCGACGGCCAGGTCATCGGCGTCAACACGGCGATCTTCTCGCCGTCGGGCGGCAGCGTCGGCATCGGCTTCTCCGTGCCGTCCGAGATTGCCCAGCGCGTCGTGCGCCAGCTGCAGGACTACGGCCGTACGCGCCGTGGCTGGCTGGGCGTGCGCATCCAGACGGTGACCGAGGAGATCGCCGAGAGCCTGGGGCTTGAGGGCGCGCGCGGCGCGCTGGTCGCCAGCGTCTCCGAAGGCGGCCCGGCTGAGGACGCCGGCATCGTCGCCGGCGACGTCGTGCTCTCCTTCGACGGCCGGCCCATCGAGGAGATGCGCGACCTGCCCCGCATCGTCGCCGACACGGACATCGGCAAGGCGGTCAGGGTCGAGCTGTGGCGCAAGGACGCCATGGAGGTGGTCAGCGTCAAGATCGGCGAGCTCGAGGAATCGCCGGTCGTCGCCTCGCTGGGCGCGCCGGATGCGCCGGGCGAAGGGGACTCCGGCGAGATCCGCCAGCTGGGCCTGGGCGTCGCCGCGATCACCGACACCTTGCGCGAGGAATTCGGCATCGCCGAGGGCGCCAAGGGCGTGCTGGTGACCGAGGTCTCCGGCGACGGACCGGCGGCCGACAAGGGCATCCGCCCCGGCGACATCATCGTCGAGGTGAGCCAGGAAGAAATCGCCTCGCCATCGCAGATCAAGGCCAAGGTCGCCGAGGCCCAGGAGCAGGGTCGCCGCTCGATCCTGCTGCTGGTCGAGCGCGAGGGCGACTTGCGCTTCGTCGCCGTACGTATTTAAGCGGGCTGACACGCCCCGACCTCGCTGCAAACGAAGCGGCGGCGCCCAAACCGGGTGCCGCCGTTTTTCTATGGATCGGGCGGTGTGACGATCTCGTCCGCGCGGAAGCCCTGCAGGAAGAGCAGCGCGGTCAAATCGCCGTGGTCGATGCGGGCATCCGCGGCGTCGGCCAGCGCGGGCTTGGCGTGAAACGCGACACCCAGCCCGGCCGCGTCGACCATCGCCAGGTCGTTGGCGCCGTCGCCGACCGCCAGCGCGTCGTCGGGCGTTATGTCGTTCGCGGTGGCGTAGGCGTTCAGTGCCGCCAGCTTGGCATCGCGGCCCAGCACCGGCTCGACGACGCGGCCGATGAGGCGGCCGTCGGCGATCTCGAGCTCGTTGGCGCGCACCGCGTCGAAGCCGAGCGTCGCCGCGACGCCTTCCGCGTAGTAGGTGAATCCCCCGGAGACCAGGACCGTCGTGGCGCCGTGGGCGCGCATGGTGGCGACCAGCGCCGCGGCGCCCGTATCGATGCGGATACCTTGCGCCGCCTCGTCCAGCACCGCGGTCTCGACGCCCTGCAGCAGCGCCACGCGGGCGCGCAGCGCCGCGGGGAAGTCGATCTCGCCCGCCATCGCCCGCGCCGTGATGTCGGAGATCTTCGAGCCGATCCCCGTCAGGGCCGCCAGGTCGTCGAGCATCTCGTTGGCGATCACCGTCGCCTCCATGTCGGCGACCAAGAGGCGCTTGCGACGATTCGCGGCCGGCAGCCAGTTTACGTCGACCGGCGCCTCGCCCAGCGCCGCCAGGACCGCGTCGCGGTCGGCCGGGCCGTCGAATGGCACGTCGCAGGCCTGTCCGGGCGCCAGCCAGTCCGGCGCGCCGACGCTGCCGTCGAGCGCCGCGGCGGCGCGGGCGACGGTGCTATCGTCGAGGCCGCCGGGCCGGGCGGCAATCAGGGTCAGTACGTGGCGCATGAGCGGACAGTGAATCGTGTGGTGGTGATCGGCGGGCCGACGGCCAGCGGCAAGTCGGCGCTGGCGCTGGGCGTGGCCGAAGCGCGGGATGGCGTCGTGATAAACGCCGACTCCATGCAGGTCTACCGCGAACTGCGGACGCTGACCGCGCGACCGCGCGCCGAAGACGAGGCGCGGGCGCCGCACCGGCTCTATGGCGTGCTGTCGGCGCGCGAGGTCTGCTCGGCCGCGCGCTGGACCGCAATGGTGCGTGAGGAGATCGCCGCGGTGCACGCGGCCGGCCGCCTGCCGGTCGTCGTCGGCGGCACGGGGCTGTACTTGAAGACGCTGATGGAGGGCATTGCCCCCGTGCCGGCAATCCCGGCCGAGGTGCGCGCCGCGACACGCGCGCGCCACGCGGCGGAGGGCTCGGCCGCGCTGCACGCGGAACTCCTGCGCCGCGACCCGGACAGCGCCGCGCGGCTGCACCCGAGTGACGCCCAGCGCATCGTGCGCGCGCTGGAGGTGGTCGAGGCGACCGGCGTGCCGCTCTCCACGTGGCAACGCGAACCGGCGGCAACGCACGACCTGGCCTTCTCGGTGTTCGTGCTGCTGCCGCCGCGCGAGCCGCTGTATGCCGCCATCGACGCGCGCCTGCGCCGCATGGTCGAGGGCGACGCGCTCGACGAGGTGCGGCGGCTGTTGGCGCTCGATTTGGACCCGGGCGCGCCGGCGCTGAAGGCGCTGGGCGTCGCGGAGTTTGCGCGCCACCTCGACGGCGCCTCGAGCCTCGAGGACGCCGTCGCCGCCGCCCAGCAGGCCACCCGCAACTTCGCCAAGCGCCAACTCACCTGGTTTCGCAACCAATTGCCGGCCGACATGCCCGGCGTCGCGGTGATTTCTGAGCAATATTCTGACGATGTTATGATAGAAGTCATAAGAAAATTAGCTTGACTGGCCACTTTCGTGTCCTTATGTTGCGCGCCTTGCCCGCCCGGACAGGCGCCGCGGCCGACTGCCGCGCCCGCTTGCGCCGGGCGTTCGGCGCGCTAGAGTGCGCGCCGCGCATGAACCTGGTGCCCCGCGAACGAGGACGACGACCATGGCGACCGAGACCCCCGATGCGCCGCTGACCGGCGCGGAGATCGTCATCAAGGCCCTGGTGGACCAGGGTGTCGACGTCGTCTTCGGCTATCCCGGCGGTGCGGTGCTGCCGATCTACGACGCGCTGTTCAAGCAGAACTCGGTCAGGCACATCCTGGTGCGGCACGAGCAGGGCGCGGTGCACGCGGCCGAAGGCTATGCCCGCTCGACCGGCAAGGTCGGCGTCGTGCTGGTGACGTCGGGCCCAGGCGCCACCAACGCGGTGACGGGCCTGACCGACGCGCTGATGGACTCGATCCCGGTCGTCTGCCTCACCGGGCAGGTGCCGACCCACCTGATCGGCAACGACGCCTTCCAGGAGTGCGACACCACGGGCATCACCCGGCCCTGCACCAAGCACAACTACCTGGTGAAGGACAGCGACCGGCTGGCCCGCACGCTGCACGAGGCTTTCTACGTGGCGCGCAGCGGCCGCCCCGGGCCGGTCGTGGTCGACATCCCGAAGGATATCCAGTTCGCCGACACGCCCTATGTCGGGCCGGAGACCATCGAGCACCGCACCTACCGGCCGCAGCGCGACCCTGACCCGGCGGCGATCGAGCGCGCGCTGGACCTGTTGGCGGGCGCCAAGCGGCCGATCTTCTATCTGGGCGGCGGCTGCATCAATTCCGGCACCGAGGCCTGCCGCAAGGTGACCGAGCTGGTGCGCCGTACCGGCTATCCCGCGACCATGACCCTGATGGGCCTGGGCGTGGTGCCGGCGTCCGACCGCCTGTCGCTGGGCATGCTGGGCATGCACGGCACCTACGAGGCCAACCTGGCGATGCACGGCTGCGACGTCATGGTGGCGATCGGCGCGCGCTTCGACGACCGGGTGACCGGACGGCTCGACGCCTTCTCGCCGGGCTCGACCAAGATCCACGTCGACATCGACCCCAGCTCGATCAACAAGAACGTCGCCGTGGACCTGCCGATCGTCGGCGACGTCGAGTGCGTGGTCGATGCGCTGATGGCCGGCTGGGAGGCGCGCGGCGCCGAGCCCGACAGCAAGGCGCTGGCCAACTGGTGGACCCAGATCGACCAGTGGCGCTCCGTCGACTGCCTGCGCTTCCAGCAGGGCGACGAGGTCATCAAGCCGCAATACGCCATCAAGCGGCTCTATGAGATGACGCGCGAGCGCGACACCTACATCACCACCGAGGTCGGCCAGCACCAGATGTGGGCGGCCCAGTTCTACGGCTTCGAGGCGCCCAACCGCTGGCTCACGTCGGGCGGCCTCGGCACCATGGGCTACGGCCTGCCGGCGGCGATCGGCGCCCAGATCGCGCACCCGGACTCGCTGGTCATCGACATCGCCGGCGAGGCCTCGATCATGATGAACATCCAGGAGATGTCGACGGCGGCGCAGTACCGCCTGCCGGTCAAGATCTTCATCCTCAACAACGAGTACATGGGCATGGTGCGGCAGTGGCAGGAACTGCTGCACGGCGGCCGCTACTCCGAGAGCTATTCGGCGGCGCTGCCCGACTTCGTCAAGCTCGCCGAGGCGTTCGGCGCCGTCGGCCTGCGGGCGACGAAGCCCGACGAGGTCGACGGCGTGATCGAAAAGATGCTGGCCGCCGACGGGCCGGTGATCGTCGACATGGTCGTCGCCAAGGACGAGAACTGCTTCCCGATGATCCCGTCGGGCGCCGCCCACAACGAGATCCTGTTGGGCCCGGGCGAGGGCCGCGGCGGCGGCGAGCAGACAGTCTCCGAAGAGGGCATGGTGCTGGTCTAGGCCGCGCCGCACGCCACAAGAAACGAGCACAGGGGGACGCGGCCCGCAGGGGCCGTCGAGACGACCATGTCCGAGGACATCCGCCGCCACACCATCGCCGTGACCGTCGACAACGAGCCGGGCGTGCTGGCGCGCGTCATCGGCCTGTTCTCCGGCCGCGGCTACAACATCGAGAGCCTCACGGTCGCTTCGGTCAGCGAGGACGACCGCCAGTCGCGCATCAACATCGTCACCACCGGCACGATGATGATCATCGAGCAGATCAAGGCGCAGCTCGACCGCCTGGTGCCGATCCACGAGGTGCGCGACCTGACCATGGAGGGGCCGCACGTCGAGAAGGAGCTGGCCCTGGTCAAGGTCATCGCCACCGGTACCGAGCGCCGGGAGTCGCTGCGCATCGCCGACATCTTCGACGCCACCGTCGCCGACACCACGCTGACCTCGTTCGTCTTCGTGCTCGAGGGCTCGGCCGACAAGGTCGACAGCTTCATCGAGCTGATGCGCGCGCTGGGCGAGGTCGAGATCGCCCGCTCCGGCGTCGTCGCCATTGCCCGCGGCGCGAGCGCGGGGTAGAGAAGCCGCGCGCCGGGCCCGACGGGGAGGGGGCGGCGCAATCCCAGCAACGTAACCGTCACGAGGAAGCCACCCATGCGCGTGTACTACGACCGCGACGCGGACGTGAACCTGATCAAGGGCAAAAAGGTCGCGATCATCGGCTATGGCAGCCAGGGCCACGCCCACGCCAACAACCTGCGCGACAGCGGCGTCGCCGAGGTCGCCGTCGGCCTGCGCGACGGCTCCGCCAGCGCGCCGAAGGCGCAAGGCGCCGGCTTCGAGGTCAAGAGCCCGGGCGACGCCGCGGCCTGGGCCGACGTCGTGATGGTGCTGACGCCCGACGAGCTGCAGGCCGATCTCTACCGCGACCATCTGGCGCCGAACCTGAAAGACGGCGCGGCGCTGGCTTTCGCGCACGGCCTCAACGTGCACTTCAGCCTGATCGAGCCGCGCACGGATCTCGACGTCTTCATGGTCGCGCCCAAGGGCCCCGGCCACACCGTGCGCAGCGAGTACCAGCGCGGCGGCGGCGTGCCCTGCCTCCTGGCCGTGCACCAGGACGCCAGCGGCAATGCCCACGACATCGGCTTGAGCTACGCGGCGGCGATCGGCGGGGGCCGCGCCGGCACCATCGAGACGAACTTCCGTGAGGAGTGCGAGACCGACCTGTTCGGCGAGCAGGTGGTGCTGTGCGGCGGCCTCACCTCGCTGATCCAGGCCGGCTACGAGACCCTGGTCGACGCCGGCTATGCGCCGGAGATGGCCTACTTCGAGACGCTGCACGAGGTGAAGCTGATCGTCGACCTGATCTACGAGGGCGGCATCGCCAACATGCGCTATTCGATCTCCAACACCGCCGAGTACGGCGACTACTCGCGCGGGGACCGCATCGTCACCGACGAGACCAAGGCCGAGATGAAACGCATCCTGGCCGAGATCCAGACCGGCCAGTTCGCCCGCGAATGGATGCTGGAGAACAAGGTCGGGCAAACCAGCTTCAAGGCCATGCGCCGCCGCGCCGCCGAGCACCCCATCGAGGAGGTCGGCGCCCGCCTGCGCGCCATGATGCCGTGGCTGAAGGAAAACCAGCTGGTCGACAAGGCGAAGAACTAGATACCGGGGGCACCGGGACTTGGGGCCGCGGCGCCGCCGGCGCGAGCGGCCTTCGACCCAGGCACTCCCGAGCGCTCAAATCGCGCGCGCCTCCGCCACGGCCTCGTCCCAGGGTAGCGTCGCGCCGGCGCGCGTCGCCGCCTCGAAAGCGGCGTCGCCCAGCGTGTCGCGGGCCGTCGCGCGATAGCGCTCGTATTGCATCAGGTCCGACGGTTCGAACCTGAGACCGAGCCTGTCCATCCGTGCCTGGCCGGCGCCGAAGATCCTGGCGGCCTGTCGCATTTCTCCCTTGGCCAACGCGACCGCCGCCTTGGCCATCACGGCATAGACCAGGTGCATGGGATAGTCGTACGCCTCGCAGATGGCCAAGGCTTCGGAGGCATGGTCCGAGGCGTTGCGCCAGTCCCCGGCGAGCACGCGAAGGTGCGCTTTGTTGCACAGGTTGATGTACCGATAGATCGTGTCGTCTGTTTCCCGGAGCAACGCCAACGCATCGTCGTGGTGGGTTTCGGAAGCGGTCACGTTACCCATCATCCGCTCCATGTCGCCGATGCCCGTCAGCACCAGGGCCTCGCGGTGGACATCGCCCAGCGTGCGGCACAGGGCTCGGGTCTCGTGCAGCAGGGCCATGCCGTCGGCCACCTGCCCGGCATACACCATGGACGAGCCGGCAACCATGCCGACCCCGGCGGCCCCCGATCGGTCGCCCAGCGCCCGGTATATGCGCAGGCTCTCGAGGGCCGGCTCCAGCGCGTCCGCGAAGCCGGCCGAATTGGCCCGCGCCCAGCACGCGAGGTCGAGCGCGACCGCCCGAGGGCGCGTGTCCCCGAGGTCTTTCGTTTGCTCAAGTGCCCGGCGGGTCCACTCCTGCGCCTCGGCACCGGGACCGTGCGACAGCCAATACCATCTGAGATGCTCGAGCAAACGAGCCGTCGCCTCGCCGTCGGGCTGCTGCAGCGCCCAGGCGAGCGCCGCGCGGATGTTGCCGGCCTCCAAGAACAGCCGCTCCACATACGGCCGTTGGCCTTCACCAAGGACGTGCGGGGCCGCGGCCGCGGCGACGGCCTCGAAGTAGGCGGCATGGCCCGCCAGCACCGCGTCGTGGTCGAGGCCGGCGGCCAGGCCGTCGTGGGCATATTCGCGGATGGTGTCGAGCATGCGCAGCCGCGGCCGCCCCAGCGCGGTGCCGCGCTGCAGCAAGCTCTTCGCGACCAACGATTCCAGGCCCGCCAGGACGTCCGGATCGACGTTCTTCAGGCTGCGCATGACCGCCTCCGCTGCCTCGATGTCGAAGCCGCCGGAGAACACGGCGCAGCAGCGCAGCAGGCGCCGTTCCGGTGCGGACAACAGGGCGTCGCTCCACGCGATGGTCTGGCGCAGCGCGCGATGACGAGGGTCGAGATCGCGCCGCTCGTCCCTGAGGAAATCGAGACCTTCGGAGAGGTGTTTTTCCAGCGCGTCCGGGTCAAGCAAGCCGCCATGGGCCGCGGCCAACTCGATGGCCAGCGGCAGGCCGTCCAGCCGCCGGCAGATCCGCGCGATCGGCTCGGCATTGGCCGGCGTGAGCGCGAAGGCCGGCCGCTTGTCGCGCACCCGCGCGACGAACAGCGTGACGGCGTCGCTCGACCCGATCGCCTCGATCAGGTCGTCGGCCGCGGGCGTGGCCAGGGGCGGAACCTGGAACACGACCTCCGGCCGCAGGCCCAGCACCTCGCGGCTGGTCACCAGAATGGAGAGGTGCGGACAGCCGTTCAGGAGCTCCGGGAGCAGTCGCGCCGCATCGATGACGTGCTCGAAAGTGTCGAGGACCAACAGGAACGCCGCGTCGGCGATCGCTTTGCAGATGACCTCCGCCGGCGACTGGCCGGGTATATCGAGCGGGCCCAGCGACTGGGCCACCGCCGAGGCGACGAGATCGGCATCGCGGATCTCGCCGAGTTGCACCCATTGGGCGCCGCCCGCGAAGTCGCCCTGCACGCTCTGGGCGACGGCCATGGCAAGGCTGGTCTTGCCCGTCCCACCCGGCCCGGTCAGCGTGACCAACCGACAGCGGTCCTGGGTGAGCAGTTCGCCGACGTGGGCCGTCTCCGCGACGCGGCCGACCAGGTCGATCGGATCGGCCGGCAGGTTGGTCCGGCGGGTGCCGAGCGAGCGCAGCGGTGGGAAAGCGTCCGGCAGGCCCGCGACGGCGAGGTCGTAGATCCGCTCGGGGTAGCGAAGGTCCTTCAGGCGATGCGAGCCAAGGTCCCGAAACCTGACGCCCTTGGGCAGTGCCTTCTCCGGGACGCGCGATTGCACCTCTCTGGACAGGACGATCTGACCGCCATGGGCGGACGCACCGATTCGCGCCGCCCGGTGGAGCTCCAGCCCGACGAAATCGTCGCCGAAGGTCTGCACCGCACCCGCATGCAGCCCTATGCGGACGCGAACCTCGCAGCCGTCGGGCCAGGGTTCGTCGTGCAGCGCCTGCTGCGCGTCGATGGCGGCTTGCAGCCCGGCGGCAGGGTCGGCGAACACGGCGAATACCGCGTCCCCGGCAGTATTCACCAGGTGTCCGTCGTGCCGGGCGATGGCCGTCGAGAGGATGTCGTAGTGTCGCGCCAGGACCTTCGGGTAGCGCGCGCCGACCGACTGAAGCAGACGGGTCGACCCTTCGATGTCGGTGAACATCATGCAGATATCGCGATCCCGCCGATTGGACTCGCCGACCGCCGCGGTCATTTCAGGTCCCTCGCCTTCCAGCGCCAGACGGGATGCGCTCACCAGCCGGCGCCATGATGCCATGGCTGAAGAAGAATCGGCGGGTCGACAAGGCGACGACCTAGCGGGCCGGCCGCTGCCCGCCCCCAATTGACTTCGTCGCGCCAGGGAGACACCCCTAGACTGTGCGGATCGAAATCATCCGTGCGGGGAGGCGGGGCATGGCGACACGGTTCGATGCGATCATTGTCGGCACGGGGCAGGCGGGGCCGTCGCTGGCCGCGCGCATGACGCGCGAGGGCATGAAGGTCGCCATCATCGAGCGCAAGCTCTTCGGCGGCACCTGCGTGAACGTTGGCTGCATCCCGACCAAGACCCTGGTGGCCAGTGCCCATGCCGCCCACGTGGCACGGCGGGCGGCGGACTACGGCGTGGCCATCGACGGCGCGATCGCCGTCGACATGAAGGCGGTCAAGGCCCGCAAGGACGGCGTCGTGCGGCAGTCGAACGACGGCGTCACCAACTGGCTCAAGGGCATGGACAACCTGACGGTCTACGAGGGCCATGGCCGTCTGGAGAACCCGACGTCGGTGCGTGTCAACGGCGAGCTGCTCGAAGCCGAGCGGATCGTGCTCAACGTCGGCGGCCGCGCCAACGTGCCCGACATGCCGGGCGTCGACGACGTCCCCTACCTCACCAACACCAGCAAGATGGACGTCGATTTCCTGCCCGAGCACCTGGTCGTCGTCTGCGGCAGCTACATCGGGCTGGAGTTCGCGCAGATGTACCGCCGCTTCGGCAGCCGCGTCACGGTGGTGGAACTGGGCGAGCGCCTGATCGCGCGGGAAGACGAGGAAGTCTCGGCCGAGATCAAGAGCATTCTTGAGGCGGAGGGCGTCGACGTGCGGCTCAAGGCCGAGTGCGTGGCGCTGGCATCCCACGGCGATGGCATCGCGGTCACCGCCAGTTGCGAGCCGGGTCCCGAGGACATCGTCGGCAGCCAGGTGCTGCTGGCCGTCGGCCGGCGTCCCAACACGGACGACCTGGGGCTCGACGAGACCGGTTTGGAGACCGACCCGCGCGGCTTCATCGTCGTCGACGATCAGCTGCGCACCAGCGTGCCGGGCATCTGGGCCATCGGCGACGTCAACGGCCGCGGCGCCTTCACCCACACGTCATACAACGACTACGAGATCGTCGCCGCCAACATGTTCGACGACGATCCGCGCCGCGTGACCGACCGCATCACGGCCTACGCGCTCTACATCGACCCGCCGCTGGGCCGCGTCGGCATGACCGAGCGCGAGGTCCGCGCGTCCGGCCGCAAGGCGCTGATGGCCAAGCTGCCCATGGCGCGCGTCGGCCGCGCCCGCGAGCGTGGCGAGACCCAGGGGTTCATGAAAGTGCTGGTCGATGCCGAGACCGAGCGGATCCTGGGCGCGGCGCTGCTGGGCATCGGCGGCGACGAGATCGCCCATTCCTTGCTGGACGTGATGTACGCGGACGCGCCCTACACCGTCATCCAGCGCGCCGTGCACATCCACCCGACGGTCACGGAGCTGATCCCGACGATGCTGGGCAGCCTGGCGCCGTTGGAAGAAGCGGCCGCATAGTGCTGCCTCAGCTCTCGTCCCAGGGCTGGCGCCGGTCTTCGTAGACCTTGGTGCCGACGCTGAACATGGCCGGGTCGCCCAGCGAGCCGGCGAAGAAGAAGATCAGCGCCGGTGCCGCCGTCGTCGTCTTGCAGATCGGCGAGCCGCACACGCCGCAGAAGCCGAGCTCCACGTCGTTGCCGGCGTCCGACGTGACACGGAACGTCTTCAGCGATCCCGACAGAGTGGCGCTGTCGCGCGCGACGGCCAGTTGCGGCGCGCTGCCGCCGCCCGAGATGTGCTGGCAGTCGCGGCAGTAGCACTGGATGGTGAACTTCGGCGCCTCGGCCGCTTCGTAGCGCACCTGACCGCACAGGCAACCGCCGGTCTGGGGTGATGTCACGGGGACGCCTCCTCGCCTACGCTGTGTCGGCCGTCACAGGCCGCCGCAGGAGGGTATGCGAGACCGGCGCCCGGCGCGACATCCGGCCGGTTCTGTCGCCCGCCTGTCGCCTGACCGCAGCACGTTCCACGCCGCTAAACCTGGAGAGACGAATGACGACAGAGACGAGCCGGACGACGGGCGGGCGCGGGCGCCTGTTCGACAGCGTTCTGGACACCATCGGCGACACGCCGTGCATCCGCGTCAACAACCTAGCGCCGGAGCATGTGCGGCTGTACGTCAAGGCGGAGTTCTTCAACCCGGCGGCCTCCGTCAAGGACCGCCTGGCCGTCAGCATCATCGAGGAGGCGGAGCGCTCGGGCGCGCTCAAGCCCGGCCAGACCGTGGTCGAGGCGACGAGCGGCAATACCGGCATCGGCCTCGCCGTGGTCTGCGCCGCCAAGGGCTACCCGCTGGTGGTGACGATGTCGGAGAGCTTCTCGATCGAGCGGCGCAAGCTGATGCGCTTTCTCGGCGCCAAGGTCGTGCTGACGCCGAAAGAGGCGAGCGGCGTCGGCATGTACCGCAAGGCCCAGGAGCTGGTGGAGGCCAACGGCTGGTTCCTGGCTCGGCAGTTCGAGACCAGCGCCAACGCGCTGATCCACGAGAATACGACGGCGCGTGAGATCCTCGCCGACTTCGAGGGCGAGCGGCTGGACTACTTCGTCACGGGCTACGGCACTGGCGGCACCGTCACCGGCGTCGGCCGCGTGCTGCGCGAGATCCGGCCGGAGACCAAGATCGTGCTGACCGAGCCGGCCAACGCGCAGCTCGTCGGCAGCGGCCGGCCGCAGGGGCGCCACGCCGACGGTTCCCCTGCCGAGGGCCATTCGGCCTTCGAGGCGCACCCGATCCAGGACTGGACGCCGAACTTCATCCCCTACGTCCTGCAGGAGACGATCGACAACGCCTACTACGACGAGCTGATCCCCATCGCCGGCGCGGACGGCATGGCCTGGTCGCGCAAGCTGGCGCAGCAGGAAGGCATCTTCACCGGCGTCTCCGCCGGCGCGACCTTCGCGGTCGCCATGCAGGTCGCCGAACGGGCCGAGCCCGGCTCGGTCATCCTCTGCATGCTGCCCGACACCGGCGAGCGGTACCTGACGGGGCCGCTGTTCGAGGGGATCGAGGAAGACATGACCGAAGAGGAGCGCGCGCTGTCGCACTCGACCCCGGGATTTCATATGGAGGCGGCGTAGGCGCTGTCGCTCGGTTCCGCTCATTGGCCGCAAGTGCGCTAAACTTGCGCTCATGGAGTTGAGCGAGCAATCAACGGCCCTGCGTCGCGACGGCTACTGCGTCGTGCCGGGCGTGCTGGACCCGGCGATGCTGGGGCGCGTGCGGGGCCTGGCGGGCGAGGCGTTGGCAACGATCACGGCCGAGCACCGGGCGGCGCACCGCAGCCAGGGCAGTCTGGTGCAGGTCGCCGATTTTCCGGGCTTCGCGGCGCTGATCGCCTGGCCGGCGACGCTCACGGCGCTGGCCGGGCTCGGCCTCACCGACGTGCGCTACAGCTCCGGCTACGTCATCTCGAAGCCGCCGCGCAGCCCGGCGCTGTTCTGGCACCAGGACTGGTGGGGCTGGGAGGACGACGTCTCCTACACCGACACGATCTGCCAAGTTTTCCTGTTCTACTACCTCAGCGACACGACGCCCGAGAACGGCTGTCTGCGCGTGCTGCCGGGCAGCCACCGCCGGCGCCACGCGCTGCACGACCTGCTGGACGCCCACGACGAGCGCCTGGGCCGCGTCGACGACCCAGACGACGTCGCCTATGGCGGCGCGGCGGGCGAGGTTGCGGTGCCGGTCAACGCCGGCGACGTGGTGGTCGGTGACGCGCGCGTGCTGCACGGGTCGTACGCGAACGCCTCGGACGTGGAGCGCACGCTGATCACCCTCTGGTACCACCACGCCTTCAGCGCGCAGTCGGCCAGCCTGCAGAACCGCGTCTACCAGGCATTCTGCCGCGAGGCGATCGATACGGACGCACCGGACGGCGATGCCGAGCGACTGACGCTCGACCGCTGGCCCGAACCGGCGCGGGCCCAAGTCGCGCCGCTGTTCCCGATCCCCACCGTCGAGGCGCCGCCCGAGCCGTGGGTGCGTACGCCCGCGCGGTTGCGTTAGCAAACACCGGTTCATCCTTGGGGCAAGCTATCAGCCAGCAACAAAATGTGTTGCTAAGTCACGGGCCGACACACTAGAAATTGGGTTGTTAACCTTTTCAATGTCGACCGTGGTGCCCGGCGGTCTTTAAGGATTGTTAACCACGGTCGGCGAAAACTCGGTCCTTGCCTGAGGCCGGGGTGGCCGGGCAATGGATCAGGTGAGGGAACGCACGCCGTCGTGACTCAGGCGACCGGCATCTCGGCTCGACGCACCCGCCGCGCAGCACAGCGCGCCGGCGCGATTGTGCGCCGCAGCGCGGGGGCCCGGCGATGAGTGCGCCGACCCCGGACGCGACCGGCCACGAACCCCAGAACCGGGTCTTCATCTTCGACACCACGCTGCGCGACGGCGAGCAGTCGCCGGGCTGCTCGATGAACCTCGAGGAGAAGCTGCGCGTCGCGCACATTCTCGAGGACCTGGGCGTCGACATCATCGAGGCCGGCTTCCCGATCGCCTCCAACGGCGACTTCGAGGCCGTGCGCGAGGTCGCCGGCGCGATCAAGACCAGCGGGGTCGCGGGGCTCGCCCGCGCCCACCGCAAGGACATCGATCGGGCCTGGGACGCGCTGAAGGACGCGGCGCGGCCGCGCATCCACACCTTCATCTCCACCAGCCCGCTGCACATGAAGTACAAGCTGCAGATGGAGCCGGAGGCGGTGCACGAGGCGGTGATCGACAGCGTCGGCTACGCCCGCAACCTGTGCGACGACGTCGAATGGTCGCCGGAGGACGGCTCGCGCACCGAGCCCGACTTCCTGTGCCGCACGGTGGAGAGCGCGATCCGCGCCGGCGCCGGCACGATCAACATCCCCGACACGGTCGGCTATGCGGTGCCCGAGGAGTTCGCCGCCCTGATCGGCCAACTCTTCGAGCGCGTGCCCAACATCGACAAGGCGGTGATCTCCGTGCACTGCCACAACGACCTGGGCCTCGCCGTCGCCAACTCGCTCGCCGCCGTCGGCGCCGGGGCGCGGCAGATCGAGTGCACGATCAACGGCATCGGCGAGCGCGCCGGCAATTGCGCGCTGGAAGAGGTCGTCATGGCGCTGCGCACCCGCGCCGATGCCATGCCCTACTGGACCGGCGCCAACGCCGAGGTGATCGCTCGCGCCAGCCACCTGGTCTCGACCATCACCGGCTTCCAGGTGCAGCCGAACAAGGCCATCGTCGGCGCCAACGCGTTTGCGCACGAGGCCGGCATCCACCAGGACGGCGTGCTCAAGCATGCCGGGACCTACGAAATCATGACGCCGGAATCGGTCGGCTACAGCCGCTCGAAGCTGGTCATGGGCAAGCACTCCGGCCGCCACGCCTTCCGCGAGAAGCTCAACGAGCTGGGCTTCGGCGATCTGGGCGACAACGCGGTCGAGGACGCCTTCGTGCGTTTCAAGGAACTGGCCGACAAGAAGAAGGACGTCTTCGACGAGGACATCGTGGCGCTCGTCGACGACACCGTCCTGCGCGGCAACGACCGCATTAAGTTCGTTTCGCTGCGTGTCATCGCCGGCAGCCAGGGGCCGCAACAGGCCGACCTGGTGATCGAAATCGAAGGCGAGATGCACAGCACGACCGCGACCGGCAACGGCCCGGTCGACGCCACGTTCAACGCCATCAAGGCGCTGGTGCCGCATGACGCGCGGCTGCAGCTCTATCAGGTCCATGCCGTCACCGCCGGCACCGACGCGCAAGCCGAGGTCACCGTGCGGCTGGAAGAGAACGGCAGGACGGTGAACGGCCAAGGGGCCGATGCCGACACGCTGGTCGCGTCGGCACGCGCCTATCTTCACGCGCTCAACAAGCTGTTGGTCAAGCGCGAGAAGACGGCGCCGGAGGCGATTTCGGCATGACGGGCCGGCGCCTCACGCATCCCGCAAGACAGGGGCATGGCTTCCTGCTAAACGGGAGTACTCACGACCGAATCGGGGGGCGATCGGTGAATTCGGGCTGGCGCGGCACCGCCATGGGGGGCGACCGCCGCACGACAAAGGGCGAGTGAGAAACGAATGTTCTCGCGACTTCTCGGCATGCTGTCGGCCGACATGGCCATCGATCTCGGAACGGCGAACACGCTGGTCTACGTGAAAGGCCGCGGCATCGTTCTGAATGAACCCTCGGTTGTCGCCATCGCCGAATCCAAGGGCAAGAAGAAGGTCCTTGCGGTCGGCAACGAGGCGAAACAGATGCTCGGCCGAACGCCGGGCAACATCCAGGCGATCCGGCCGTTGCGCGATGGCGTCATCGCGGACTTCGAGGTCGCCGAGGAGATGATCAAGGAGTTCATCCGCAAGGTCCACAACCGGCGCAGCTTCGCAAGCCCGCAGGTGGTCGTCTGCGTGCCGTCGGGCTCGACCGCGGTGGAACGCCGGGCCATCCAGGAGTCGGCGGAGAGCGCCGGCGCTCGCCGGGTCTGGCTGATCGAAGAGCCGATGGCCGCGGCGATCGGCGCTGGCCTGCCGGTGACCGAGCCCACGGGCTCGATGGTCGTCGACATCGGCGGCGGCACCACCGAGGTCGCCGTGCTGTCGCTGGGCGGCATCGTCTACTCGCGCTCCGTGCGCGTCGGCGGCGACAAGATGGACGAGGCCATCATCGGCTACATCCGCCGCAACCATAATCTCCTGATCGGCGAGGGCTCGGCCGAGCGCATCAAGAAGGAGACCGGCTCCGCCTGTCCGCCGGAGGACGGCGAGGGCCGGACGATGGAGATCAAGGGCCGCGACCTGATGAACGGCGTGCCCAAGGAGATCGTCATCTCCGAGAGGCAGATCGCCGAGAGCCTGGCCGAGCCGATCAGCCAGATCGTCGACGCTGTCAAGGTGGCGCTAGAGCACACGGCACCGGAGCTCGCCGCCGACATCGTCGACAAGGGCATCGTCTTGACCGGCGGCGGCGCGCTGTTGAGCAATCTTGACTACGTGCTGCGCCACGCCACCGGCCTGCCGGTGTCGATCGCCGACGATCCGCTGTCGTGCGTCGCTCTGGGCACGGGCCGGGCGCTGGAGGAAATGAAGAAACTGCGCGACGTGCTGGTCAGCATGTACTGACGCAGGCTTTGCGGAGACTGCGGCCCGGTGGGGAGGCGGGCCCTAGGTAGGGGGAGTCCCTGGTGAAGCGCGTTCCTGGCACCACAGTGGCCCGGCTGGCTTTGCCGCTGAAGGTCTGGCTGCAGCGCTTCGCTTTCCTGCTTCTGATCGTCGTCGCGCTGATCATGATGATGTTCAGCAAGGCCGACAACGCGCTGATCGAGCGCGCCCGCACCGCCGTCGTCGACGCCGTCGCCCCAATCATGGCCGTGCTCAGCCACCCGGCGCAGACCGTCACCGACCTGTTGGCGGAATTCGAACACCTGGCGGTGCTGAGGCAGGAGAACCGCCGCCTGCGCGAGGAGAACGCGCGCCTCTTGCACTGGCAGGACACGGCGGTGCGGCTGCAGATCGAGAACGCCGCCCTGCGCGGCCAGCTCGACTACGTGCCCGAACGCCTGCCGCGCTATGTCACCGCCCGCGTCGTCGCCGACACCGGCGGCGCCTTCGCCCGCTCCGTCCTGGTCAACGCCGGCGCTGAAAGCGTCGGCGCGGGGCGCGCCGTGCGCCGCGGCCAGGCGGCGATCAGCGGCGAGGGGTTGGTCGGCCGGGTCGTCGAGGTTGGCAAGCACTCCGCCCGCCTGCTGCTGCTCACCGACATCAACTCCGGCGTGCCGGTGCTGGTCGGCGCCGGCGGCCACCGCGCCGTGCTGGGCGGCAACAACGACGCCCAGCCGCGCCTGCAGTACCTGCCCGGCAGCGCGCCGATCGCGGTCGGCGACCCGATCGTGACCTCGGGCGACGGCGGCGTCTACCCGCCGGGGCTGGCCGTCGGCACGGTCGGCCAGGTCAGCGAGCAGGGCGTCACGATCGAGCCCTATGTCGACTTCAGCCGGCTGCGCTATGTGCGCATCATCGACTTCGGCGCCGAAGGCATCCTGCCGCCGCCCGAGACGCTGTTGCAGGCGACGCCGCGCGCCGTGCCGTCGGACCTGCCGGTGCGCTCGGCGCCCGCGCCGGATGCGGCGGCAGCGGCCGAGCCCGCCGCGGCCGCTGCGGCCGACCCCTGATGCAACCCGGTCTTGCCGCGCGGCTGGCCCGCTGGGCGCGCCACCAGTTCCCGGTGGCGCTGACGTTCCTCATGCTGCTGATCGGGCTGCTGCCGCTGCCCATCGCGGGCTACAGCATGGCCGGCCCGGCGCTGGTGCTGATTTCCGTCTACTACTGGTCCGTCTTGCGGCCCGACCTGATGCCGCTCTACGCGGTGTTCCTCATCGGCCTCCTGCGGGACCTGCTGCTGGGCATGCCGCTGGGCGCGACGGCCCTGGTGCTGCTGCTGGTGCAGGCGGTCGTCATCGGCCAGCGCCGCTTCATCCTCGGCCGGCCGTTCTGGATCTTCTGGCTCGGCTTCGCGCTGACCGCGCCGGTGGCGCTGGGTGTCACCTGGCTGTTGGTGATGGCCGTGCGCGGCGCCTACCTGCCCGCCGACGGCGCGATGTTCCAGCTCTTCGCCGCGCTCGCCGCCTTCCCGGTGATCGCCTGGCTGCTGCTGCGCGCCCAGCGCGGCTTCCTGGCCGCGGACTGACACGTGCTTGCCCACGCAAATTCGGCTCCGGCCCGCACCCCCGCCCGGCCACCCCGAGGATACTGCCGTTGGGTGGCCGGGCGGGGGTGCGGGCCGGCGAAGCCGCCTAGCATGAGCAAGGCGTAGCCATGCAGCACCGCGACCACGACCGCGTGCGCATGTTCACCCGCCGGGCGGCGCTGTTGGCCGGCGCGCAGGGGCTGCTGTTCGGCGCGCTGGCCGCACGCATGTACTACCTGCAGGTCGTCGACAGCTACCGCTATCGCCTGCTGGCGGAGGAGAACCGCATCAACATGCGGCTCTTGCCGCCGCCGCGCGGCCGCATCGTCGACCGCTTCGGCGTGCCGCTGGCGGTCAACCAGCAGAACTACCGCGTGCTGCTGACGGCGGAGAACGCGCCCGACGTGGCGATGACGCTCGACCGCCTGGCCCACCTGATCCCTTTGGGAGAGAGCGAGCGCGAGCGCGTGCTGCGCGAGGCCCGGCGCAAGCGCAAGTTCGTGCCGATCACTGTCGCCGAGTTCCTCAGCTGGGAGGAGGTCGCGCAGCTGGAAGTCAACGCGCCCGACCTGCCCGGCATCTCCATCGACGTCGGCGAGCGGCGCCACTACCCGTACGGCACCCATGCCAGCCACGTGCTGGGCTATGTCGGCGCCGTCTCCGAGCGCGAGCTGACCGGCGATCCCCTATTGGAGCTGCCCGGTTTCCGCATCGGCAAGAACGGCATCGAGCGGCAGTACGACCTGGCGCTGCGCGGCGGCGCCGGCCGGGTGCAACTGGAGGTCAACGCCGTCGGCCGCGTGATCCGCGAGCTGGAGCGCCAGGAGGGCCAACGCGGCCACGAGCTGGTCACCACGCTCGACATGGCGCTGCAGCAGTTCGCCAACGAGCGCCTGGGCGGGGAGTCCGGCGCGGTCGTCGCGCTCGACGTCAAGACCGGCGATGTCTTGGCGCTCGCTTCGACGCCCAGCTACGACCCCAACGAGTTCGCCTCGGGCATCAGCGCGCGCACCTGGCAGGCGCTGGTCGGCAATGAGAAGGCGCCGCTGCGCAACAAGGCGATCGCCGGCGAGTACGCGCCGGGGTCGACCTTCAAGATGGTCGTGGCGCTGGCGGCGCTTGAGGCGGGCGTCATCGACCCGTCGACCTCGTTCTACTGCAACGGCAAGCTGCGCCTGGGCGACGGCCTGTTCCACTGTTGGAAGCGCCACGGGCACGGCGCGGTGGAGTTGGTGCGCGGCATCCGCGAGTCCTGCGACGTCTATTTCTACGAAGTCGCCAAGCGCGTCGGCATCGACCGTATCGCCGACATGGCGAACCGCCTGGGCCTGGGCGGCCGCATGGCGTTCGACGTGCCGGGCGAGCGGCCGGGCCTGATCCCGACACGCGAATGGAAGCAGGCGGTGCTGGGCCAGCCCTGGGTCAAGGGCGAGACGCTGATCGCCGGCATCGGCCAGGGCTTCGTGCTGGCGACGCCGCTGCAGCTGGGCGTGATGTCGGCGCGCCTGGCCAGCGGCCGCGCCGTGGTGCCGCATCTGGCGCGCGACGTCGTCGAGGGCGAGACGGTCGCGGCGCGCGCGGCCCCCGACTTCGCGCCGCTGGACATCAACCCGGTCCATCTGGCGCTGGTGCGCCAGGGCATGGACGACGTGGTCAACCACGAGCGCGGCACGGCGCGGCGCTCGCGCCTCAGGCTCGACGACGAGACGGTGACGATGGCCGGCAAGACCGGCACCGCGCAGGTGCGCCGCATCACCAAGCGCGAGCGCGCCACCCGCGTGCGCAAGAACGAGGAGCTGCCGTGGCGCTTTCGCGACCACGCGCTGTTCGTCTCCTTCGCCCCGGTGACGGCGCCGCGTTACGCGGTCGCGGTCGTAGTCGAGCACGGTGGTGGCGGTTCGAAAATAGCGGCGCCGATCGCCCGCGACGTGCTGGAGGAGTGCCTCAAGCGCGATCCGGGCCGTACCGCGCCCGGCGCCGGCCTGGCCTCCGGACCGCCGACCGGCCCGGGCTGGGTTGAGGGCTGAGACGATGGCCCGCGCCACCGGCCTCAACCAGACGCGGCTGCCGCTGCGCGAGAAGCTCTGGCATTTCAACTGGAGCCTGTTGCTGCTGGTCAGCCTGACCGCCGCGGTCGGCTTCGCGGCGCTGTTCTCGGCCGCCAACGGCGACTGGCAGCCCTGGGCGACGCGCCAGATGGTGCGCTACGCCGCCGGTCTGAGCATCCTGTTCGCCGTCGCCCTGATCGACATCCGCATCTGGCTGCGCTGGGCCTATGTGATCTACGGCGGCGGGCTGGCGCTGTTGGTGCTGGTCGAGGTCATGGGCTCGGTCGGCATGGGTGCCCAGCGCTGGATCGACCTGGGCGTGTTCCAGCTGCAGCCGTCGGAGCTGATGAAGATCGCCATGGTGCTGGCCCTGGCGCGCTATTTCCACGGCGCCAGCCTGGAGGACACCGGCCGCGTCCTGCACCTGTTCGTGCCGTTGGCGATGATCGGCCTGCCGGTGGCGCTGGTGCTGAAGCAGCCGGACCTGGGCACGGCGCTGATGCTGGCGATGACGGGCGGCGTGATGTTCTGGCTGGCCGGCGTGCGCCTGTGGAAGTTTATGCTGGTCGCCGCCGCCGGGGCCGCCGCGGTGCCGGTTGTCTGGCAGTTCCTGCACAGCTATCAGCGCCAGCGCATCCTGACCTTCCTGAACCCGGAGAACGACCCGCTGGGCGCTGGCTACCACATCCTGCAGTCGAAGATCGCGCTGGGCTCGGGCGGGCTGTTCGGCAAGGGCTTCCTGGAGGGCACGCAGAGCCACCTGAACTTCCTGCCGGAGAAGCAGACCGACTTCATCTTCACCATGCTGGCGGAGGAGTTCGGCCTGATCGGCGGCCTGGGGCTGCTCGGCCTGTACGCGCTGCTGATCGCCTACGGCGTCGCCGTGGCGCTGCGCTGCCAGAGCCATTTCGGCCGGCTGGTGGCGATGGGCGTGACCTCGACGCTCTTCCTCTACGTCTTCATCAACGTCGCCATGGTGATGGGCCTACTGCCCGTGGTCGGCGTGCCGCTGCCGCTGATCTCCTATGGCGGCACGGCGATGCTGACCGTCTTGGCCGGCTTCGGCTTTATCATCAACGTCTGGATCCACCGCGACGTCTGGATCAACCGCCGCGGCGGCAGCGCGGCATAGCGGACGGCAATCGTCCGAGGGCGGCCGCCGCCTGAGAATATTCCGACAAGGCACGGCCCAATGGCCGGCAATTGTGGGTGGTCTCCGGCCGCCCCGATTCTTGGCAGAATCGCGGCGGCGCCGAGTATCCGGCGCGGGCCGTTTTCGGTAGCCCGGGCGAGCGCTTTCGCGACATAGGTTATGATGTAGGATTGGTGGTGGACCCACATGATCGGGGAGTTCCATGCGGGGTCGGTTGATTGCCGGGGTCGCGGCCGTCGTGGTCGTCGCGGCGCTGGGCCTGTGGTTCGTCCTGGCCGGCGGCGATGAGCCGACAGGCGTGCGTGAGGCCGATGCGCCGGCCCTGACGGCCCGCCCGGTCGATCCGGCCGCCGCCGCCGAGATCGACGAGGCACCGTTCCTGGTCATCCCGACCGAACTGGTGGTGCAGTTCGCTGACGGCCAGGACCTCGACGCCTTTCGGGCCGTGATCGGCGACCTGCCGGTCGAGATCGTCGGCTATGTGCCGCTGTTCCAGCTCGTCCAGGTCGAAGTCCCGGCCGAACGGCGCGAGGCACTGATGGCGGAACTGCGGGCGCTGCCGCAGGTCGCCGGTGTGGCCCATCAGATCGTCTTCGAACCCGATGCGCAGCTCAACGACCCGGCGCTAAACAGCGACGATGCCAACGACGCCTGGGGCCTGGTGGCAATCCACGCGCCGGAAGCCTGGGACATCACCCGCGGCGACCCGGACGTCGTGATCGCCGTCGTCGACGCCGGCACGCTGCTGGACCATGAGGAGCTGCGCGATAAGATCGTGCTCAGCACGTCCGCCGAGAGCGATGACGGCAGCCATGTCGGCGACGCCGATCAACTCGAGCACGGCACCCACGTGGCGAGCATTGCGGCGGGCCGCGGCGACAACGGCGTCGGCACCAGCGGCGTCTGCCCCGACTGCTCGTTGATGGCGGTGCAGTCGGGCGTCGGCCTCATCAACATGTACGACGGCATCGCCTTCGCGGCGCAAAACGGCGCCGGCGTGATCAACCTCAGCATGGGCCCGCGCCTGCCCGACGCGCTGCTCGACGCGTTCTACGATCCGGACCGGCGCGCCGACGCCATCGCGGAGCTCAGGGCCTATCAGGAGGACTTCGAGAGCTTCGACGGGCTGTTCTACGGCGTCGAGGAGGCCGGCTCGGTGATGATCGTCTCGGCCGGCAACGACGCCATCCCGGGCGACTTCAACCCGTTCTGCCGCAACGCCGTGACGCTGTGCATCGGCAACGCCGGCGAGCGCGTCGGCGGGGCGATCAACGCCTCGCCGTCGTCGAACTACGGCTTCACCGTTCGGGTCAGTGCGCCCGGCTTCTACATCTACGGCGCTATCGCCGAGCCGGGCGGCGCCGGCTACGACTTCCTCTCCGGCACCAGCATGTCCGCGCCCATGGTGTCGGGCTTGGCCGGCCTGATCCTCTCCAAGTACCCGGACCTGACGCCCCAGCAGGTGCGGCGGGCGATCATCGTCAGCGCCCGGCGCGACCCGGAGGAGCCGCGCCACCCGCCGCTCTATGCGCCCGCCGGCCTGGTGCAGCGCGACGTCGAGGCCTGGACGCGCGCCTTCAACCGGCTCGCCGGGCGTCCGGAGGACACGCTGATGCCGGGCCTGGCGCTGCAGGTGCTGAGCCTCTACGTCATCCCGCCGGAGGTCAACGCGGTCTGGCAGCACAGCCAGCGGCAGCTGGGTGAGCGCGCCTGGGACGACGACCTGCTGTGCGCGGACGGCGGCCTGGACGCCGAGGCCTGGTACCGCGCCTACGACGAAGACCGCTGCTATAGGGCCATTGGCGGCTTCATCGACGCGCCGGCGGCGCTGGCGGCGGCGGGCCGCGACAACGACGCCGCCTTCGCCGCCTACACCTTCGACGAGTTGATCGCCGCCGCGGAGGCGATGGACCCGATGTGCCTGACGCGGTTGGCCTCCCTCATTCACGCTGCGGGCCGCTACGACGGCTCGGACGCCACCGGCGGGCCGTTCGTGCTCCAGGTTCTGGACGACGAGAGCGGCCTCGCGGTCGTGCGCGACACGCCGCCCGGCGCCGGCTACGCGGAGTGGCTGATCTACGACGCACCGGGCCAGTTCGCGCACCAGGCGACCCTCGACGGCGTCGACTACAGCCAGAGCATCGTGTTCCTCAACGGCACGCTGGACGGCATCCGCATCGACAACCTGCTGCGCGGCGAAGCGCTGGAGTACAAGCGTCTCACGGGGACGGCGGGGCAATGAGGGTCCTCCTGGTCCTTTGCCTGGCCCTGCTGGCGTCGCCGGCGCACGCCTTCTGCTCGATCGCCGCCGGCTGCGCACCGTCCGGCGTAGGCGTACTGGCAGTCGACTACACCAGCGGCGAGGGGCAGCCCTTCACGGTCTATCTCCACGGCCGGGACTTCGAGCTGGACGCCGGCGTCGCCGGCACGCCGCTGGAGTTGCCGACGGGGGTCTTCGACGTCGTGCTGCACACTCAGCCGCCGATCCGCGAGGTGGTCGAGATCCTCGCCGGCGAGACGACGACCGTGTCGCTGGGCGGCGCCGGGCAGGTCATTGCCTCGGGGTTGGACGTCGACGGGGCGCCCCTGGACGTGGACGTCGTGGCCTTTCCCGCGACGGGCGAGGGGTCACACGGCGGCGACGCCATCGCGGTTGCGGACACGGGCACGCCCTTGGAGCTGCCGGCGGGGGAGTACGACATCCGCATCGATACGACCCCGCCGGTTTGGCATCTCGACGCCTCGTTGCGGTCGGGAGCGCCGCTCGAGTACACGCTGCCGCAGACCGGCGGCATCGCCTTCGACTACCCGGAGGGCCAGGACTACTACACCTACTTCGTGTACCCGCAGGACGGCTCCGACGACCTGCTCGGCAGCGGCTACACGAACGAGATCCTCGGCATCGTGCTGCCGGGCACGTACCAGGTCTATGTCGACAGTGACCCCGACGAGATCTTCGAGGGTGTCGAGGTTTCGTCCGGCGCGGTGACCCGGCTGGCGCTCGCCGAGCGGGGTGGCATCCGCATCCATTGGAATGGTGCGCCGGCGCTGAGGGAACTGGTGATCTTGAGCCTCGCCTATGTGAGGTCGCCGGGCGAGGACGGCGGCATCGTTTCGTCCGTGCCGGTCGGCGAAGTCGCCGAATTGCCCTCCGGGACCTACGACGTCGACATGAACCTGTGGTTCGACTACGTGGTCGAGGGCGTCGTCGTCGACGCACCCGAAATCACCGAGCTCGAAGTCCCGCCGCTGGGCGGCGTCGACTTCAACTACGACCCCGACGTCGAGGCGCCGCTTTCCGTCTACACCTGCTTCTACGCCCCGGATGCGGAGGCCGCGATCTTCTGTGACTACGACGCCTACTTCGGCGTTCTGCTGCCGCCCGGCACGTATCGGATGACGATCGATCCCGGTGGCGACCCGCCGGAGACGGAAGACCGCATCACGATCCGCGAGGACGAAGTCACGGAGTTCGTCTACCGCGTGAAAGCCCCCTGATGCGCCGTCGTCGCAGACATGCGCGAGCGCCCGGCACGGCGCAACGCCTGGCCGTATGGGGCGGCGCGCTCGGGCTGGTGCTGGCGTTCGCCGTCGTCGCCCTGGCACTGAGCGGCCGGGTGGCAACGGGGCCGGTCGCCGAGGCGGTCGCCGCGGTCGTCGCCATCCCGCCCTTCGCGCTGAAGCCGCTGCGCGGGTTGGCGACCGGTGGCGTGGTGCTGGTCACGCTGATCTGGTGGCCGGTCCTGGGCGCCATGCTGGGTGGGCTGATCGGCATCGGCGTCGGTCGCGCGCGCTGGGGCTGGACCGCGGCGGCCTGCCTGGTCGCCGCCGCCGCGCTGGGCCACGTCGCGGCCTACGTCGCCGTGCAGCGGGACGTGGCCGCCGCCGCCGACGCCCTGGGCGCGGTTCTTAGTCAGGCGTTCAAACTGGGCGGCTGACGAGCCGGTCAGTCGGCGTACTGCAGGCTCATCCGGGCGATCCTGCCGTCGTCGTCCCACCAGTAGGAATAGTGCACGACCCAGCTGAGCCACTTCACTTCGGTCTTGGCATAGCCGGGCGCGTCCTCGAGGATCATGCGGTGGGCGAAGGTGTCGCCGTGGGGGATGACCTCGCGCAGCGCCCAGGCGCGGATCGCGTCCTGCCCGGTGAACTCCCGGCGCACGTCGAGCATCACCGGGTCGGCGGTGAAGCAGGCCATGTAGGCGTCGATGTCCTCGGCGTTCGTCGCCGTCTGGTAGCAGTCGATCGCCCGCGGCAGGTCCTGCGCCGCGGCCTGACCGGCGACGAGACAGGCACAGAGCCCGAGGACGTATCTGAGCAAGGCCGTCGCTATTCCGCAGCGGCCGGCGCGGGCGCGGCTTGGGCGGCGGTCACCTCCGGGCTGATGCGGAAGAAGATCGTGTAGAGCACCGGGATGACGATCAGCGTCAGGACGGTGGCGAAGGTGAGGCCGCCCATGATGGTGATGGCCAAGTTGATGAAGAAGACGTCGGTCAACAGCGGGATCATGCCCAAGACGGTCGTTGCGGCGGCCAGCACGACCGGGCGCATGCGGCTGACGGCACTGTCCAGCACGGCGGTGTGGCGGCCCTTGCCACCGGCGATCTGCTGGTCGATCTCTTCGATCAGCACGATGGCGTTCTTGATCAGGAGGCCGATGAGGGCGAGCGCGCCCAGCAGCGCCATGAAGTCGAACCGGCCGTCGAAGCCCAGCATGCCGGCGGTGATGCCGATCAGCGCCAGCGGCACGGTCAGCCAGATGATCAGCGGCTGTCGGATCGTGCCGAACAGCAGGATGCTGGTGATGATCATGAAGAGGAAGCCGACCGGCAGGGCCTGCATCAGGGCGCTCTGCGCCTCGAAAGAGTCCTCGTACTCGCCGCCCCAGCTCAGCGTATAGCCCGGCGGCAGCTCGATGGCCTCGATCTGCGGTCGCACGCGATTGAACAGTTCCGACGCCAGTTCCCCGGTGGGATTGGCCGAGGCAATGATGGTCGGGATGCGGTTGCGGCCGCGGATGACGGCCTCCTCCCACACCGTCTCGAAGCCGGTCACAACCTGCTGCACCGGCACGGTGCGCTGCAGCACCGGACTCCACACCTGGATGTCCTTGATGTTGGCGACGTCGCCGCGCTCCAGCGCCGGTTGGCGCACCAGAATCGGCAGCAAGCGGATGCCGTCGCGATACAGGCCGATCTGATGGCCCTCGAAGGCATACGCCAGCGCCGCCGCGAGATCGTGCCGAGAGATGCCGAGCTGTCGCCCGACCTGTTCGTTGAACACCGGCTGCAGCACCTTTTGCGGCTGGCGCCAGTCGGTCCGCACTTCCTTCGACTCCGGGTCGGCGCGCAGGATCGCCATCGCCTGATCGGCGAGGGTGCGCAGCACCACCGGGTCGGGCCCGTGGAAGCGGGCCTCGATCTTGCCGTCGCGGCCCGGCCCGATCCGCAGCGCCTTGATGATCGGATCGAGGTCCGGATACTCGACCTGCATGTGCGCGTCAACCGCCTCCCAGACGGCATCGATTTGCTCGCGCTCCTCCGTCTGCACGATGATCTGGGCGTAGGCTGCGGAGTCCTCCTTCGGTTCATAGACCAGTGAGAAGCGACGGTCGCCACCGCCGATCAGCGACGTGGTGTGCACGACACCGGGTTGCTTGCGCAGGAAGGCGGCGATTTCGAGCGTGTCGTCCCGCGTCTTGCGAATGTCGGTGCCCTCGATCGACCAGACATCGATGAAGAAGATGGGCGTGTTGGCGTTCGGGAAGAACGACTCCTTCACCTGGCCAAAGCCGACGACGGCGACCGCGAACACACCAACAATTGCGGCCACGGTGATCCAGCGGAACCGGATCGCCGTTGCCAGAAGCCCACGATAGGCGCGGAACAGGACGCCGCCATACGGGTCCTTTTTGGCCCCACCCTCGGTGGGCTTGTCCGGGCGCAGGAACAGCGCGCAAAACAACGGCGTCGTCGACACCGCGGTCAGCCAACTGAGTGAGAGCGAGATCAGAATGACGTAGAACAGCGAACGGGCGAACTCGCCTGTTTGCGACTGGGACAGGCCGATCGCGGAGAAGGCCAGGACGCCGATCGCGGTGCCGCCCAACAGCGCCATGTTGTTGGCACCGACGACCTCGCGCGCCGCTTTGCCGGGGCTCATGCCGCCGCGGATGCGGATCAGCATGCCTTCGGCGACGACGATGGCATTGTCGACCAGCATGTCCAGCGCGATGACCAGCGCCCCCAGCGAGACGCGCTGCAGCTCGATACCGAAGATCTGCATGATCCACAACGTGCCGGCGACGGTGATCAGCAGCACCGCGCCGATGATCAGGCCGGTTCTGAGTCCCATGAACAGCAGCAGGACGACGATCACGATGATCATCGCCTCGGCGGCGTTGGTCATGAAGCCCGTCACCGATTTGTCGACCTCGACCGGCTGGTTGTAGATGACCTCCAGGTCCATCCCCAGCGGCACGGTTTCCTCGATATCGTCAAGTTTCTCTTCGAGCGCCTTGCCGATGTCGACGACGTTGAGACCCGGCAGCATGGAAATGCCGAAGCTGAGCGCCGGCTGGCCGTTGACGAAGACCATCTTCTGCGGCAAGTCCCGATAGGCGCGCTTGATGGTTGCGATGTCGCTCAGATAGATCAGCCGCTTGTCGTCCGCGGCGACCAGCACGTCGGCGATCGCGTTGACGGAGCGGAACTCGCCGGTCGGCGAGATGCGCACATAGTCGTCTTGCACGCGTACGGCGCCGGCGGGGGCGACGACGTTCTGCGACTGCAGGATGCTCTCGATGCGCTCGGCCGAGATGCCCAGTTCGCCCATCCGGGCGCGCGAGATCTCGACGTAGACGACCTCGTCCTGGATGCCGCCGATCACGACCTTGCGCACGCCGGGCACCAGGATCAGCTGCTTCTTGATTTCCTCGGCGACGTCCTTCAGGTCGCGGTAGCTGTAGCCCGCGCCCGTCAGCGCGACGTAGACGCCATACACGTCCGCGAAGTCGTCGACGATGATCGGGTCCTGCGCCCCCGGCGGCAGTTGCGCCCTCATGTCGGCGATCTTGCGGCGCAGCTCGTCGTAGATGTTGGGG
>Ga0049107_10000021_pt1 | contig 61544 bp, 56 predicted proteins | sample WorMetilPIANOSA1_FD_61187 | JGI IMG/M metagenome (GOLD analysis project Ga0049107, IMG submission 61187) | Marine gutless worms symbiont microbial communities from Max Planck institute for Marine Microbiology, Germany - Olavius ilvae PIANOSA.1 | ecosystem: Host-associated > Annelida > Digestive...
GATCAATTAACCGGTGTTAACGCCCCGAGATACGGCTCCGATGAAGCAGAGGTGAGTCTTCGACAAGTTTCTTCCGGAAATATCATGCCCGGGTTATGGTGGTAGCTAAAGAGCAGGCTTACCGACGGCAAAATGAGCGTAGCCCGAGCCGCTGCGGACCAGGCCGTTGGCGCGAATTCGCGTCCATTCCAGCAAGGCGGAATATTCTTGCTCCCCCATCGCTTTCTGCAGGCGATCTTTCAACTCATGCCGAACTCGATCCAGGTAGCCCTCCGCCAGTGCCGCCATGGCAGGGGATCGATCGACAATCGAAGTTTCCACGAAACCGTACTCAAGCAATGCGTCTTTAAATTGTTCGGCCGTGACGAAATAAAAGTTCAAGCCGCGATCGCGCAACAGTTCATCCCATTCGCGATAAGCCTGATTATCGAGATGCCTTAACCATTCCCCGCCAACCAACTGGCCACCGGGACGAATCACGCGCCGGATTTCAGTGAAAAACGGGATCAGGTCCTGAATGTGACAACTCACCGCGGTGAGGAATACCAGGTCAAAGCTGGCGTCGGCCAGCGGCAGCGGGCCCGGCTCAAACCGTGTCAGGCTGATACGCTCCTGCAACCCTGCCGTGTTAACCAGTGCATTTGCACGTTCGAGAACTCCGGCATCGATATCGACTCCGTGGGCATGCCGAGCATGATGATTTCGGGTAAGAGCGATTAACGCGCCACCAAGCCCGCATCCAATATCCAGGACATCTTTTCCGGCGACCTCAACCCGCGCAACGATATTGGCAACCTCGTCATCACCCCCCATCGACAGATAACCGGTTCCATAGAGCATTTCCATGGTTTCGATATTACGACGGTTGTATTGGTTGGCTTTGGCGTAAGTCATTGCCTGTTTCCAGGGTTTAGTCACAGCGCCATTTAACCAAAGCAGCCGCTTATGTTCCAATCCTGTTCGACGAATTATCGTTGGCAAACGCCGGCCTGGACGTAACCGGGCAGGAATAGTCAGGTACAGTGATTTCGGCCAGGTTTACCTGACGTATCCGATTATCGATACAAACTGGCAAGTAGAACCGGTGAGGACAAAAAAGTGCCAGATACCATGGGCATGGGTTAACCGATTCATCAGGTCGAGAACATAGAACACGACGCCGGCTGTGTAGGCGAGACCACCCGCCACCAGCCACAACAGGCCCGCCTCGGGAAGTGCTGCCTTGAGACTGGCAAATTCGACCGTACAGGCCCAGCCCATACCGAGGAAAATCACCATCTGGCCCACCTTGACAGCCCGACCCGAGAGGAGTATCTCGCTGAGAATCCCCGCGATTGCAAGCCCCCAGATGATAGACAACATGAGGAAACCATTGCCATCGCGCAGACTGACCAGCATGTAAGGCGTGTAGGTTCCGGCGATCAACAGATAAATGGCGACATGATCGAACAGCTGGAAGAGATCTTTAAGCTTTGGCGGATGAAAACTATGGTAAAGCGTCGACATCGTGTACAACAGCACCAGGGTGACCCCAAACACAGTGAAACTGGAGATAACCCACGGGTCGCGCGATTGAATCGCGACCGTAAGCAATGCCCCGAGCCCAACCAGGGCCAGGGTGGCACCAACCAGGTGGCTGATACTGTTTAATTTTTCTCCGTAGTACATGATTTAGCGACGCATTAGTCGCCGTATTTCAGCGCCGGGCACAATCTACTCAAAGGCGATTGCGGCGTCCTGTAACCAGAGCAACAGGTAGTCCGCAAAACTGCGGCGGATTATGACTTCGAAACCGGCTCCGTCTGCCAGCGGCGAGATAGTCATACCCGCCTTGGCGAGCCGGGTCTGCGCGCACTGCCCGGGTTTAAATTCACGTGGGTGCAAATCGAGCGGGCAGTCGGTCGCAAGCAGGGCGGCGGCATTGTCACCGGTCACATGAAGCATGGTCAAGCCACTCGAGTTATCGACCACCGAGCAAAATACACCATCGAGCGCCGCCAGCAATTCCTTCTTTACCCGGTCCTGCTGCCCGGCCGGGGTCACCACCAGCCACTCATCCGGGCCGAGCCAGTAAATGCGATAGTCGCCTGAGTCGATAACCGTGTTCGCCGTCGTCGGCGGTTCGCAGCCAAGCACTTTCAAGCTAGCGGCAAGTAACCCTGTATCGTCACTGCGCGCACGCAAATTGAGGTAGCCAAGAAAAGCCCTTTCTTCTATTCGTGGCGCATTTCCGCGCGGCTCGGCAAGATCTATCTGTACCAGCGGGCTTTCCTGTTGAAACAGATCAGACATTTACGCGTACCCCTGGTAATTTATTGAATTACGCATCCGGCTTGGCCCCTTCTTTGTCGTAAAACACCGGTTCGGTAATGGTGGCCTTAATGACGCGGCCGTTTGCGAGCGGCGCATATACAGTTTCGCCCATGCGATGATGACCACCCTTGACCAGCGCCATCGCGATCGAATGCCCGCAACAGGCACTGTAATAACTCGAACTCACATGACCCACCATCGGTAGCGGTATCGCAGCGGCGGGGTCGTTCACCAGTTGTGCTCCTTCCGGGATTACCGTCATCTGATCTTCGCTCAACAGCCCGACCAGTTGCTTGCGATCCTTACGCACCGTATCCGGGCGGCTCAACGAACGCTTGCCGATAAAATCGGGCTTGGTTTTCGACAACGCCCAGCCGAGTCCCAGATCGTCTACCGTGACCGAGCCATCGGTGTCCTGCCCGACAATGACGTAGCCCTTTTCGGCGCGCAGTACGTGCATGGTTTCGGTGCCGTAAGGCGTGATCCTGAATTTCTCCCCGGCCTGCATCAATTTTTCCCACATAAAGCGACCGTAGTTCGCCGGGATATTAACTTCGTAGGCGAGTTCACCCGAAAAGCTGATGCGGTTCACGCGGCATTCGACGTCACCGATCTTGCCGGTTTTCGACGCCATGAATGGAAAAGCGCTCGCGCTAAAATCGATGTCCTCGCAGACGGCGGCGACGACATCGCGACTTTTCGGGCCGACTACCGCAGCGGTGGCCCAGTGATCGGTAACCGAAGTCAGAAAGACTTCCATTTCGGGCCACTCGGTCTGCAACCAGCGCTCCATCCAGGCAAGCACGCCGGCCGCGCCGCCGGTGGTGGTATGCATGAAGAAATGGTCCTCTGCGATGCGAATGGTAACGCCGTCGTCCATGACCATACCGTCTTCACCGAGCATGAAACCGTAACGTGCCTTGCCGACCTCGAGCTTCATCCAGTTGTTGGTGTAAATCATTTCCAGGAATTTTGCCGCATCCGGTCCCCTGATTTCGATCTTGCCCAGGGTGGATGCATCCAGAATGCCAACGCTCTCGCGCGTCGCCAGACACTCCCGGTTAACCGCATCGTGCAGGCTTTCACCGGCCTGCGGGTAGTACCAGGGTCGCTTCCATTGCCCGACATCCTCGAATTTGGCACCGTATTCTTCGTGCCAGGCATGCATCGCGGTCTTGCGCACCGGGTCGAACAACCTGTCACCCAGGTTCTGTCCCGCAAACGAGCCAAAACTGATCGGTGTGTAGTTGGGTCGATAAGTCGTCGTACCGGTAGCGGCAATACTTTGTTTCATGGTTTCAGCCAGGATTCCCATGCCGTTGATATTGCCCAGTTTGCCCTGGTCGGTACCGAAGCCCATCGCGGTATAACGCTTGACGTGTTCGACAGATTGAAAGCCCTCCCGCACCGCGAGTTCGATATCGGCCACGCCGACATCATTCTGCATATCGATAAATGCCTTGGGTCCACGCCCGCGGGTGTATGGTGATGGCGCGTTCCAAAGCGGTAATATCGCCTCAGCATCTACCTTTTCGGTCTGCGGCGCTTTCATCGACGCCTTGAAACCGCAGGCCTTGGCCGCCCGCTTGCCGGCATCAGTGCCTTCCAGCAGACACCCCGCAAGATCGAGTCGACCGCTAGCGGAGCCTGCTGAAATCTGCGCCTGTTGCGTTTCGCCGCGACGGAACATCGAGGCTTCCTCGTCCCACACGGGTTTGGCGCCGGACTGCGCGTTCAAATGCACCACCGGGCTCCAGCCACCGGAAACCGCGAGCAGATCGCAGGCCAGCGAGTTAGCGTTTCCACTCACCGTGGAACCATCCGCGGACAAACGCATTACCTGAACCGAACGCAGGCGTTTATGCCCCGCAGTATCGACCACGACGCTGCCGTTGATCACCTGGATGTCTGCACTGCGTACGGTGTTGGCAAGTTCGCTGGCGGAATCGGTGCGCGCGTCGATCACTGCAACCACCTCGACCCCGGCCGCCTTCAGATCGAGCGCGCTCTGGTAAGCGCTATCGTTATTGGTATAGATGACGGCCCGGCTACCGGGCTTTACCGCGTAACGGTTGGTATAGGTAGACACCGCGCTGGCCAGCAGGATTCCCGGCCGATCGTTATTGGCAAAGGTTAGCGGACGTTCAGCAGCCCCGGTCGCAAGCACTACCTGCCGCGCCCTGACCTGCCAGAGTTTCTCGCGCCCGCCGCTGCGCGCCGCAAGCGGCAGGTGGTCACTGAGCCGCTGGTTGATGGTCAGAAAATTGTAATCGTGGTAACCGAACACGGTGCTGCGTGATAGCAGGGTAACTTCCGGCATCTGCTGCAACTCGGCGACCGAGTTTTCGATCCACTGCAGCGCATCGATGTCGTCGATATGCGCCTTGCTGGTAAGCGTCAGGCCACCCGGCTCGGATTGCTCGTCGGCGATGATTACGCGTGCGCCGGCACGACCGGCAGCCAGCGCCGCGCTCAGTCCCGCAACGCCGCCACCGACAACAAGTACATCGCAATGCTGGTGGGTATGCTCATAGCGATCAGGATCCTTCTCACGCGGTGCCTCGCCCAGACCCGAGGCCTTACGAATGAAATGCTCGTACTTCATCCACATCGATTTGGGCCACATGAAAGTCTTGTAGTAGAAACCGGCAGGCATCATGCGGCTGAACTTGCTATTGATCGACAACAGATCGAAGTCGAGGCTGGGCCAGCAATTGACACTGGAGGCATCGAGGCCGGCGTATAGTTCTACCTGGGTACCGCGCGCATTAGGGATAGTGCGGTTACCCTTCTCGACTTGAAAAATCGCGTTGGGTTCTTCCGCACCTGCACTCATCACGCCACGCGGTCGGTGATACTTCCAGCTGCGACCAATCATATGTACGCCATTGGCGATCAGTGCCGAGCACAGGGTATCGCCAGCCAGGCCGGTATAGGGCTTGCCATTGAAAGTGAACTGGATTTCCTGCTCGCGATCGACGCGACCACCCTGTTCGGTTCTAAACCGCTGACTCATTTTCGGTTCCCGCCGGGAGGTTTCTCGCCAATCTTGTAAGTGGCGTTAATCTGGTAGCTAACAGTGTCACGCTCGGCGTTGAAATAGCGCCTGCAACCAGCGGCGTGCAGCCATTGTTCCCGGTGCGTACCTTTCGGGTTCTTGCGCATGAACAGGTAGTCGGCCCATTCCTCATCGCTTAGTTTCTCGGTTTCGAGCGGACGGGCAATATGCGCTTCACCGAAACAGGCAAATTCGGTTTCATCACGCACCCCGCACCACGGGCATTCAATTAAAAACATCTGTTATGCCTCCTAGTGCGCCACACCGGCAGCGCCGTGTTCATCGATCAGGAATCCGCTGACGAAACGATCCAGTGCGAAGGCACGGTTGAGTTCATGCGGTTCGCCGGTGGCGACATTATGGGCAAACACCCAGCCGGACCCGGGGGTCGCCTTGAAACCGCCAGTGCCCCAGCCACAGTTGAAATAAAGCCCGTTGACCGGGGTGTTGCCAATAATCGGGCATGCATCCGGGGTGGTGTCGACGATGCCACCCCATTGGCGATTCATGCGCACACGCTTGAAGATGGGGAACATTTCGACAATTGCCGCCACGGTATGTTCGATGGTTGGAAAACTGCCACGCTGCCCGTAGCCGTTGTAGCTGTCGATACCGGCACCGATAACCAGGTCGCCCTTGTCGGACTGACTGATATATCCGTGCACCGCATTCGACATGATCACCGTATTGATTACCGGTTTGATCGGCTCGGAAACCAGCGCCTGCAATGGATGACTTTCGATCGGCATGCGAAAACCCGCCATTTCGGCCAGCACCGAACAATGCCCGGCAACCACCACGCCGATCTTTTTCGCATTAATCGTGCCGCGGGTTGTTTCGACCCCGGTGACCGCACCGTTTTTCTGCTTGATGGCGGTTACCTCGCAATTCTGGATGATGTCTACCCCGCGCATATCGGCGCCGCGGGCAAAACCCCAGGCCACGGCATCGTGGCGGGCAACGCCGCCGCGGGGTTGGAACGAGGCGCCCAGGATCGGGTAACGACATCCCTGGTCAATGTTTATCTCGGGAATCGCGCGCTTGATTTCCTCCGGCGTAACCACATGGCCGTCGATGCCATTGAGACGGTTGGCGTTAACCCTGCGCTGGATATCGCGCATATCCTGCAGGTTATGGCCCAGGTTATAAACCCCGCGCTGGCTGAACATGACGTTATAGTTCAGATCCTGGCTCAGCCCTTCCCACAACTGCATCGATTTTTCGTAGAGATGGGCGGACTCGTCCCACAGGTAATTGGAGCGTACGATGGTCGTATTTCGCCCGGTATTGCCGCCGCCGATCCAGCCTTTTTCGAGCACCGCGACATTGGTAATGCCGTGTTCTTTGGCGAGATAATAGGCAGTCGCGAGCCCATGCCCACCGCCACCGATGATCAAAACATCGTACTCCTCCTTCGGCTGCGGGCTGCGCCAGGCGGAGGCCCAGTTTTCGTGGTAACTGATCGCGTTGCGCAGCAGCGAAAATATTGAATACTTGCTCATAACATTGCCGGGATTTCGAGCCGGCTAGCATATCAAGCCTGCCCGCGACGGCAAAGCGAAAAGCGCTGCAAAGCGGCCCGGCGTCGGGGAAAGTTAAATCGATGGCGCATTTAATACAGGACGGCATTGTTCCCGCCGCCGCTTTATTGATCTAGACTGCCGGCTTCTCCCGCCAGAGTTATAACCGCTACATGATCCGCCATAATGACACCGCCAGGGCGATGCTGATGATGATCATCGCAATGTCGATGCTGCCCGGCATCGACGCCATCGCAAAATGGCTGGCAGGATCAGTTTCTTCGGGCCAGGTCACCTGGAGTCGTTTTTTCTTCCAGGTTATTTTCATGTTTCCGCTGCTGCTGAAAACACGGGGACCGTGGTTTACGCCTGCACTGGCACTGCATGCAGCACGCGGATCACTGATTGCGCTTGCAACCCTGTTGTTTTTCTCCGGGCTCGCCTACTTGCCACTGGCCGACGCGATCGCTATCTTTTTCATCGAACCATTGCTGGTCACCCTGCTATCAGCCCTGTTTTTCGGCGAATCTATTCACTGGCGACGCATATCAGCGATCAGCATCGGCTTTATTGGCGCGTTGATAATTATTCGTCCAACCTTTGCCGAGGTCGGTTACGCGGCCCTGTACCCGGTAGGCGCGGCGTTTTGCTTCTCCTTCTATATTGTCCTGACGCGCAAACTGGTCCGCCACGAGGATCCGATAAGACTGCAGTTTTTCGCCGGCATCTTCGGCTGCCTGATAATGAGTGTTGCGCTTGCCTACGGCACAAGCGGCAATGTCGAGATACTTACTGTTGCCTGGCCGAGCGCCGACCACTGGTTGCTGCTCGGCGGGCTCGGCCTGATTGGCACGGTTTGCCATCTGCTCGTCGTTTATGCCTACCGTTTGGCCTCGATCGGGATACTGGCGCCGTTTCAGTATGTCGAAATCATCGGTGCTACCGTCCTCGGACTGATAATCTTTGGCGAATTCCCGGATGCCGTCACCTGGTCCGGGGTTTCGATCATCGTCGGCTCGGGAATATATGTATTCCACCGCGAAGCCAGGCTTGCAGAAGCGACTAGCGATGGCAATGACAAGGACCCGGCTACGGTGACATTGGGCCAAGGGGTGGAAAAGGATTAGAATATGCAGCCGACCCGTAAAAATCGATAAGAAAAGGAGACCAAGATGGAGATCGAAACAAAAGCAGTGCATTCCGGCTATAGCCCGGACCCAACCACCAACGCAGTCGCCGTTCCGATTTACCAGACCACGGCTTACGCGTTTGATGACACCCAGCATGGCGCGGACTTGTTCAATCTCGCGGTGCTTGGCAATATTTACACCCGCATCATGAATCCGACCACGGATGTACTGGAGCAGCGCGTGGCGGACATGGAAGGAGGCGTGGCGGCGCTTGGCCTCGCTTCCGGGCAGGCCGCAACCACCTATGCCATCCAGACCATCGCCGAGGCCGGTGATAACATCATCAGCATGTCCACGCTTTACGGTGGAACCTATAACCTGTTCGCGCATACCATGCCGCAACAGGGCATCGAGACTCGTTTTGTCGATCCGGAAAACCTGGATGCGATGGCGGCGCTGATCGACGACCGGACCAAACTGGTATTCTGCGAATCGATCGGCAATCCGGCAGGCAACATCGTAGACCTGGAGAAGGTCGTCGAGATAGCCCACGCGCACGGGGTACCCGTCATCGTCGATAACACGGTGGCGACGCCGATGCTGTGTAACCCGATTGCCTTTGGCGCCGATATCGTCGTGCATTCGCTGACCAAGTACATTGGCGGGCACGGCACCATCATTGGTGGCATCATCGTCGACTCGAACAATTTTGACTGGGCTGCAAACAAGGATCGTTTCAAACGCCTCAACGAACCGGATGTTTCCTATCACGGCGTCGTTTTTACCGAGACCGGCCTGCCGCCCTTTATCCTGCGCGCCAGGGTCGTCCCGCTGCGCAACATGGGCGCCGCACTAGCGCCGATGAACACTTTCCTCGCCTTGCAAGGCCTCGAAACGCTGCCCCTGCGCATGGAAAGAATCTGCGACAACACCCTCGCCGTGGCCCAACATCTAGAAAACCATCCACAGGTCGAATGGGTACGTTATGCCGCGCTGGAAGGAAGCCCGCACAAGGCGCTCGCCGACAAGTACATGAAAGGCAAGGCATCGGGCATTTTGACTTTCGGTATCAAGGGCGGAATCGAAGCCGGCACCAAATTCATCGATGCCTTGCAGCTCATCACCCGGCTGGTCAATATCGGGGATGCCAAGTCACTGGCCTGCCACCCGGCCTCTACCACCCATCGTCAACTGGCGCCTCAAGAACTGGCGGCATCGGGGGTCTCGGAAGACCTCGTTCGTCTGTCCATCGGTATCGAGAATATCAAGGACATCATCGCGGATATCGACCAGGCGCTGGACGCTGCCAAATAGACAGGAGATTCCTGCCCTTTATTTAACGTCATCCCCGCGCAAGCGGGGGATGACAAGGTAAATTACAGAGATGGGTCAAACGCCGTGATGCGTCGCTATTCCTGACGCAGTGACCACGCCAGCTACATCTGACCGCTGGCCAGAATCAGGACGCGATGTACTGGCGCAGAGCCTCGGCTTCGGATTGAACTTCCATAATGCGGCATTTGACCAGGTCACCGATACTAATGAATCCGACCAGTTCCTCGCCGTAAAAAACCGGCAGATGCCGAATGTGCCGGTCGGTCATCATCGCCATGGCCTCGTTGACCGTATCGTTCGGTGAGCAGCGAATCACGTTGGTGGTCATCAGCTCGGATACCGCGACATCATGCAGATCGGCACCGTGCGGTGCCATGCCGCCTACGATGTCACGCTCCGACAGGATTCCGGCAATTTTGCCGTCCTGATCTTCTACCAGTAACGCGCCGATTTTATTTTCAGAGAGAGATACCGCCGCTTCGGCGATACTTTGATTTTCCCTGATCTTGACAATATCGTGGCTTTTGCCTTGTATCAATGCAGCTAGCTTCATTTATCCTGCCCTCGGTTTGCCGCGGTTGAGTTAATACCGATTCTGAGACCGGTTCGCAGGCCACATGATAATGGAATTTACGTCGGCTTGCCTGATCAATATCAGAAATTCCACTGATGCAGGATTGAAGTGTATTGATAGCAGGGTAAAAACAGCCTGTCAGGCCGGGGTTTCCTGGACAACCATTGCCTTAAAACGCGGCGCCGAGCTTGTGCCGCATTTCGAATATGAGTACACTTTTTGCCCGCGCCAGTCGGCCGCCAGCAGGAGAATATTCATGGCACAATTTCCAGATAAATCCAACGTCGTTATCATCGGTCTCGGGGGCATTGTTGGCGCTTCGGTGATGCATCACCTGGTCGAGCGCGGCTGGGACGACATTGTCGGCATCGACATGACGTCGGTTCCGACCGATTGTGGTTCGACTTCGCACGCCTCCGATTTCTGCTACGCCACCGATCACAGCAAGTTCGTCTGCTACACCACGCACTACAGCATCGAGTTCTTCGACAAGATGGGCCACTACTCGCGCATCGGCGGTCTCGAGGTCGCGCGCAAGGGCGACGATGATCGCATGATGGAACTCAAGCGCAAGGTTGCGTCCGGCAAAGCCTTCGGCACCAACGTGAAGATGATAAGCGCGGCCGAAGCCAAGCAACTGTTCCCGCTGCTCGAAGAAGACATGATCCAGGGTGCGATGTGGGACCCTGACGCCGGCCTGGTGAAGCCACGCTCGCAAACGGTTGCCGGCATCCTGGTCGATAACGCGGTCAAGACCGGCAAGGCGCAATCCTTTGCCAACACCACGGCGACCGGTCTCGATATCCAGGACGGCCGCATCGTCGGTGTAGAGACCAGTCGCGGCTACATCGCCGCCGATCACGTCATCGTTTGCACGGGATTGTGGGGGCGCAGCATCGCCGAAATGGCCGGCGAAGATCTCCCGGTTATGCCGGTCGATCATCCGCTCTCCTTCTTCGCCCCCTACAATGAATTCGAGGGTACCGGAAAGGACATCGGTTACCCGTTGCTGCGTGACCAGGGCAACTCGGCTTACATGCGCGACACCGGCGATCCGACGACGCCCGAAGGTGGACAGATCGAGTGGGGTTACTATGAAGAGAAAGAGCCCCGCCTGGTACACCCGCGCGACCTGCCGGAAAAAGGTGAGACCCACTGGTCGCCGTCGCAGCGTGATCTCGAACTCGAACAGATCATGGAGCCGCTGGAACGCGCCATGGAACTGACCCCGATCCTTGGCGAAATCGGTTACAACGAGAAACACTCATTCAACGGTCTGCTGCAGGTGACTACCGACGGCGGGCCGTCGGTGGGGGAATCCTCGCAAACCCGCGGGCTCTGGTACGCGATCGCGGTATGGGTCAAGGATGCCCCCGGAATCGCCAAGGTGCTGGTCGACTGGATGACCGACGGAGTTGCCGAGATGGACTTCTTCGGTATCGATACGGCGCGTCACTACCCGATCCAGAAAACCCCGTCCTATATATACGATCGCTGCTATGAATCCGCGTTCAAGATATACAATCCCGCGGTACACAACCGCGAACCCTATTCCAAGGGTCGCAATCTGCGCCGCAGCCCGTTCTGGGCACGCGAACAGGAACTTGGGGGCTACTTCATGGAACTGTCGGGCTGGGAGCGCGCCCACGGTTATGCCGCGAACGAACACCTGCTGGAAAAATACGGCGACAAGGTGCCGGTACGCGAGCATGAATGGGACAACCGCCATTTCTGGCGCGTATCCAATGCGGAGCAACTGGCGATGTCGGACAACGTCGGCATGATCAACCTGTCGCATTTCGCCGTCTACGATATTCTTGGTCCCGACGCCGAGGCCCTGATGGAATACGCCTGTGTTGCTAAAGTCGGCGGCGATACCGCCATCGGCAAAGGTGCTTACACGCACTTCCTCGACAAGCGTGGCGGTGTGCGCGCGGACCTCACGGTGATTCGCCATGCCAAAGACCGTTTCCGCGTGATCGACGGCGCCGACGCCGGCCACCGCGATTACATCTGGCTCAAGCGCATGGCCGAAGACAATGGCTGGCATGTTTACATCGACGATCGCTCGGATCACATGGCCTGCCTCGGCGTATGGGGGCCGAATGCGCGCAAGACTATTCAGGCGATCGCGGATGATCCCGCCGCCTGGGAAGACGAGAATTTCCCCTTCGCCGCAACCCGCAAACTCACGCTGCAAGGCATCCCGGTGGAGGCCTTCCGCATCTCCTATGTCGGTGAACAGGGCTGGGAGCTGCACGTGCCCTTCAGCTATGGCATGTCGCTATGGGACCTGGTCTACGCACAGGGCGCAACTCCGGTGGGTGTCGAAACCTATGCCAACACCCGGCGCATGGAAAAGAGCCTGCGTTTGCAGAACGCAGACCTGCTCACCGAATACAACCTGTACGAGGCTGGACTCGCGCGCCCGGTGGTCAAACAGGCGGACTTCCACGGCAAGGCGCCCTACCTCGAACAACGCGAACTCGAGCACCAGGTGGCTTACCTGTGCACGCTGTCAATGACCGACAATGTGGATTCGCAGGGCATCGCGCGTTACCCGGTCGGCAGTTGTCCGCTGATGGATCCGGCATCGGGTGAGGTACCGGTCGACGCGAAGGGCCGGCGCTCTTACCTGACCAGCATCGCCTATGGTCCGAGCATCGGCAAAAATATCGGCCTTGCCTACCTGCCCCGCGAATACTGCGAGGAAGGCCGCGAAATGACCATGGAGTATCTCGGCGAGCAGTTCCCGATGAAAGTCGAGGCAGTCGGTTACAAACCGCTCTATGATCCGCAAAACCTGTTGCCGCGAAGCTGAGAGCAGGACCTTAAAGGGCGGTGGAGTAGCTATCTCTTGGTTTCCGCGCAACCTGTTTCTGTATTTCGGACAAGAAAATTCAGTAACTTCAGGGAATATATAAATTCTATCTGCAGGCTATTTGGGCTTATAATCGCGGGCAAGCAAGTCAAATTCCATTGACAGGCTGAAAAACGACAACAAAAAACAATTGATGGCGTTTCATTAAAACAAGACCGGAGGAGCAAATGAAACAAGACGACGAAATCAAGTATCTGCAGCGACTGGTAACGCAAAATGGCCTCAGCCGTCGCAGTTTTCTGTCCGCAGCGATGGCCCTCGGCGTGGGTGCGATGGCACCTGCCCTTTACAGCCAGGCGGCACTGGCCGCACCGAAAAAAGGTGGCAGGCTCAGGCAGGGGTTAACCGGTGGCGCGACCAGCGACGTGCTGGACCCGGGCCAGATCCTGGACTCCTACATGATCAACCTCCAGTTTGGCCAGTTGCGCAACAACCTGACCGAAGTCGCAGCGAGCGGCGAACTGGTAGGCGAACTGGCCGAAAGCTGGGAAGCTAATGCTGATGCCACCCAGTGGGTCTTCAAGATTCGCCAGGGTGTCGAATTCCATAATGGCAAAACCCTGAATTCGCAGGACGTGGTGGATTCGCTCAAGCATCACATCGGCGAAAGCTCGACATCGGCCGCGGCCGGAATCCTTACCGGAGTCGACTCGATCAAGGCGGACGGGGCGAATACGGTGGTGGTGAGCCTCAACGGCGGCGATGCCGATTTTCCGTTCATCCTCAGTGACTACCACATCCTTATCTGCCCCTCCAACGGGGACGGCAGCATCGACTGGCAATCCGGCGTCGGCACGGGAGGTTATTCCCTTGTGGACCACGATCCCGGAATTCGCTCCTTCACCAAGCGCAATCCCAACTACTGGAAAGAAGGTAAAGCACATTTCGACGAGATCGAATCGCTGGGGCTCGAGGATCCATCGGCGCGCACCACCGCCCTGCGCACGGATACGGTGGATTGTATCCAGAAAGTGGAACTCAAAACCGCCAGCCGGCTTGCCAAACTGCCGGGCGTAAACGTTATCGCTACCACGGGTAACAAGCAGATTACTTTGTCAATGCGAACGGATCTGGCGCCCTACGACAATAATCATGTACGCATGGCCCTGAAGTTGATCATCCAGCGCCAGGAATGGCTGGACAAGATCGCGTTTGGATACGGCGAACTCGGCAATGACAATCCGATCGGCCCGGCCAACGTGTATCGCGCGACCACCGATGAGTTGCCGCAACGGGAATACGATCCCGACAAGGCGAAGTGGCACCTGAAACAGGCCAAAATGGACAAGCTGTCGGTGACATTCCACGCCGCAGATACCGCGTTCGCTGGCGCCGTGGATGCAGGAGCATTGATGCGCGAATCGGCCAAGCCCGCCGGAATCAATATCGATGTGAAACGCGAACCCAATGACGGCTATTGGTCCGACGTGTGGTTGAAGAAGCCCTGGGTCGCCTGCTACTGGAGCGGCCGGCCCACGGAGAACTGGATGTTTTCCCAGGTTTACGCAGCGGATGCCAGCTGGAACGATACAGCCTGGAAACACGAGAAGTTCAACAAGTTACTGGTCCAGGGTCGTGCCGAACTGAACCCGGAGAAACGTCGTGAGATCTACGTCGAAATGCAACAAATCGTGAACACCGATGGGGGCGTGGTATTACCACTGTTTCTCAGCGACGTGATGGCCGTAAACGACAAAATCGGCCTCCCCGAGCAGATCGGCAACGCCTGGGAACTGGACGGCATGAAGAACGCCGAACGGTGGTGGTTCGCCTAAGCGAATCTGGATTCATTACCAGTTTGAAAGGCCGGGGCGACCCGGCCTTTTTTTAACCAGCAACAACTGCTAACCAGTGGAGCAGAAATGACCCACCCATGGCAGCACCGACAGCTAGCTTCCCCCGTCACGCCTGGATACAGCAACAGCCCGGCCAAGTTTACGGAGTGTCTCGCGGTAAATCATGAAGATCGCCGCGGCGACAACGATGGCCGCACCGAACCAGGTCGACAGGCCGGGAAACTGATCGAACACAAGGAAACCGAACAGCGTGGCCCATAACAGGCGCACGTAATCGAGTGATGCCAGTAATGACGCTTCCCCGAATTTGTAGGCGAAGATATTGCACTTTTGCGCAAAGTAGGAAACCACCGCTACCGAGACGAGCAAAAGCCATTCCGTCGACGTCGGTCGCTGCCAGTAGTATATCCCGGGTATTAACATAACCACTCCGACGCCCAGCGCGCCGTAGGTCATTATCGTATTGGCGCTGTCAATGCGTGAAAGCAGGCGGAGTAATATCATAACGGCAGCGGCACCCGCGGCGCCGGTTAGCGATGCCAGACCATAAATAGAAAAATTATCGGTGCCGGGTTGCAGCATAATCAACACACCCACAAAACCAGTCAACACCGCGCCCCAGCGATAGATACCAACAGTTTCAGCGAGAAAAAGCACCGCAAAAATAGTAACGAAAAAGCTCTTGGCGAAGAAAATCGCGGTGGCATCCGCCAAAGGCATATAAATGATCGCGGTAAAACCGCAGAGCATCGCCACCAGGGCGAAAAAAACCCGCAGCAGCTGCAATGAGGGACGCTCGCTACGCAGCGAACCGGGAAAGTTTCGCAGTATCGCCGGCGAAACCATGATGGCCATACCGATTTGGCGTACCAGCAGAATCTGCGTGATATGCAGGCGCTGTCCTGACAGCTTGATCAGCAAAGCCATCACCGAAAACACAAACGAGGCGAGCATCAGAAAGGCAATACCTTTCAGGTTATCGGGCAGTCGATGGAACCAGTTCAAGCCATACAGCCATTGATTGGATTAGTAGAGATGGCGCACGCACTTTCGCATTTTAAAGCGATCGTCGCTGCGCATGAACGCACCACATTGTGTCTAATCCCGGCTTTAAGCGCAAAAAAACAGAACCCCAGATCGGCCAATACGACTTCCACTGGCCAATGCAGACGGACCCACACCTCGGCACCGGTGATCTGCGCGCAAAATTAAGATTCAATCTGTTTCCCGGTTTCGACCTCGAGACAGCTAGCGCGGATACCTACAAGGCAACTACCAACATAATTCCATCAATCGTCACTCGGCGGGGCGAGCCTCACGCAGGCGACGATGAGCTTCGACACATAATCGGAAGGGTCGCGCTGTTCCAGTTGTCTACCCGCTTTTGAGACTGCCTTGATCCTGGCCTGTAGATTCGCCCGATGGGAATCAACCGGATACGCCGTAAGCCCCGTAAGCTCACGAATGTCTGCAGAGACATTCGCATCAGGGGCGAAGTCAAGCCCGCTTTCATCGACCTGCTGCAACAGATCCAGGGCTCTTTCCAGATCGGCCAACAATGGATTATGTTCCATGCTCCTCTCCTGAAATACAGTTTCGAGGGGAAATTATACCTGTTTCTCTACATGCGAATAAGCGCGTGTCGGAGAGGTGATGCCGGTATCAGCCTCGAGACGGCGAGAAACAGGCAGGCAGCCTCCAAAATGAGCCGAAATAGTCCACTAAACGATGGCAAACAATTTCACAACGCAAATTCCCCATTCGGGATAACGCTCGTCTATTATTATTTGGCTGGGGGTTCATTGGAGAGTGTCATGTTCGATATCAGGTTAATACGCACGTGGATTGGAATTTCCCTGGTCTGGCCCTTGTTATGGGCGCTGGTATTTAATCGCTGGTTCTTCTTCAGCCCGCTTGGGCTGTTTATTGCGTTCGGTATACCGATAGCGGGATGGGTAATCTGGTGGAAATTTTACGAGGGTGACGGAGAAAAACTCCTGGCCGAAGGCCGACTGGTTCTAGGCAAGGGTTCGCAAACCTTACTCAAGGTAAAAAAGCAGCTTGCCAAAAAACGCGTTTCAAGTCAGCAGTAACCCGGTTGTGCCGGGCACGATAGCCCTGCCCCGTTGAGGTAACAATAACCTTATTGATTGCGTGCCGGTCGATTTAATTTTTTTCCGCTCGCGTCGCTTCTCCATTGTCATCTAGTTTGCTCTGCGCAGGGCATCGATGCGCTTGGCCAGCGGTGGATGTGTACTTAACAGCATCGTGATCATCGTCTTGCCGCTGATACCGAAGGCCGCCATCTCGCCGGACAGGGCCTGGGGTTCATGGGCCGCTGAAAGGCGCTGCAAAGCGGCGATCATTTTGCCTCGACCGGCGAGACTCGCCCCACCCGCGTCGGCACGAAATTCACGTCGGCGTGAAAACCAGGCGGCGATCATTGCCGCGACTATGCCCAGCACGATTTCGGCAATAATAGAACCGATCCAGAAGCCTGGCCCGAGGCCGCGTTCAATGCGAAATACCACACGGTCCACAAGCATGCCGATCACCCGCGAAAAGAAAATTACAAAGGTATTCAACACGCCCTGCAACAGCCCCATCGTCACCATGTCGCCGTTGGCCACATGTGAAACCTCGTGTCCGAGTACGGCCTCGACCTCGTCGCGTGACATGTTGTGCAGCAAGCCGGTACTGACCGCGACTAGCGCATTGTTGCGGTCCATGCCCGTGGCAAAGGCATTCATCACCGGCGCATCGAATATCCCCACCTCGGGCATACCGATCCCGGCTTCCGCGGCCTGGCGTTTGACCACAGCCACGAGCCACTGCTCGATTTCGTTTCGCGGGCGCTCGATGACCTGCACCCTCATTGACCGCTTCGCCAGCATCTTCGACATCGCGAGAGAGATGAAAGAACCGGCAAAACCCATGATCGCGGCGAACACCAGCAAAAAGTTCAGGTTCATACCGCCGCCCTGCGACGCCAGCCAGGCGTCGACGCCGAGCACGCGCATCGATACGCTGAGTACGGCCAATACCCCGAAATTTGCGCACAAAAATAAAGCAATACGACTGAACATTCAGCACATCTCCTGATTACTGGTATCCATTTTAAATGTCGTTCAGGCAGGCGCTTTTCAAGTCAATTCCCGGCAGCAGGAAGATTTTCGAGGCGTATCAGGAATGATTTTTAGCCGGGAGTTAGAGGACTATTGGCTGAATCCGCTTTCGTCACTGGCTAGCGACAACAATAGCCGAAAAAAACGCCGGAATAAATCCGGCGTTTAAGTTTTCTTAGCGTCATTCCCGCTTGCTTGCGAATGACGCTAAAGGCAACTACAAAGCGCCGTCGAGCTCGGGTACTGCTTCGAACAGGTCCGCGACCAGGCCGTAATCGGCGACCTGAAATATCGGCGCTTCGCTGTCGTTGTTGATGGCGACGATAACCTTGCTTTCCTTCATCCCGGCAAGGTGCTGGATCGCACCCGAAATGCCGACGGCGATATATAGGTCTGGCGCGATAACCTTGCCGGTCTGGCCAACCTGCAGTTCATTGGGTACAAAACCTGAATCAACCGCGGCACGAGATGCGCCGACAGCCGCACCGAGCTTATCTGCAACCGAATGCAGCATGCTGAAATTATCACCGGATTGCATACCACGCCCGCCGGAAACGACGATCTTGGCTGAGGTCAGGTCTATCTGGTCGTTGTCCGAGACCGCCTGCGAAACCCAACTTGACAGGCCGGTATCACTGCCACCGCTTACCGCCTCGACACTGGCGGAACCACCTTCAGCCGAGGCTGCTTCGAATTTTATCGTACGCACGGTAATCATCTTGATGTCGTCCGACGACTGCACCGTGGCCAGCGCGTTACCCGCATATATCGGACGCACAAAAGTGTCCGCAGACTTGACTTCGACGATTTCGGAAATTTGCGCCTTGTCAAGCAGGGCGGCAGCGCGAGGCATAACGTTCTTGCCGAAAGTAGTGGCCGAGGCCAGTACGTGACTGTAACCCGGAGCTACTTCGACGATCAGCGTCGCCAGGTTTTCGGCCAGATAATGCCCAAACTTCGCATCATCCGCCACCTTGACAGTGCCGACACCGGCAATTTTGGCGGCCGCTTCGGCAGCTGCGCCACAATTTTCGCCTGCGACCAGCAGGTCGATATCACCGCCAATCTGCTGCGCGGCGGTAACCGCGTGCAGGGTTGCCGCGGCGACTTCGTTGTTGTCGTGTTCGACGATTACCAGATTTGCCATGACTAGATTACCTTCGCTTCGTTGCGCAGCTTTTCGACCAGCTCACTGACGCTGTTGACTATGACGCCGGCGGCGCGGCCCTCGGGTTCTTCGACTTTCAGAGTCGACAGCCGATTCGCGGTATCGAGTCCCAGGCTGTCAAGCTCGATCTTGTCCATCGGTTTGCGCTTGGCTTTCATCACGTCGGGCAACTTGACGTAACGTGGCTCGTTGAGGCGCAGGTCGGCGCTCATGACGGCCGGCATCTTCACCTGGATAGTTTCCAGACCGGCGTCGACTTCGCGGGTTACGGTTGCCTGATCACCTTCGATCTTGATTTCCGAGCAATAGGTCGCCTGCGACCAGCCCAGCAGCGCCGATAACATTTGTGCGGTCTGGTTGGAGTCGTCGTCGATGGCCTGCTTGCCGGCCAGCACGAGGGCGACACCTTCCTGTTCGGCGACCTGCTTGAGCACCTTGGCGATGGCGAGCGGTTCCAGCGTATCCTCGGTGACGACCTGGACCGCGCGATCAGCACCCATGGCGAGGCCATGGCGCAGAGTTTCCTCGGTTTTACCGCCGCCGACCGAGGCGACGATGATTTCTTCTGCGATACCACCTTCACGCAGGCGCAGCGCCTCTTCGAGGGCATTTTCACAAAAGGGGTTCATGGTCATCTTGACGTTTGCCAGATCGACACCCGATTCATCCGCTTTGACGCGCGCCTTGACCTGGGGGTCAAGCACGCGTTTTACACATACCAGTATTTTCATTACGCTCGCAACTTTTCGTTGTGAGGATCGTAAGACGCATCCTCGACCACCGTGGCTTTATCACCGAGAATATCTCTTTCCAGCTCGGCACCCGTTTAATACATTCCTTGCGCGGCCCGATCTGTTCCAGGCCGTGCTCCCGTGGCTTCTGAACCCGGCGCATCAGCAGCCCTGTGGAGGAGGCTGGAATGTCCGTGGTCCGGTTCGAAGGCCGGATATTTTATCGACATCTCCCCCGGAATCAAGCAGCAGCGCCTCCCCGGGACGCAATACATCCATCGCCCGGGGCACTAATGTTTAAAATCGTTCAGCGCCTGCGGCTATAACCCTGTAGGGGCGAAGGATATTATCATAGCCTTGTGCACAATTGGATTTATGCGCGACGACAGATTGTCTAAATGCGCCAAATGCGTTGGTAAACTGCGGCAGTAGCAGGTCAGGACGCTGTATCCTGTGCTAAATGCTTGTCATACTATTTTTCAATCAATTCCCATTTAGACGTATCGGAATACAGACACTGGATCGATGTCTTCTCGACAGGGTATTTCGCGGTATTCGAACCTTCGACAAAGTCGATCTTCTCGGTCTCGATCATCAAACGCTCGTCGTCAATATGATACGAGCTCACCTGGCGAAATCCACTACCGCCCACCTCTTTGATGAGAGGCTCTGATTCAAGCTCGAGAAAAACAGCCAGGTGTTGATTCCAGTTATCCGCATCGGCGTCGCAGGTATAAACAATCACTGCTTCTTTGCGCTCGTCCCCGCACAGGTTGCCGAACTGGGCTTCGCTAGGATAGAAGTAACAGGTTTTACCCACGTTATTTAAAATCTTGATGTAGCGACCATAGCGTTCAATTTGATCGAGTAATATGGCTGTTACGTCCTCGGTCGACTCGCACTCCCATCCCAGGGCGCCAAGTTTCTCAATCAGGCCGATGGCTTTGGGATGGCAATAATTGGCTTCGTTGAGGGCACTCCACGGGAAGGTTGTCGCAGAAGATTTCGTATACTTGACGCGACAGGCGTATTCCGGGTCGCTGATTATCTCCACGAACCGCGTCGCATCATTTTTTTCACAGGCGAAACTCAAATCATTATCGCTTGCCGACAAATCAGTGATTGTGAAAGCACTACAATAAATAAGCATGCCGGCGAGATAAACTTTAGTTGACCGGCCAATCATTTTTCTGCTCCTCCCCCTGCTATTCGAAATCGTTTTTTCTTGTTAGCAAACACCAGGTAACCTCAGGTTGACGAGAATTATATCTACTCGTCTTGGACAAAACCACTACCAACCAGATAACGTGAAACGCGGCATGAAGTCGATACGCCCACGTTCTGTGTCATTCGCCGCATGTTTATCGACCTGCTTGCACTGAATTTGACCTTAATCAACTTCGTTCCCCCGGGGTGGGGATAGCATCAATATCCAGTTATATTGCCACCAGAGGAGACGAAAATGCGCGCCGGTGAATTTTGCAATCGAGAAGTTGTCGTGGTCGACGAAGAACGCTCAATAACAGAAGCGGCCCAGATTATGCGTGAATATCATGTCGGGGATGTGGTTATCTGCAAGGTGAAAAATGGTAAACAGACCCCGGTGGGAATTTTTACCGATCGCGATATAGCGCTGGAGATTGTCGCCAAGGGAACCGACCCCGAAAGTATTAGTGTCGGCGATGCAATGAGTTTTGAACTGACCACCGTGACCGAAGACGACGACCTCATGCATGTCATTGAAGTAATGCGGGATAAGGGCATTCGCAGGGTACCCGTCATCGACGTTGACGAAGCGTTGGTGGGAATTCTTACGGTCGACGATATCGTGGATCTGCTCAGTGAAGTACTCGTCGATCTCGCTCACCTGATGGATCGTCAGCGCAGGCGGGAAGCCAAACTCCGACCATAGCCCGGTAGATGACTCACGGGTCTCGGTCGCTGCACCCTTTGCTTCTTGCTCTCGATCACTCCCAGTATCGGGAGTAGAGCGTCGACGCGCATGTAACATTTCTCTACCGGGTTCAGTTCCATAAAAACACTCTTTATCGAGTTATATTCTCCAGATTCATTCGCCTAAGATCTCGGACATCGTATTTCGGATAACAAAAGCGGAGCATCGGTAAAAACTTGACTAATGTTAAGTTTGGGATTATATTCCCATATATATTATTTACACGAATACCCATTACTTGACCCGTGGAGGTCCGAACATGGCTAGACAATTAACCATTACGCAACCAATCAGGAGCCTGTCGACAGCAGGATTGGTCGCGATGCTCGTCGCCTGTGGCGGCGGGGGCGGCAGCGGCAGCGAAGAAACCCTCGAAAACTCCATACCTGTTACCGCCCGGGGTGTCATCACTCAGCTCGGCAGCATCTGGGTAACTGGTTGCCGATACGTGTCTGCACCGGGCGGAACTTATAAAAATGACGATAATGATTCCGCTTCCTTTGACGATTACCAGGTTGGTCAATTAGTCAGCATCAGAGGCAGAAAGAGCGATGATGGCGTTTCCTGCGTTGCCGATGAAGTCTCATACGAAGCTGAAATCGAGGGTACTGCCGACGTCGACGGAAAGATTAATGGCATCGAGATATTACAGACGCCGAAAACCAATAATACGGCTCCCGGGGCCCCCGACCCCTTGAATAATGGCGATCGCTACGAAGTTTCAGGAATCTGGATCGATGACTTCACTATTGAAGCGACATTTATTAAAGCCGACGATGATGCGGACGACGAAATCAAGGGTATTGTCCAAAACGATGGTGCAACGTCCTTCGATGTTCGCGACATAACCTTCAACTGGACCGGGACACCAGGTGTATCCGACGACGATTTCGTCGAGGTCCACTTCGACTCTTGCGTCGGTACTGCTCCAAACGTTACCTGCAACGCCACCAAAGTTGAAATCGAAGACGACTTCTTCGATCGGGCGGAAGGCATGGAAGTAGAGATCGAGGGCGCGGTCGACCTGGATACCAGCGGCTGCCCGTCGGAGGCTGAATTCAAGGTTGACGGCGTCTGCATTGACTCAGACTCTAAACCAGCCGAATGGGAGGACGGGTTAACCGAATTCGGGGACCTGGTTCAGGGAGCGCGCGTTGAAGCCGAAGGTCACATGATTAAAAGTTCGTCGGTGAATTATATGCAAGCCGACGAGATCAAGGGACGCGGTAACCGCGTGCGGATCTCTTCGATTGCCGAAAATGTTGTTACCGGTCCATCCTGCACGTTCACACTGATCGAGGGTAATATCAACGTCACGGTTCTCGACTGTGCGAACGCATTCGAAGGCGAAACGGATTCCAACGGCCCATTGACGATTAATAATCTCGACGGCGAAGAAGTCGAAGTCAGGGGTGTTCGTACCAACAACCCTGGCGAGATGATGGCAATCCGCATCAAGACTGAAGGTCTCAGCAGCGACGGCAACAGGCATGAAATACGCGCCGAAGTCGATGAAGACGGCACCGATATCGACAATAACAGCCTCACCGTGATGGGTATTACATCAGTCGCCAACGGCTTTACTGAACTCGAAGTCGGGGATGTCGAGATCGGCCCCGGGGACGGCTCTACCACTGACGATGACATCAGTGCATTCCTGCGTGAAGTCGACGCCGATAACAACGCCTCGAATAGTCCACGCGATGTAGTCGAGATGAGCTTCGATATCACCACCGGAGACGGTACTACGACAGCCTATACCGCCGAGGAATGGGAAATCGAAGAGGAAGACGACTAGCGGAAATTCAAGTCCGGCACCCAGAGGGTCGCCGGCAATCCCCCTCCTATATTGACCATACGGTCAACCCCGCTTCCCCGGCGGGGTTTTTTTTGCCTCAGGGAACCTGCCTTAAGCGTGAACCGTTAAAGGCCCTGGGTTTGCCGGCGACAATCACCAGGCGACTGCTGGTAGTAATTCTTGAACAGACGCGAAAACGACGACAACGAGTTGAAGCCGGTACGGATAGCAATTTCCTGCAACTTGAGGAGGGTGTCCACCACCATGCGGCGTGCTGTCTGTAACCGCAAACGGCGGTAATAGGCGGCAGGCGACATGTTCAGAGTTTGTCTGAACAGGTATTCGAGCATCCGTACCGAAATATCCACTCGACGCGCTATGGCTTTAATCGCGATCGGTTCGTCGATATGCCGTTCCATGACGTGGATGGCGGCGGCGACCCTGGGTTCGTTGTTCTCCAGCATGCCAAGTGAGACCAGCGGCTGGGTATCCGTGGCGCCGTGCACGCCGTCATATATAAACGCGCTCGAAACTTCGATCGCCAGCGGATAGCCATAACGTTTACGAATCAGGTAAAGCATGAAATCGAAGGTTGGCGACGCGCCCCCGGTGGTAAACACGGACCCATCGATGACAAACCGATCGGGCTTCACATCGACCATCGGGAAGTGGGTCGAAAATTCTTCCATGTCCTCCCAGTGCGTGGTTGCAGACTTGCGCTCGAGCAAGCCGCTGCGTGCAAGTATCCAGCTGCCGGCCTCTATCCCACCGATTGCGGAAAAGTTTCGCGACACGCGAGCGATCAGTTTCAAATGTGCGGGACCGACGTGATATTGCTGGTTAAAACCCGCGATAACAATCAGCATGTCCCCACTGCACTGCCCATCGAGCATGATGTCCGGCTCGATGACCAGGTCACAGGTCAGACGCGCGGGTCTGCCATTGACGGTGGCAATTTCCCATTCGAATAATTCCCGGCCGGCGATCCGGTTCGCGGCGCGCATCGTATCGAGCGCCGAGGCCATTGACATCATCGACGAGTCCGGCAGCACCAAAAGGGTGACGCGAAGCTTGTTTTCGCTCAGGGTAAATACATTCATTGCGCAAATTGTCAAATATTTTGCGCTAAAGTGCAATCACGTCAAAAAAAGCGTGACATGATTACGCGCCCAGTCAACGGAGGTGCGCCATGCCCTTAACCGCCAACATGAATCCTTTCATCACTTGCGCCGTCACCGGTTCCGGGGGCTCCCAGGACCGTTCGCCGCACGTCCCCCGCTCACCCGAACAAATTGCCAACAGCGCGATAGACGCGGCCAAAGCGGGTGCCGCCATCGTGCATTGCCATGTCCGCGAACCGGATACCGGTAAACCCAGCCGACGCATCGAGCTTTATCGCGAAGTCGCCGAGCGCATCCGTGATTCGGATACCGACGTGGTGCTCAATTTTACCGCCGGCATGGGCGGCGACCTGGTCTTCGGCGACCCCGAAAATCCATTGCCGTTGAACGAAGCCGGCACCGACATGGCCGGCGCGACCGAGCGCGTGGCGCACGTCGCCGAATGCCTGCCGGAAATCTGCACGCTCGATTGCGGCACGATGAATTTTGCCGAGGCTGACTATGTCATGACCAACACTCCGGGCATGCTGCGCGCCATGGGCCAGATGATGACCGATCTCGGCGTGCGTCCGGAGATCGAAGTTTTCGAAACCGGCCACCTGTGGTTTGCCAAACAGCTGGTGGAAGAAGGCATTATCCAGGATCCGGTCATGATCCAGATGTGCATGGGTATTCCCTGGGGCGCGCCCGACGATCTGAACACCTTTATGGCGATGGTCAACAACACGCCCGACAACTGGACGTTCTCGGCGTTTTCAATCGGTCGTAACGAAATGCCATACGCCGCCGCCGCAGTGCTCGCGGGTGGTAACGTGCGCGTTGGCCTCGAGGACAATTTGTGGCTGCGCAAAGGCGAGCTCGCGACCAATGCTCAACTGGTCGAAAAAGCCGCGACTATCGTCACCAACATGGGCGCCACGCTGATGACGCCAGCCGAAGTACGCGAAAAACTGCAGCTGCAGAAACGCGCGCCAATCGTGAAATAGGGGCCTATCATGAAACTCATCGACAAGGCCGCGGTTATCGGGGGCGGCGTAATCGGGGCGGGCTGGATTGCGCGTCTGATCGAAAACGGTATCGACGTCAAGGTCTACGATCCGGCTGACGATGCCGAACACAAGGTCGAGGCGGTACTTATAAACAGTCGCCATGCTTACAGTAAGCTGACCGACGCACCGCGTCGTAGTGAAGGTAGCATCACCTTTTGCGACAGCATCACCGAGGCCGTGGCCAGCGCCGAACTGATCGTCGAATCAGTCCCGGAACGCCTTGACATCAAGCAGGCGGTGTACGCCGAGATCGAAGCCGCGGCGGCAACCGACACCATCATCGCGTCGTCAACCTCGGGCATCATGCCCTCCGATCTGCAGGCGAAGATGCGACACCCCGAACGCCTGCTGGTGGGCCATCCGTTCAACCCGGTTTACCTGCTGCCGCTGGTGGAACTGGTCGGTGGTGAAAAAACCGCAGCCTACACCATCGAGCGCGCAGGCGAGATTTACCACTCGCTCGGCATGCATCCCCTGCACGTGAAAAAGGAAATCGAGGCCTTCATTGCCGATCGTCTGCTGGAAGCGATCTGGCGCGAGTCGTTGTGGCTGGTAAAAGATGGCATCGCGACAACCCGGGATATCGACGACGCGGTGCGCTACGGCTTCGGCCTGCGTTACGCGCAGATGGGTGTATTCGACACTTACCGTGTCGCTGGCGGCGAGGCCGGCATGCGCCATTTCATGGAACAGTTCGGTCCCTGCCTGAAGTGGCCATGGACCAAGCTGATGGACGTGCCCGAGTTTACCGACGAGCTGGTTGACCTGATCGCTGGGCAGTCGGACGAACAGTCCGGTTACATGGGCATCCGCGAGATGGAGCGCATCCGCGATGACAACCTGATCGCGATCATGCACGGACTCAAGGGCAACAACTGGGGTGCCGGCAAGACCCTCGCGAGATATGAACAACAATTACTACAGGCAGCGAATGACGAGTAACACTTGCCGGGGCCTGTACAACCGGCGTCTAACCCGCTCGCGCGGGAATGACTAAAGCATCTGGAGAATAAAATTATGCATTTCGGACTCAGCTTTGAACAGGAAATGATTGTCGACACGGTCAGAAGCTTCGTCGAAAATGAAATCTATCCGCATGAAGCCGAAGTAGAGCGTAGCGGCGAAGTACCGCTCGAACTCGGCCACGAAATTCGCGACAAGTGCCTCGAGGCAGGCTACTTCGCCGCCAATATTTCCGACGAGTTCGGTGGTGGGGGCCTGAACAACCTCGATTTCACCCTGCTCGAACGCGAGCTGGGACGCGCATCCAATGCACTCGCCGTATTCTTCGGGCGCCCGTCGGGTATCCTGCAGGCCTGCAACGCCGAGCAGCAGGAAAAGTACCTGTCTCCCGCGGTCAAGGGTGAAAAATTCGATGCCCTGGCAATGACCGAGCCAGGCGCCGGGTCCGATGTGCGCGGCATGAAATGCAGCGCCAAACTCGATGGCGGCGACTGGGTCGTGAACGGCAGCAAGCATTTCATCAGCCACGCCAACATCGCGGACTTCGTGATTGTCTTTATCGCCACCGGCGAAGAAGACACGCCGCGCGGACCGAAGAAAAAAATCACCTGCTTCCTGGTTGACCGGGGCACCCCCGGATTCGAAATCAGGCCAGGCTATAACTCGGTCAGCCATCGTGGCTACAAGAACTGCATCCTGAATTTCGATAACTGCCGCCTGCCGGTATCCCAGATCCTCGGCGAGTTACACGGTGGCTTCGAGGTGATGAACGAATGGCTTTATGCAACGCGTCTTACCGTTGCCGCGACCAGCGTCGGTCGCGCCCGCCGGGCCTTCGACTACGCCCTGCCCTATGTCGTGGAGCGCAAGCAGTTCGGACAGCAAATCGGTAAATTCCAGGGTGTATCGTTCAAACTCGCCGACATGATCACCGACATCGACGCCGCGGACTGGCTGACCTTATCGGCGGCATGGCGTCTCGACGAGGGACTGGAAGCCAACCGAGAAATTGCCAGCGCCAAGGTCTTCGCCACCGAAATGCTGTCACGCGTAACCGATGAAGCGATCCAGATCTTCGGTGGCATGGGCCTGATGGATGAACTTCCCCTGGAACGTTTCTGGCGCGATGCGCGCGTGGAGCGCATCTGGGACGGCACTTCCGAAATCCAGCGCCACATCATCTCACGCGACCTGCTGCGTCCACTGGGCGGCTAAATGCGACTCGAAAGAGTACTTCGCCCCAAATCAATCCGGCCATCGGCGGCCTGCAGGCCGGCCGCGTGGTCGAACAGTGCAAGCTGATGGGTTACGCAGGTGAAATCTGGCCGGTTCACCCGAGTAAAAGCGAAGTTCACGGAATTCCAGCCTACAAGTCAGTACAGGATCTGCCCGGCGTTCCCGATGCCGCGTTTATCGGCGTCAACCGTCATCTCACCATAGAGGTCGTCAAGTCGTTGCGCGATATCGGCTGCGGCGGCGGAGTATGCTTCGCTGCCGGTTTTCTCGAAGCAGACGAAACCGGTGGTGAACTGCAGTCGGAACTCATCGAAGCCGCCGGCAGTATGCCGGTGCTCGGACCCAACTGCTATGGCTATATCAATTACGCCGACGGTGCCCTGCTTTGGCCCGATCAACAGGGTGGCAAACGCCTGGACGAGGGCAAATCAGGCGTTGCGATCATTGCCCAGTCCTCCAACATCGCCATCAATTTCACCATGCAGAAACGCGGCCTGCCCCTGTCCTATATCTTTACCGTCGGCAACCAGGCGCTGGTCGGTATTTCGGAACTCGCACTCAACCTGCTTGAAGATCCGCGCGTCACGACGCTCGGTATTTATATCGAGGCCTTTGATTCAGTCAGCGCATTCGAAGAACTCGCCAGAAAAGCCCGCGAATTTAACAAACCCGTGGTGGTGTACAAGGTCGGCAAAAGCGAGCAGGCCCAGGCGGCGGCAATGTCACATACCGCGTCGCTGGTCGGTTCGCACGCGGTGAGCAGCGCATTCCTCGAACGCAATGGTTTCGGCCAGGCGGATTCGCTTCCGGTTTTTCTGGAAACGCTGAAGTTATTGCACCTGCATGGTCCACTGGAAGGCTACCGGGTATCTTCGATGAGCTGTTCGGGCGGCGAAGCCAGCATCATTGCGGACTCAGCTGAAAAACGTAAGGTCTATTTCCCGGACCTCACCCCGGCACAGGTCACACCGTTGCAGGAAGCGCTGGGTCCACTGGTAGCAATCGCCAACCCACTCGACTATCACACCTATAGCTGGGGTAATCGCGAAGTCATGGAAGCGACCTATAGTTCGATGGCCTCAATCGGTTTCGACATGAACTACCTGATTCTCGATTTTCCGCACCCCACCCGCTGCGATGACTGGGAATGGCATATCGCCGTCGACGCCTTCGAAGCAGCGCTCAAGAACAACAACGCGAAAGGCGCCTTCGTGGTCGGTATGGCCGAAAATATTCCCGAGGACTATACCGACAACTACAGCGCACGCGGCATCGTCAGTTTTTACGGCATCGACGAAGCCTTGCAGGCGACCGAAATCGCCGCCGACATCGGTATCGCCTGGCAACAGGGACTGGCCGACCCGGTCATGCAACTCTCCGCAACCGGCGAAGGCAGGGCGACGCTCGATGAAGCCATTGCCAAGCAGGACCTGGTCGAGTCCGGCGTTGCGGTACCGGCAGGAGCCCGGGTTGACTCGGTTACGGGTGCAGTGGAACTTGCCAACCGGCTCGGATACCCGGTCGTATTGAAGGCGCTGGGCATCGCTCACAAGACCGAGCACGACGCGGTACGCCTGAACCTTGCTACGGCCGAAGCGGTCGAGCAAGCCGCTGCCGAGCTGTTCAAGCTTAGCGATCAGCTTTACCTGGAAGCGATGAAACCGGCACTGGTCGAGCTCATCGTTGGTGTTACGCGTGATCCGCAATTCGGCCTGGTACTGACCATCGGCAGTGGTGGCATCCTGGTCGAAATACTGAAAGACGTGAAAACTTTGCTGATACCGGCAAAGCCAGAAGAAATCGAAGTCGCGGTGCGTGGCCTCAAGTCGGCACCATTACTTAACGGCTATCGCGGCAAACCGCCTGCCGATATCGAAGCCACCGTGGCGGCCATACTGGCGATTCAGGAGTATGCCGTCTCTCGGGCGAACTCGTTGGTCGAGCTTGATGTCAATCCGTTATTGATCGGCGCAAAAGGCGAAGGCGCTTTTGCCGCCGATGCACTTATCGTTCTAGAGGAGAAAAAATAAATGTCTGATGTACTCACCACTCGCCGCGAAGGCGGGATCCTGGAAGTTACCCTGGACCGGCCCAAGGCAAATGCCATCAACCTTGCCACCAGTCGTGAAATGGGAAAAATCTTCAAGGGCTTTCGTGACGACCCCGAACTGCGTGTCGCAATCGTTAAAACCGCGGGTGACAAGTTTTTCTGTGCCGGCTGGGACCTGAAAGCCGCAGCCGACGGCGACGCGGTCGACGGTGATTATGGCGTAGGTGGTTTTGCCGGTCTGCAGGAATTGCGCGGGCTCAATAAACCAGTGATCGCGGCTGTCAGCGGCATGGCCGTCGGCGGCGGCTTCGAACTGATGCTTTCGGCAGACCTTATCTATGCCGCGGATCACTCGACCTTCGCCCTGCCTGAAATCAGGGCGGGCACACTTGCCGACGCCGCGACCCTCAAACTGCCGAAACGAATTCCCTATCACGTTGCGATGGAAATGCTCTACCGCGGCCGCTGGATGGATTCCGCCGAGGCGCTGCGCTGGGGATTGATCAACGAAGCCCTGCTGGTTGAGCAGTTGATGGACCGGGTGTGGGAAGTGGCGCGCGAACTCGAGTGCGGGCCTCCGCTGGTGTTTGCCTCGATCAAGGAAGTCGCTCGTGAAGCCGAGTCGATGAAGTTTCAGGAAGGCATGAACTGGATCACCAAGCGCCAGTTTGCAACCGTCGACACGCTTTACGGCAGCGAAGACAATATGGAGGGCTTCAAGGCCTTTGCCGAAAAACGCGACCCGGTGTGGAAAGGGAAGTAAAACCCTGAGCTACCGCCATCTCCGCGAGACTGGCCCGTCTCCGCCCCGGCATTGGCGTCATCCCCCGCGCAAGCGGGGGTATCTCCAAATGCGGTCGTGGTATTCGCTTCCCGCAAACCGGCGCGATCTCGGGTTAATCTTGTTATGATTGCCGGGTCGTTGTCAGATCCCCGCTTACGCGGGGATGACAGTTTGTCTGTGTGGGGACGATAGTGAAATTAAACGGGGAAGGTATCGATAATGACTGAACAAGAGCCTCTGTGGTCGCCCAGCCAGGCCAGCATCGACGCGGCCAACATGACCCGGTTTATCGCGCAGGTCAATCAAAATCACGGACTGGAACTCTCCGATTATGACGCGCTTTACCAATGGTCTATCGACGAAAAGGAATCGTTCTGGTCGGAAACCTGGGATTTCTGCGACATCATTGGCAACAAGGGTGAACGCATACTCGTCGATGGCGACAATATCGAAACCGCCGAATGGTATCCCGATGCCAGTCTGAACTTTGCTGAAAACCTGCTGCACAGGAAAGATAGCGCAACCGCGATTTACTTTCGCGCCGAGGACCAGGCCGGGTACACGCTGACCTACCAGGCGCTTTACCAGCAGGTCGCCAGCGTGGCCGCCTGGCTTAAAGCGCATGGCCTGGAGCCGGGAGACCGGGTCGCGGCCTACCTGCCCAACATGCCCGAAGCCGTGGTTGCGATGCTGGCCGCCACCAGTCTCGGAGCGGTCTGGACGTCGACCTCACCCGATTTTGGCGAGGATAGCGTCGTCGACCGTTTCGGTCAGACCGAGCCGAGATTCCTGTTCACCGTGGACGGCTATTTTTACAACGGTAAACGCCACGAACTCAGTGACAAGATAAAAAGTATCAGCGCGCAGTTACCTAGCGTCGAACACATCGTGCAAATCCAGCTGGCAGGATTCGGCAACCATATCGACGCCGTCGACTGGAGCGACATCATTGCCAGCCCAGTCGAGCAGATTGATTTCGTGCCCTGCAAGTTTAACGATCCGCTCTACGTGCTTTATTCATCCGGCACCACCGGCAAACCGAAATGTATCACCCACAAGGTCGGTGGCACGCTGATTCAGCATCTGAAGGAACAGATGCTGCATTGCGATGTAAAGCCCGGCGACCGCGTATTTTATTTCACCACGCTCGGCTGGATGATGTGGAACTGGCTGGTGAGCGCACTGGCGAGCAAAGCGTCGCTGGTGCTCTACGATGGCTCGCCATTCTATCCGGACGGTGAAGTGCTGTGGCGCTATGCCGAGGATGTCGGTATGACTGTTTTCGGCACCTCGGCAAAATACATCGATGCAATGAAGAAAGCCGAACTGCGACCATGCGAAAAATTCGCGCTTCCGCAACTGCACTCGATTGCTTCCACCGGTTCGGTGCTGGCGCCGGAAAGTTTCGACTACGTTTACCAAAACATCAAGCAGGACGTCTGTCTCGCATCGGTTTCAGGCGGTACCGACATCGTTTCCTGTTTCGTCATCTGCTGTCCGTTACTGCCTGTTTATCGCGGTGAAATCCAGTGCAGGGGTCTGGGCCTCGCCGTCGACGTATTCGACGAAGACGGTAACTCGTTGCGTAACGAAAAAGGTGAGCTGGTTTGCACGCAAACTTTCCCCTGTCAGCCGGTTTACTTCTGGGCCGACGAAACCGGCTCAAAGTATCACAACGCGTATTTCGCCCGCTTCGAGAATGTCTGGCATCACGGCGATTACGTCATGCTGACCGAGCACAATGGCATCGTCATCTTCGGTCGCTCCGACGCTACTCTGAATCCGGGGGGCGTGCGTATCGGTACGGCTGAAATTTACCGGCATGTCGAACAACTCGAAGAAATTGTCGAGAGCATAGTGATCGGCCAGGACTGGGAAGACGATGTGCGCGTGGTTCTGTTCGTGGTTCTACAGCCCGGGCTTGAACTCGACGATGAATTACAGAACAGGATTCGTCGCACCGTGCGCGAGAAATGTACACCGCGCCACGTCCCCGCCAAAGTTGTTCAAATCGCCGAAATTCCGCGCACCAAGTCGGGCAAGATAGTTGAACTCGCGGTGCGTGAAGTAGTACATGACCGAGCGGTCAAAAACATTCATTCGCTGGCGAATCCGGAGGCACTCGAACTCTATCGAGACCTGCCACAACTGCAAGACTAATCCTTGAATTCAAAAACCATTCTCGTCAACTGGGCATTGTTAATGGTGCTGGTTGCGTTGTGGGGAACATCGTTTATGTTCACCGCGATATCGGTTGATACCATCGATCCGGTAACGGTTGTGTTTTATCGCCTGACCCTCGGCGCACTCGTACTGGCACTGGTGGTTTTCGCGCGCGGACAAAAGATTCCGCTGCAGTGGCTTACCTGGGCCGGGTTCCTGGTGATGGCTATCGTTGGCAACGCATTGCCGTTTTTCCTGATTTCCTGGGGACAACAGGAAGTCGACTCGGGTGTCGCCGGCATGATCATGGCGATCATGCCGTTACTGACCATGGTATTTGCGCATTACTTTGTTGCAGACGAGAGCCTCAACCGCTACAAGATAATCGGCTTCGCGCTGGGTATCACCGGGGTTATCCTGCTACTGGGTCCGGTATTCAAAGGTGGTGGCCGTGAATTCTGGAGTGGTCTGGCGAATTTTACCGCGGCCAGCTGTTACGCGATTAATTCGATCCTGATCAAGCGCCTGCCCCGCTTCAGCCCGATGGTCGGCGCCTGTGGAGTTTTGATCATGGCCAGCCTTGTCATGTTGCCTGTCTGGCTGACAATGGCGCCCGAGAACAACAGAATCAGCCAGGATTCGATGCTGGCCGTGGTCTGGCTCGGCATCGGCCCAACCGGTATCGCCACGATTATCCTGTTCCTTGTGATCGATCGCGCCGGACCGACTTTCCTGTCAACCATCAACTACCTGATTCCGGTGGTCGCGTTCTTATGCGGCGCCTGGCTACTCTCCGAACCCGTTACCTGGCAACACTTCGTCGCCCTGGCAACAATACTGGGGGGCATTGGTATCAGGCATATCAGGGTGAACCGAGCGCTGCGCTAATATGATCGACAAACGCATGCACCCTGGCTGAACGAACCAGGTCAGGATGCGTCAGAATCCATAGCCCGGTAGACAGTTCGCGGGTTGGTGCCTCTACAGGCACCAGGGTTTGCGAGGCATCGCCAAGGAAACCGGGCAACAATGCCAGGCCCATGCCCGATTCCGCGGCAACTCGAATTGCAACAAAGGAATCACAGCGCAAACAGATATTTTCCGCCGGGATCGTGTTATCGAACCAGGCACCCAACGGCGTGTTCATCAAACTATCCGCAAATCCGATCCAGCGCTGGTCGAAAACACTGTCGTCAGTCATGACGTGCAGAAACTCCGGCGCCGCGTAAACCCCGAACTCGATATCGCAAAGCCTGCGCCCCACCAGGTTCGACTCCGGTTGCCGGGTCGGCCTGATCGCAACATCGGCATCACGACGATGCAGGTCGAGTATGTCGTTGGTAGCCAGCAGGTCAACCACGATGTTGGGATGCTTCTCGCGGAATGTCGCCAGGTGTGGCCCCAGCATGGATAGTATGAAGCTGTCGGTAGTGGTTACCCGTAATCCACCTTCGAGTTTCAGTTCGTGTCCGGCGATCTGACGCTGCATATCGAACAGGGTATTTTCTACTTCACGGGCGGCATCGATCATCTTTTCGGCTTCCGCGGTTAAGACGTAGCCGGAATCGCCGCGATCGAAGATCCGGCAGTTAAGGTTTTCCTGGAAAGTATTGATTCGTCGCAGTACCGTGGTACGGTTTACGTCGAGCTCACGCGCCGCCGCCGCAATCGAGCCCTTGTTGGCGACCATCAACACGTAGCGCAGATTATCCCAGTTGATATGCTGCATAATTGCATCATTATAGCGCAAAAATAGGTAATTTGATGTATTTTTACGGCTGGTTATAATGCGCTTTCAATAATAGAAAACCACAATCAGGAGTGCTAACCATGAGAATCGGAACCAAGTTTTGCCTGTTGCTGATTAGCCTGACGCTGACGGCGCCGGCATTCGCGGCCAAGGACCCCAAGATGAAAGCCATCAAGGCACGCCAGGGTGAAATGCAACTGCGCGCTTTTAACGCCGGTCCGCTATTCGCGATGGCCAAGGGCGACATTGACTACAATGCCGAAATGGCCTCCAGCCTGGCAGGAAATCTGAAATTACTGCTCGATCTCGACATGGGCCGTACGTGGATGAAAGGTACTGATAATGAAGCCTACCCCGGTAAAACCACGTCGCTGCCAAAAATCTGGACCACGTACCCGGAAATCGGCGAGTATGGTAAAAAGTACCGCAGCGCCGTCACGGAGCTGGCCGCAGCAGCCGGAAACGGTGCCGATGCATTGAAGTCCAAAGTCAGGGCGCTGGGTAAGTCCTGCAAGGGTTGCCATGACGAATTCCGCGAGAAGAAGTAAGCGTTGAGGTCCTGTTGCAAGGATATCACCTCGAAAAAATCTGGGACCCGGTGACACGATTGTGGCACTGGGTACTGGTGCTTGCGGTCAGTGTCGGTTGGTTGTTTGGGAAGTTCATGTCGTTTGACACCATTCAATGGCATTTCTATATCGGTTACCTGATTCTGGCGCTGATGCTGTTCCGCTACCTGTGGGGATTTGCCGGCCCGACCCCGGTGCGTTACCGCGCAATCATCCCCACCCCAACGGCAGTATTTACTTATTTGCGACACATGGGCCGACGTGAGCCCAGTGGCTCCCCCGGTCACAACCCGGTCGGTTCGTTGTCGGTGATCGCAATGCTGATCGTAATAACTGCACAGGCAGTAACGGGGCTGTTTATCGAGTCGGATGACTTTTTCGAGTATGGTCCCCTGGCCGGGTATGTTTCCGAGGCCATGGTTAATCGCCTCACCTGGTGGCATCATTTCAATGCCGACGTCATCCTGGCGCTGGTTGTGCTGCACGTCGGCGCGATCCTGTTCTACCTGGTCTGGAAAAGAGAAAACCTGATCAAGCCGATGATTAGCGGTTGGAAATGGGTAAAACGGACCGACACAATGCCTGATTAAATAACAATGACTGGCGCCACTGTCGTTGCGACCTCAGGATTCGGCGCTGACTGACGAACCGGTTTTCCACTGTTCAATCGAATTCGCATAGTAGTTGAGCACATCCAGCGCCTCCGGTTTCGCTCTAATCAGGCCATCCCGGCTCTCTATGAAACCGCGTCCCTCGAGCATGGACAACGCCGCGGTCAGCACGTCCTCGCAGGCGCTGGCCGATACTTTGATCGGCGCCCCTCTGGCCTGCAGATCCCCGATGCGCGCTACCGCCACCGTCTTGGCGCCGAGTTCGCTGATCCAGTCCGATTGGTTTACCAGCATCACCTCACACATTAGTGCAACCGGCAAAATCGGCACCACGGCAGAAATTTCATCCATTAAACGGTGACCGAGCTTTTCGATATGTGCAAACCGTGCGTCGTGGTCAAGCGTCGGCAGGTTTATCCCCTGTTGTTGGCAGTACTCGGACATCGATAGCGGATTACCGAAGTTGACAGCTGCGTAGCCGAACCGAAACCAGCGCTTCTCGCGACTCATCAATAGCGTTTTAAACGCAAATTTAAAGCTTGTCTTGATCACAAACCAGGTACTTCGCCTGGTGGACTCCGGATCCAGTTTTCGTAACAGGCTCACATCTTCCAGCACGCGGTCATAATTGATCCCCACCGGCACAAATACGACATCGCGATCGACGTCGGGACGATAGTCGCGCAGCATATAGTCGACAAATCCCAGTTTCGGTTGACGCAGCAACCCGTCTCGCGTCAATCCCCCCTCGAGAAAAACCGCCTGGCATACCCCTGCTCGCGTGGCGAGATGAACGTAGCGTTCCAGTACCCGACGATAAAGCGCATTGCGCGAGTTACGGCGCACAAAAAATGCGCCCATCGATTTAATCAGCGGTTGCAATGGCCAGACCCTGGCCCATTCACCGACTGCGTAGGAAAGTGCCGCCTTTTCGGCTACCAGGAACGAGAGCAGCAGGTAATCCATATTGCTGCGATGATTCATAACGAAAACAATGCTCGCATTCGTGTCGACGCGGGATAGTTCGCCCCGGTCGAAAAATCCGACCCGAACGCGATAAAGCATGCGGCTCAGAGTCCTGGCAAGCCAGTAACCAAATCGAAAATAGGCGTAGGCGCTAAACGATGGCGCAATCTCTTTGGCGTAACGCAGGACTTTTTCAAGAACAACCGCTTTGGCCATATCGTTTTCGTCAGCATATTCTTTGATGGCCGCAACGACCTTGTCGTCGAACGCCAGTTGGTCGACCATGGCCTGTTTGCGGGTGAGTTGAAACGGTCTGATTCCAATATTGATGCGGGTATTAACTTCTTCGACAGCCTTAATAAACCTGCGCCGAAAATATCGTCGGAACAGCGGCAGCAGCACATGAGCCACAATCACCCACAAGGCCGCCATCAGCAGCAATACAAATAACCATAGCGGTAGTGTTATCGAGCCCTCCATAAGCAGGCAGTTTGGCATGCTCGAATTCCAACCATCAAGGAATTTTTTCAGCCTCCGAACCGGCTACATCTCACGATTCGAAAAATCATGAGCATCGAACCCCGGATGCAAGTAGTCCCGGCAATCGTTAACGCCCTGAAAAGCGGATCTTATGGTCACAGACAAGGGCAGGCATTAGCCCGGTTGATGATACCCGCAGTGCCGACGGCACAACCGGAGTTCCGGATTGTCAGGAACGCAGGTAGGAGGCGCCGTTGACGTCGACAATGCATCCGGTCATGAATTCGGGCGCGTCCAGCGCGAGAAAGCCGATCGTCTTGCCCAGCTCTTCGGGTTGGGCGACGCGACCGATAGTGCTCTGATTCCTGATACTGTCACCCTCGGGCGAGGCCAGCACGGCGGCCGCCATATCAGTTTCGACAAAGCCCGGCGCCACGGTATAGACAAAAACGCCTTTCGGGCCCAGGGCCTGTGCCAGCGATTGCCCCATCGCATTCATGCCGGCTTTGGAGGCACCGTACCAGGGCATCAGGGGTTCGCCACGAAACGCACCTCGCGAAGACACGTTGACGATTCGTCCACCGCCCCGGGCTATCATTTTCCTGCCCGCACAAAAGCACAAATTGCCCGCTGCCGTGAGATTGGTGGTGACAATGCGCTGCCAGGTTTGTTGCCAGGTGGCATAGTCGATATCCTCGAACTGATGACGTTGCGATATACCGGCGTTGTTTACCAGCACGTCGAGACCATCGAAGGCCTGGTGCGCGTCTTCGATCAGTTGTCCGGCCGCATCAGGATCGCTGATATCACACTGAAATATTTGATGGCCGTCACCAGGCAGTTTTTTCAGGGTTGCTTCGGCGCGCTCCCGGTTACCGTTGTAGTGAACTCCGATGCGCGCACCACGACGCGCGCATTCGATGGCAGCAGCGCTGCCGATCCCGCCTGAAGCACCGGTAATCAATATCGAAACTCTGTCAGCCATCTACGTATCTCCCGCAAAAAAAGACGCCCACTATGACAGATCTCGGATCCTCAGGCAGGCAGGTGTTAATAAAGGCATCAGCCGCGACTATTCGAGCACCGCGTCGGTTGACTCAAGCCCACGCGGAATATTCTTCTCGGCGTCGTAAAAAGGCAGTTCAACTGGTTCCACGGGACATTCATTACCGTCCCGATCGAATACCGTAAGCCCGGTGCTGTGCATGCTATCCGCCGCATCGAACAGCACGAAACCAACACCACATTTCAGATAGGGGGAAATTTCGTAGGCGGTAACCCGACCTACCGGTTTGCCATTCGAGATGACCGCCGAGCCGTAGCGCAGCTGGTGTTCCGCGCATTTGAAACCGCGGAAGCGGGGCTCCCTGGCCGCATTGCGTAACGCGTCACGACCGATAAAATCACGGCTATCGAGATCGACGAATTGCCCCAGACCCATATCGTAAGGCGTCGTATACCAGTCCATGTCGGTGCGATAGTTAAGAATACCGCCCTCGATACGGCGTATGTTCATCGCAAGCTGGCTGCAACCGGTCATGCCGAAATCGGCCCCGGCTGCAATCAGGTGACCCCACAAGGCCGGACCATCGACGTCCGCATCCATATTGTAAACCTCGAACCCCAGTTCCGCGGACCAACCGGTGCGACTTACCAGCACCGGCTGCCCCCCCATGTGCCCCTGGAAAGCATCAAAATATCGAAATTCGGTGGGTGCGCCACCGTCACAGGCGTTGGCCAGCACCGCCATCGATTTCGGTCCCTGAACCTGCAACACCCAGGATCGGGGGTCGCTGATTTCGACCTGGTAATCATGCGCATGCGCCACCAGCCACAGGTAAACGTCGGCATCGGCGTGCACATACCAGAAATGATCCTCGGCCAGTTTGAACAGGATGCCGTCACAGACCAGGCCACCGCCCTGGTGGCACAAAAGCCCGTAACTCCCGCGACCAACACGCAGAGTATCGACCGGTCGCGTAAACATGCGATTGAGAAAGCTGATCGCATCCCTGCCTTTAATTTCTACCGGCCGCTCTGGTACGTCGAACAATCCGACCGACTTGCGCAGCTTCCAGTACTCCTCGACCGTGTCGTTGCCCATCGACAGCAACACCAGGCGATCGGCATATTCACCGTAAAATGCGGCTTCACTCCAGGTACGGGAAAACCACGGCGATTTCTGGCAATGGCTGATTACATTCAATTGTTTGGCTGGCATTTAACACTTCCCGTCAAGGCTGGACCGATAGACATTTACAGCGCCACATTTAACTCAAACATCGAAGCGGAATCAATCATAGTTTATGTTTTACTGCGCACCGTGTGCCGGCAGATTTTGGCTGATTTGTGAAGGCATAAAGAAGCAGCCGGTTGATGAATGAAACGACAATCCGCCCTGTGCGCCCGAACCGGGTCTAACCTGCTTTTCGCATCACCCAGTAGTGTCCGTCACCGTCATTGTTATAGGGGGCATCCCTGATAACCCGCAGCAGTTCAACCTGGCCCGAATCGATCAGCCCATCAATCACCAGCTGGAAGTTAGTCTGGTCATAATAATGCGTGCGCGTCGAGACCAGCAGCAAGCCGCCCGGACTGGCGAGCTGCAGCAATACTTTCAATGCTTCGGGGGGAACGTGTCCAAGCGTAAAAACACCGATCGACAGGATTGCGGCATAGTTTGCATCGGCATAATTCTCCGCGGCGCGCATCATATCGATGCCCCCCAGGACCTGCCGGTATGCTCCGCTCGCGATAGCCTTTTCAGCCATCGAATCAGACAGGTCAAATCCGTCGATATAGTCATAACCGAGGTTGTGTAATTCGATGCCGACCAGTCCGGTGCCACATCCCGCATCGAGCAATTTGCTGTCCTTTACCGGCAAATACTCGCCCAGCAACTTCGCACCGATGGCCGGGCCGCTATATTCCGAACTGCTGGTATCAAGATTGTAGTTTTTTGCCCAGTCGTCATAGAACTGTTTGACGTTCTGAGGATTACCGTTGAGGTGCAGCGCGGCGTCGATGGCTTTATTGCTGGAGATTTTTTCATCACTCATCGGCGCAGAATACCACGCAACGAGCAAAAGCAAATATGGTTACGAAGTTTTTTTGGTCATTGCCGTGCAAATGCAGAGTGATCGCAGATTCATTGGCCTGCCGGAGCTGCCTCCGGGTAACAGGGGTCCCGGTATCGAATGGCTAGCAACCACCCTTGATACGCTTCATCGTGGGTAGATGTTCTTCCTCATCCGGGTACAGGCCAATTTCGACACAATCACCAATCTGGAAATCGTAACTGTCATGGTAGACAGTAATGCGACCCTCGTTTTGCAGCTCGACTTCATAACGCATCGGTTTCCTGGCACTCGCACCCGAGGTACGCGGTGAGAATAAAACCCCGCTACCAATCGCAAATCCACCACTCGAAATCCCGCCGTAGGCACTGGTGTTGGTTCGAGTTTCTTCCTCAACATCCATCGTTTCGACATACTTCCTGGCGACAATCATCCCGATTTTTTTAGTGCTCCCGGTATCATTTTCGTCTGCTTTCTTTGAGCTACAACCGAAAACCAGCAACGCGACTAAAAGCAGTATCGAGGTTCGCATGAGACTGACCTCCAAATCGTCTCTTCCGGGCTTAGGAGCTGTTATTGTAAGCAAGCATCGGGCTGCCGGACCCGGTGCGCAAGGTTGCTTTTGAACGCAACCTTGCTATCACCCGCTAATCTGCGCTGGCGAACTCGATACCCTTGCTGATATTGCCATCGAGGATGCTACGCATTTCGTCCAGCACCTTTTGCTCGTAATCGCTGAGCGGGGGTATCGGCGGGATCGAATCAACCCCGTCCTGGCCAAGGTGAACCGGTTGAGCATGGAAGCTGTCGGTATCGTCGCCGACCTGTACGTAACAACATTCGGTCACGCTCTCTCCGTTAAGCGCAGCCACCAACGACAGGGTGAACTGTGCAGCGGCCTGTGCCATCGACAGGGTTGCCGAACCGGCGCCCGCTTTGGCTTCTACTACCTCAGTGCCAGCTTCCTGGATACGTGGTGTCAATGCCTCGATATCATCCTGGCTCAATTCCACGCCGGGAATACTGGACAGTAGCGGCAGGATGGTAACCCCACTATGCCCGCCAATAACGTCAACATTGACTTCATTGGTACTCTTGCCCACGGTTTGCGCAACAAAGGTATTCGAGCGGATAACATCCAGCGTGGTCACGCCAAATAATTTACGTTTATCATAGACTCCCGCGGCCTTGAGCACTTCAGCTGCAATCGGCACGGTGGAATTAACCGGGTTGGTAACAATCGCGAAACAGGCATTCGGACAGACTTTCGTGCCCGTACCAATGAGTTTCTTGACGATGCCGGCATTCACGTTGAACAGATCGTCACGCGTCATGCCCGGCTTGCGCGGCACTCCGGCAGGAATGACGACAATATCAGCATCCTTCATCGCAGCCGCGTCATCGTCACCAACGTAACCGGTGACACAGACATCGGTTGGAATATGACTCAAATCGACAGCAACACCTGGAGTGAAAGGCGCCACATCGTACAACGCCAACTCGCTGCCCGCGGGGAGCTGTAACTTGAGTAACAGAGATAGTGGCTGGCCGATACCACCGGCGGCGCCGAGTACACACACTTTCATCAGAAACCTCGCTAGTCCAATGTTTTAGACAGAGCATCATAGCCATGCCGATCGCTATTCACAAGGTAAACACCAGCCCGGGGTCAAGGTTTAATAGAGACTATTAGCCATCCCTATTGCGATCGAAACGAGATCCGGGGATCCCCCGCAATTACTGTGCTTTTGACTGCAGACGCTATCGCCAACCGGAAAACATCAGCTTAGAAATGCATTCACATCGGTGGCACCTGAAAACCCCGGAAAAACCGTGCCGACATTGGTGCCTCCCAGCCGTTTGTTGAGTAACTCGGATATCACCAAACGCAGATCGGTAGTGATTTTCAAATCCTCTCCATATTCCAGGTTTGCCGGCGCGAGTCCCGGCCAGCTGCTGATGACCTGGCCTCCATTGACGCCGCCGCCCATCAGGTAAGCCAGGCTTCCGGTTCCATGATCGGTACCCGCGGAACCGTTTTCCGCCACCCGACGTCCGAACTCGGTATAGACCAGTACGGTGATGCGTGACATCGACGCGCCCATATCGGTGTAAAAAGCGCTCATAACCTTCGCCAGTTCGTCCAGCGACTGATCGATATAAAATCCCAGGCTTTCATGGTGGTCCCAGCCATCGGAATCCACACAAATAACTTCGACCGGCAACTGCGATTTGATCAACTGCGCCGCCTGCTGCATCTTGTTACCGAAAGCGCTGTTTACTGGATAGACTGCGCCGTTTTCCGGCACGATCGAGGCCAAATCCGCCGCCTGCAGCTCATCCATTGCAGCCAGCGCGGCGCCGGCCGGCCCGGAAAACGGCAACGGGTTGTCAAACAGGTCGGCAAGCACCTGTGGATATCCCGAGTCGATGATGTCCTGGTCGAAGCCGAAGTCGTTTAGATTATCGATTGCCAGCGGGTCGAGCGCGCCGCTCAGTGCGACCGGCACGTTGCCGCCGATTGAAATTGCGCGAAAGGCCGAGCTGGATGCCGGCGGGCTCAACGCGAGGTGGCGACCCAACCAGCCGGTGCTGGGATCGTTCTTATCGACTACGCCCCGTTCGATCAGGTTCTGCGCCGAAAAATGCGAGCGTATCTGATGGGGCACACCGGTGGCGTGAACCAGCGCCAGATCGCCCGCATTATAGATCGGTTTCAACGGCAACAATGCGGGATGCAGCGCGTATTCGGTAGTCAGATACCTGGGATCATTCATATCGACGGGAGGCGGCACCGCTATCGTCGGCCGATGCAAGCCTGCGTAATCGGGATCGGTATAGGGTACAACCGCATTGAGACCGTCGGCCGCGCCACGCTGAAAAATACAAACCAGGATATCGTGGCCGGGGAGCGTCGGATGGGCAGCGATTGGGTTGGTTGTCGACACCGTTTACTCCTAGCGCAAGTAAAAATAAAGCGAACTGACCAGCACCGCGGCGGTAAGCGCTGCTGCAAACTCGGGTCCACCGGGCGCCAGCACCTCGTCTTCGGTCACATTAAAATAACTCTTAAGCCACTCCAGGATGCTGTCGCGATGCTCGCTCAATAGCTGTCGCATCAGCACAGCGTCAACGGTGGCGTCGACTACCGTCGCCAGCGTGTCGGCGCCAGCTAGCATTGGCAGGTAATCGATATTGAGGATGCCGAGATTGAGGATGCCGGGAATGTCCAGGCTGAGGAAAGACAGGCGCCAGCGGTTCAGCAAACCGCCGGTACTGGCCCAGTAACTCTGTTCATCCGGATAGCCATCCGGGGTCGGCCAGTAAAACGGTATCTGCCCGAGCGTATTTTGCGCGTAGAACCAGGTCTGGCCCAGGTCGGGGGGATAACCGGTATCGGGCGCCAACGCTCTGACCAAACCCGCCAGGTATTCGCTCGGGCGGGTAAATTTCTGATCGACACTATCGACAAACGCTGACGTCGCAAACAGCGCACGCAGGGTCTCCCTGATATCGCCGTTTGAACTGGTGAAAGCGTTTGCCACGGCTTCGACAGTTGTCGGTGCAGGTGTATCACTGATGAAACGCCGACATAACTTGGTGGCGATAAAGATTGCAGTCGACGGGTGGGACGCGAGAATATCGAGCACTTGCTCGCCATCGGCCTGGCCACCACCTGCAGGAATTGTATTGCCGAGCACCGTCTTTTCCTGGTTATCATGGATCACGGATGCGAAAACAAACTCGCCGTAGGGACCGCTCAGATCATCGGGAAAGCGCAATGTCCAGCCGGTAAAACAGCGTGCCACTTCCTTGACATCAAATTCTGTATAACCGCCGTCGACACCGAGCGTATGCAATTCCATCAGCTCGCGAGCATAATTTTCATTCGGCGCTATCGCCTGGTTGAAGAAGTTATCGAGGTAAAACAGCATCGCCGGACTCTTCGCCGAGGCATGCAGCAAATCCCTGAAGTTTCCTAACGCATGTTTGCGAATCACCTGCTGGTCATCGAAAGGCTTGAGCGTCGGACCGAGCCCGTTGACCAGGTGAATATTGAAGTGGTCACTCCAGAACTCGACCATGATCTCGAACAGTTGACGACCGCTAAACATCTGGCGGTACTGGGTCGCGGCGATCATCTGTGTCGCAACGTCAAAAATATTATCCGGAAAAGTTGCCATTAAAACGTCTGAAGATTGCAGGGTCAGCGGAAACCTGGCGGCTATCTCCGCTTCCAGTGCGCTGACATCAATCAGCGTGTAATCGAGCTGGCGCTCTAGATAATCGGTAACACCGAGGGTTTTAATCGACGCGAACTCATCGCGATGCACACCGAAGCTGGTGCGCTTGAGCACGCTGTACTCGGAGCTCGGTTTTGGCACCTTGATCCCGAGCGGCGCAATAGTCGGCAAATCATCCTCGGAAGTCGAACCGCCACTGCTACCGCCGCCACAGGCGGGTAGCATGGTGGCCAGCGCACCATAGCCAAGCCCCTTGCCGAAAAGTTGCAGAAACTCCCGCCGATTCTGCAATTTTGCAAGGATACTTTCCCGGTCGAATGTAGCGTCTTTCCCCATAAATTCGTGTCGCCTTAAAGGGATTGGGCATAATTCTAGACGATCCTAACTGAATCAGGTCTTAACCGAAGGTAACTACTTCACATATGTTTCAGGATCTGGCTTTGATTTTGGCCTGCATCTTGCGCATTAACTGAACAATCTTGATAACACTTCGACGCAGGCGATTAAATGCCGCTACCATTTCCGCGATCTCATCCTTTCCGGTTACCTTGATTTCCACACCCTGCAAATTTCCTGTGCCGAGTTCATCGGCCATCCGGGTAAGACGCGAAACCGGAGTCAGTACAAGTTTGCGTATAGCGATACTGATAACGAGGAAAAGCACCAGGAATATAACTACCAGGGAGACCAGAAAACTGATAAAAGTTTTACGCGCCAGTTCAGCCGGCAGGGTATAGGGAACCGCCACCATCTGCGTACCGACGACTTCGTTTAATTTCCATCCAAACCCGCCAGCATTGCCATAAATAGCACGCATCGCCGCAGGCGCCGCCTCGAGAGTGCTATGACAGGCGAGACATTCAGGATTGGTTATGCGAATCGGATAAGCAATATAAAATGTCTTCACTCCGTCAACTTCCTGGCTACCAATGAGCTTCGTCAGGTCAGGGTCGGCGATGAATTGCCTGATGATCCCTTCTTCCGCTGGCGTCGCCTTGTCACGGGGATTGGTCGGATTGAACACGGCTTCCCTGTAACTGTAATTCGGGCGTGACTGTCGCAACAGTTTCGCGATTCTGGTTGCCGAATAGGAAGGCAGGGTTTGAGGATAAAACTTGCCGTCGTTGATCTGATTGAGAAGGGGGCGAATCTCATCAACGGTATAACTGCGCACCGCGAGTACTTCCTGCATGATCAATTCGGCCTGCTCAGTAACCTGCTGCAGGGCATTGTTCTGGGTAAGCAGGTAGGAATTAGCCCCTGCCACTAATAGCGAGGCCAGGAAGGTCACCCCCAGAATCAGGTTTATTTTTGTTATTAGTTTCATCGTCAGTCCTATCGCCCCAAACATGATTACCCGGGCATGAATGCGTATTGCCTTGCTGCATACACATCCATATTCCCACAACAGGGGCGCGCCGATTACTTATAGCGAATTAATCATGAGGCCACAGCATTATTTACCCGCGTCACTGGTAAACAGACATCGGGTTTGAAAACCGGGTTAAACGTATGTGTGGAGGGTTGGAGAGAGAAATGGCTGCAATCTTTATCTAAAAATCAAGCACGCCTTCTCGTGTAATCGGGATTGTCGGATAAAATCTGCCCAGATCCAGCTTCGCTTTAAACTCGTAATTTATGTTTTCCTGGTATTCGCTCATCAATTTACTCAGCAATTGCAATCCATCGAGCAGACTCACGTTGGCGTCGATCTTGAAGTCGGCTTCGCCATAGGCAGCAACCACCGGCAGGTTGTTGGTGGCACCCGAAACCACCTGTCTACCAGACAGGTGGAGCGTATACGACAACCCTTTTAACTCAAGCGCATCCCGGTTCGGGTTGACGATGTGCAGATCTATTTCGAACTGGGGCGTAATACCGTCGAAATTGATCAGCCTGATCGAATTTATCTGCAGCGCGGGTTCTTCAAAATCAGTCGACAGGCTGGCGCAACCACTGAATGACAAAGCCACGACGACGATTAACCACCTGGTCAGTATCATGGCTTTGTACCTGAGGGCTTGCGACGTCAACAGCATACCGGCTTATACCCCGATCATGTCAGTCCGCCTTTCACCCAGACCTCCAGTAGCTTGATTGGCGATCGGAAAAATGCGCTTAGCCCTGTTCCGCATCGTTTTGAGTGGGCAACTTAGTCCGGCTGGGTTCACCCCTGGGCCAGGCGCCGAAAGGGTACGGATGATACTCGCTGTTATAGGCCAGAAACTGAAAAACCTGGTAAACATAGGTGCTTAAGCCCTGCCCCAGTTTACGCAGCCGATCATTGGTCTCACCGGTAAATAACTTGAGCAAAAACTGGAAAATTACGATGGCACCCAGTACCAGTTCGGCAATGCGGGAGAAAAACACGTATAGCAGCATGTACAGACCGCGTTTCCAGGTCGATTGGCTTTTCAGGTTATCTTTAACGTCGTCGCTCATGGTGGTTTGGTCCTCGATTGGTTTGTCACCAATATACTCCCGTCGACCGGAAAATCTAGCGGGGGTCTGGTTTTTATCGAATTGATCTGGCTCAATGTCGCGAGGCGGAGAACCCACATAGTATTATGCGCGCAGGTTCTCTTGTTCAGTGTCGGTAAATCATCGCCTGATAGGCTGATAGCAGAACCAGGCATCATCAATTCAATCCACGATCCGACGCTTCGGCTCGTGACCCGAACTGACACCAGGGAGACAATGGCAGGAATGCTTGACAGGTTTACACAGAAAAAACACGGTTTCAGCCTGGCTGGAGCGTTGTTGCTCGCTCTGCTGGGGCTTGCGCTGCCGATACAGGCAAGCGAAGTCGACCCGCGAGACCTGATTCGCGCAGCGATGGAGCACTGGCGCGGCGTGACTTCATACTCAGAAATGACGATGACCGTTCATCGCAGCGACTGGCAACGCAGTTTTTCGATGCAGGCCTGGACCGAGGGCGACAAGCTCTCGCTGGTGCGCGTTACCAAGCCGAAACGCGACGCGGGTAACGGCACCCTGGTCAGGGATCAGAGCATGTGGACTTTCTCGCCGAAAATCAATCGCATCCTCAAGGTACCGTCTTCGATGATGAACCAGAGCTGGATGGGCAGCGATTTCTCCAACAAGGATATCAGTAAATCCACCGATATCATCGATCAATACGACCATCGCCTGCTCAGAACGGAGACCCGGGACAATCATCTTCAGTACACGATCGAGTCGATTCCACATGAAGATGCAGCCGTGGTCTGGGGCAAGGAAATTCTGGTCATCCGCGATGACTTCGTCATGCTACGCCAGGAGTTCTGGGATCAGGACGACATCCTGGTCAAGGAAATGAACACAACCGCGATCGAATTCATGGATGGTCGTAACATTGCCTCGGCGCTGCGCATGCAAAAACTCGAAACTCCCGACGAATGGACCGAAATGACAGTGGACGCTATCGATTTCGATATCGAGATGAACAGCAATCAGTTTACGCTTTCCAACCTCAGGAATCCCCGGCAGTGAAAGATGTCAGCCTGCGCATGGCGTGGCGTAACCTGTGGCGGCACGGCCGACGCACCTGGCTTACGGTAGGGGCGATGATCTTCTCCAACACGCTGCTGGTGTTTGCTATCTCGCTGCAGTTCGGCAGCTACGACATGATGATCGACAACAGCCTGCAGGCGTTTTCCGGCCATCTCCAGCTACAGCACCCACGCTACCTGGACGAACCCAAAATGCGTTACACCGTGCCCGACGTTGTCGACAGCACAGGTAACCTGCGTGACAAGCTCGGTTTGAACAGCATCAGCGCGCGCGCTGCAGGATTTGCACTGGCCTCGAGTGACGAACGTTCGTACGGAATACAGATTGACGGCGTCGATGCCAAACACGAGCCGCTGGTCTCCACCCTTCCCGGGCTGATCAAACAGGGGCGCTACCTGGTGCCCGGGGCCAGTGCGGAAATCGTCATCGGATCGGTACTGGCGCGTAATCTCAAAGTCGAAACCGGCGATGAACTCAGCTTCCTCGGCAGCGGCTTCGATGACTCCTTCGCAGCCGCCGTTGTCAGGGTGGTAGGCATATTCGAATCGGGTATTACCGACCTTGACCGCTCCGTGGCACAGATCAATCTCGGCTATTTCCAGAATGTTTTCGCGATGCAGCAACGTGGTCACGCTATCGTCATACGCGCCCCCCATATCGACGATGTAGAGCAATTGCAGATCCAGCTTGCTAATTTGATCGATGACGAATCAAGCATCGCTTTGCGTCACTGGGATGAGTTGCAACCCGGCCTGAAACAGGCTATCCAGGCGGATATGGCCAGCGCCTGGTTTATGTACATAGTACTCATTGTACTGGTCGCCTTCAGCGTGCTCAACACCCAGCTCATGTCGGTACTGGAACGCACCCGTGAGTTCGGCACCATGATGGCGCTCGGCCTGAAACCCTCGCAGCTGGCGCGGCTGGTGATACTGGAAACCGGGATGATGACCGGCCTTGGACTGCTACTCGGTATAACCCTCGGAGCAGTCATCACCTGGTATATCAGCCAGATCGGTCTCTCCTATCCCGGCATGGCGGAAATGGCGGTCAAATTCAACCTGCCTGAACGCCTCTATCCCGCCATTTCATTCATTTCACTTTGCCTGGGTCCCGCAATTGTCGCCTTCGCCAGCCTGTTGGCATCGATCTATCCAGCCTTACGCCTCAATCGGCTACTGCCGGTCGAAGCGATGCGAGCGGTATGATATGACGGGATTCAAATTGCATTTTGCGATCATTTTTGTCCTCTCATGGGGTAACCTATGGCGCAATCATCGCCGCACTTACATCATGCTCGGCGCCATCTCGATCGGTGTATGGGCAATGATTTTCATGACCGCGCTGATGCGCGGCATGGTCGATGATATGCTCAACCAGGGCATTCGCAACCTGCCCGGGCACATCCAGATTCAACACCCCGACTTCCTCGACGACCCCAGCGTGGTCAACAGTATCGACGAACCGGATGACGAGTTGCTGGTTGCATTGAATCAGGCCGGCGCGAAGCGATGGACTACCCGCATCAAACTGCCAGCGGTGATCGCCAGCGAACGCGAATCCCGCGGTATCAACCTGGTTGGCGTCGAGCCAGATGCCGAGGCCGAGATCAGCGGAATCCCGGAGCAGATAAGTGCCGGCCGATTCATTGAATCCAGCCAGGATCAGGGCCTCGTAATCGGGGCCAAACTCGCACAGCGACTGGAAACCCGGCTCGGCAAGCGTGTTGTCGTTATGAGCCAGGACCCGGACAATAACATCAGCGAACGCGGCTTTAGAATCGTCGGCATCTACCGCGCTAAAATGCCCGGTCTGGAGGAGTTTAACGTTTACGCGGCGCGTGACACGTTACAACAGCTGCTTAAAATTGAAGGTCGGGTTTCACAAATCATAATCATCGACGAAAACTTTCGCGACATCGACATGCTGTACCACAAAATCAGCAAGACGATACCGGCTTCGCTCGAGGTAAAGCCCTGGTATGAAATCGACACCTACCTCGCGGCCATGTTCAATATGATGGACGGCTTCGTGTTGGTCTGGGTCGTCATTATTTTCCTCGCGCTTTCCTTCGGCCTGGTGAACACGCTGGTGATGGCGATTTTTGAGCGCGTCCGCGAAATCGGCCTGATTCAGGCACTGGGTATGCGTCCAGCGTTAATCGTCTATCAAATCTTGCTGGAATCACTGTTATTACTATTGATCGGTCTAGGCATCGGTAACAGCCTGGCGATTCTGACTGTCAAACCACTCGAAAGCGGGCTTGATATTTCCATAGTTGCCGAGGGCATGGCGATGATGGGGGCCAGTAGTACACTGTATCCGAGCCTGACCCTTTACGACATGCTGATGGCCAATGGCGTGGTCATTATTCTGGGCATACTCACCAGCATATTACCCGCCTGGAGGGCCGCTAAAATGGACCCCGTGCAGGCCCTGAACACAACCTGACTCCGAGTAGGTAGATGCCATGAGCGCAATCCGCTGCCATCAGTTATGTAAAACCTTTACCCAGGGTGACGCAGTCATCACCGGTCTCGATCATGTAGATATCACCATCGAGGAAGGCGAATTTGTCTGCCTGTCGGGCCCGTCTGGATCAGGTAAAACCACGCTCCTCAATGCGATAGGCGGACTCGATACCCCCGACAGCGGAGAAATCCGCATGGGCGATATTCGCATCGATCAGCTCGATCGCGGGTCGCTCGCCGACATGCGCCTGCACCATATCGGTTTCGTGTTTCAGGCCTATAATTTGATCCCGGTGCTGAGTGCACAGGAAAATGTCGAGTTTGTGATGCAGGTGCAGGGAGTTGCAGCCGTGAATCGCGCTCGCAAGGCAGCTGAGATTCTGAGAGAGGTTGGACTGGAAGGCATGGAGGATCGGCGACCGGCACAGCTTTCCGGCGGTCAACAGCAACGCGTTGCGGTAGCTCGAGCCATTGTTTCCCATCCGGACCTGGTACTGGCGGACGAGCCCACCGCTAATCTCGACAGCGTTGCCGCCGCCCATCTGATGGGCTTGTTTTCGCAGCTCAATGAAGATCATCACATCACCTTTGTCATCGCCACCCATGACAAGCGTGTCATGAGTTATGCCAGACGATTGATCAGCATGCAGGACGGCAAGATCATCAGCGATGAAGCGCAGTAAGACCTTCCCCGGGAGTTTCATGATCACCCCCGCGCAGGCGACGGTGAGCGCAAGATCCATGACAGTGATATGGTTTTTTATGACGCTACTGGCAGGCAATGCCGCCGCCTTCGAGCTACGCGGCCACATAAAACCACAGTGGAAAACGACGAATATTCCTGGCGACAGCCTGCTGCAGGACTTCAGCGACGATCCGGCTCACGACACTGCACTGGATACCCGACTTAATCTGTCGTCCAGCAGCGGAGACTGGAGCTGGCGTAGCGATTATCAACTGCAGGCGCGGCAGGGTGACCTGCTCGAACTGCAACAGCGCTATCCGCAGTTTGGTTTTAACACGACAGCACTGACCGATGATGACCGACGGGTATTAGATTTATCACACAACATCAGCGAGAGGAACGATCATGTGATCGCCCATCGCCTGGACCGGCTATACCTGAGCCATACCTCGGAAAAAACCGTGCTCAAAATTGGTCGCCAGGCAGTGTCCTGGGGTAACGGCATCATCTATAACCCGGTCGATTTTTTCAATCCCTTCGATCCTGCCGCAGTCGATACCGAGTACAAGACCGGGGATGACATGCTTTACGCACAATACCTGCAGGATTCAGGGAACGATTTCCAGGCGGTATGGGTGGGACGCCGCGACGATGACGATGACCTTACGCAAGACGTTTCCAGCCTCGCACTCAAGTACCATTTTTTCCTCGATGCCAACGATTTTGATGTGCTGGTCGCCGAACATTACGACGCGCAGATTGTTGCGCTTGGCGCAGTGGTCGATGCCGGAGGGGGCATCTGGCGTGGCGATATCATGCTGACCGATACCGATGGCGAAAAATTCAGCAGCGCCGTGCTGAACTGGTCTTACGCCCTGGTCGCGGGCGGAAAAAACGTAACAGTGGCGCTGGAATATTTTTACAACGGCTTCGGCATCGGCGATGGCGACTACGATCCACAGTCACTCGAGCGAAATCCCGAACTGATGGATCGAATTGCACGCGGTGAATTGTTCACGCTGGCAAAAAATTATGCTGCTACCGCCGCGACTATAGAGCTGACACCCCTGTGGCTGCTCATCGGCAGCCTGTTCAGAAATCTCGATGATAATTCCATGCTGGTGCAGCTATTCAGCGAGTACGATTTACTACAGGACCTGCAACTGCTGGTAGGGACCAACCTGCCCAGCGGTAGCGACGGCAGCGAATTTGGTGGCATCGATTCCGCGGTTCCCGGTAAAACCCTCGCTATCGGCACATCCGTGTTTGCTCAACTGGCCTGGTATTTCTAGAATAGCGCCCCCGGTTTAGCCAATTAGCCAGATGCACGCGAAGACATTAATGATCCAGGGTTGTACCTCGGACGCCGGTAAAAGCACGCTCGTCACCGGCCTGTGCCGTATTCTGCGGCGCCAGGGTGTCCGGGTTGCACCGTTCAAGCCGCAGAACATGGCCCTTAACAGCGCCGTCACCGTCGATGACGGCGAGATCGGCAGGTCACAGGCGGTACAGGCGCAGGCCTGTGGTCTCGAACCTCATAGCGATATGAATCCGGTACTGCTCAAACCGAACAGCGATACCGCTGCGCAGGTGATCATCCAGGGCAAGGCCTTGCAGGATATGGATGCGGTCGGCTTTCATGACTACAGGACGATTGCGATGGCGGCCGTGCTCGAATCGCATGAACGACTGTGTCGGCACTACGACGCGATCATCGTCGAAGGTGCCGGCAGCCCGGCCGAAATCAACCTGCGTGAAGGCGATATTGCCAATATGGGTTTTGCCGAGGCAGTGGACTGCCCGGTTATCCTGTCCGCTGACATCGATCGCGGCGGTGTATTTGCGCAACTGGTCGGTACTCTCGAGCTGTTGTCGCAGTCGGAGCAGGATCGAATCATCGGCTTTATTATCAATCGCTTTCGTGGAGACGTCTCCTTGTTGCAATCCGGGCTCGACTGGCTGGAAACGAAAACCGGAAAGCCGGTGCTCGGGGTCGTAAATTACCTGCAGGGACTGCACATCGAGGCCGAAGATGCAATCGACCGTGGCTCCGACCGGGTTGATAACCGAGTACAGACCATCAAGGTCGTGGTGCCGGTATTGCCACGCATCAGCAACCACACCGATTTCGATGCGTTACGGTTGTCTGCCGACGTCGATTTCGAATTTATCGGCCCCGGTCACCTGCTCCCGCCAGCGGACCTGATCATATTACCGGGATCCAAGTCGGTGCGTTCTGACCTGCAGTTCCTGAAAGACCAGGGCTGGTATAGCGCGATTCAGAAACACTGTCGCTTCGGCGGCAAGCTACTCGGAATCTGTGCCGGCCTGCAGATGCTGGGACACGCGATTCACGATCCGCTGGGGATCGAGAGCGCAGCGGGCAGCAGCGAGGGTTTCGGTTTTATCGATATCGAAACAACGCTCGAGGCAGAGAAACAGTTAAAAAGAGTCAGTGGTCAACTTACCCTGGAGGACGCGTTTGTTAGTGGTTACGAAATTCATGCCGGGACATCAACCGGCCCGGCGTTAAACATCCCTTTCGCCAGCCTGGATAATCTTCCCGACGGTGCAATTGCGGCCGACGGCCAGATTATCGGGACCTACCTGCACGGCCTGTTCGACGAATCCGCCAGTCGCGACGCAGTCCTGCGCTGGGCGGGTTCAGACCAGGTCGAGCCGCTGGATTACGCGCAACTGCGCGAAAACGCAATCGATCAACTCGCCGATGAACTGGAGCGCGCGCTCGACCTCGAACGAATCAGGTCCTGCCTGGCTGACTAATATCCGGCTCAGGGATGATGTTCGCTGACGCGGGATAAGGATGTCACACTGACCCCTTTTTCACCACACTCGATATGGCTATCGACACCGTATACCCGGGCGATATTTTCTCTGGTCAGAACCTCACTAACGCTGCCGCTGCAGTCCAGCTTGCCGTGGTTAAGCAGGTAAAGGCGATCGCAGAACCGGGCCGCGAGGCTCAAATCATGCAGCACCACGATTGCAGCACGATTTGCGGCCGCATGATCGCGCAAAATTTCCATCACGTGTAACTGGTGGTAAGGATCCAGCGCGGCGACCGGTTCGTCGGCAAATATCAATTCGGGTTCGGTCGCGAAAATTCGCGCCAGCATGACCAGGGTTTGCTCGCCCCCGGACAAGGTAGTAACAATACGATTCCGGAAAGCCAGAGTTTCGGTTTTCGTCATCGCCGCCTCGACCTTTTGCCGGTCTTCGGCAGAAGGCTGCTGCCACCACTTCTGGTAGGGAATGCGACCCAGTTCAATAACCTTTTCGACACTGAACGGCCAGTAAGCCATGGCACCCTGCACCAAGTAACCCATGCGACGCGCTCGTTGCGTGGCGGGCATCAGCCCCAGGGGCTTGTCCTCGACTCGTACCTCGCCTCCGCTACAGGTTTCCACACCCGTCAAAAGGCGCAGTAAACTGCTCTTACCTGCGCCGTTTGGACCTATTAATCCGACCAGTTCACCGGTCTCGACCTCGATATCGATGTCGTCGAGTATGCTGATCGTGTCGATACGATAATCGATGTTGTGGCCACTCAACAGGCTCATTGCAATACATTCCTCGACTTCAGAATCAGGAAGAGGAAGAATGGAGCGCCCACCAGGGAAGTGATCACGCCAAGCTTCATCTCGCCATTACTCGACAGCAATTGCACTGCGATATCAGCGACCAGCAACAGGATGGCACCGGTCACCCCGCTCGCGAGTAGCAGGCGCCGGGGTTCATAAGCCACGAACGGTCTAATCAAATGCGGCACCACCAGACCAACGAAACCGATATTACCCGCCACCGAAACTGACGCGCCGACGCTAGCAGTGACACCAAGAACCAGCACCAGGCGAAGTCGGGCGACGTCAAATCCCATCGATTTTGCAGTTTCTTCACCGAGCGTCAGCGCGTTAAGAAAGCGCCCGCAATAGAGAATCATACCCCAGCCCACCAGCATGAACGGCAGCGCGATAAAAAGCTCGTTGATACTGCGATTCGCAACCGAGCCGAGCAACCAGAAAACGATTTCCTGCATCGCGTAAGGGCTTTGTGCGAAGTTGAGCGCCAAAGCGATCAGGGCGCCGCCGACTGCGTTGATAGCGATACCAGCCAGAATCAATGTGATAATCGAACGACTCTGCCCCACCAGCAACAGGATGATCGAGACGGCGATGAGGGCACCGATCAAACCGCCCAGCGGCAACAGGAACCAGGCGAGGCCGGCCATGCCGTAGTAAAACACGATTACCGCACCGAGTGCAGCGCCGTTAGATACCCCGATAATGCCCGGCTCAGCCAGCGGGTTGCGCAACAGCCCCTGCAGCGCAGCGCCTGCCAGACCCAGCGTCGCTCCGATAAACATCGCCAGTAGTGAGCGCGGCAGCCGGATATCAAACAAAATCAATGATTCGATCGTCGTCAGCTCGTTGAGCCCGTCCCGTATGCCCTTGACGAGATCAATTTCAACCGGCCCGACGTTGAGGGCGAGCAGCAACGCCAGCAGCAATACTGGTAACAGGATAGCGTACAGAACGCGTGGCCCGAGTGCCTTTATATTCACCGGCGTTGGGCCATCTGCTCGATAGCTTCGGTGATCATCGGCCCGGCGCAAATACGCAGCCGGGTCGGAATATCCAGGTATTCCCGGTGCTCGATCATTTTGTCGAGTGCCGGATGACCGACATAGGCCGTAGCGAGGGAATCGGGACGGGACAGGTTGCGATCAATCTGTAACACATCAGGGTCTGCTGCAATCAGGGTCTCCAGCGCAATCGGCTTGAATCCCTCGATCCCCATGCTGGCGGCCAGGTTGACGTAACCGGCATGTGTAAACAGGTCATTTTCGAGGGTATTGGCACCAATTGTAAATCCGTTTGGTGAATAAACGATCAAGGTTTTCTGCGGTCTTTCGGCATAGCGCTGCCGGATTGCCGCAAGCTCCGACTGCATCTGCCTGATCACGTCTTCAGCGCGTTGCTGATTGCCCGTCCATTCTCCGAACTGCCGCAGCAAGCTATAGATATCGCTTATCGATCGGGCCAGCGGAATCTGCTTCACCCGGTAACCCAACTGGCGCAGAAATTTCGCCGTGTCCCAGGCGGCAAACTTGCTTGCCACCACCAGGTCCGGCTGGTAACTGATGATTTCCTCAACCGACGAATTATTGAGCGGCAAATCACCAACCGCATCGATCATGTAGGACATGTTTTCATCCACTGCCCAAATGGATACGGAAGCGATTTGTTCACGCTCGGCGAGCAACAACAATAACTGATCAGTGCAAAGCCCGATAGACACGATTCGTCGCGGTTTATCAAGCGCGAACAGCGGCGCGGAAAACAGCGCCAGTAGAGTAAAAAAGAGACAAAAACGCTTCATCTGATCATTGTTGACTTCAACCCGCACTATTCTCCCGATTGCGCCGCTACAGTAAAGCATCGATAGCGACTCCCCGTAAGCCGCTAAAATTTTGACGTTACCGACAAACGGTGCACTTTTGGCTACAGATGGTCGTAAAAGAAACGGCATAACTACTATGCTCTAGGTCACACCTTAATAATGTGTGAATCCCGTCACACTATCACTTTTACAGTTTTTAGCGTCGCTTTTTGAACTCCTGAGTAAGGTGCGTAACAGAATTCAGGGCCGATTTGCGAGGAAGAAAGGTAACAAATGCAAGCACCCACACTCGAAATCGTTAACCCTTCTGGTGGACAAAATTCTATTTACAACTCGGTTAAACGCTTTTCCCTGGAGGGGCTAAGTGATTTGATCCGGGTTTTGATGGAGAGCGTCGATGATGCGATGTTCGAATTATCAGACAAGGTCGACAACGATCGAGAACGCAACATGTATTTCGAAGCAATGCGTGAAATCAGGCTGAAACGCGATGGTCTGCAGCAACACTTCGATTACGAGATGCAGCAATGCTTCAAAAGCTTTATCAGCGGTAAACCCGCCGTCCAGGAGCTCGAAAATGAAGACGAACTGACCCTGGTCGAACTCGACGACCTGGAAGACAACATCGCCATTGAAAACATGATCTCGAGGGCCCGTCCGCATTTCGAGGATGACCTGTTCGCAGTTACCGAGCGGCTTAAACTGGTCATTCGACGCAAGGAAATCAACGAGGATGATAATCCGCTCGATCCAAAGGCTATCTGTGACTGTTTCCACAAGGCATCCAATCTGCTTGAAACCGACATCCAGGTCAAACTGATCTTTTACAAACTGTTCGAAAAGTACGTGATGAATAACCTTGGCCATTTTTACAAGGAGTTGAACGAGCTTTTTGTCGAAAAGGGTGTCTTACCCGGCTTCAAGGCTGACCAGGAACGCATGAAACAAACCACGCGTTTCATGGCAAATCGTATCAAGCAAACCCCCGACAACACGGCCGCTAACTCGCCGCTGGCAATGGCACTCGGCGCTGCGGCAAGTGCCGGCATGATGGCGGGTGCTGCCGGCGACGGCAATTTATTTTCGGCATTGCAGCAGGCAGCTGCGGGTGCACCCGGCGGTGGAATCGCCGCACAAGCCGGGGTCGCTGGTGGTGGCGGAGTCGCTGGCGGAGGAGTCGCGGGTGGTGGTGCTGGCGGCGGTATCGCTGGTGGTGGCGGAGTCGCTGGCGGAGGAGTCGCGGGTAGTGCAATCCTGGACGCTGCGCAAGCTGGTGGTTTTGTTGCGGCACTAACGAACCTGCAAAACGCAAATACTCCTACACAGCCGCTAACCGCAATCGATCCGCAAAATTTCAGGGCTGAAACTCACCAGCAGCTGACTACATTCATGCAGCAAAACCAGGGACAGGTTAACGCAGCCGACAGCCAGACTATCGATGTCGTTTCGATGCTGTTCGATTTCTTCTTTGACGACGAAGCCCTGCCGGCACCAATCAAGGTTCTGATCGGTCGGCTGCAGATCCCGATGCTCAAGGTCGCCATAATCGACAAGGAGTTCTTCAATCAGAAGAAACACCCCGCGAGAAAACTGCTCGACAGCATCTCGCGTGCTTCGCTCGGCTGGAGTGACAACCACAGCGACGAGCAAGCTCTAATCGATAAAATCGAAGAGATTGTCAATTTTCTGATCAATGAGTTCGATCAGGATATCGGTGTATTCGAGGAAGCGTTCATCAATTTCGAAAACTTTCTCAGTAGCGAAAGTGAAGCAATTGAAAAAGCGGAGCAAACGCTGCAGCAACAGGAGCAGCAGAAAGACGACCAGATTGAGCAGGCCCAGGAAGCCGCCGCCGCGCTGATTCGCAAACTGACCAACAAACGCGAACTGAGCTTTGAAGTGATCGACTTCCTCGAAACCACCTGGACCTCGGTATTGTTCAACGCTTACCTGTCACTGGGTGAATCGTCGAATCACTGGAGAAACCTGAAACGCATATCCACCACCTTCGTCTGGACACTGATCCCCAAATTCAGTGAATACGATCGCGTAAAAATTATCAAAACGATCCCGGCTCTTCTGCGTGCGCTCTCCAAGGGTATGGAACTGGTCAAGATAAACATCGATGTACAGAATCGCATCTTCCAGATGCTCGCCCAGGAGCATGCCAAGATCGTCAAGCAAACCTCTAAGAATATAGTGACACGCGTCGACGATCAGACCGTGTGGCCGGAAGACAACGGCGCCGAGGCATTCGCGCAGTCGCAGGGTATCGATTCTGCCGAGGCAATCGATATCGAAATCTCTACCAACACACACGGCGAAACCAGTATTGTCGAAAACGAGGTCGATGACGATTCCATCACCATTATCGACGCCGCGGAGACCAGTGATGTCATCAATGATCTCAACCAGTTCACTGTCGGCGTCAAGGAAGGTGAAATCACAGTCGATGAAGAGATCGTGATGGCGTCGGACGACAACGAAATTTACGACCTGCTCGAGGAAGGAGATGGTTTCCTGGAACAGGCCCAGCAACTGGAAATAGGCAGCTGGGTTGAGTTTATCGAGTCACCGTCAAAGACCATGGTGGCGCGCCTGTCCTGGAAAAGCAACGTCACCGGCAACATCGTTTTTGTCAATCGCCAGGGCCATAAAGTGCGAAACATGACGATTAACAACCTTGCCATCGAGTTACGCGAGGGTCGCGTAAAGTGTATCGAATCATCATCGGTATTCGATCGCGCCATTTACACCATCATGACGAAGATGCAGCATGAAAAGCGTATCTGGTCTCTAAAAATAGTTAATCCACTTACGGGGAAGCACAGGTAAAAGCAGACACTCGCGGTCGATACTCGAGATTCTGCTTACGACCCAAAACAACCTCCGACCGGCCATTATTTTCGATTTTTTTCAGGTGATTCACTTCATTGTTGTTTGTTCGAGCAACTATCTGGTAATTACCAGGTTCGGGATTCGACTCCTCGTACCCGCATCATCTGGTAACCTCGGTGACCCAATGCGTCGTATTTATCGAGCAAACCAGATTCGGCAAACATCTAGACTCCCGAACAAACTGAAGATAAACCGATCTATTCTGGAGGTTTTGCTGTATGCTGCGTCAGATCCTTATGGGGCCCATCTGTCCGTTTCCCGGTTCCAGACAGCAATCCCTCCTGCTATTTCACCCACCCATTGGCATGCTCGGTCTTTCGTAACTGGTTCCGTTGCGAGTGCTGGAAACATTGCCAGGAAGTCTAAAGTTCAACATGATGATGTTTACGAAACACTCGGCCTGGCTGGCTGACCTAAACAAACTTGACGTGGTTAATCGATTCTGATGAGCAAGGCTCAGATGAAAAGCGAGATGATTACCATTAACCAGTTTAACTATTTAATCACCTCATTAAAGGATAACCAGCAATTCGACGATCAGGATACTGAAGCCAGAGATCTGGGAATTTCGTCAGCCACCTGGCCACTATTCGGGATTGTTTGGCCCACTTCCATTGTGATGGCGTTACAGGTTTATTCGCTCGCTTTGAAAGGTAAGCGTGTACTGGAAATAGGCTGCGGTATCGGCTTGTGCAGCATTGTGTTGCATCGGATGGGAATAGATATTACCGCCAGTGACTATCATCCCCGAACTCAGGGATTCCTCAATAAAAATACTCGTGATAACGGACTATCACCGATCAAATACCAGACCGGCAACTGGGAGACAGAAAATCCCTTGTTGGGTAGGTTCGATGTCATTATCGGAAGTGACATACTGTATCAACCCGATCACGCGCAACAGGTTTCAGACTTTATCGATCGTCATACGAATGATGACTCGCAGGTCATGATTGGTGATCCGGATCGGCAAAACCGTGCCGTTTTTACGCATCGAATGGCCGCGCTGGGGTTTAGCCATCAGTTCGCTAAATTCGACAAGGCACTGTCAGGTAAAGGACGATGTAAAGGACGAATTCTGCACTTTCAACGAAAATCAATACTTTCCGATCAACCCGTTGCGTCAACTTGAAATGCGGGGCGGAAGAAATTCAGAGCTAACGGAAAATGACTATGAACAACAGTGATGACTACCGAATTATCGGGATAGATGAGACACGCCCACCAAAGGTCCGCAAAGAAGCGTATATCGATTTGTTCTTCAAGCTTTCCCAAAAAGTACCGGAAGACTGGTGTGAGGACTTTAACGCCCTGGGAAGACAAATTAGCCCGGCGCCGAAAATTAATAAAATTAAAGGGGAATGTATCGAATCGTACGTCAATAATATGGATCATATTGTCAAGCATTTCGAGTCACTGAAGCAGGTTGTCGCAGACTGCAATTTGCAATATCAGGAGAAAATACGGGCTAAGGAAGCAGCACTGTCGGCCAGCAATTTGGCGTTGAAAAGTGGGGATAGCGAACAACAACGCCTGAATCAGATTGTAGAAGGACTGAATTTTGACAATTGATATCGTTTTGTCCGGCAATTGATAGTCCAGGTCGGTGTTGGAACAGGTCTTAAATGAGTAACAAACTGAGCCAGGATTTTGGGGCTCATAGACGGTTTAACCTACGTCATAGGCAGAGAAGCTGCTGTTTATATAGAAAACTATATCTATATCAATTCTCCCACTGTCAGCAGACAACATGCCGCAATAAAAATTAAAAATGGCCGAATTCATCTTCGCGACCTGGATTCAACCAATGGCATCTATTTGATAGACAATGATAGCGTAGTGCCCTTCAAAGAAGGATATGTGAGTCCATCTCAGCCCATTGCCATAGGTGATGTAAAGTGCACGATTAATAGTTTTCTAACGAAAGCCGGGGTTTATTCTACTTCAAAAAATACCAATTCTAATTTTGAAGAAACGAAATTAATGCCCCCAATCAATAAGACGCAAAAAAAGAGAAAGTTAACGCACTATTTTCTTCTCCCTGGAGTTCAATAAGTCTTAGTGGATTGCCTCTTGTGTAGGTCATGTTTCTTTGCACGGTCGATTTAAA
>Ga0049107_10000023_pt1 | contig 60943 bp, 68 predicted proteins | sample WorMetilPIANOSA1_FD_61187 | JGI IMG/M metagenome (GOLD analysis project Ga0049107, IMG submission 61187) | Marine gutless worms symbiont microbial communities from Max Planck institute for Marine Microbiology, Germany - Olavius ilvae PIANOSA.1 | ecosystem: Host-associated > Annelida > Digestive...
ACGGTGCCGCCGTCCTCGTGGCGCAGCAGGTTCTCCAAGAGAACCTTCAGCGAGTAGGGCAGGCGCGAGATGTCGCCCAGCTTGTCGGCCGCCGCCGGCAGCGAGAAATAATCGTAAGCGTCGCCGTCCACGTCGAGCGTGCGGCGGACGCCCAGGGTGTCATGCCCGGTCACGGTCATGGTCAACCTCTCGTCGTTCGAGATGTGAATTGCGGCGGCGCGCCGGTGGCGACCGAGAGATCGCGCCAAGTGCGACCGGCGTTATACGCCCATCGGCGGCGCACGCCAAGGCGGGGTCGCATGGCTTGGCCATGGGGCGTGGGCCGGCGCACAATGGGCGGGTCGAGCGACAGGGGGCGCGCGGTGCATCGGTTTTGTAGCGGTCTTGTCCTGCTGGCGCTCTGCCTCGCCACGCCCGGCGCGGCGGCGGAGTCCGGCAGGTTCGCGGTCACGATCACCCAGAACGGCTCGTGGGAGGGGTTCGAGATCGGCCACCGCCACTGGGTCTGGATCGCCCGGCGCAGCGGGACGTTCGAGGGCGATGGCATCCTCCACGGCATGACCCAGACCTGTGTGTCGAACGGCAATACGCTGTTCGGAGCGAGCGTCGCCACCGCCCACTGCGTGAAGGTCGACGCCGACGGCGACCACATCTTCGAGACCTCGACCGAGACCGGCGACTGGGTCCGCGGCGGCCGTGGCGGCACGGGCAGCGGCACGTTCACCGGCGGCACCGGCAAGTACGCCCGCATCCGCGGGGCGTTCGAGATCGAACGCAAGGTCGGCCCGCGCGATGAGGCGGCAAGGTCGTGGACGGACTACGTGACGGTCACGGGAAGCTGGGCGTTGCCGTAGGGCGATCCCGGGCGCCTCAGGCCGGCTCTAGCCGCTTCACCTTGAGCCGGTCGGCGCTTTCACGAGCCCGCGCCAAGTCGTACGCCACCTGCATGCGCAGCCAGGCGTCCGCCGTGCTGCCGATGCCGCGTTCGAGGCGGAGGGCCATCTCCGGCGAAATGCCGGCACGACCATTGACCAACGCCGAGAGCTGCTTGCGGGACACGCCCAGGCCGGCGGCAGCTTTTGTTACCGACAAACCAAGGCCGTCGACGATCGCGTCCCGGACGATTTCGCCGGGATGGCAGGGGTCCTTCATCGCCATGGGTCCGGCCTCCTAGTGATAGTCCTCATAGTCGATATCAGTCGCGTCCTTGCCCTCGAAACGCCAGGTCACGCGCCAATTGCCCGACACCCGCACCGACCACTCGCCCTTGCGCGTGCCCTTCAGCGGATGCAGTCGCCACCCAGGCACATCCATATCGTCCGGTCGTTGGGCGACGTCGAGGAGGGTCAGAATGCGCCGCAGCTTCCCGGTATGCTCGGCAGGCACACCGCGCGCGTCGCCATCCCGATACAGCCGTCGCAGTCCACGATGCCTGAGCCCGCCAATCACGCCCGATTGTCACCTGTAACGTCTCAGGTGTCAATGGCCCGGATCTGATCAGTCCGTCTCGAGACTGAATTCCGCCTCCGCCACGCTCTTCCCGTTGACCAGCACCTCCACCTTGTGGGCGCCGGGGTAGTAGGTGCGGGTCGTGACCTTGCGCATGGGGTGGCGGCGGGTCTCGGTTAGGGTCTGGCAGGGCGCCAACGTGACCGTCTTCCACTTGAAGACTTTCGGGCTCAGCGTGCCGTTGGCGCGTTGGTGGTGGACGGCGTAGTCGAGGATAAGGTCCTGCCGCGCGTCGGCCTCGCTCTCCAGCACCAGGTCGAAGTGGAGGGCGGTGCCGAGAGTGACCGTCGGCGTCGTGACCTTGAACGCCTTCACCGTGACCCTCGGGGCGTCGAAGCCCAGCGCGGCCAAGGCGCCCTCGTGGCCTTGTTTGACGAGGCTGCGCAGGGCGTGGCGGACCAACTTTTCGCGTTCCGGCGGCGCGTCGGTCAGCCACTCGTTGGCCAACGCCGCCACCAGGTCCGGGTGATCCTTCGCGATGTCGTTGAGGTTGTTGGCGACCGAGCGGCGGACGTACTCCTCGGGGTCGTCGCGCAGGCGCTGCAAGAGCGGCAGCAAAGGCGCCGGGTCGGCGACGAACTTCGGCAGCCGCATGCCCCAGGGCAGGCGCGGGCGGGTGCCCTCGCTGACCAGTCGGCGTACGTGGCGGTTCGGATCGTCGATCCACGAGCCGATGATCTCGACCGCGCGCCCGGGCGCGCGGTCGAGGAACGGGCGCACGGCGAACTCGGACGAGAACCGCATGGTCATTTCGCGCAGGGCCTCAAGCGACAGCTCCAGGTGGGCGCCGCCGCGCAGGGCCAGATACTCGCCCATCGGCATGACCGCCCAACCGGCGACGCCGGCGTCGTCGGTGGTCATGTCCGCCACGTCCCGGTCCTTCGCCGGGTGCAAGGTCGCGACCAGCAGCGCTGCGGCGGCCGGGAAATAGTCCGGCAGGGTGGCGTCCAGCGCGTCGCGGATCTGGTGTGCCCGTTCCTTGAGTTCGAGGGCGTCGAGGCCGTCGCACGCCAGCGACTCGAAACGCGCGCGGTCGAAGTCCGGCCAGGCGCGGACCAGGTGCTCCCCCATGGCCTCGATCAGGGGCACGTTGAACCAGGTCTTGAACGGCTCGGGCATTGTTGGGAGGGGCGGTTGGCTTGAGGGGCCGCTACCGTGCCCTCAACTGCCGACCTTGGCCAGCACGTCGGCCTTGAGGAAGCGCTCGATGAACAGCATGAAGCCGACCGACGGGACGAGGAGGATCAGCGCCGTGATCGAGGCGATCTGGTAGTTGCCCTCCATACTGGCGTTGAACAGCAGCAACGGCAGGGTGCGCACCTCCGGCAGGCCGACGAAGAACGTGCCCGTGAACTCGTCGAGGGACTCCAGGAAGACGAAGATGGCGCTGGCCATGATGCCGGGTGCGGCGAGCGGCAGCGTCACCGTGAAGAAGGTGCGCAGCGGCGAGGCGCCGATATTGCGTGCCGCCTCCTCCAGTTCGCGGTCGACGGCGGCGAAGGCGGCGGTGGCGATCCACACCGCGAAGACCAGGCCGTGGACGGTGTGCACCAGCACGACGCCCTCGATGCGGCCGTTCAGTCCCAGGCCGTAGAAGATGCGGGCGACGTTGATGTAGACGGCGACGGCCGGGAACGCCTGCGGCAACAGGAACGCCAACAGGATCAGCGCCCGGAACGGCAGGCTGCGCCGCGCCAACGCATAGCCTGCCGGCACCGCGACGGCCAGGCAGACGACGACGGTGAGGCAGGCGATGGCGATGCTGTTGGCCAGCGACTCCATGGCGTCGCCCTGCGGCTTGAAGACGCGCTCCCAGTAGCTCAGGCCCCAGGTCACCGGCAGCTTGTGGGGGAAGTACCAGCTCTCCGCGACGGCCCAGAGCAGCATGTTGGCGAGCGGCCCGAAGATGGCGAACACCAAGACGCCGATGACGATGCCGGTGGACAGCCAGCGCCACGACCGCAGCCTCATAAGGCCGGCGCCGAACGGCGCCGACTCGGCCCGGCCGGCCTCGGCCCGCGTCACCGGTGGCCTCCCTCGCGCACGCCCTGGCGCAGGTAGATCCAGGCGACCACGCCCGTCATCACGTAGGAGATGAAGCCGAGGGCGTTGGCGACGCCGTAATCGCCGTAGAAATTGATCCGGAACGCCATGTCGACGGTCATCATCGTGCGCGCCTGGGAATTGATCATCAGCGGCACCGACAGCACCGACATCATGATGACGAAGGACAGGATCAGGCCGACGACCAGGGTCGGCCGCACCTGCGGCACGACCACGTCGAACAGCACCCGCAGGCGGCTGGCACCGAGGTTGCGCGCCGCCTCTATGGTGGCGCGGTCGAGCGACGCCATCGCCCCGGCGACCAGGAGGGCGACGAACGGCGTCTGCTTCCAGACGAAGGTGATGACGATGCCGCGCCAGTCGAGAAAACTCTGGGTCTGCAACGGCGTCAAGAGGCCGAGCTCGACGATGGCGTTGTTCATCAGGCCGTTCTTGGCGAGGAACGTGCGCATCAGCTGGCCGGCGACGACGAACGGAATGAACAGCGGCCAGCGGTACAGCCAGCGCAGCGCCGCCACCGTGCGCGGGTTCTCGCCCAGCGTCAGGTAACCGCCGATGGCGACCGAGAACACGCCGATCAGCAGCGTCGACAGCACCACGATCAGCACCGTGAACTGGATGTCGAGGGCGTAGAACTCGAACGCCTTGGTGAAGTTGGCGACCGTCCAGCCGCCGTCTTCGGCCGCGAAGGCGGTCACCAGGGAGAAGCCCAACGGGTAGATGAACAGCGCCGCGAGCGTCAGCAGCGCCGGCGCCACCAGCGCCAAAGAAAATAAGTGCTCCCGGCTCATGGGCTCATGCGAGCCTGTGAACCGGCGGGTCGCCGGGGGCGCTTAGGCGCCCCCGGCACCTTGCGCGTGCCCGCGTTCACGGGTCAACGCGCAACGTCACTGGGCGACCTGCTTCTCGTAGGACTCCAGGATGTCGTCGAAGTACGGCCCGATCGGGAAGGACCGCCCCTTGGACGCCAGGTCCTCCGGCGACACATCGGCGAACAGCTTGCTCCAGGTCGCGTCGTCGAGCGAACCGCGCACATGCTGGGCGTCGATGCCCGGATACCAGTTGAAGTTCTTGACGATGCCCTCGGCCTGGACCGGCGGGCTGGTCGCCAGCGCGATGAACTTCCGCGCCAGTTCGGGCTGCGCCGCCTTCGCCGGGGTGACGTAGTACATCGGCTGCCCCGGCATGCCCGGACCGATCAGCTTCAGCTTCATGTTCGGCGGCACGCGCCCGTCGGCCTGCCACGTGTAGAACATGTCGACCCAGACCGGGCCCATGACGATCTCGCCGCGGTTCAGCATGTCGAGCGTGCCGGCGTTGCCCGGCGTGAACGTGACGTACTCGTTGAACTCCTTGAGATCGCCCAGCACGCCGCCCCAGGTGTCCTTGGCGGCGGCGTCGTAGGGGCCTTTCGCCAGCTTGTCGGCCTGGCCCGAATAGGCATAGACCCAGCCGACGACGAAGCTGACGCCGGACATGCCGTTCTTGATGCCGTTGTAGCCGAAGGCCTTGGGGTTGGCCCGCACCCACTCTTGCAGCTCGTCGTAGCTGGCCGGCGGGTCCGCCACCAGGTCGGGCTGGTAGGCGATGGCGGTCTGGCTGTGGAACATCGGCATGACGTAGCCGTCGACGTCGACGCCCAGGGCGTTCAGCGCCGTGTCGCGCGTGACCAGCTTGCCGGTGTCGATGTCGCCGCGGTAGGTGCTGAGCAGGCCCGCGCTCACCATCTGGCCGGCCATCTTCTGGTGCACGACGGCGACGTCGACGTCCCAGGCGTCCTTCCCCGCCTGCTGCTGGGCGTCCAGCTTCTCGAAGATCTTCTGCGAGCCGGCGGCGCCGGGACCGGTGCCGCTGGTGCGGACGGTGACGCCCGGATTCTGCTGCTCGAACATCGGCCCCAGATAGTCGGTCACGTAGTCGACCATGTTCTGCGAGCCGGCCGTGAACACGTTCAGCACCTGCTGCGCGTGCGCCGGCGCGGAGAGCGCTGCGACGGCCAGGCCGACGGCGGCAATCCCCGCAAGTCGTTTCAAGACGTACATCGAATCCTCCTCTGGTTAGGACGACGGATCGTTGTTCGCTTGTCCGCCGCCAGGTCCGGTCGCCGCCGCGCTCCGCGCCTCGACGGCGTAGAGATGCAGGGCGGCGGCCGGCAAAGAGATCGCGACCGCCTCGCCGACAGCGAGGCGGCCCGGATCGTCGACCATCACGTGGTGCGCGCCGATGTCGACCGCGTAGCGGTAGACACCGCCGGGATAGGAAACCTGGGCGATGCGCCCGCGCAGGGTCAGGCTGTCGGGCGGCGTCTCGTCGACGGCGACCAGGCGCGCCGCCTCGCCGCGGAAGTGGGCGGTCGCCCGGCGCCCGATCGGCCCTTCGGCATGCACACCGGTGCCGGCCCCGTTGCCCCGGGGCAGCGCCACCGCCTCGTTGTTGGCGCCGGCGGCGATGCGCACGCCGCCGTCGACGGCCTCGACGTCGAGTTCGATGACGTTGTCCGCGCCCATGAAGGCGGCGACGAACGGCGACGCCGGCAGCTCGTAGACCTCTTCCGGCGTGCCGTACTGCTCGATCTCGCCGGCGTTCATGATCGCGATCCGGTCGGCCATCACCATGGCCTCCTCGCGGTCGTGGGTGACGTGGATCGCGGTGATGCCGAGCTGCTGCTGCAAGGCCTTGATCTCGTGGCGCACCGCCAGGCGGATGCGCGCGTCGAGGTTGCTGAGCGGCTCGTCGAGCAAGAGGATGCGCGGGTTGACCGCCAGCGCCCGCCCCAACGCGACGCGCTGGCGCTGGCCGCCGGAGAGCTGGGTCACCGCACGGTCCCCAAAGCCCTCGAGGCCCAGCAGCGCCAACACCTCCGCGACCCGTTGGGTGCGCTGGTCGCGCGGTACGCGGCGCAGGCGCAGGCCGTAGGCGACGTTCTGCGCGGCGGTCATGTGCGGCCACAGCGCGTAGGACTGGAAGACCATCGCCATGTCGCGCTTTTCCGGCGGCAGGGCGGCGATGTTGCGGCCGGCGACGAGAATCCGCCCCGCAGCGACGGGCACGAAGCCGGAGACCGAGCGCAGCAGCGTCGTCTTGCCGCAGCCCGACGACCCCAGAAGGGCAACGAATTCCGCCGGTTCGACGCGCAGCGACAGGTCCTCGAGGACCGGCGTCGCGCCGTAGCCGACGGTGATGTTCTCGATGGTCAGGGCTTCACCCGTCACGCCAAGCCTCCCCGGCCGGGCGCGCGGCCGCGGCAGGACGAAGCCGCAACCGTGCAGGGTGGCGCGCCGGTGCGCGATCCTCCCCGTCTCTACGCCCGTGTTTCGGCGCTCGACAATAGTAAGCCGCAGTGTGGGATTTGTGACAAGGAGGATGTGCCCGGACGGCGGCGCCACCGCGGGCCCTTAGTCGAGCGCCGCGATGAACTCGGTCATGGCGGTCAGCACCGTCTCGCGGGCCTGGTGGTGCGGCACGTGGGCGCAGTGGGGGATCATCAATGGCGTCGCATTGCCGGCGCCGCGGCAGATGGCCAGCACCTGGGCTTCGCTGCCGTACTCGTCGTCAGCCCCCTGGATGGCCAACAACGGACAGGCGATGGCCCTCAACTCATCCTCGATGTTCCAGTCGCGGAAGCCCTCGCTGAGCCAGGTGTCGGCCCAGGCGGCGAAGACAGCGTCGGTCTTGCCACCGTGGTGGCGGTTCAGGCGGTCGCGCAGGTGCGGCACGTAGCCCGCGACGGCGCGGTGGATGCCGGCGATGGTGACGTCCTCGACAAAGACGTGCGTCGCCTCGACCGCCGCGCCGACGATGCGGTCCGGGAAGCGGCCGGCGGCCAGCAGCGCGATGGTGCCGCCGTCGGAGTGACCGACCAGAACCGCGCGCTCGATGCCCGCGGCGTCGAGCACGCGCGGCAGCACGTCGTGGGCCTCGACATGCAGGTAGTCGGTGCCGCGGGCGCCGGCGAACGGGTCGGACTTGCCATAGCCGCGGCGGTCGTAGACCAGCGCCTCCCGCCCGGTCGCCGCCGCCAGCGCTGCCGGGAAGTCGCGCCACAGGCCGATCGTGCCCAGCCCCTCGTGCAGCAGGACCAGCGGGGCGCGGCCGGGCGTCACGATGGCCGGATCGACGCGCACGGCGGCCAGGCGATGGTCGCCCAGGTCGATGCGGAAGGCGCGCGCGTCGGTGGCGGGTGCGTCCATGCCGGGTCGATCCTCGTGGCCTCTCGGCGTTAACCATGTCGGGGCGCGCGCCTTGCCAAGCGCGCGCGCGATGCCGTAAGACCCTTGGCGAAGAACGAGCGCCCTGTCAAAGGCGCCGGTCGTGCAACAGGGAGAGAGGGCCGCCGCCGATGCCGCACGCGCCCGCACCGCGGCGCCGATGAACGCGCTCGAAGAGCCGGCCGTTCCGGTTGAAGCACCGGTGCGCGGGCTCAGCGCGGACGCCGACACCTTCCCCAAGCTCTTGGTCCGCAACGCGCGCGAGCGCGGCGACCGCCCGGCCATGCGTGAGAAGGACCTGGGCATCTGGCAGTCCTGGACCTGGGCGCAGGTGCTGGACGAGATCACGGCGCTCGCTTGCGGCCTGCACGAACTAGGCGTCGCGCGCGGCGACAAGGTGGCGGTGATCGGCGACAACCGGCCGCGGCTGTACTGGTCGATGGTCGCGGTGCAGGCGCTGGGCGGCGTGCCGGTGCCGGTCTACCAGGACGCGGTCGCCGGCGAAATGGAGTTCGTGCTGGAGCACGCGGAGGTGCGCTTCGCCGTCGCCGAGGACCAGGAGCAGGTCGACAAGCTGTTGCAGGTCAAGGAGCGCTGCCCGGGCCTGGAGGCCGTCGTCTACGACGAAACGCGCGGCATGCGCCACTACACCCAGGCGTTCCTGCACGCCTACGAGGCGGTGGTCGAGACGGGCCGCATCTTCGCCCGCGAACACCCGGACTTCTGGTCCGAGGAGATCGCCAAGGCATCGGCCGACGATACGGCGATCATCCTCTACACCTCCGGCACCACGGGGCGGCCCAAGGGCGTGGTGCTGAGCTTCGCCAACGTCATCCTGACGGCGCTGAACGCGGCCGAGCGCGACGGCCTGCGCGAGACCGACGAGGTGCTGTCCTACCTGCCGATGGCCTGGGTCGGCGACCACATCTTCAGCGTCGGCCAGTGCTACACCGTGGGCCTGTGCGTCGCCTGCCCGGAATCGAGCGCCACGGTGCTGACCGACCTGCGCGAGCTGGGGCCGACCTATTTCTTCGCGCCCCCGCGCATCTTCGAGAACGTGCTGACCACGGTGATGATCCGCATGGAGGACGCGGGGGCCATCAAGCGCTGGCTGTTCGCGCACTTCATGGCACTGGCCAAGCGCGTCGGCATCCGGATTTTGGACGGCGCGCCGGTCTCGATTCGCGACTGGCTGCTCTACGCGCTGGGCGACATCCTGGTCTACGGGCCGCTCAAGAACACGCTGGGCTTCAGCCGCGTGCGCGTCGGCTACACCGCGGGCGAGGCGATCGGCCCCGACATCTTCGACTTCTACCGCTCGCTTGGCGTCAACCTGAAGCAGCTCTACGGCATGACCGAGGCCAGCGTCTTCATCACCATGCAGCCCGACGGCGAGATCAAGCCGGACACGGTGGGCACCGCGGCGCCTGGCGTCGAGTTGAAGATCGCCGAGAGCGGCGAAGTGCTGTTCCGCGGCCCGGGCTCGTTCCAGTCCTACTTCAAGAACCCGGAAGCGACGGCCGAGACCAAGACGCCCGAGGGCTGGGTGCACACCGGCGACGCCGGCTTCTTCGACGAGGACGGGCACCTCAAGATCATCGACCGCGCCAAGGACGTGGGGAAACTGAACGACGGCACGCTGTTCGCGCCCAAGTACATCGAGAACAAGCTGAAGTTCTTCCCCAACATCAAGGAGGCGGTGGCCTTCGGCGACGGCCGCGACGACTGCACGGCGTTCCTCAACATCGACCTGGAGGCGCTGGGCAACTGGGCCGAGCGGCAGGGCATTCCTTACGCCAGCTATCAGGAGTTGGCGGCGCACCCCGATGTGCTGGAGCTGATCGCCGGGCATGTCGCCCAGGTGAACCGGGACCTGGCGGCGGAGGAGCGCCTGCGCGGCAGCCAGGTCCGGCGCTTCGTCGTGCTGCACAAGGAGCTCGACGCCGACGACGGCGAGCTGACCCGCACCCGCAAGGTGCGGCGGCGCTTCGTCGCCGAGCGCTACGAGCCGCTGATCGAGGCGCTCTACAGCGGCGCGTCCCACGCCCACATCTCCGTCGAGGTGACGTTCGAGGACGGCCGCAAGGGCGCGCTGGCGGCGGACCTGGCGATCGTCGAGGCGCCGGCGGCCGAACCGCTCAGGCTGGCGGGCTGAGCGTGACCGACGCCGCCATCGTCCAGCCCGCAGCGCCGCCCGCGGCACCCGTCGATCACCGCAAGATCGGCGAGCCCGTGCTGACGGTCGACGACATCTCGCTCAGCTTCGGCGGCGTACGTGCGCTGTCGAACGTCAGCTTCGACATCCGCGAGGGCGAGGTGCGCGCCATCATCGGCCCCAACGGCGCCGGCAAGTCGTCGATGCTGAACGTCATAAACGGCTTCTACCAGCCGCAGGAAGGCACCGTTACCTGGAAGGGCAAGACCCACCGCGCCATGCGGCCGCACGAGGCGGCCTCGACCGGCATCGCCCGCACCTTCCAGAACATCGCGCTGTTCAAGGGCATGTCGACGCTCGACAACATCATGACGGGGCGGGTCCTGAAGATGCGCGCCTCGCTGTTCGAGCAGGCGTTCTGGCTGGGCCGCGGCCGGCGCGAGGAGTTGGAGCACCGCGAGTTCGTCGAGCACGTCATCGACTTCCTGGAGATCCAGGCGATCCGCTGGACCCCAGTGGGGCGGCTGCCCTACGGCCTGCAGAAGCGCGTCGAGCTGGGCCGGGCGCTGGCGGCCGAGCCGGAGCTGCTGCTCTTGGATGAGCCCATGGCCGGCATGAACCTCGAGGAAAAGGAGGACATGTCGCGCTTCATCATCGACGTGAACGACGAGTTCGGCACGACCATCGCGCTGATCGAGCACGACATGGGCGTGGTCATGGACCTCAGCGACCGCGTCGTCGTGCTGGACTACGGCGAGAAGCTGGCCGACGGCACGCCCGACGAAGTGCGCACCGACCAGCGGGTGATCGACGCGTATCTGGGTGTGGCCCATGACTGAGTCTGGCTTTGCCGTGTTGGCGGCACCGGCCCGCACCCCCGCCCGGCCACCCACGGCATCATGGCAATGGGTGGCCGGGCGGGGGTGCGGGCCGGTCCAGTGCCATCCGAGAATGAGCGGCTGACGCGATGCTGTTCTTCATCGAGACCGTGATCAGCGGGCTGATGACCGGCGTGATGTACACGCTGGTCGCCATCGGCTTCGTGCTGATCTTCAAGGCGTCGGGCGTCTTCAACTTCGCCCAGGGCGTCATGGCGCTGTTCGCCGGCCTGACGCTGGTCGGCCTGATGGAGTACGGCGTGCCGGCGTGGATCGCCATCCCCGGCACCATCGCGGTGATGATCGTGCTGGCCTTCGCCATCGAGCTCTTGGTGCTGCGCCATCTGGTCAACCAGGCGCACATCATCCTGTTCATGGCCACCATTGGTCTCGCCTACGTGCTGGAGGGCATGGGCGACATCCTCTGGGGTTCCGACGTCAAGTTGCTGGACATCGGCCTGCCGCAGGGCGCCAGCGACTGGATGCTCGACAGTTTCGATATCTACGTCGAGAAGCTGGAGATCGTCGCCGCCGTGGTCGCGGCGCTGTTGGTCGCGACGCTGGCCGTGTTCTTCCAGTCGACGCGCATCGGCCGCGCCCTGCGCGCCGTCGCCGACGACCACCAGGCGGCGCTGTCGATCGGCATCTCCCTGCGCACGATCTGGGTCATCGTCTGGTCGGTCAGCGGCATCGTGGCGCTGGTCGCCGGCGTCATGTGGGGCTCGAAATCCGGCATCCAGTTCTCGCTGTCGCTGATCGCGCTGAAGGCCCTGCCGGTCCTGATCCTGGGCGGCTTCACCTCGATCCCCGGCGCCATCGTCGGCGGCCTGATCATCGGCGTCGGCGAGAAGGTGGCGGAGATCTACGTCGGGCCGTTCGTCGGCGGCGCCATCGAGAACTGGTTCGCCTACATGCTGGCGCTCGCCTTCCTGCTGTTCCGGCCGCAGGGCCTGTTCGGCGAGAAGATCATCGAACGTATCTGAGGAAACGCCGGTGCTCTATCGTGAAGTCGGCCAGTTCAAGACGTCCTACCGGGCCGACCAGGCGATCTTCACGATCGCCCAGGACCGCTGGTTCGTGCTGGCCGTGGTCGCGGTGGCGCTGGTCGTCGTGCCGTTCGTCATCACCGACTATTTCGAGAAGGCGATCCTGCTGCCGCTGTTGATCTACGCGCTGGCGGCGATCGGCCTCAACATCCTGACGGGGTACTGCGGCCAACTCTCGCTGGGCACCGGCGCGTTCCTGGCCGTCGGCGCCTATGCCGCCTACAAGCTGACCACCGCCTTCCCGGAACTCAACCTGATCCTGGTGATCGTCGTCTCCGGCGGCATCACGGCGACGGTCGGCATGGTCTTCGGCCTGCCGTCCCTGCGCATCAAGGGCTTCTACCTGGCGGTGGCGACGCTGGCGGCGCAGTTCTTCATCGTCTGGCTGCTCAACAAGGTGCCGTGGTTCTACAACTACAACGCCACCGGCCAGATCACGATGCCGCCGCGCGAGGTCTTCGGCGTGCTGGTGACCGGCCCGGCGGCGGCGCCGCACGCGACCTACCTCTTCACGCTCGGCTTCGTGCTGGTCGGCGCCTTGCTCGCCAAGAACTTGGTGCGCAGCCGCATCGGCCGCTCGTGGATGGCGATCCGCGACATGGACATCGCCGCCGAACTGATCGGCATCCGGCCGCTGGAGACCAAGCTCTACGCCTTCGGCATGTCGTCGTTCTACATCGGCGTCGCCGGTGCCTTGATGTTCGCCGTCTGGCTGGGTGCGGCGGAGCCGACCGAGGCGTTCGGCATCGACCAGTCGTTCCTGGTGCTGTTCATGATCATCATCGGCGGCCTGGGCTCGATCCTGGGCTCGTTCCTGGGCGCCGGCTTCATGATCCTGATGCCCATCGCCCTGAAGCAGGCGATGGTCGACGGCCTGGGCCTGGCCGCGGTCACCGCCAAGCACATCGAGATCATGCTGCTGGGTGGCCTGATCATCTTCTTCCTGATCGTCGAGCCGCACGGCCTGGCGCGCCTGTGGCAGATCACCAAGGAAAAACTGCGGCTGTGGCCGTTCCCGCACTAGCAATGGCAACATGCGACCCATGAAGCCCGGCCGGGTGCCGCTCCACCGGCCGGCGCGCAACGAAACGAGGAGCAGTCTGGGTTACGTCATCCAACCGATGAGGGAGGAAACACCATGGTACTGAAACGACTGGTCCTGGGCGTCGCCGCGGCGGCGACCCTGGCCGTGGGCGCGGCGAGCGCCGCGGAGCTGACCATTCCGTCGCTGGTCTACCGCACCGGCCCGTACGCGCCGAACGGCATCCCGTTCGCCAACGGCTACGCCGATTACTTCACGCTGCTGAACGAGCGCGACGGCGGCATCGAAGGCGCCATGGTCAACCTGGTGGAGTGCGAGACCGCCTACAACACCAAGCAGGGCGTGGAGTGCTACGAGAACACCAAGAACGAGGGCGCCGGCGCGGTCGTCTTCCAGCCGCTGTCGACGGGCATCACCTACCAGCTGATCCCCAAGGCCTCGGTCGACGAGATCCCGGTGTTCTCGATGGGCTACGGCCGCACCTCGGCGGCCAACGGCAAGGTATTCCCCTGGGTGTTCAACTTCCCGGCCACGTACTGGAGCCAGGCCACGGTCTTCGTGCAGTACATCGCCGACCAGGAAGGCGGCATGGACAAGCTGAAGGGCAAGAAGATCGCGCTGGTCTATCACAACAGCGCCTACGGCAAGGAGCCGATCCGCACGCTGGAGAGCCTGGCCGAGAAGGAGGGCTTCGAGCTGCAGCTGCTGCCGGTCGACCATCCGGGCCAGGAGCAGAAGGCGACGTGGCTGCAGGTCCGCCGCGAGCGCCCGGACTGGGTGCTGATGTGGGGCTGGGGCGTGATGAACCAGGTCGCCATCAAGGAGGCCGCCTCGATCCGCTACCCGATGGACCGCTTCATCGGCGTCTGGTGGTCGGGCTCGGAGAACGACGTGCTGCCCGCCGGCGACGCGGCGAACGGCTACCTCTCGGGCGCCTTCCACGCCCCGGGCGACGGCTTCCCGCTGCACGACGACATCAAGAAGCACGTCTACGACGCCGACAAGGGTGCGGGTGAGCGCGAGCGCATCGGCGAGGTGCTCTACAACCGCGGCCTCGTCGCGGCGATGTGGACGTCCGAGGCGATCCGCACCGGCATGAAGATGCACAACACCGACCAGCCGACCGGGGCGCAGGTGCGCGACGGCTTCGAGGCGCTGAAAGTCGACGAGGCCCGGTTGACGGAGCTCGGCTTGCCCGGCTTCACCTACGCCGTGGAGATCTCGTGCGAGAACCACGAGGGGCCCGGCAAGGTGGCGCTGCAGCAGTGGGACGCGTCGGCCAAGCAGTGGAACGTGGTGACCGACTTCTACGAGCCGCTGCGCGACATCACCGGCCCGCTGATCGAGGAGGACTCGTCCGCCTACGCCGCGGAGAACAGCATCACCCCGCGGTCCTGCAACTAAGGCACGCCTCAAACGGGAGACACCCGGACGTGAGCGCCCAGGATGCCGCCATGGACGCGCCGGAGACGGCGCGGCCGCTGTTGGCGGTCAGCAACATCGAGGTCATCTACGACCACGTGATCCTGGTGCTCAAGGGCGTCTCCCTGGAAGTGCCGGAGGGCGGCATCGTCGCCCTCCTGGGCGCCAACGGCGCCGGCAAGACGACGACGCTGAAGGCCATCTCGAACCTGCTGCGCGCCGAGCGCGGCGAGGTCACCAAGGGCTCGATCGAGCTCAACGGGGCGCGCGTCGACAACCTGACCGCCAACGATCTGGTCAAGCGCGGCTGCATCCAGGTGATGGAGGGCCGCCACTGCTTCGAGCACCTGACCATCGAGGAGAACCTCCTCACCGGCGCCTATACGCGCGGCGGCGGCTCGGCCGTGCGCGACGATCTGGGAATGGTCTACGGCTATTTCCCGCGGCTCAAGGAGCGCCGCAAGTCGCAGGCCGGCTACACGTCCGGCGGCGAGCAGCAGATGTGCGCCATCGGCCGGGCGCTGATGGCGCGGCCGACCATGATCCTGCTCGACGAGCCGTCGATGGGCCTGGCACCCCAGCTGGTCGAGCAGATCTTCCAGATCGTCAAGCAGTTGAACGAAAACGAGGGTGTCACTTTCCTGCTCGCCGAGCAGAACACCAACGTGGCGCTGCGCTACGCCGACTACGGCTACATCCTGGAGAACGGCCGCGTCGTGCTGGACGGCGACGCCGAGGCGCTGCGCAACAACGAGGACGTCAAGGAGTTCTACCTCGGCCTCGCCGCCGAGGGCCGCAAGAACTACCGCCAGGTCAAGCACTACAAGCGCCGCAAGCGCTGGCTGGCGTGAGCGACTTCTTCGACGCCAGGGAGACGCGCGACCCGGCGGCGCGCGCCGCCCAGCAATTCGAGAAGCTGCGCGCCCAGATCGCCCACGCCAAGACGACGCCGCACTTTGCCGACGTGCTGGCGGACGTGGCCCCGGAGGCACTCACTGACTTGGCAGATCTGGCCAAGCTACCGGTCACCCGCAAGGCCGAGGTGCTGGCGCGGCAGCGGGCGGCGCCGCCGCTCGGCGGGCTCGCCGGCGCACCGCTCGGCGCCATCCCCCGGCTCTTCCTGTCGCCGGGGCCGCTCTACGAACCGCAGGGCGACGCGCCCGACTTCTGGCGCTTCGCGCGCGCGCTCCATGCCGCCGGCTTCCGCGCCGGCGACGTGGCGCACAACAGCTTTTCCTACCACCTGACGCCCGGCGGCTGGATGTTCGACAGCGGGGCCCGCGCCCTCGGCTGCACCGTGATCCCGGCCGGCGTCGGCAACACCGAGCTGCAGGTCGAGGCCATCGCGCACCTGCGCCCTACCGGCTTCTCCGGCACCCCGGACTTCCTCAAGGTGCTGCTCGACAGGGCGGACGAGATGGGCCGCGACGTGGGCTCGATCGACAAGGCGCTGGTGTCGGGCGCCGCCCTGCCGGCCTCCCTGCGCGCCGAACTCGGCGCCCGCGGCGTCGCCGTGCTGCAGTGCTACGCCACCGCCGATGCCGGGCTGATCGCCTACGAGACGAGCGTCGAAGGCGCGCCCGTGCCCGGCATGGTCGTCGACGAGGACACGCTCGTTGAAATCGTCCGCCCCGGCACCGGCGATCCGGTGCCGCCGGGCGAGGTCGGCGAGGTCATGGTGACCACCCTCAACCCGACCTGGCCGCTGATCCGCCTCGCCACCGGCGACCTCTCCGCCACGATCTCCGAACCCAGCCCGTGCGGCCGCACCGGGCCGCGGCTCAAGAGCTGGATGGGCCGCGCCGACCAGGCGGCCAAGGTCAAGGGCATGTTCGTGCGCCCCGAGCAGGTCGCAGAGGTCGTCCGCCGCCACCCGGCCGTGACCCGCGCCCGCCTGACCGTCGGCCGCGCCAACGAACAGGACACCATGACCCTCGCCTGCGAAGTCGCCACCGGCGAGACCGAAGGCGACGCGGGGTTGATGACCCAGATCGCGGACACCCTCGCCGCCGTGACCAAGCTCAAGGGCAGAGTCGAACTGGTGCCCGAAGGCACGCTCGCCAACGACGGCAAGGTCATCGACGACGTGCGCCCGGTGGGTTAGGGGCGAAACGCTCGCAGTGGGGCTGCAAATGCGGTCATTTGTAGCGCTCGACTAGCCTGCGCGCCGCCGCGACGTAGGCGTCCACAAGAGGGCACGTGCCAACGTGGGTCTCAAGTGAATGAAGAACCTCCTCCAGTGGCGCGCTACTTGAATTGGTCCAATCCAGGAGCTGTGGGGCGAAATAGCTTCTTAGGAATGTGATCGCCGTCCAGCTGTCGCGGCAAGCAACATCGACGACAAATTCGGCAAATTGCTCCTCGCAGATCCTCAGCGGCTCAGGCCAACTCTGGAACGGCCCCATCGCATCGTGCCATATGCACATGTATTTCGATCGTCTGTTGTGGGGCATGACCAGGCTGAAGGGCTCATTTGCTCGCTCCTCGATCGCTTCCCGCCACCTGCTCGACTGGGCGGACCATGCGCTAAGCTCAAACGAAGAGCGAATTCCCTGCTCGACCTCAACCCAGTCCAGCGGGCGCACCCAAGTGGCGCTCCGGAAATCGACGAATCGGAGCTCGGTCGCACTCAAGTCCGCAGCAAACAACGCAGAGCTCTCCAGAACCGCGCCCTGCAGCGTTGCAGCTTGCAGACTGGCCCCGTACAGCGCCGAGTGGCTCATGTTTGCAGCGACTAGGTTGGCATTGTCCAAGACTGCGCCGTGCAGTTCGGCGTAGGACAGGTCTGCGCCAGGTAATTCCGCGCCAAAAAGGGACGCACCACGCAATTCTGCATCGCTCAAGTCTGCGCCATTCAATATGGCACCAGTCAAATCCGCGCCATTCAGCTGAGCGCCCCACAATTCGGCGCCGCTTAGAATGGCAGACCCCAGTGCGGCACGGTTGAACCTCGAGAGCGAAAATCGACCATGACGCAGTGTTCTCCCAGTCAAATCGAGTTCGTCGACACTGTCCCAGGCGAGATCCGGATCCTCCCCTTTTGCGCGCAAGCCTCCGATCTCTTCGGGCAGCGGCTCATTTGCCGCGATTTTCTGCCCACGAACGTCCAAAAATCGGCGAAATGGCAAGATCGCAAATTCGATCTCAGTTGGTTGGAAGTCTGCCCGGTGCACCCACCAGTCGCCAAACACAACCGCTGACACCGACCGCAATCCAATAGTGCGCTCGACGGCACTCTCCGGCACGATGGCAACGGTCCACACAAACATGAACACGAGCGCAGCCGGCCATGTCGCCCCAACTGCACGCCCCCGCACGTGCCAGTGCCAGGCCGGCCAACTTTGCCTGTCGCCCAGCGTCCGCGCCAAGTAGGCCGCAAAAGTGACAAGCACCAGCAGATCGAGGGTGACGACGACCTGGTGTGCCAGTGTGACGGTCTCGTTCTGGTAGGCCAGAAACCGCATCTGGATGCTAAGCAGCAACGCCAGTGGCAAAACAACGACCAGCATTACGACGACGGTGAACACCAGCCGCCGGGTGGTTCGCCAGTCCCGGTAGCCCAGCACCAGGCGTGCGAAGTCGAACGGGTAAACCATCACGCGCTGCCGAAGTTGTTCTGCTGGAGGCAGCGGTTCCAACCGGTCGCGCAACAGCCCAAGGGCGGTGGTTAACTGACCCAATCGCAGGATCAGGTTGAAGTGCAGCAGCAGGAACAGGACAGGCGCCACGGCGTACAGCGTGACGACAGGTATGCCCACTTGCATGATCGGCAGGTCGACATTGCCCGCCTTCAACAGCAGCATGTCGTCGGTCTGGGCGACGAGTATGCCCAGGTAGAGGCCGACGATCAGCAGGAACAGCAGGTTCGACCGCGCCACGCGCGCGGTTTCGTTGACTGCCGCGCGCAACTCGTCGAGTTCGGCCGAGTTGTCGTTGCGCGCCGCGCGCCAGTTCGCGCGCGCTTGCGCTGACACCACCCGGTCATTGCCCTTGCGCATCGCAGGCTCAGCCTGCCACCGACCGTTGCCGTTGGGAAGCTTCGCGCAGCCGACGGCTGACGAACGCTCCCCCGCCAGTGTCATCTCGCATCCGTGACATCCCACCACAGAATCGCCGCAATCCCGGCCAACTCCCGCCACGGCGCGGCGGATAATGGCCGGTGACTAGGACCTCCCCTCTACAAACCCGGGGGCCCCCCACCGGCTGCCCTCCACAGCCTCTCCGGGAAAAGGTCCAGTTGGCGGCCGCCGGCGACCCCCCAGCCCGGCGGCCGCTCCCATTTTGGGGCCGGTTTTGCCGCGGTGAGCGACTCAGGGCGATCAACCGCGCCCTCCGACCGACTCCCCCTAACAATGCCCCTGTTGGTTTCTCTGTGCCTCTGTGCCTCTGTGGTTCAACCTTGTTGTTCACCACAGAGGCACAGAGTCACAGAGGAGGCCGGCGGTCGTACGTGGCGCAACGGCGCGAACCGACGACCCTTGTTGTATATTAGCTTTTACTTATATACTCCGGCGTAACGACGCCTCTCGGGGCGCGCGATGGAGGGCATCTTGGTCGACTTCAATCCCCTGACGGCGCTGGGCGGCGGCGCCTTGATCGGGCTCGCGGCGACGCTGCTGCTGGCGTTCGACGGGCGTATCGCCGGCGTCAGCGGCATCCTGGGTGGGCTGATCGGGCCGCGCGCCGGCCGCGGTAACAAGCGCGAGATCGGCTGGCGTACCAGTTTTCTCGTCGGCCTGATGGCCGGCGTCGGCGTCGTGATACTCGCGGGTGTCGACATGAGCCAGGTGCGGCTCGAGGCCGCCTGGCCGGCGCTGGTGATCGGCGGCCTCCTCACCGGCTTCGGCACAGGCATGGGCGGCGGCTGCACCAGCGGCCACGGCGTGTGCGGCCTGGCGCGGTTTTCGAAGCGATCGCTGAGCGCCGTCGTGGTGTTCATGGCGACGGCGGCGGCGGTCGTCTTTCTGACCCGCCACGTGATCGGAGGCTGATATGCGACGCGAATTCGTGGCGCTGATCGCCGGCGGCCTGTTCGGCGCCGGCCTGGCGCTCTCGCAGATGATCAACCCGGTGCGCGTGTTGGGCTTCCTCGACGTCGCCGCGATCCCGGCCGGTGGCTGGGACCCGACGCTGGCGTTCGTCATGGCCGGCGCGCTCGCGGTCACCCTCCCGGCGTTCCGGTTCGTGCTGCGCCAGCCGAAGCCCCTCTTCGAGCCCGCCTTCCACCTGCCGGAGAAGACCGCGCTGGACGTGAAGCTGCTCGGCGGCTCGGTGGTGTTCGGCGTCGGCTGGGGCCTGGTCGGGCTGTGCCCGGGCCCGGCGCTCGCCGGCCTGGCGCTGATCGGCCAGCCCGAGTACGGCCCGAAGATCCTGGTCTTCGTGCTGGCCATGCTGGCCGGCGCCGCGCTGCACGCCGCGATGATGCGCCCGCGCACGCCGGAGCCCGCCGCCGCCTAAGGCGTGCGCTGAATCGCGCGGCTGGGCTACAGTCCCGGCCGCCATGTCCGCCTCTCCCGACGGCTTCGCCGGCGCGTCCCTCACCTGCGTGCGCAGCGAGCGCCTGGTCTTCCGCGATCTCGACTTCACGCTGGCCCCCGGCCAGGCGGTGCTGCTGCACGGCGCCAACGGCAGCGGCAAGTCGTCGTTATTGAGGCTGATGGCGGGGCTGCTGGCGCCGGCGGCCGGGACGCTGACGTGGCACGGCGCGCCGGTGCGCGAGGATCCGGGGGCGCACCGCGCGCGCCTGCACTATGTCGGCCACCTGGACGGCATCAAGCCGGTGCTGACGGCGGCGGAGGTGCTGGCGTCCTGGGCGGCGCTGCGCGGTCAGGACGGGGACGTTCGCAGCGCCCTCGACGCCCTCGGCATCGCCAACCTCGCCGACGTGCCGGGCCGCTTCCTCTCCGCCGGCCAGCGGCGTCGCGTGGCGCTGGCGCGCCTCGTCGCCGCCCCCGCGCCGCTGTGGCTGCTCGACGAGCCGACGGTGGGACTGGACCGCGACGGCCTGGCCGCACTGGCGGCGCTGCTGGAGCGGCACCTGGGGGCCGGCGGCCTGGCCGCCATCGCCACCCACGCCGACGTTGGCCTGAAACATGCCGAAGTGCTGGACGTCGCGGCGTTCGCAGCCGACCGGGAAGCCGCATGAGCCCGTTCCTGGCGGTGCTGCGGCGCGACCTGCGCCTGGCCCTGCGCAGCAGCGGCGAGAGCCTCACCGTCGTCGCCTTCTTCGTACTGGCGACGATCCTGTTCCCGTTCGGCGTCGGGCCGGAGCCCGCAGTCCTGGCGCGCATCGCCGCCGGGGTGATCTGGGTGATGGCGCTGCTGGCGGCCCTCCTGAGCCTCGACCGCCTGTTTCAGGCCGACTTCGAAGACGGGAACCTGGACCTGCTGGTGCTGGCGCCGCTGCCGCTGGAACTGACGGTGATCGCAAAGGTCGCGGCGCACTGGCTGACCACCGGCCTGCCGCTGACCGTCGCGGCACCCCTGCTCGGCATCCTCCTCAACTTGCCGGGCAACGCCTACCCGACGATGCTCGGCGCCATGCTGCTGGGCACGCCGGCGCTGAGCCTGATCGGCGCCATCGGCGCGGCGCTGACCCTCGGCGCGCGGCGCGGCGGCGTGCTGCTGTCCCTCCTGGTGCTGCCGCTCTACGTGCCGGTGCTGATCTTCGGCACCGCGGCGGTCGACGCCGCGGCGCAGGATCTCTCGGCGCGGCCGCACCTCTTGATCCTCGCCGGGCTCCTGGTGCTCGCCGTGGGTCTCACGCCCTGGGCGGTGGCGGCGGCACTGAGGCAGGCGGCGGAGTGAGCCTCGCGCGCTGTTGCGTTGCGGTGAGCGGGGCGGCGCGCTAGGTATGCCCGACACGCAGACGCGAGGTTTCCTTGGCCGACCTGCATCGCTTCGCCAACCCCGCCCGCTTCCGCCGGCTCAGCGCCGCGGTTCTGCCCTGGGCCGCGGGCGTGACGGTGGTGGCCTTCGCCGCCGGGCTCCATTTCGCGCTGTTCGCCTCGCCCGCCGACTACCAGCAGGGCGACACGGTGCGCATCATGTACGTGCACGTGCCGGCGGCCTGGATGGCGCTGTTCGTCTACACGCTGATCGCCGTCGCCAGCGCCGTGGCGCTGATCTGGAAGCACCCGCTGGCCGATGTCACGGCCAAGGCCGCCGCCCCCATCGGTGCCGTCTTCACGTTGCTCTGCCTCGCCACCGGCTCGCTGTGGGGCAAGCCCATGTGGGGCACCTGGTGGGTCTGGGACGCGCGGCTGACCAGCGTCCTGGTGCTGTTCTTCCTCTATCTCGGCCACATGGCGCTCTCCAACGCCTTCGACGACCCGACCCGCGGCGCCCGCGCCGCCGCCATCCTGGCGCTGGTCGGCTTCGTCAACGTGCCGATCATCAAGTTCTCCGTCGACTGGTGGAACACGCTGCACCAGCCGGCGAGTGTCAGCCGCCTGGACGCGCCGGCGATCGACCCGGCGATGCTGGTGCCGCTGCTGTTGATGACCGTCGCCTTCAAGGGGTATTTCATCACGGTGCTGCTGTTGCGCATCCGCGCCGAGCTGGCGGCGCGCAAGGTGCGCGTCATGCGCTTGAGCCAGCTCCACGCCGCCGAGCGCGCGGCGCCGGCGACCGGCTGAGGCGCGGCGATTCGCCCCCGCTCCGAAGGGCGCGGACGCTGGGCGTCCTCGGCTAAACTGACCCGCATGGACGTACGGACGTAGAACCCACATGACCAGCTTCCTCGCGATGGGGGGCTATGGCGCCTATGTCTGGCCGGCGTTGGGGCTCGTGGCCATGGCGCTGGTGGCGCTGCTGGTCGCCAGCCTGCGCGCCGTGCGCACGTCGGAGGACGAGTTGAAGCGCCTGGAGGGCGACAGCCCGCGGCGGCGGAGGACGCCGTGAAGCCCAAGCGCCGGCGGCTCTGGTTCGTGGTCATGGGTCTCGTGACGCTGGGCGTCGCCGCGGCGCTAGTGCTGACCGCGTTCGAGGACAACCTGGTGTTCTTCTACAGCCCCTCCGACCTGGCCGAGAAGGACGTGGCGCCGGGCCGGCGCATCCGCCTGGGCGGCCTCGTCGAGGAAGGCAGCGTCGAGCGCCAGGGCGAGACGACCCGCTTCGTCATCACCGACCTCAGCCACACCGTCGCGGTCAGCTACACCGGCATCCTGCCGGACCTGTTCCGCGAGGGGCAGGGCGTGGTGACCGAGGGCACGCTGGAGCCCGGCGGCCGCTTCCGCGCCTCCGAGGTTCTGGCCAAGCACGACGAGACCTACATGCCCAAGGAAGTGGCCGACGCGCTGAAAGAGTCGGGGCAGTGGCGCCACGCCGAGGAGGCGCAATGATCGCCGAGCTCGGCCTGCTTGCCCTCGTGCTGGCGCTGCTCGTCGCCGTCGTGCAGGCGTCGCTGCCGCTCTACGGCGCCGCACGCAACGACCCGGCGCTGATGGCGCTGGCGCCGACGGGGGCGTTGGGCCAGGTGCTGTTCGTTGGCGTCGCCTTCGGCTGCCTGACCCACGCCTACGTCACCTCCGACTTCTCGGTCGCCAACGTCGTCCAGAACAGCCACTCGGCGAAGCCGCTGCTCTACAAGATCAGCGGCGTGTGGGGCAACCATGAGGGCTCGATGGTCCTGTGGGTGCTGATCCTCGCCGTATTCGGCTCCGCCGTGGCGCTCTTCGGCCGCAACCTGCCGCCGACGCTGAAGGCCCGCGCGCTCAGCGTGCAGGGCATGATCTCCGTCGCGTTCCTGCTGTTCATCCTGTTCACGTCGAACCCGTTCGAGCGCATGGTGCCGGCGCCGCCGGACGGCCGCGACCTGAACCCGCTGCTGCAGGATCCGGGCTTGGCCTTCCACCCGCCGATGCTCTACCTCGGCTATGTCGGCTTCTCGATGGCCTTCTCCTTCGCCATCGCGGCGCTGATCGAGGGGCGGGTCGACGCCGCCTGGGCGCGCTGGGTGCGACCCTGGACGCTGGCGGCGTGGCTGTTCCTCACCGGCGGCATCGCGCTCGGCTCCTGGTGGGCCTATTACGAGCTTGGCTGGGGCGGCTGGTGGTACTGGGACCCGGTGGAGAACGCCAGCTTCATGCCCTGGCTGTTGGGCACGGCGTTGCTGCACTCGGCCGTCGTCGTCGAAAAACGCGACACGCTGAAGGTCTGGACCATCCTGCTCGCCATCCTGGCCTTCTCGCTGAGCTTGATGGGCACGTTCCTGGTGCGCTCCGGCGTGCTGACCTCGGTGCACGCCTTTGCCACCGACCCGACACGCGGGCTGTTCATCCTGCTGATCCTCTTGATCGCCATTGGCGGCTCGCTGGCGCTGTTCGCGGCCCGCGCGCCGGCGCTCAAGGGTGGTGGGCTGTTCGCCCCGATCAGCCGCGAGGGCGGGCTGGTGCTCAACAACCTCCTGCTTTCGGTCGCCTGCGGCACGGTGCTGCTCGGCACGCTCTACCCACTGTTCGTCGACGCCGCGACCGGCGGCGCGGACAAGGTCTCCGTTGGCCCGCCCTACTTCAACGCCACCTTCGGGCCGATCATGGTGCCGCTGGTGCTGGCCATGGCGGTCGGCCCGATGCTGGCCTGGAAGCGCGGGGATCTGGGCGCGGCGCTGCGGCGCGCGGCGCCGGCGGCCGTCGTCGCGGTATTTGCCGTCGTCGCCACCTTCATCCTGGTCGACGGACCGTGGCTGGCGCCGTTCGGCATCGGCCTCGCGACGTGGCTCTTCGTCGCCACGCTCATCGAGTGGGCCGACCGACTCAACCTGTTCCGGGCCCCGCCGGCGGTGTCCTGGCAGCGCTTCAAGGGCCTGCCGCGGGCGGCGCACGGCATGACGCTGGCCCACTGCGGCCTCGCCATCGTCGTCGCCGGCACCGTCGGCGCCGCCTGGACCGTGGAGCGCATCCAGGTGCTGAAGCCCGGCGACGCCGTCGATGTCGCCGGCTACACCCTGACGCTTGAGGCCGTTCGCCGCGGCAGCGGCCCCAACTACGCCATCGAGCGCGCCGAGATCGCGGTCACCTCGGGCGGCCGGGCCATCGCGATGCTCTTGCCGGAACGGCGTTTCTACCCGGTGCAGGGCCAGGAGACGACCGAGGCGGGGATCCGCACGACCGCACTGGGCGACCTCTACGCCGTGATCGGCGAGGGTTCCGAGGAAGAAGGCTGGGTGACGCGGTTCTACTGGAACCCGTTGGTGCCATGGCTCTGGCTCGGCACCATGATCATGGTGCTCGCCGGGCTGGTCTCGCTGAGCGATCGGCGCCACAGGGTCGGCGCCCCGGTGCGGGCGCGCCGGCAGCCGACCTCGCAGGCACCCGTGGCGGCGGAGTAGCCCCGTGCGGCGCCTGTTGTTCATCCTGCCGGCGGTGCTGTTCCTGGCGCTCGCCGGCGCCTTCTGGCTGGTGCTCTCCAGCGGCCGCGACGTCAGCGAGCTGCCGAGCGTGCTGCTGGATCGCCCCGTGCCCGAGTTCGATCTGCCGCCCATCGAGGGCCGGCCACAGAGCAGGGGCCTGAAGACGGCTGACTTCGACGGCGTCGCCATCGTCAACGTCTTCGCCTCCTGGTGCGGGCCGTGTCTGGTGGAGCACCCGCTGATCACGCGCCTGGCGGACGAGGGCTACCGCGTCTACGGCATCAACCAGCGCGACAAGCCGGCCGACGCCAATCGCTGGCTGGACCGCCACGGCGATCCCTACGCGCGAATCGGCGCCGACATGGACAGCCGCGTCAGCATCGACTGGGGCGTCACCGGCGTGCCGGAGACCTTCCTTGTCGACGCCGAAGGCCGCATCCGCGAGAAGATCGTCGGGCCGCTCTCGAACCCCGGCCGCTTCGACCGCCTGCGCGAGGCGCTCAGGGAGCACGAGGGATGAGATTTGTCGTCATCCTGCTGGCGCTGGCGCTACTGTCCGGCGGCGCCCATGCGCTGGAGCCCGACGAGGTGCTGGCCGACCCGGCGCTGGAGCAGCGCGCGCGCGAGATCTCGAAAGACCTGCGTTGCGTCGTCTGCCAGAACCAGTCGATCGACGAGAGCGACGCGCCCTTGGCGCGCGACATGCGCCTCCTGGTGCGCGACCGGCTGGTCGCCGGCGACAGCGACGCCGAAGTGACGCAGTTTCTGGTCGACCGCTACGGCGACTACGTGTTGCTGGACCCACCGTTCAAGCTGAAGACCCTGGCGCTGTGGCTGGGCCCGGCGGTCCTGCTGCTGGCCGCCTGCGGCGTGGTGTTCGCCTACATGCGCCATCGCCAGGTGGTCGCGGCGAGCCAGGAGGAAGTGCCCGGCCTGACGGCGGAGGACCTCGCGCGGCTGGATGCGCTGGTCGCCGACCTGGGCGACGACGAGGCCGACGAGAACGAGCGCGCCCCGCCCGACCCGGAGCGCCGCTGATGCTGTTCTGGCTGGTCGCCGCGGCGCTGACCGCGGTCGCGCTGGCGCTGCTGCTGGGGCCGCTGGTGCGGCGGCACCCCCAGCCTCTTGCGGCGCGCGCCGACTACGACATCGAGGTCTTCCGCGACCAGCTGCGCGAGCTGGAGCGCGACCGCCGGCGCGGCACCATCGGCGCCGCCGAGGCCGCGGCGGCGAAGCTGGAGATCGAACGGCGGCTGCTGGCCGCGGACGCCGCCCGCGCGACCGAGGGCGCTCCAGCGACGGCCGGCGCCGGGCGCGCCGTCGCCATGACCGCCATCGCCATCGGCCTGCCGCTCGCCGCCTTCGTGCTCTACAGCCAGCTGGGCGCGCCGGGCACGCCCGACCTGCCGCTGGCGGCGCGCAACCTGCCGCAACAGCCTGCCGCAACGCAGCCGCCGCCGGCCGCGGCGCCCGACATGTCGACGGCGCTGGCCCGCGTGCGCGCGCGGCTGGAGGAGAACCCGGAGAGCCTGGAGGATTGGCTGCTCCTCGGCCGCACGCTCGTCGAGCTGGGCCGCGTCGAGCAGGCGCTGGAAGCCTACGACTGGGCGCGCAAGGTCAGCGGCGACCGCCCCGACGTGATCTCGGCCTATGGCGAGGCGCTGGTGATGATGGCCGACGGCACGGTGACCGAGGGCGCGCTCAAGGCCTTCAAGGAGGCCAACGCCGGCGACCCGGCGGAGCCGCGCGCCCGCTATTACCTGGCGCTCGCCGACTTCCAGGCCGGGCGCAAGGACGCGGCAGTCGAAGCCTGGGCGGCGCTGGCCAACGATTCCCCGGCGGGCGCGCCGTGGCTGCAAGGGCTGGAAGCACGGGTGCGCGCCGTGGCAGCGGACCTGGACCGCGACCCGGACGCGCTGCTGGTGGCGCGCACGGAATCGCCGCGCGGGCCGACCCAAGAGGACATCGCCGCGGCGTCGCAGATGGCGCCCGCCGACCAGCAGGAGATGATCCGCGGCATGGTCGACGGTCTGGCCGCAAAACTGGCGGCCAATCCCGACGACGTCGCCGGCTGGGCCCGCCTGGCCCGCTCCTACGGCGTGCTGGGCGAGCGCGACAAGGCGCGCCAGGCCATCGGCGAGGCGGTCCGGCGGCTCGACCGCGCGCCGCCCGGCGTCGCCGCCGAGGTGCGAGACATCGCCGGACAGCTCGGCGTCGAGATCGCCGCGCCCGGCCCCAGCGCGGCGGACGTCGCCGCGGCGCAGGACATGGCACCGGACGACCGGTCGGCGATGATCCGCGGCATGGTCGACGGCCTGGCCGCGCGCCTGGAGGACGCGCCCGGCGACCTGGACGGCTGGCTGCGCCTCGGCCGTGCCTACAGCGTCTTGGGCGAGGCGGACAAGGCCGCCGAGGCGTACGGCCGCGCCGCGGCGCTGGCGCCGCAGGACCTCGCGGTCCAGCGCGCCTACGCCGACGCCCTGCGTGCGTCCGCCGATCCCAGCGCCGGCTTGCCGCCGCGCTATCTCGCGCAGATGGAGGCGATCCTGGCGCTGGCGCCCGACGACCGCGACGCGCTGTGGTTCACGGGGCTCAGGCGCCTCAACGCCGGCGACGCCGCCGGAGCGATCCCGTTGTGGGAGCGCCTCCTGGCACAGTTGCCGCCCGACGGCGCCGACTACGCTTTTGTCAGCCGCGAGCTCGACGCGCTGCGAGCTGCTGTCCGTTAACCCTTTGACGCGCCCAATTCCTTTGCCAGCCGGGGCCCCAGTCGTTACCGTTCCGGGCACCGGCAACCACGCGGACGCGAAGGGCATGACGGAGCGCAAGACGGCGCTGGTCGCGGCAGACGTGCACAAGAAATTCGGCAGTCTGGAGGTGCTGAAGGGCATCTCGCTGACCGCGCACGAGGGCGACGTCATCGCCATGTTGGGGGCCAGCGGCTCCGGCAAGAGCACGTTCTTGCGCTGCATCAACCTCTTGGAGACGCTCGACGCGGGCACCGTCACGGTCGGCGGCGAGACCATCCGCATGACGACCGACCGGCGCGGCCGCCGGGTGCCGGAGGACCACCGCCAGGTCGACCACGTCCGCGCCCGCCTGGGCATGGTGTTCCAGAGCTTCAACCTGTGGTCCCACATGACGATCCTCGAAAACATCGTCGAGGCGCCGATTCACGTGCTGAAGCAGCCCAAGGGCGAGGCCATCGAGCGCGGCCACGAGCTGCTCAAGAAGGTCGGCATCGGCGACAAGGCGGACCACTACCCGGCCCACCTGTCAGGCGGCCAACAGCAGCGCGCGGCGATCGCGCGGGCGCTGGCCATGGAGCCGGCGGTGATGCTGTTCGACGAGCCGACTTCGGCCCTGGACCCGGAGCTGGTCGGCGAAGTGCTGCGCGTCATGCGCCAGCTGGCCGAGGAGGGCCGCACCATGATCGTGGTGACCCACGAGATGGGCTTCGCCCGCGACGTGTCCTCGGAGGTGGTGTTCCTGCACGAGGGCCGCATCGAGGAGCAGGGCCCGCCCCACGAGGTATTTACCAATCCGCGCTCGGCACGGTTCCGGCAGTTCCTGTCGACCGCGAACGGGCGCGACGTCGCCGCGTGAACGAACGCGGCAAGGGAGACGGTTCGGGGCGACCCGACACATCTGGGAAGAGGAGTGGAGACGTGAAGAAACTGGTTCTTGCGGTTGCGACAACGGCGCTGGCCCTGGGCCTGGGCGCCGGCGCTCAGGCGGCCGACTGGTCGAAGGTGCGCATCGGCACCGAAGGCGCCTACCCGCCGTTCAACTACACCGACAACACCGGCAACCTGGTCGGCTTCGACGTCGACATCGCCAAGGCGCTGTGCGCCGCCATGGAGGTCGAGTGCACCTTCGTCGTGCAGGACTGGGACGGCATCATCCCCGGCCTGCTCGCCAAGAAGTACGACGCCATCATCGCCTCGATGTCGATCACCGAGGAGCGCAAGAAGGCCGTCGCCTTCACCGACAAGTACTATAATACGCCGGCCATGTTCGTGGCCCCCGAGGGCGCCAACATCGACATCACCAAGGAAGGCCTGGCGGGCAAGTCGGTCGCCGTGCAGCGCGCGACGATCCACGAGAACTTCCTGCGCGACAACTTCGGCGACGTCGTCGACGTGCGCGCCTACGCGACCCAGGACGAGGCGAACATGGACCTGGTCGCCGGCCGCGTCGACCTGGTGCTGGCCGACTCGGTGGCACTCGACGACGGCTTCCTGTCGACCGACGCGGGCAACGGCTTCGCCTTCACCGGCCCCGGCTTCTCCGACCCGCGCTGGTTCGGCGACGGCGTCGGCATCGCCATCCGCAAGGGCGACGACGAGCTGGTCGAGGTGTTCAACAAGGCCATCGCCAAGATCCGCTCGGACGGCACCTACAAGACGATCAACGACAGCTACTTCGAGTTCGACGCCTACGGCGGGTGACGTTCGAAGATTCTAGCGCCGCCGCCGTCGGGCGGCGGCGACCCGCCCTCAACAGCGGGCACTAGATCCCATGTTCGAGCTGCAAGGCTATGGCTGGATGCTGTGGGACGGCGTGCAGCTCACGCTCATGGTCGGCCTCTGCGCCATGGTCGTGGCGCTCGCCATGGGCCTGCTCGGCGCCTGGGGCAAGCTGGCCGACAGCCGCGCGGCCCGCGCCGCCTCCAACACCTACACCACCGTCATCCGCGGCGTGCCCGAGCTGATCCTCATCCTGCTCGTCTACTACGGCGTGCCGACGGCGGTGCAGGAGGAGGCGGGCGGCCTCGGCGTCGACATCATCATCGACTTCAACCCGTTCATCGCCGGCGTGCTGACCATCGGCTTCATCTATGGCGCCTTCGCGACCGAGGTGTTCCGCGGCGCCTACAACGCCGTGCCGCGCGGCCAGCTGGAGGCCGCCAAGAGCGTCGGCATGAGCCGCCCCTTGTTGGCCCGCCGCGTGCTGCTGCCGCAGATGTGGCGCTTCGCGCTGCCGGGCCTGGGCAACGTCTGGATGGTGCTGATCAAGGCGACGGCGCTGATCTCCGTCATCCAACTGCCGGAGCTGATGCGCAACGCCGACATCGCCGCGCGCTCGACGCGCATGCCGTTCACCTTCTTCCTGTTGGCCTCCTTCATCTATCTCGGCATCACGCTGGTCTCGATGATCGCGCAGCACCGCGCCGAACGCTGGGCCAACCGCGGCGTCAGGCGGGCCTGAGGCGATGGATCTGGAAATCGTCTGGACGAGCCTGCCGCGGCTCCTCGAGGGGGCGCTGCTGACGGTCGAGATCACGATCATCAGCATCCTGGCCGGGCTGTGCCTGGCGGTGCCGCTGGCGCTGGCGCGCGTCTCCAAGAACATGGCGGTGCACGCGCCGGTCTACGCCTTCATCTTCTATTTCCGCGGCACGCCGCTGTTGGTGCAGATCTTCCTGATCTACTACGGCTCGGGCCAGTTCCGCCACCTGCTGCAGGACGTGGGACTCTGGACGTTCTACCGCGAGGCCTATTTCTGCGCCCTCCTGACGCTGACGCTCAACACCGCCGCCTACACGGCGGAGATCCTGCGCGGCGCCATCCAGGGCGTGCCGCACGGCGAGGTCGAGGCGGCGCGCGCCTTCGGCATGTCGGGGGCGACGCTGTACCGCCGCATCGTGCTGCCCAAGGCCTTCCGCCTGGCGCTGCCGGCCTATGCCAACGAGGTCGTGTTCCTGCTGCAGGCGACGTCGCTGGTCAGCATCATCACGCTGATGGACCTGACCGGCGTTGCCCGCATCATCGTCGCGCGCAGCTTCGAGCCCTATAAGCTCTACATCACCGCCGGGCTGATCTACCTGGTGATGACCTACGGGGTCCTGTGGGTCTTCAAGAAGCTCGAGTTCCGCCTGAGCGGCCACCTGCGCGACCGCCCGGAGGCCGCGGCTGCGGCCGCGAAGGAGCTAGCGCCGGCGACGATCGAGGTGCGGTAGGGCGGCGCGCGGTCCTCGGCGTCACAGCTCGCAAGCCACTGTCACACCTACATTATTCCCTCCCCCCTTGAGGGGGAGGGTTAGGGTGGGGGGTGTGACGACGCAGCCTACCGGACGCGTTTGCCTCTGGCGGAGTCACCCCCACCCCGGCCCTCCCCCTTCGAGGGGGAGGGGGATTTCGGTTGGCGATGACTTGCGCCTCACGCCGTGCGGTCCCCGGCGCAGCGCACCAGTTCGACCGCGCCCTTGCCCTTGAGATCGACCGGGCCCAGCGGGTCGCCGGCGCAGGTGTCGCTGACCTGGGCCCAGGCCTCTGCGCTCATCACGACGCTGTCCGCCGGCGCCCATTCGGCGATGCGCGCGGCGACGTTGACCGTGTCGCCCCACAGGTCGAACAGGAACTTGCGGCTGCCGACGACGCCGGCGACGACCGGCCCGGTATGGACGCCGACGCGCACCTGCCAGCGTGGCTCGACCGTGGCCGCCGCGGCCACCATGTCGCGCGCGGCGAGGACGCAGGCCAGCACCGGCCGCTCGACGGGCGCCAGCAGCCCGGCGGTGGCGAAGAACGCGTCGCCGATGGTCTTGATCTTCTCCAGGCCGTGCGCTTCCGCGACCTCCTCGAGCGCCAGCACCAGCGCCTGCAGGCCGTCGACCACGCGCTCCGGCGGGTTGCGGTCGCAATAGCGCGTGAAGGCGACGACGTCGCAGAACAGCACGGCGACGTCGTCGTAGCGCCGCGGCGTGACGGAATCGCGCTCCTTCAACTCACGCACGGCGCCGTCGGGCAGGATCGCCGACAAGAGCTCGTCGGAGCGCTGGCGCTGGGCCTCGATCTCGGCCACGTACCCGGCCTCCTGGTCGCGCAGCTTCTTCTTCTCCAGCGAGGCGCCGACGCGCGCCTTCAAGAGCGTCGGGTTGAACGGCTTGGGCAGGTAGTCCTCCGCACCCAACTCGATGCAGCGCACGACGCTGTCCAGGTCGTCGAGCGCCGAGATCATGATGACCGGGATGTCGCGAGTGGCGGCGTCGGCCTTGAGGCGCTCCAGCACCTCGTAGCCGTTCAGCTCCGGTATCATGACGTCCAGCAGCACGAGGTCGAAGGGCTGGCCGGCAATGCGGTCGAGCGCCTCGCGCCCGTCGGCCGCTTCGGTCAGGTTGTCGTGGCCCTGGCGGCGCAGCCGGCGGGTCAGCGTGTAGCGGTTGTCGTCGTTGTCGTCGACGACCAGCAGCGCCGGGCCGTCCGCCGTCATGCCGCGGGCCCGTCCGGCAGCAGGGCGGCGATCTTCTCCATCAAACGGGCGAAGTCGATCGGCTTGGTGTCGTAGTCGTCGCAGCCGGCGGCCAGCACCTTCTCGCGGTCGCCCGCCATGGCGTGCGCCGACAGCGCGATCACCGGGATGGCCTGCGTCTCCGGCGCCGCCTTCAGCCGTCGCGTCGCCTCCCAGCCGTCCAGCACCGGCAGGCTCAAGTCCATGATCACCAGCGCCGGCCGCTCCGCCGCCGCCATGGCGACGCCGCGCTCGCCGTCGCCGGCGACCAGCACCTCGAAGCCGCGCCGCTCGAGCCGCCGGGTCAGCATGAAGACGTTGTCCTCGTTGTCCTCGACATAGAGGATCCTAGGCATGGTCCGGCTCTGTCGCGGGCGTGCGGATCACGGCCGCGACGCGCCGGCGGACCTCGTCGAGCAGGTCGTCGCGGTCATGAGCGGTCTTCTCCAGGATCTGTTCGACGCCGCCCTCGAGTCGGCGGCGGTCGTCGGCCGTGAGGTCGGCGGCGGTGACGACGATGACCGGTACGCCGGCGAAGCGCGGCTCGGCGCGCAGCGCGTCGAGGAATTCGAAGCCGTCCATCCCGGGCATTACGAGGTCAAGCAGGATCAGGTCCGGCGTGGCGTGCTCGAGCGCCTCGAGCGCCGCGCGGCCGTCTGCCGCCTCCGCGACGCGGCAGCCCTCGCCGATCAGCGTCCGGGCCAGGGCGGCGCGCGTGTCGGCGTCGTCGTGGACGACCAGCACCAGCGCGTCGGCCGGCTGTGCGAAGCGGCCCAGCACGGCACGCAGGCGCGCGCGGTCGATCGGTTTTGTCAGGTAGTCCGCCGCGCCCAGCGCGTAGCCCTTGTTGCGCTCCTCGAGGATCGTGAGCATCACCACGGGGATCGTCGCCAGTGCCGGATCGGCCTTCAGCGCGCGCAGGACCTGCCAGCCGTCGGCCTCGGGCATCAGCACGTCGAGCGTGATCACCGCCGGGCGCCGCTCGCGCGCGAGGCGCAGGCCCGTGGCGCCGTCCGCCGCCGCGATCACCGTCAGGCCGTCCGCCTCCAGCCGGCGCCGCATCAGGTCGTGCACCGTGGGATCGTCGTCGATCACCAGCACCAGGTCGCCCACGGCCCCATCGGCTGCCGCGTCCGGCGCCTCGATGTCGACCGGCACGGCGTCTTCCTGCGGCATTTCGACCGGCAGACGCACGGTGAAGGTCGAGCCTTCGCCGGGCATGCTCTCGACGGAGATATCGCCGCCCATCATGCGGCTGAGGCGCTGGCAGATCGCCAGGCCCAGCCCGGTGCCGCCGTACTTGCGCGTCGTCGAGCTGTCGGCCTGGCTGAACTCCTGGAACAGGCGGGCGAGCTGCGCCTCCGAAATGCCGATGCCGGTGTCGCTGACGGCGACGACGATCCAGTCGACGCCGTCGGCGCGCTCACGGCTGGCCTTGAGCGTGACTGTGCCCCCCTCGGTGAACTTGACCGCGTTCGACAGCAGGTTGAGCACGATCTGGCGCGTCCGCGTCAGGTCCGAGACCATGGCGCCGAGGTCGGCCGCGCACTCGACGTTGAGCGTATTGCGGTTCTGCTCGGCCAGCGGCCGCGCGGTGCCGGCCGCGTCCTGGACGACGCCCGCGACGTCGAAGCGTTCGGGGTGCAGCTCGATCTTGCCGGCCTCGATCTTCGAAAGATCGAGGACCTCGTTGATCAGGTGCAACAGGTGCTTGCCGGCGCGGTCGATGCGCTCCAGCGGCTCGACGAAGTCGTCCTGGCCCAGGTCGACCGCGTCCTCGTGCAGCATCTCCGCGAGGCCGATCACCGCGTTGAGCGGTGTCCGCAGCTCGTGGCTCATATTGGCCAGGAACTGGCTCTTCGTGCGCGTCGCCTCCATCGCCTGGTCGCGGGCCTGCGCCAGCTGGGTCTCGCGCGCCTTCAGCTCGGTAATGTCGGTGCAGACGCCGACCAGGCCGCCGTCGTCGGTGCGCCGCTCGCCGACCTGGATCCAGCTGCCGTCGGAGAGCTGCAGCTCCCACGGCGCGCCGGGATGGCGATGTTTCTCGAGCCTTGCGGCGAGCCAGCCCTCGAGGCCGCCGGGGCCGAGCGGCACCAGGCCGCGCGACGCCACGGCCTGGATGATGTCGGCGAAGCGCGCGCCGTGCACGACGGCATCCGAGGCGCCGCCGAACATCTCGCGGAACTTGTCGTTGAACACCGCCAGGCAGTCGTCCGGGTCGTAGAGCACGAAACCCTCGGAGACGGCGCCGATCGCCTCGTCGAGCTGCTGCCGGGCGGCCAGCGCATCGTCTCGCGCCGCCTGCAGGGCCTGCGTCTGCTGAAAGCGGTCGACCGCCATCGCCAGGTGCGAGGCGACGGAGACCGCCGACTTCACGTCCTCGTCACTGAAGCCCTTGGCACCGGTGGTGGCGAAGACGATGGCGCCGATGGTGCGGCCGAACGCCTGGAGCGGCAGGGCCAGGACCGCCGTTAGATCCGGGTCGTCCATCGCCGGATCGGCGCGCTCGGGCAGGTCGCTCGCGGCCTTGAGGTCGTCGACCTGGCGCACCTGGCCGCGGCGGATCGCCTCGCCGGGCAACCCGACATCCAGCGGCACCGCCGCGACGTCGATCGGCGCGACGTTGCGACGCGATTCGAACAGCGTGCGCAGCCGATAGCTCTCGCCATCGTCGTTGACCAGCGCCAGCGTGCAGCGGTTGAAGCTGATCACCCATTTGAGACGGCTGACGACACCCTTCAGCATCGCCTCCGGATCGTCCGTCTTGGCGATCAGCAGCACGATGTCGGACAGCAGCGCGAAGCGCGCTGCCTGCGCCTGCCAGGACTCTCCGCCGGCCCCGTCGGGCGACGCCGGGTCGCTGCTCATGGCGTCATGCGGCGTCGAGCGCCTGGCGGATCATCGGGTCGACCTCGACCTTTAGGGAATCCGACAAGATGTCGAAATAGACTGCGAGCGCGCCCAACTGGATGATCTCGACGATCTCCTCGTCGCTGACCCCCTGCTCGCGCACGCTGTCATAGTCTTCGCGAGTCAGCTCCTGCGGGTACTTCGCGGATTTCAGCGCGAATTTGACGATGAGCTGCACGCGCTCCGGCGTCAGCGCGTCCAGATCACTCTCGATCGCCTCCAGCATGTCCTCGTCGACGCCGACTGTGCGGCACGTCGTCTTGTGGAACGAGCTGCAGTACTCGCAGTTCGTCGCCGAGGCGATCGAGTACAGGATCATGGCGATCAAGGGCATCGGCAGCGTGGAGCGCTGCAACGACGTGATCAGCATGGTGTTCGCGGCCCGCAAGGCGACCGGCGACGACGCAAGAGCCTGGTCGATCAACGGCACGAACGGAATCTGCAGCGACTGCTTGATTTCGTCGTACAGCTCGGCGACTTCGCCGGTCGCCGCCGCTTCGTCGATCAGCGGCAGATCGCTGATTTGCGTGGTGGACATGCGGCCCTCCCCAAATGAGCAAGAATTGTTACCGGCCCCAACTATACCAGAGGGCAAGGGCAAAACGTGCGCCGTTGCGGCGACTTGGGCTATACTGCCGCCAACAACCAGAAAGGGCCGGCAAGACGCCGCCCGAGAGGTGGCGCGGCCGGCCGAACGGACTTCGGAGCGAGACGCCATGCGTGTACACATCATCCTCAAAGCGAAAGGCAACGACGTTGCCACAATTGCGCCTGACGCCAGCGTCGCCGAGGCGGTCGCCGCCCTGGCGGACTGGGGCATCGGCGCCCTGCTCGTGACGTCCGGCGACGGCGTGCCCGCCGGCATCCTCTCCGAGCGCGACGTGGTGCGCGCGCTCGCCTTGGAGGGCAAGGGGAGGCTGGACCGGAAAGTGCGCGACCTGATGACGGCGGAGCTCAAGACCTGCGGGCCGGACGACGAGATCGGCGCGATCATGGCGACGATGACCAAGCACCGCATCCGCCACCTGCCGGTCCTGGAGGACGGCAAGCTGGCCGGCGTCGTCAGCATCGGCGACGTGGTCAAGTACCGCCTGCAGGAGATCGAGTTCGAAGCCAACTCCATGCGGCAGATGATCGCCGGCAGCTAGTTTCGCCGCGGCCGGCCGTGAGCCGGTCGCGCCATCGGCGAATTGACGGGCCGGGGCCGCGGGCCCTGGCCCGCGCGCGCAACGCTTCGTCGTCTGCAAGCAAAAGTCGTGGCCCTGGCCCCCGCTAGGCTTCCGGTTCCTCTCCCGGACCGTGGGGCCAGCCGATGTTGGTGTCGTACGCGCATCCGTTCAGGACCGCCGTGGTCATCGTCCTGGCTCTCGTCGTCGCCCCGATCGCGCCCGCCGAGGTCAACCTCTTCGTCTACGGCGGCAAGGCCTACACCCACGACAGCGACGTCGACCTCAAGCGTCCCGACGGCACCGACCTGACGTTCAAGGACGTCAGCTGGGACGACAAGTCCTTCACCTCGCCGCCCTATTGGGGCGCCCGCGTGGGCTACTGGTTCGAGCGCGCGCCGGAGTGGGGCCTGGCGCTGGACTACATCCACGCCAAGATCGTGGCGCGCCTGGAAGACTCGGTCGAGGTCTCGGGCAACCGCGCCGGCACCCCGGTCGACGGCGCCGAAAAGCTGTCCGAGACGTTCGGCAATCTGCAGTTCTCCGACGGCTACAACCTGCTGCTGCTGAACGGCCAGTACCGTATCCGGCTCGACCCGGTGTTCCAGCCCTATGTCGGCCTGGGCGCCGGCGTCGCGGTGCCCCACGTCGAGATCGAGGTCGACGGCACCGAGACGCGCGGCTACCAGCTGGCCGGGCCGGCGGGCCAGGCCCTGGCCGGGCTGGGCGTCAACATCGGCGAGCACCTGGTCGTCTTCGGCGAGTACAAGTTCAGCGTCGCCGACCTCGAGGCCGACCTGGACAACGGCGGCACAGTCGAGACCACGCCGCTGACCCACCACTTCGTCATCGGCGGCGGCGTGCGGTTCTAGGCCATTGAACCGCGCCGCAGAATCGGCGCGGCCCGGCGTGACAACGGCTTGGCGCGGCCGCGCAAGGCGGCTGCCCCTGCGCGACGCCACTTCGTCAGGTACGTGCCGGGCACCCCCGCACCGGCCGCGGCAGGAGGTGTGATCATGGACAAGGGCACCCAGAAGTTCCTGTGGCTGATCGCTCGCACGCTGAACGACTGCGCCTTCGACGAACCGGCGCAGCGCGCCGAGTTCCTGGAGATCTCCCAGCGCCTGCGCCGGCTGGCGGGCCGCGTGCCGGACCAGCTGTCCTGCGAGCGCCTGGGCGGCGCGATCGGCGCCGCCGAGCGCGGCCGCGACGTCGCCTGAGGCCCCGCAACCGCTCGCAACAATTTGGCCGCCGGTCGCAACCGGGCCGCAAACCGGCTGCCCACATGGGGGATGAACGCGATGGGTAACGAGATGAACAGGCGCCGGAGCCGCGCCGCCCTTGCCGCCCTGCTGCTGCTGGCCGCGACGCCGGCTGTGGCTGGCGAGCCGACGAACGGCGGACCTCTGGTGCTGTGGTACGGCGAACACCCGCTGGGACCGATCGACTTCACGGTCGGCGACGCGGTCCCGGACGAGCCGCGCGAGCGCGCGGCCAGGCGGACGCCCGAAGATAGCGACGCGGCGTTGTCGGAACGCCGCACGGCCCTGGCCGACGGTTGGCAGGCGACCACGCACGGTCGCGACATCCGCTGGGCCGAGGTCGGTGAGGCCAAGGCCTATGTCGGGGCCGGCCTGGGTACGGCGCGACAGCCCGATCGGGCCCGCGCCATCGGCCTCGCCGAGGCGCCCGACGCGGCGACCGGCCTGGCCGGCCAGGCGCGTACCGGACTGGCCCTGCCGCTGGGCGACGGGGCCGAGGCGACGACGGAGTTCAGCCGGACCTATGCCGGCGGTGTTGATGCGTTGACCGGCGACGGAGCCGGCCCGGTCCAACCCCGGAACGATCAAATCCTGATCGGGACCAGGCTCAAGTTCTGATTGCCGGCCGGCGGCGGGGCAGGCGCCATACCCGGACCCTCCCATGCCTGTCCCGCCGCCACCCGGACCTTCGACCGGGGACAGCTTTGCGGCCACGGCGCCAACGCGCCCGTGGCGTTGACGGACCGGCACACTGGCGCCGGCCTGGTTGTACCCCGGACCGGTCAGGTATCGACCGGACCAGGCCAAAGTGCCAGCCACCGGTTCCGGTGGCGGGACGGGCTCCACATCCCCGACCCACCGTGGTCCGTCCCGCCGCCACTCCCTTCCCGCATTCGGAACCCGCTAAGCGCTTCGCGCCGACAGCCGCGCCGCTATACTGGCGCCGCCGGACGAGGTGGGGAGGGCTGGATGCGACGGGTGCCGATGATCGACGCGCTGTTTGCCGCGCACGCCGTGGACAAGCTGCGCGGGACCGGCGTTCAGACCGAGGGCCTGTTCCACAACATCGGCGTCGACCGCGCCGCGCTCGAGGACCCCGACGGGCGCATCCCGTTCCGCGCCCATGTCGCGCTGTTGGAGCAGGCGGCGGCGCTGAGCGGCGACGACTGCTTCGGCCTGCACCTGGGCGCCGAGTACGAGCAGGACGCCCGCGGCGTGCTGGCCTATGTCGCCATGAGTTCCGCCACCGTGCGCGACGCGGTGCGCAACGTGGCGCGTTATCTGCACGTCGAGACCGAGGGCGAGGAGATGGAGCTGTCGGTCCAGGGCACGATGATGCGATGCTGTACCACCGCATCATCGTGCCCGACGCCGGCCCGGCGCGGCAGAACAGCGAGTGGATGGTGATGGGCACGCTCAGCGGACTGTGGGCCGCGACGGGCCGCCGCTCGACGCCGCTATGGGCCCAGTTCGACCATGCCGAGCCGGCCAGCACCGCCGAGCACCGCCGCCTGTTCCGCGCGCCCGTGCGCTTCGCCGAGCCGGCCTGGGGCCTGGCCCTGCCGGCGCGTGCGCTCGACGAGCCGGTGGTCAGCGCCGACAGCCGGCTGTTGCACATCCTGGAGAACTACATCACGGCGCTGCTGGAGCACCGCGGCACCGACGACGACCTGACCCAGCAGGTGGAGCGGGCGACCCTGCGGCGGCTGGCCGAGGGCACGCCGCGTATCGACGCGATCGCGCGCGGACTGGGCATGAGCGGCCGCACGCTGACGCGGCGCCTGAGCGAGCGCAACCTGACCTTTTCCGAATTGCTGGACGGCATGCGCCGCGACCTGGCCCAGCGCCACCTGGCCGACCGCAAGCTGCGGCTGAGCCAGATCGCCTACCTTCTGGGCTACTCCAGCGTCAGCGCCTTCACGCACGCCTACCGCCGCTGGACCGGCCACGCCCCGTCCGAAGACCGGCGCAAGGCTGCGCCGGCGGCGTGAGGGGTCCAGGCCGTTGTCTTTAGCGGAAAATTGGTGGAGCCGAGGGGAATCGAACCCCTGACCTCGACATTGCGAACGTCGCGCTCTCCCAACTGAGCTACGGCCCCACGCGTGGGCGCCGGCCAGGCCGGCGGTTGGGCGCGCGATAGTTATGGAGCCGCCACAGGCCTGTCAAGGGGCCGTGTCCGGGCGCGCGCCGGCGGCCCTCGGCGGCCGCCCGTGCGGTGTCACACTGGCGCGTGGCGCCGCTGGACACCCGCGCGCGCCGGGCGGTAGTCTCCGCGCCGTCCGCCCCCACCGCCGGCGCCGACTCGCGCGCCCCGCGCCAACCGCCGCCTTCGAGAGCTCCACCATGCAGTCGCTGCTGATCCTGATCGACACCGTGCTGAACCTGTACACGTGGTGTCTGGTCATCTCGATCGTCCTGAGCTGGCTGTTCGCCTTCAACATCGTCAATTCGTCGAACCGCATCGTCTACACGCTGGCCGACTTCTTCTATCGCATCACCGAGCCGGCGCTGCGGCCGATCCGCAACTTCCTGCCGAACCTGGGTGGTATCGACCTGTCGCCGCTGGTGCTGATCCTCGGCATCTGGTTCCTGCGCAGCCTGTTGCACGAGTACTGGCCGCGCTGACGCGGGGCGGAGCGTTATGTCGACACCCTACAGCGAGACACCGGAAGGGCTGCGCCTGACCGTGCGCGTGACGCCGCGCGCCGGCAAGGACCATGTCGGCGGCCTGGCGACGCTGGGGGCCGAGGCGACGGCGCTGCGCGTCGCCGTGACCGCGGCGCCGGACGATGGCCGCGCCAACGAGGCGGTGATCAAGCTGCTGGCCAAGGCGCTGCATCTTCCCAAGTCGGCGATCACCATCGAGCGCGGCACCACCGCGCGCACCAAGACGCTGGCGCTGGCCGGCGAACCCGGGCAGCTCGCCTTCGCGGTGGACTCTCTGGCCGAAGCCGGCTGAGTTGACCGACCCGCGCCTGATCGACGGCAAGGCGCTCGCGGCGGACTTGCGCGAAAGGGTCGCCGCGGCGGCGGCGGACCTGGCCGCGCGCCACGATCTGACGCCCGGCCTCGCCGTGGTGCTGGTCGGCGACGACCCGGCGAGCCAGGTCTACGTGCGCAACAAGCAGCGCCACACGATCGCCGCCGGCATGGCCTCGTTCGAACACCGCCTGCCGGCGGCGACGCCGCAGGCCGAGTTGTTGGCGCTGGTCGCAAAACTCAACGACGACCCGGCGGTGCACGGCATCCTGGTCCAACTGCCGCTGCCGGCGGCGCTGGACGCCCAGGCGGTGGTCGAGGCGATCGACCCCGCAAAGGACGTCGACGGCCTGCACCCACTGAATGCCGGTCTCCTGGCCAACGGCCAGCGCGCCCGCGCGCTGGTACCGTGCACGCCGCTGGGCGTGCGCCTGCTGCTGGACGACCGGCCGGGCGAGCTGACGGGGTTGGGCGCCGTGATCGTCGGCCGCTCGCACCTGGTCGGCAAGCCGCTGGCGCAGCTGCTGCTGGAGGCCAACGCGACCGTCACGGTCGCGCACTCGCGCACCCGCGATCTGCCGGCGCTGTGCCGCGGCGCCGACATCCTGGTCGCCGCCGTCGGCAAGCCGGAGATGGTGCGCGGCGACTGGGTCAAGGACGGCGCCATCGTCATCGACGTCGGCATCAACCGCGTCGCGGCCCCGACGCCCGAGAATGCCGACGCCACCCGGCTGGTCGGCGACGTCGCGTTCGCGGCGGCGCTGGAGCGCGCCGGCGCCATTACCCCGGTGCCCGGCGGCGTCGGCCCGATGACCATCGCCTGCCTGCTGCTCAACACCGTGACGGCGGCCTGCCGCCAGGCGGGCCTGCCGCTGCCCGCCGAGCTGGCCTGACGCCCATGGCCGACGGCTGCGCCACGCCAGAAGACTTCGACGGCACCGACCCGGCCTATCGCCGCGTGCTGTGGCTGGTCATCGCCATTAACGGCACGATGTTCGCGGTCGAGATGGCGGCCGGCTTCGCCGCCGGGTCGATGGCGCTGCGCGCCGACGCGCTCGACTTCCTGGGCGACACCGCGACCTACGCGCTGAGCCTCGCCGTGATCGGCCACGGCCTCGCCTGGCGCGCCCGCGCGGCGCTGGTCAAGAGCCTCTCGATGGCGGTGCTGGGTCTGTGGATCCTCGGCACGACGGCGGTCCAGGTGCTGGGCCCGGCGCCACCGGAGGCGCTGGTGATGGGCGCCACCGGGGTGTTGGCGCTGGCCGCCAACGTGGTCAGCGCCTTCCTCCTGTTCCGCTTCCGCGACGGCGACGCCAACGTGCGCTCGGTCTGGCTGTGCAGCCGCAACGACGCCATCGGGAATATCGCCGTGGTGATCGCCGCCGGCATCGTCGCGGCGACGGGCAGCGGCTGGCCGGACCTGGCCGTCGCCGCGGGCATCGCGACGCTGTTCCTGTGGTCGTCGGTCGGTATCGTCGCGCACGCGCGCCGCGACCTGGGCGCGGCGCAGCAGCGGTCAGGCTAGCAACGAGAAATCAGGCGTAGGCGGGAGCCATGTAGGCGGCGCCGTCGTGGTGCGCGGCGCGCACGACCCGGCGCAGCGAGGTGTCGGCGACTGCGGCATAGATCACCGTCGTCACCCGCCGGCCGTCCTCCGACAGCGGCAGCAGCAGCCGCAACTCTTCGCCGCGGCGGCCGTCATAGCCCCAGCGCACGCGCTCCGCCACCGGCTGCGCCTGGCGCGCGACCGCCTCGACCTGGCGCCAGGTCATCTGCGCGTTGGCGGTGGGCGACATGGTGTCGATCAGGGCGCCGGTGTAGTCGGCGCCGTAGTCCTCGGCCAGCGTGCTGCCGAACAGGCGCACGCGGTAGGACGCCGGCGCGCCCAAGGGCGCGTCGACCACGTCGATCAGGCCCAGGCGCCCCAGCACCCAGGGAAAATCCAGCGGATCGATGTCGGCGCGGCGCGGCAGCCGCCAGCCCTGGCACTTGCCGCGCCAGTAGCCCAAGAGTCGTGACAGCCGGTCGTCCGGCAGCGTATCGAGCGACAGCGATTCAGCGAGAAGACTTGGCTGCATGGCCCCAACGACACCCCCTGATGGATACCGAGCGGGAGTCTAGTCGGGGGCCAAAGACGCGCCAGCGCAAATGCATCCACAGGCTGTGGATGCTCGCATTGTCGCGATCCGGCGCCGGATTTCAGTCCGGCGCGGTCAGTCGCACGACGCCTTTGAAGTCGTTCGGGTCGGCGACCTTGCCCTTGCGCCGGATGGCGATGGTGCCGGCGCGCGCCAGGTGCACGGCTTGCTGCCGCACCGCCGGCAAATAGCGGCGCCAGGCGTCGGCCGGGTCGGCTGGCTTCGCGCGGCCCTGCGCGAACGCGCGCGCCGCGTCGACCATCGAGATCGAATGGCGCTCGGCGATCAGCGCCAGGATGACGTCGGCGACCGGGTCGCGGGCGGGTTCGGCGTTCATGGCCGCGCTGTAGCACGCGCATGGGTCGCCCGCCAGCACGGCCGCACTGGACGGCCGGGCATCGCCTCACGATAATCGCCGCCCGTCACGAGGGGGGTCGCGATGAATCCGGACATCGGCAGCCTGCTGGCGGCCACGGCACTGTTCGTCGGCGGGCACTTCGCACTGTCGAGCGCGGCGCTGCGCCCGGTGCTGGTGCAGCGGTTGGGCGAGCGCGGCTTTCAGGGCACCTACGCAGCGGTCGCGCTGGTCGCGCTGTTGTGGATGATCGTCGCCTATGTCAATTCGCCGTGGATCCCGGTTTGGGGCGACCAGCCCGAGCTGCGCTGGGTGCCCATCGTGATCATGCCGTTCTCGATGATCCTGTTGATCACCGGGGCGACGACGCGAAGTCCCACGAGTGTGGTCAGCGAGGACGCGCCCGGCATGCCGCCAGCGGACGGCATCCTGCGCATAACCCGCCACCCGATCCAGTGGGGCATCAGCCTGTGGGCGGCGAGCCACCTGATCGCCAAGGGCGACCTGGCGACGATCATTTTCATGGGTGGCTTTCTGATCCTGAGCCAGTTCGGCATGGCCCACATCGACCGCCGCCGCGAGGCGACGCTGGGGGCCTACTGGGGGCCCGTCGCCATGACCACCAGCGCCGTGCCGTTCAAGGCCCTGATCCAGGGACGCACGACGATGGATTGGGCCGGCATCGGCCTGTGGCGCCCGGCCCTGGGCCTCGCGCTCTACGTCGTGTTCCTCTACGCCCACGAATGGGTCATCGGGGTCGGCGCCCTGCCGCTGTAGGAGGCGCACATGGACGATTCGCAGGCGCCTGGAGTGTTCGGCGCGCTGTTGGCGTTCGTCTTTCGCACCGCGGAGAACCCCGACGGCATGACCGAAGGCGTCGTCTTCGCCACCACCTGTGCGCTCGCCTTCTTCGTCTTCGTCCTGATCGATCTGCTGCGCTTCCTCGTCGGCAAGATGCGGCTGGCGCCGGGCGGCGGCACCGTTCTCAACATCCGGCATGGCTGGCGCAGCACCGCGCTATACCTTGTCCTCGGCTCCGTCGCCGCTTGGTTGGTCGGTCTCGTCGCATATATAATGGACGTGTTTCAACCGGACCCCGTGCCGGCAATTGCCGTCGGCGTCACGTGGGAGTTCGTCTTCGACCGGCTGGTCAAGCAGCTGAAACGCCGGGCGCGAGAGGCGACCGAAGAGGACGACGAGCCAGTGCAGGACGAGTCCGAGGAGCAATAGCGTGCCGGTTCTTTCGAACGTCCTCCTCAAGCGCGACGACTTCCTGACGACGCCCGAGATCAAAGACCGCATCCGCTCGTCCAGCCACTACGGCAGTGACGGCACGGCGCCTCAAGACGCCGCGGCCCTGCTGTTCTTCCGCACCAGCAAGCAACGCACTTGGCTGGTCGCGACGCCGCACCGCCTGTACTGCATCCTCGACAACCTGCCGAAGGACCGGGCCAACGTGAACTGGTCGCTCGGTAAGGCGGAGTTGTTCGCAAACGAGCAGTTCACGGCACACATCGCGGTGCGCGACAAGGCCGACCGCCCGCGCACGGGCCTGCTCGACCTCGGTCCCAAGCGGAACTGGCTGTTGACAAAGACCCTGTTCGGCGATCAGCCGGTGCAGGAAATTCAGGCGTTCATCGAGCGGGCAATGGCCGGCGCGCCGTAGCGCGACTCACCGCCCCGCCGCCTTCGCTAGACGCAGCCTCAGCGCGTTCAGCTTGATGAACCCCTGGGCGTCGCGCTGGTCATACACCGTGTCCTCCTCGAAGGTGACGTGCTCCAGGCTGTAGAGGCTGTCGGGCGAGCGGCGGCCGACGACGCGCACGCTGCCCTTGTAGAGCTTGAGGCGCACCTCGCCGTTGACCCGCTCCTGGCTCTTGTCGATCAGCGCCTGCAGCATCTCGCGCTCCGGCGCGAACCAGAAGCCGTTGTAGATCAGCTTGGCGTAGCGCGGCATCAGCTCATCCTTGAGGTGCATGGCCTCGCGGTCGAGCGTGATCGACTCCATCGCCCGGTGCGCCGCCGCCATCAGCGTGCCCCCCGGCGTCTCGTAGACCCCGCGCGACTTCATGCCGACGAAGCGGTTCTCGACGAGGTCGAGCCGGCCGATGCCGTTCTTCCCCGCGACCGCGTTGAGACCGGTCAACAGCGCCGCCGGCGACAGTTTTTCGCCGTCGACCGCGACCGGATCGCCGCGTTCGAACGCGATCTCGACGTAGGTCGGTTCGTCGGGCGCATCCTCCGGTGCCACGGTGCGGGAATAGACGAACTCTTCGGGCTCGTGCCAGGGGTCCTCGAGCGCCTTCCCTTCGGCCGAGATGTGCAACAGGTTGGCGTCGACCGAGAACGGCGCCTCGCCGCGCTTGTCCTTGGGGATCGGGATCTGGTTCAGCTCGGCGAACTCGATGAGTTTCGTCCGTGAGGCCAGGTCCCACTCGCGCCACGGCGCGATGATCTTGATGTCCGGGTTCAGCGCGTAGTAGCCGAGCTCGAAGCGCACCTGGTCGTTGCCCTTGCCGGTGGCGCCGTGGGACACCGCGTCGGCGCCTGTCTCTTTCGCAATCTCGATCTGGCGCTTGGCGATCAGCGGCCGCGCGATCGAGGTGCCCAGCAGGTAGACGCCCTCGTACATGGCGTTGGCGCGGAACATCGGGAAGACGTAGTCGCGCACGAACTCTTCGCGCAGGTCCTCGATGTAGATCTCGCGCACGCCCAGCAGTTCGGCCTTGTGCCGCGCCGGCTCGACCTCCTCGCCCTGGCCCAGGTCGGCGGTGAAGGTCACCACCTCGCAGCCGTAGGTCGTCTGCAGCCATTTCAGGATCACGCTGGTGTCGAGCCCGCCGGAATACGCCAGCACGACCTTCTTCACGTCGCTCATCACAGTTCCACCTTGTCGCCCGCCCCCGCTCGAAGGCCGCGGGAGTATAGGCAGGCGGGAATCGCTGACAAGCTCAGGCGGGCGCCGCTTCCAGTTGCCAGCGGCCCAGCCGCTGGCTCTCGCTCTTGAGTTGGCCGCAGGCGGCGAGGATGTCTTCGCCGCGCGGCGTGCGCACCGGCGACGGGTAGCCGGCGGCCATGACGACGTCGGCGAAGGCGGCGATCGCGGCCTCGTTCGAGCGTTCGAACGGCGCGCCGGGCCACGGGTTGAACGGGATCAGGTTCACCTTCGCCGGGATGCCGGCGATGAGCCGCACCAGGCGCTTGGCGTCCGCCACGGAATCGTTCACGTCGCGCAGCATGACGTATTCGAAGGTGATCCGCCGCGCGTTGTTGACGCCCGGATAGGCGCGACACGCCGCGATCAGCTCTTCGAGCGGATATTTGTTGTTCAACGGCACCAGGCGGTTGCGCAGCTCGTTGGTGGTGGCGTGCAGCGAGACGGCCAGGTTGACGCCCAGTTCGGCGCCGCAGCGCTCCATCAGCGGCACGACGCCCGCGGTCGAGAGCGTGATGCGCCGCTTGGAGAAGGCGAGGCCGTCGCCGTCGAGCGCCAGCCGCAGCGCCGCCGCGACCTCCTCGAAATTGTAGAGCGGCTCGCCCATGCCCATCATGACGATGTTGGTGATGGCGCGGTCGTCCTTGCCCGAGGGCCAGTCGCCGAGCGCGTCGCGCGCCAGCAGAACCTGGCCGACGATCTCCGCCGCCGACAGGTTGCGCACCAGGCGCTGGGTGCCGGTGTGGCAGAAGCGGCAGGTCAGCGTGCAGCCCACCTGGCTGGAGACGCACAGCGTGCCGCGGTCGTCCTCGGGGATGAAGACGCTCTCGACCTCGTTGCCGTCGTCGAGGCGCAACAGCCATTTGCGCGTGCCGTCGGCGCTCGACTGGTCGGCGACGACGCGGGGCCGGTCGAGCGTGTAGCGCGCCGCGAGCTCGGCCCGCAACGGCTTGGCCAGGCTGGTCATGGCGGCGAAGTCGCGCGCGCCGTGGTGGTAGATCCAGCTGTAGAGCTGGCGCGCCCGGAACGCCGGCTGGCCCAGCGCCGCCAGCTCCGCCGCCAGGCCGTCGCGGTCGCGGCCGACCAGGCCGGGCACGCCGGCCGTGGGCGGCGGGGCGAAGAGGGCTGGATTGACGGGCATGGATTGCGGCGGGGCGCCTAGCCCTTGCACGCCTTGTCGATCGCCTTGTGGGCCGCGGTGACGCCCCTCAGCGAGTAACTGTCGGTGGTCTTGTTGCCGCGCGCCGAGACGCCCTCGACGGTCATCTTCAGGCCGCGGCGCATGGCCCTCAGGATCGCCTTCTCGTCCTTCGGGAAGGCCCAGGCGGTACCGTCCTTGACGAACAGCTTCCAGTCCCGGCCGTCGATCGAGAGGTCGACCCGGCTGTCGGGCTTCAGGGGGTAGCCGACGTTGACCTGGACGACGCCGAACTCCTGCCAGGCCGGGGCGTTGTAGACCATGAACCAGATCTCGTCGCGGCGGTCGACCAGCGAGGCCTGGTCCGGCGTCGCCGCCATGAAGCAGAAGCGCTCGGCGGGCGTGCCGTTCTGCACCGCGACCCACTGGCCGAAGGTGCCCAGCACCTCCTCCTGCGCCGTCGCCGGCAGGGCGGCGGCGAGCAGAAACAGGGCGGCGAGGAGACTCGGGCGTGTGCGCATGGCCGGTTATCTAAACCAGCACCGTGGCGTTGCCAAGGCGGCGGAACGGCGCGGATTCGTTAGTCATGGCACCGGTTTGACGGGTACGCGATCGGGACGCCGGAAATTGCGCCCGCCGGCTGATCCGGCAGCGCCCGGGCCGCGTAAAACGGGCAATGGAGCAAATCGCCGCCACACGACCGGATTGCGGGCCCGCCGGCACGGGCAGAATCGCGCTTGTCGGCTTCCGCAACCTGGCGCTAGATGGCCGCATGCTGGCCCGGAACGAGGCGGACGCGCGGCCCGATGGCGCGCAGCTGGTGGCGTGGATGACCGCGGTGGCGGGATCGCGCGACCGGGCGGCGTTCGCCGGCCTGTTCGCCTATTTCGCGCCGCGCCTGAAGAGCTACGTGATGCGGCTGGGCGCCGACAATGCCATGGCCGAGGAAGTGGTGCAGGAAGCGATGCTGATGGTCTGGCGCAAGGCGGAGAGCTTCGATGCGCGCCAGGCGGGCGTCAGCACCTGGGTGTTCACCATCGCCCGCAACAAGCGCATCGACAAGCTGCGCCGCGAGCGCCGGCCGGAGCTGGACCCGAACGACCCGGCCCTGGTGCCGGCGCCGGCCGCCGACCCGGTCGATGTCGTCGCCGCCGATCAGGACGGCACGCGCCTGCGCGCCGCGATCGAAACGTTGCCGGAGGAGCAATCCAATCTGCTGCGCATGTCGTATTTCGAAGACAAGTCGCATCGCGAGATCGCCGACGAACTGGATATCCCCCTGGGGACCGTAAAGTCGCGCTTGCGCCTGGCCCTGGCCAAGCTGCGCGCGCTGTTGCAGGACGAAGACCATGCCTAAGCATCATCTCAGCGAAGAACTGCTGATGGACTACGCGGCGGGCGCGTGCTCGGAGCCGGTGTCGCTCCTGGTCGCGACCCACCTGGCGCTGTGCCCGGATTGCCGGGCCCGGGCGAGCGGCTTCGAGGCCGTCGGCGGCGCCCTGTTGGACGACCTGCCGGAGACGGCGGTGGCGGCGGGCAGCCTGGACGCGCTTTTGGCGCGCCTGGACGAGCCGGAAGCGCCGATCCAGGCCAAAGTGCCGGCGCCCACTGGCGATCCGGCCCGCATGCTGCCCCAGCCGCTGCGCGACTATGTCGGCGGCGACCTCAGCACGCTGAACTGGCGCCGCGCGACCCGCGGCGTCGAGCGCGCCGACATCGCCATCCCCGGCGACGACGGCTACGCGGCGCAGGTGCTGCGCATCCGGCCCGGCTGCGCGGTGCCCCAGCACAGCCACCGCGGCGACGAGTACGTCATGGTGCTGACCGGCGGCTACACCGACGAGAGCGGCGACTTCGAGCGCGGCGACGTGCAGATCGCCGACCCCGACGTCGAGCACAAGCCGGTGGCGATGGAAGGCGAAGACTGCATCTGCCTCGCCGTGATGGACGCGCCGGTGCGCCTGACCGGCCCGATCGGCCGCCTGTTCAACCCGTTCGTGCGCTGATCCGAGCGCTATACCCGACGACCGAAGGGCCGGCTCACGCCGGCCCTCTTGCATTGCGGGATCGTCACCGCACGATGGCGGTGATGCACTTGGCGTGGGTGTTGATTTCGTGGCTGACGCTGCCCAGCGCCCGTTCGCCCAGCGGCGACAGGCCGCGGCTGCCCATAACGATCAGGTCGACGCCGCGCGCGTCCGCGGCCTCCAGGATCGCCTTGGCCGGGTCGCCGCCGGCCAGAACGCGGTCGACCTCGGTGACGTCGGCGTCGCGCGCGCGGTCCTCCGCGGCATCGAGGATGCGCTCGGCGACGATGCGCGGCACCTCCGGCCCCTTCAGCCCCTCCGCCTCGGCGAACTCGGCCAGTTCGCCCGGCAGGTCATCGCTGGCGACGTGCATCAGCACCAAGCGCGCATCAAAGCGGCTGGCGAGCTCGATGGCGAAGCCGACGGCGCGGTTGGCGTGGCCGGAGCCGTCGATCGGCACCAGGATCGACGAGATCATGTGACGTCCCCCTACTTGTGTGACTGCCATGGTGAAGGCGACACCGCGCGGCGCCTTGACTCAACGCAAGCCCCTCAGCCGGCGTCGCGGCGGCGCAGCACCGGTTCGCCGTGCACGTGCAGCGGCAACGGCTCGACCGGGCCGCCGGCGCGCTCCGGGCGGCGGGCGAAGCGGCCCAGGCTGATGGTGCGGTCGTACATGACGATCGCCGCGGCAATGCCGACGTTGACGCAGAAGCGCGTCGGGACCTTCACCACGTGGTCGCACAGCGCGGTCAGTTCCGGCGACAGCGCGCCGCGCTCGGGCCCGAAGACGTAGGCCGCGCGGGTGGGGTGGCGGAACGACGGCAGCTCCGCCGCGTCGTCCGTCAGCTCGACGCCGACCAGCGCGCAGTCGCGCGGTAGCAGCAGGTCGGCAAGGCTCGGGAATTCGTAGAGCGGCACGTGGTCCGGCGCGCCGCTGGTGTCGGACTTGCCGCCTTCGCCCTTGGGATAGGCCGCGTCGACCGTGAACACGAAGCTGGCGCCGAAGGCGTGGGCAGAGCGCATGATGCTGCCCACGTTCATCGGCTTGCTGATGCCCTCGACGCCGATGCCGAAATAGCCGCGCATGGCGGCAACCTTGCACGGGCCCCGGCGGCGGGGCAAGCTGCCGGCCCGTTTCGCCGAAGCCCGACATGCCCCACGACCATCCCCATCCCGCCGGCGCCGCGGCCCTCAGCGACGGCGGCCCGATCCTCGTCGAGGTGACGCGCGGCGCCATGGTCGAGAGCCGCCACCGCGGCCACGCCGCCGTGCTCGACCCGGACGGCGGTGTCGTCATGGCCTGGGGCGACGCCGAAGAGGTGATCTACCCGCGGTCGGCGATCAAGCCGCTGCAGGCGCTGCCGCTGGTCGAGAGCGGCGCCGCCGACGCACTGGGCCTGGGTGACGCGGAGCTGGCGCTGGCCTGCGCCAGCCACGGCGGCGAGCCGCGGCACGTTAAGACGGTCAGCGACTGGCTCGCCCGCGCCGGCCTTTCCGTCGACGACCTGGAGTGCGGCGGCCACTGGCCATCCTACGCGCCCGCCGCCCGGGACATCGCCGCGGCCGGGGAGACGCCGACGGCCGTGCACAACAACTGCTCCGGCAAGCACGCCGGCATGCTGTCGACGGCCAGGCACCTCGGCGAGAAGACGAACGGCTACATCGACTTCGCGCACCCGGTGCAGCAGCGCGTGCTGGGCATCCTGGAGCAGCTGACGGGCGCCGACCTGGCGGCCGCGCCGCGCGGCATCGACGGCTGCTCGCTGCCGATCTACGGCACGCGTCTGGGCAACCTTGCGCTGGCCTTCGCGCGCTTCGCCGACCCGGCGAAGCTGCCGCCGGCGCGGGCGGAGGCGATCGCCCGCATCCGCGCAGCCATGGCCTCGGAACCGTTCATGGTGGCGGGGACCGGCCGCTTCTGCACCGCGGTGATGGAGGTGACGGGCGCCGACGCGGCGATCAAGACCGGGGCGGAGGGCGTCTACTGCGGCGCCTTGCCCGGCCTCGGCCTGGGCGTGGCGCTGAAAATCGAGGACGGCGCCACCCGCGCCGCCGAGGTGGCGATGGCGGCGATCCTCAGGCGCCTAGGCGTATTGGACGAGGCGCGCGCGGCGCAGCTCGCCGACCGCCTGGAAGTGCCGCTCAGCAACTGGGCCGGGCGCCGCGTCGGCGCGGTGCGGCCCGGCGGCGCGCTGACCGATCCATGACCGACCCGGTGGCGGCGCAGTACGCCGCCTATCCCTACCCGGCGCGCGACCCGGCCGACGAGCGCCGACGCCTGATCGTCGGCTCGCCCTCGAACCTGATCGAGGTCGACCACTACGTCTTCGGCGGCCGCCGCGACTGGCGCCAGCCGTTCCGCGCGCTCGTCGCCGGCGGCGGCACCGGCGACGCGGCGATCATGCTGGCGCAGCAACTCACCGACGCCGGTACGCCGGCGGAGGTCGCGCACCTCGACCTCTCTGCCCCCAGCCAGGACGTCGCCTGCGCCCGCGCAGAGGCGCGCGGCCTCACGAACCTGACCTTCGTCGCGGGCTCGCTGCTCGACGTCGCGACGCTGGCGCCGGGGCCGTACGACTACATCGACTGCTGCGGCGTGCTGCACCACCTGCCCGACCCGCCAGCCGGCCTCGCGGCGCTGGCGGCGGTGCTGGCGCCCGACGGCGGCATGGGCCTGATGGTCTACGGCGAACTGGGCCGCACGGGCGTCTACCACGCGCAGGAGATGCCGCGGCTGGTCGCGCCGCCGGGGCAGCCCGACGACGCGCGCCTCGCCAGCGCCAAGCGGCTGCTGGCCGGTCTGCCGCCGACGAACTGGCTGAAAAGGAACCCGCAGATCCGCGACCACCTGGAGGGCGGCGGCGCAGGGATCTTCGACCTCTTGCTGCATGCGGAGGACCGCGCCTACCGCGTGCCCGAGTTGATCGAACTGATCGCGGGCGCCGGCCTGCGCCCGACCGGATTCATCGAGCCCTTGCGCTACGACCCCGCGGCGTATTTCGAGGACGAGGCGCTGCGCGACGCCGTCTCGGCCCTGGACCCGGTCGCCGGCATGGCCTTCGCCGAACTGCTGGCCGGCAACATGAAGACGCACGTCTGCTACGCCGTGGCCGCCGACAACCCGGTGCCACTGCCGACGCCGGAGGCGGATGCCGTGCCGGTTCTGCGCGACATGGATCCGGCGGTCGCCGCGCGACAGCTGCCGGCCGGCGGGCGCGTGACGCTGAAGGAAGGCGGGCTGCCGTTCAGCCTGGACGTACCGCCGCTGACGCCCGACATCGTCGCGCTGTGCGACGGCCGGCGGAGCTTGCGCGAGATCCACGCCGCGCTGGCGCAGGAACGCCCCAGCCTGGACTGGGACGCGTTCCTGCGCCAGTTCACGGCGCTCTATCGCGTGCTGAACGGCGTCAACCGCCTGTTGCTACGGGCGGGTTAGGCGCGCCAGAACGGCTTCGCGGACTCGAGCATCGCGTCGTAGCGGTTGATGCCCATGTCGCGCAGCAGGTAGTCGTTCATGGCCTCCAGCCGGCGGCGGTCCTGGTAGCGCTCCTGCCAGACCAGCACCGTGTCGACGAGGCGGGCCGCGCCGTCATAGATGGAACGGGCGACGGCGACGATCGTCTCGGGCGTTGTGGCGGCGTGGTGCGGGCTGTGGCCCAGATAAGTCTGTTTCATGTCTGTCCTCCGTCGGCTCGCGCGGTGGCGGGCTGCCTGTCCCGCCTTTCTCGCGTCATCCCCAGTTAACTTGGTCAAGACGGGGCTTGCGGGCAAAGGACAAGTTCTCATAATAGGTATTAGATTTTCTTGGTCGCCGTTCGACGTCGGAGAGACGCCCATGGCCCGCCGCCTGCCGCCGCTCAACGCGCTGCGCGCCTTCGAGGCCGCGGCCCGGCATTTGAGCTTCACGCGCGCCGCGGCGGAGCTGTCGGTGACCCAGGCGGCGATCAGCCACCAGGTCAAGGCGCTGGAGGAACGCCTGGGCGTGAAGCTGTTCCGCCGGCTGAGCCGCGGCCTGGTGCTGACCGAGGCCGGCCAGCGCTTCCTGCCGCCGGTGCGCGAAGCCTTCGACATGCTGGCCGCGGCGACCGAGCGCGTCGTCGCCGACGACCGCGCCGGCACGGTGACGATCACCGTGCTGCCGTCCTTCGCCGCCAAGTGGTTGGTGCCGCGCCTCTTGCACTTCCGCGCCCAGCACCCGGACATCGAGGTCCGCATCATCGCCGACGACCAGCTGGTCGACTTCTCGCGCGACGACGTCGACCTGGGCATCCGCTACGGCCGCGGCGACTGGGACGGGCTGGAGATCGAGCGACTGGCGACCGAGGACGTCTTCCCGGTGTGCAGCCCGCGCCTGCTGGAAGGCGTCCACCCCTTGCGCGCGCCCGACGACCTGCGCCACCACACGCTGCTGCACGAGGACCGGCTGGGCTTCGACTGGCAGACCTGGCTGATGGCGGCCGGTGTCGAGGGCGTCGACGTCGCGCGCGGCCTGGAATTCAGCCACGCCAGCATGGCGCTGCAGGCGGCGATCGACGCGCAGGGCGTGGCGCTCGGCCGCACGCCGCTGGTCGACGACGACCTGCGCGACGGCCGCCTCGTCAAACCCTTCGACATCAGCCTCGCGAACGACTGGGCCTACTACGTCGTCGGCCCGCCCGGCGCCTGGGTCCGCCCCAAGGTTGCGGCCGTGCGCGACTGGCTGCTGGCCGAAGCACGGGCCGAGGAACTGGTCGCGGCGTAGAGCTGCGGACGCCGAGGCCCGTTGGCCGCGAGTCAGGTTCGGAATTTGGGCCGGCGCCGGCCCATCGCGACGCGACGACCGCCGCCCCGTCATTCCCTCGCCTTCTGCCCTGTCGCCCGTTGCATGCCCAGGATTTGATGGAAGTCCATTCAGCTTTGGGTGGCCGAGTAAAGGAACGGTTCGAACCAGATATCAGGCGGCCGACCGCCGTGATAGCCCTTGATTGGCTCGTCGATCTATCTGGAGGGAAAGATGCTGATTCGTGGAATCGCTGTGGCAGTGCTGGCCGTCGCTTTCGCGGCACCCGCGTCGGCGCAAGAGTTCTGCCAGGGCTTCGGACCTCAAACACCCAGGGACATCTCAAGCGTTGCCGGCACGAATCAACGGGTCTTCACGCCGGCGCCGGCGGCATCCCGGATGAACCTCTGCGACATCCATACCCACACCAACGCGGAACACAAAGGTCCGGGGTTCTCCATTCACGCAGGCGCAGGCGAGCATGGCGGCTACAAGTGCAATGAGACCGGCGACCTGAGCGAGGCAGAACTCGAGGACCCGGCGCAAGGCCACGGCGCCTTCCACGCCGTGAAGCCGGGCGACACCATCGAGGTGCATTGGGTCTACACGACATGCGACGTCGCCCCCGGCCCGACCCTTGGCTCGTGCCTGAGCGACGCCTGTGCCAATCCGCAGCTGCGCGTCGAAGCTCAGGCGTTCCTGGTTGTGAACGATCCCAATGCGCTGGACTTCGATGATTTTGCCTATAAGGGGCACAGGATGAACGACCTCCATCGGGCGAAGTTCCTGCCGACCGAAACCGGCAGCCCGGTGGTCTTCGCCGGCTCGACGACCGGCCCGAAATACACGGAATCGATCTGTTCGCCTCTTCAAGTCACTTGGAGCGTGCGTCCGAACTGCGCCAAGCTCGATGTGGGCTCGCTCTACCGATGGGCAGAAGAGGGCAATGTCTTCGAGGAAGATCATTCCCATGGCGTGCGGCAACTCGTGACCGCGCCCGAGCTCCTCGCCCCGATCGAATAGGACTCCCGGCGACCGTTGCCGCCGGCTTTGAGCCTGCCTTACGGGCGCAGACAGACTAGCCTGTCTGTAGCTCTTCGAGCCCCGTGTAGAGCGCCAGCGCCTCCGGATTCGCCAGCGCTTCCTTGTTCTTCACCGGGCGGCCGTGGACCACGTCGCGGACGGCCAGCTCGACGATCTTGCCGGACTTGGTGCGCGGGATGTCGGCGACGGCGACGACTTTCGCCGGCACGTGGCGCGGCGTGCAATTGGCGCGGATCTGGGTCTTGATCTTCTTGACCAGCGCGTCGCCGAGCTCGAGGCCCTCGCGCAGGCGCACGAACAGCACGACGCGTACGTCGGCGTCCCAGTCCTGGCCGATGACCAGCGCCTCGACGACTTCGTCCAGGTTCTCGACCTGGCGGTAGATCTCCGCCGTGCCGATGCGCACGCCGCCCGGGTTCAGCGTCGCGTCGGAGCGGCCGTAGATGACGTAGCCGCCGTGCTCGGTGCGGGCGATGAAGTCACCGTGGTGCCAGACGTTCGGGTAGGTCTCGAAGTACGCCGCCCGGTAGCGCGTGCCGGTGGGGTCGTTCCAGAAGCCGATGGGCATGGACGGGAACGGCCGCGTGCAGACCAGCTCGCCCTTGCCCTCCATCGGCTGGCCTTCCGCATCAAAGACGTCGACCGCCAGGCCCAGCGCCGCGCCCTGGATTTCGCCGGCGTAGACGGGGGCGGTCGGGTTGCCCAAGACGAAGCAGCCCAGGATGTCGGTGCCGCCGGAGATCGAGGCCAGGTGCAGGTCGGGCTTGATGGCGTCGTAGACGTACGTAAAGCCCTCCGCCACCAGCGGCGAGCCGGTCGAGGTCATCGCGCGGACCGTGCCGAGGTCGTGGTCGTCGCGCGGGCGCAGGCCGGCCTTGCGCAGCGCGTCGATGTACTTGGCGCCGGTGCCGAACAGCGTCATGCCCTCGGCGTCGGCGAAGTCCCACAGCACGTTGCCGTCCGGATAGAACGGCGAGCCGTCGTAGAGCAGCAGCGTCGCCTCGGCCGCCAGACCCGCCATCAGCCAGTTCCACATCATCCAGCCGCAGGTCGTGAAGTAGAACACCCGGTCGTCGCGCTTCACGTCGCAGTGCAGCACGTGCTCGGTCAGCTGCTTGAGCAGCGTGCCGCCCTGGCCGTGCACGATGCACTTGGGCGCCCCGGTCGTGCCGCTGGAGTACATGATGTAGAGCGGCGCATCGAAGGCCTGGCGGTGGAACGGGATGTCGCCGCCGGGATGGGCGGCGATGAAGTCGTCGAACGTCACCGCGTCGCGAATGCCGGTGAGGTTTTCCGCACCGCCGGCGTAGGGCACGACCACCACCGCCTCGACCGTGATCAGCGTCGCCAGGATGTCCGGCAGCTTGTCGAGGCAGGAATGCGCCTTGCCATTGTAGTGGTAGGCGTCGGCGGCGAACAGCACCCTGGGCGCGATCTGGCCGAAGCGGTCGAGCACGCCCTGCACGCCGAAATCGGGCGAGCACGACGACCACACCGCGCCCAGGCTGGCCGTCGCCAGCATGGCGATCGTCGTCTCCGGCAGGTTCGGCAGGTAGCCGGCGACGCGGTCGCCGGGGCCGACGCCGGCATGGGCCAGCGCCTGCGCCGTGCGGCTGACCCGCTCGTACAGTTCGGCCCAGCTCAGCCGCCCCTTGACCTTGTCCTCGCCCCAGAACACCAGCGCGTCGCCCGCGTCGTGCCGGCGCAGCAGGTTCTCGGCGAAGTTGAGGCGCGCGTCCGGGAAGAAGCGCGCGCCGGGCATCCGGTCGCCGTCGACGAGCACGGTCGCGCCGGGCTCGCCGACGACGCCGCAGAAGTCCCAGACGCCGCGCCAGAATCGCTCGGGCTCGGCGCAGGAGAAGCGGTGCAGGGCGGCGTGGTCGGCGACGTCGAGGTCGAGGCCCCCGGCGCCGTTCAGGTGGTCGACGAACGTCTTGAGGTTGCTCGCGGCGACGCGCCCCGCCGACGGCTTCCACAATGGCCCGGCCATGGGCTCCTCCCGGTCGTGCTGTTGGGGCGCAGTATTTCAAAGCGCCGCGGCGCTGCCAAACGTTGCACATGCCGGCCATGCAGAGCCGGCGCTTTGCGGGCGGCCGCCCGACGGCCTACCCTGTCGCCGTGATCCCGCCCAGTAAAGGCCGCACCTCCCGCGGCGCCTCCCTGCCGGCGCCGGTCCGCGGCGCCGCCCTGATGCTGTTCGCCTGCCTGTGCTTCGCCGGCATGACGGGGCTGGTACGCCTGGGCACGGGCGAACTGCACCCGTTTCAGGTCGCTTTCCTGCGTATCTTCTTCGGCCTCGTCTGCATGCTGCCGTGGATCGTGCGCGCCGGCCGCGACGGGCTGCGCACGACGCGCCTGGGGCTCTACGGTCTGCGCGGGTTGACCGGCTTGATCGCCATGCTGATGTGGTTCACGGCGATCGCCACCCTGCCGCTGGGCGAGGCGACGGCGCTGTCTTTCACCGCGCCGCTGTTCGCCACCGTCCTGGCCGCCGTGGTGCTGCACGAGGTGGTGCGGGCGCGGCGCTGGACCGCGACCATCGTCGGTTTCGCAGGCGCCATGATCATCTTGCGCCCCGGGGCGGAGGCGATCGCGCCCGCGGCGCTGCTGGCGCTCGGCTCGGCGGTCTTCATGGCCGCCTCGGCGACGGTGATCAAGGCGCTGTCGCGCACCGAGCCGACGCACCTGATCGTCGCCTACATGGCGATCATTCTGACGCCCCTAGCGCTGGTGCCGGCCCTGTTCGTCTGGCAGTGGCCGACCCTGGCCGGCTGGCTGATCGGCGCCGGCATGGGGGTGCTCGGCACGTTGGCGCACCTGGCCTTCACCGCGGCGCTGAAGCAGGGCGACGCCTCGGCCGTGCTGCCGTTCGACTTCGCGCGGCTGCCGTTCGTGGCGGCGATCGGCTATCTCGCCTTCGGCGAAGTGCTGGACGGTTGGACGCTGGTCGGCGCCGGCGTGATCGGCGCGGCGGCGGTCTACATCACCCAGCGCGAGACCCGTGTGGCGCGGGCCCAAGGCGCGGAGACCGCCGCGGCCCCCACCGCCGCCCACACCATCGCGGTGCACCCGGCCCCGACCCGCCAGGCCGAGCGCTAGATCACGCGGATCAACGCCGAGCCCAGCGCCAGCACGGCACCGATCGTGAGCGGCCGCCGCAAGCGCGGGTACCACGGCGGCGCCAAGCCCGCGGCGGCGGCGCGGCCATCGGCCCAGTAGTGGGCGACGAAGGCGGCGATCAGCATGAGCAGACCGACGGGGGCGGCGATCAGGAGCGCGACCCAGCCGACCAGCGCCGGGGCGACGCCCCAGCCCAGCCGGCTCCAATCCGCGGCCCCGGCGGCGAGGGCCAGGCCCCAGTGCACGGCGCCGAGAAAACTCAGGATCACCGCCGCGTAGTACATCAGCGCGTTGAACGCGAAGGTGTCCCACGGCACCGGCGCCAGCCACAGCCCCAGCGCCCCGACCGCGAAGGGGACCAGCCCGCCGCCGCCCAGCACGGCGGCCGGCAGCGGCACGTCTCTCTCGGCTCTCGTCGTCGACATGGCGCGACTATAGCGGCGCGCGGTGCTAGAGGTGGGCGCGCTGAAGCGGGGAGGGGAACCATGGACATCGGTGATGCCGCGGCGCTGGTCACCGGCGGCGGCTCGGGGCTGGGAGAGGCGACGGCCGAGCGGCTGGCGCGCGCGGGCGCGCGGGTCGCGGTGCTGGACGTCAACATGGACGGCGCGCGCGGCGTCGCCGAACGCATCGGCGGCCTGGCGCTGGACTGCGACGTCTCCGACGCGGCGAGCGCCGAGGCCGCGGTCGCGGCCGCGCGCGAGGCCCATGGCCCGCCGGCGGTGCTGGTCAACTGCGCCGGCATCGCCCCGGCAAAGCGCATCGTCGGGCGTGACGGGCCGATGCCGCTCGACGAGTTCGCGCGCGTCATCGAAGTCAACCTGATCGGCAGCTTCAACCTGGCGCGCCTCGCCGCGGCGGCCATGTTCGAGCGCGAGGCCAACGCCGACGGCGAGCGCGGGGTGATCGTCAGCACGGCCTCGGTCGCCGCCTTCGAGGGCCAGATCGGCCAGGCCGCCTACACCGCGTCCAAGGGCGGCATCGCCGCGCTGACGATCCAGATGGCGCGCGAGTTCGCGGCCCGCGGCGTGCGGGTGCTGTCGATCGCGCCCGGGCTGTTCGGCACGCCACTGCTCTTGGGCATGCCCGAGGAGGTGCAGGCGGGCCTGGCGGCCTCCGTGCCGTTCCCCCAGCGCTTCGGCAAGCCCGGGGAGTTCGCGGAGCTGGTCGCCCACATCGTCGCCAACCCGATGCTGAACGGCGAGACGATCCGCCTCGACGGCGCCTTGCGCATGCAGCCGCGCTGAACGGCCCTTACGGCCCCGCGGCCCGTCCGGAGGGGCCAACCGGGCAACCCCCGCCATGCGCGACAACCTCGGTTAAGCAATTGACATTTCGATCTTAACTTTCTCCTTGGGCTCGCCCAGTAGAGTGCGCGCCCATGAGCGCGTTGGCCCAGCGAACGCCGCCGCCGAGCGACTCCGATGGCGAAACCGAACGCCTGCGCCGCGAGCTGGCGGCGGCGGAGGAACGCCTGCGTCTGCACCAGCAGCAGACGCCGGTCGCGGTGGTCGAGACGGACCTCGACGGCGTCATTCAGATGTGGAACCCGGCGGCGGAGCGCATCTTCGGCTGGACCGCGGAGGAGGCGACCGGACGGGTCATCACCGAGATATTGGTGCCGCCCGGCGAGATCGATGCGGTGCTGCGGCTCTACAGCCGCCTGCGCGCCGACCGGCAGCCGGCGTCGCGGGTCAACGACAACCTGACCATGGCCGGCCAGCGCATCACCTGCGAATGGCACAACACGCCGCTGGTCGACGCCCGCGGCGACGTCGTCGGCTTCGCCTCGCTGGCGCTGGACGTCACCGAGCGGGTACGGGCCATCGCCGCGCTGCGCGACAGCGAGGAGCGCTATGCGCTCGCCGTGCGCGGCACCAGCGACGGCATCTGGGACCGCGACCTCCTGACCGAGGAAGTCCGACACAATGAGCGGTTCTGGACGATGCTGGGCTACAGCCGCGACGACATCGCCCGCCGCGACCTCCTGAACAGCAGTCATGGGGACTGGCGCGAGACGGTCCATCCGGACGACTGGGCGGGCATCGAGCGCGCCGAGGCCGACCACCTGGCCGGCCGCACGCCGGCCTACGAGGCGTCGTTCCGCATGCGGCGCAAGGACGGCAGCTGGATGTGGATCCTGTCGCGCGCCAAGGCGCTGCGCGACAGCGAGGGCCGGCCCTACCGCATGGTCGGCGCCCACACCGACATCGACCAGCGCATACGGTTGGAGGAGGAACTGCGCCAGGCGACGCGCGACGCCCAGGCCGCCAGCCGCGCCAAGTCGCAATTCCTGGCGACCATGAGCCACGAGCTGCGCACGCCCTTGAACGCCATCATCGGCTTCGCCGAGATCATCGAGGCCGAGGTGCTGGGCCCCGTCGGCAACGACGTCTACCAGGAATACGGCCGCAACGTCCGCGAGAGCGGCCACCACTTGCTGGCGATCATCAACGACGTGCTCGACATGTCGAAGATCGAGGCTGGCAAGCTGGAGATCGAGCCCGAGGCGCTGCAGGCGCGCAAGGTCGCCCGCGCCGCACTGATGCTGGTGCGCGGTCTCGCCCAGTCGAACGAGGTCACGCTGGAGGTCTCGATCCCGCAGGAACCACTGCCGATCTACGGCGACGAGCTGGCGATCAAGCAGATCATCGTCAACCTGTTGTCCAACGCCCTGAAGTTCACGCCCGCCGGCGGTCGCGCGCGCCTCATCGTCGAGCCGCAGGAGGACGGCGCCACCCGCATCGCCGTCTCCGACACCGGCGCCGGCATGACCGAGCAGCAGCTGAAGGTCGCCATGGAGCCGTTCGGCCAATTGCAGAACGCCATGACGCGCGACCAGCCCGGCACCGGCCTGGGCCTGCCGATCGTGCACGGCCTGGTCGAGCTGCACCACGGCCGGCTGGAGATCGACAGCACGCTCGACGCTGGCACGACCGTCAGCGTCTGGCTGCCCGGCCCGACCGAGGAAGACCTGGCCGAGATGGCCGCGGCGGAATAGCCGCGCCGGTTGTCGCGCTAGGACAGCCCCTCGTCTCGACCGTCAGAGCCATCGGGCCCCAGTCGTCGCGGCTCAACGCAAGGGCCTCATCCTTGTCTGTCGGGTATGTGTGAATATGGGAGCAGCGGGCGGGAGACCGTCTCATCCTTGGTCTTGCTGAAGACCGTGGCTCAGCTTGGCTCCCCGCCCGCCGTTGTG
>Ga0049107_10000024_pt1 | contig 55417 bp, 51 predicted proteins | sample WorMetilPIANOSA1_FD_61187 | JGI IMG/M metagenome (GOLD analysis project Ga0049107, IMG submission 61187) | Marine gutless worms symbiont microbial communities from Max Planck institute for Marine Microbiology, Germany - Olavius ilvae PIANOSA.1 | ecosystem: Host-associated > Annelida > Digestive...
TCGTTCGACAGAGGTCGTGCCATGCATGCTGGCCTCCTCATCCAGCACACATCTTGAATCAGAACCTCGCCCGCGCGGAAACCCCAAAATGATTCCGCCTACGGGAATCCCGCTCTAGCGACGCCGCTGGAGGTCAGCGCCGAGATCGCCGACCAGGTGCCCGGCGCGCGGCTCGCGGTGATCGAGGACTGCGGCCACCTGGCGCCGCTGGAGCGGCCGCAGGCGGTGACGGCCCTGTTGCGGGACTGGTTGATCTACGACCGGTAGGGTGTCGGCAGAGCCATTGGCGCAGGACGGCCCCCGGCGGCCCCGATGCCTGGCGCCGCCGCGCCTTTGCCTCTGGCGGAAGTCACCCCCACACTAACCCTCCCCCTTCAAGGTGGAGGGGGAATATGCAAGCGCCGCAATGGGATTCCCTCCCCCCTTGAAGGGGAGGGTTAGGGTGGGGGGTATCGCGGCGGCACGTTTCGGCGCGACGTGGCTGGGCGCCGGGTGACCTCAACCCAGCGGGTTCTTGGGGTTCCGTAGCGGGAACAGGGCGATCAGGTAGCCGCGGATGAACTGCTCGAAGTCCGGGTCGTCGACGCCCTTGGCGCCGCCGCGGAGGCTGGCGCGCGCGAAGACCAGCGGCTCGTCGCCGCCGCAATAGGCCGCGGCCAGCACGATGTCTTTGCCGGGCGCGCCGCCCACGACGCTCTCCGGCGCGCGGCAGAGTTGCTCGCGGCTGACGTCCGTCGTCGGGTTGAAGACCATGACGACGCTGCGGATCGGCGAGGCGTCGGGCCCGGGCGTCGACGTGAAGGTGACGTCGCCGCGGATGAAGGTGCGGGTCATGGTGTCCGTGACGGCCGTCGTGAAGGCCGCGTCGTCCATCTCGAACAGGCTGCCGATGACCGTCGTCCGCAGGTCCTTGCCGCCCGAGTTGGCCTCCAGGTCGACGCCGCGGTAGATGGCGGCCATCCAGCGGCGCTCGTAGTTGGTCCTGGGCATCTCGGCGCAGCCGGCCAGCAGGGCCAGACCGACGCCTGCGAGAACGATCCGTTTCAGGCCCGTCATATCGCCTCTCCTATCGTCCGGTCTGCTTGCGGACGTTGCGCGGAAACAGGTCGGTGCCGCGCTGTTGCACGACTGGTTGATGGACGACCGGCAAGGCTCATTGATCCAACGGGTTCTTGGGGTTGAGCAGCGGGAACAGGGCGATCAGGTAGCCGCGGATGAATTGCTCGAAGGCCGGGTCGTCGACGCCACTCGCGCCGCCGTTCAGGCGGGCGCGCAGGAAGGTCAGCGGCTCGTCGCCGCCGCAATAGGACGAGGCCAGCACGATGTCCTCGCCGGGCGCGCCGCCGGAGACGCTCTCCGGCGACCGGCACAATTCTTCCCGGGTCACGTCCGTCGTCGGGTTGAACACCATGACAACGCTGCGGATCGGCGAGGCGTCCGGGCCCGGCGTGGAGGTGAAGGTGATGTCGCCGCGCGTCATGTTGCGGGTCATGGTGTCCGTGACAGCCTGGCCGAACGCCGCCTGGTCCATCTCGAAGAGCGCGCCGACGACCGTCGTGCGCAAGTCCTTGCCGCCGGAGCGCGCCTCCAGGTCGGTGCCGCTATAGGCGCCCGCCATCCAGCGGCGTTCATAGTTGGTGCTGGACTGGGCGTAGCCGGCCAGGAGGGCCAGCCCGACGACCGCCAGGACGATCCGCTTCACATCCGCCATATCGCGTTTCCTCACAGTCCCGCCTGTTTCGACGCGTTGCGCGGGAACAGGCTCTGCATGTAGGCGCGCAGGAATTCCCGGAATTCCGGGTCGCGCACGCTCGTCGCCGGGCCTTTGAAGCGCGCCTGCAGGTAGGTGACCGCCTTGTTGCTGCCGCAGAAGGCGCCGGCCAGCTCGATGTCCTTCTGCGGCGGGCCGCCGGAGACGCTCGCCTGGTTGCGGCACAGCCGTTCGCGGCTCAAGGACGTCGCCGGATTGAAGGCCAGGACGATGCGGTAGAAGTCCGACGCCGAGGCGTCGGGCCGGTCGGTTAAGTTGACGCGCAGGGCGCCGCTCTGGCGGCTCAGCTCGCGGGTCACCGCCTGCGTGAACGCCGCCTGGCCCTGGCCGAACGGGTCGCCGATCACGACCGTATGGAAGTCGCGCCCGGCGCCATACGTCTCCAGGTCCGTCGTCCGGTAGTTCTGGCTGGTCCAGGACTTGTCCATGACGACGCGCTGATCGCACGCGGCGAGCAGCGCCAGGGCCAGGACGGCGGCGATGAGGGGGAGCGCACGCATGGCGGCAGCCTAGCAAGCCGCGCCGTGTGGCTCTAGCGCTCCCGGGGGCGTCAGGCGCCGGCGCCACCGCGGCAGGTGCGGGCGCGAGTCGGCACTCTCGTCAGGCCGGCGTCATCTCGTACCAGAGGTCGTTGATGAACTGCTCGAAGCGCGGGCTCTCGGCGCCCTCCGTGGCCGGCAGGGTCAGCATGCCGCGGATGAACGAGACGGCGAGGGTGCCGTCGCAGAGCGCCGCATCGACGACGATGGGCGACGCCACGCCCGTCGTCTCCAGCGTCTCCCAGTCCGTGCAAACCCGCTCCAGGGCGACGGGCTTGGCCGGGTTGAACACGAACACCAGTTTGAACCGCAGTTCCGCCGTCTCGTCGGGCCGGTCGGTCATGCGCGCGTTGCGGTAGGCGTTGCGCGCGGTGAGGATGCCGTTGACAGCTTGCGTCACGCCGTCGCCGCCATCGCCGAAGGGGTCGCCGATGACGATCGAGTGGAAGTCGCGCCCGCTGCCGTAGACGTCGACGATGTCGCCGCGATAGCCGCGGCCGGTGTCCTGGCGGCTGAACCCGGAGTCCGTCGGGCCGCCCTCGCAGCCGGCGAGGGCCACCGCCGCCGTCAGGACGGCCGCCATGGCAACGGCGGCCCGCAAAGACCGCCGCGCCGGCGACTCTTGTGGCCTGAGCATGCGTGTTCGCTCCCTGTCGCTCCTGTAAGACGCGGCGGGCATGTCGCCTCTTAGCCAGGAGCAGAATTGGAGTGTGGCAGCGCGTTTGTCGATTACGCGGACCACCGTTTAAGTCTGCCCCACGACATCAGTGGCGAAGTGACGCAACCAAACTTCAGTTCGAGCCTTGTCGCGCGCATCATATTCCTGGATAGCCTGCCCGAGGTCGCCAAAAACCGACGTTTCTTTGTCAGCCCCGATCTCAGTCAATCGCATTGTGTACCACGCGGTTATCCCGCCATCTGGGGCATCGGAGAATCTGGGAAAGACCGGCTCAGGTATCTGATCTGCTTTCCAGAGGTCGGGAAGTGAAGGCTCAAGGACGAGCGCACGGGCAAGACCGACGATATCGACCGCGCCGCTGACGACGGCGTCCTCGGCCTGCGTACGTGTCTTGAAACCGCCCGTCAGCATCAGTGGCTTGGTGGTCAACGCGCGGGCGCGCTTTGCAATTTCGATGAAATAGGGGCCACGTCCAGCCCCGTCGGAGGCGGACTTTGCTCCAGGGAAGTAAGTTCCACCGCTGATGTCGATCAGGTCGACCGAAGACCGGTCCAGCGCTGCCACTACTTCGAGCGCGTCTTCCTCGTCGAATCCGCCCTCGAGCTGGTCTGAGGAATTGAGTTTCACGGCGATCGGGAAATTCGATCCGACAGACGTGCGAATTGCTTCAATGGATTCCAGCAGAAGTCGCACACGATTGGCGATTGCCCCTCCGTATTCGTCGTTCCGCTTGTTGAACAGTGGTGAAAGGAACTGACTGAGCAGAAATCCGTGTGCTGCGTGAACCTGCACGCCGCCGAAACCGACCTGCTGCGCCAATCGGGCTGTCCGTGCGAACTTCGGGGGCAATTGATGAATCTCGTCGATTGTCAATTCCGCGCATCGCAGACCCGGCAGATCGAGAGCGCTCGGGCCTTTGGGGTTGCTAGTTGGCGAGTAAGCAAGCGCCCCGGCGTGACCAAGTTGCAGCCAGAGCTTAGTGCCGTTCTCGTCACCCTGTTGGGCAAGTTCCCGGAAACGGTCGAGGTCTGAAGTCTCGTTGAGTACCAGATTGCCGGGCTTCTCGGCGTAGCATGAGCTGCCTTGCACCTCGCCGATTATGGACACGGCCAACCCACCTCGGGCCCAACGCTGATATAATCTGATTTGTTCAGCTGTCGGATGACCGGTTCCATCACCCAAAGAATCCGACATCGCCGATTTAGCTATCCGGTTGTTCAGGATTACGCCACATGGCAGCTCTAGCGGCTCGAACAGAACTCCACGTTGTTGCATTTGAACTACCACGACCAATTTCTCTGGTTTTCGTTTGTAGTCAAGGAAACTCACAGCACCTCAACACAACGTCAAGTTTGGGCTCTATCTAGTCCTCCACGCATAGCGCACGACAGACGGCTTCGGGTCAGAAGCGGACGTCAGCCCGCTGTACGGTTCCCGCGCGCTGCAAACTAGCCCGCCGATGCAGCAGGGTAGGAGGACCACAAAGGGATGGGGTTTCGCCGGGCGCAGAATTAGTGACCGCTTGGACGTGTGCGCCGCGGCAGGCCGCGAGGCGCCACTCGGCAACGGTCGTCAGGCGCCGGCGCCGCTGCGGCGGGTGCGGCGCGGATTGAAGGTTGGCGTCAGCTGTTGCATGAAGTTCCTGATGAACTGCTGGAACTCCTCGTCGTCGGGGCCGGCAGGGGTCGCCGCCAGCCGGCCGTCGAGGAACGTCAGCATGACGTCGCCGTGGCACAGCGCGCCGGACATGCGGATCTCCGGCCCCGGCGGGTCCGTCGCGACGCTTCCGGCGTCGCGGCACAGGGTCTGCAGGCCGACCGTCTGCGACGCATTGAAGGCGAACACCAGCTTGTAGTTGCTGGCGCTCTCGCCCGGCGTCGCGGTGTAGTTAATGTCCCGATAGGCATCCCGGCGGATCAGCTGGGCGCGCAGGGCGTCGCCGAAGGCCGCGTCACCCATGCCGAAGGGGTCACCGATGACGATGGTGTTGAAGTCGCGGCCGGCGCCGTAGCTGTCCAGCTCCCGCCCGGTAAAGGCGCGCTCGTAATACGCCGAGCTGTAGGTCGTGTTGGTGCATGCCGCAAGGGCCACGCCCAAGGCCAGCAGGATCCCCCAGCGCCGTAACATCACGGGCAGAACAGCATGAAATCGGGGCAGCGGCCTTCCTCGAGCTTCGGATTCCGCAGCGGGAACAACTGCTTGGTGACTTCCATGATGAGGCTCTGGAAGCGCTCGCCGTCATAGCCGTTGGGCTCGCTGACGCGGCCGGAGATCTGGGTCAGCGGGATCTCGCTCTGGCAGAAGGCGGCGGACATGCGGATGCGGCCCTCGACCGGCTCCGGCGTGTACTTGGCGCGGATCGCGTCGTCGCACAGGTCGCGGCCGGCGACCGGCCGGTAGGCGTCGAACAGCAGCACCACGCGGTAGTTGGGCAGGGCGTTCTCGTCCGGCGTGAAGGAGAACTGCAATGGCTGCACCGTCGGGGCGCGGCGCATGGTCGCCTGGATCGCGGCCTCGACGTCGCGGCGGTCCACGTCGGGGTAGGGGTTGTTGTACATCTCGACGCGCAGGTCGCGCTCGGCGCCGATATGGCCCATCTCGGTCGGCCGGTACTGGTGCGCGAAGTCCGGGGCGCCCAGGGTCACGCCGTCGACGCAGCCGGCGAGGAGCGCGACAAGGGGCAGCACGACGAGGGGGCGGAAACGTGCCATGCCCTATGATATGGCGGCTTGGGCATCGCCTGTCACCCCCGCAACATGTCGCAACCGATCACGTGCCGGTGCGGGGCGCCCTAGACGTCCAGGTCGTCGTCGCCCAGGCGGCCGGCGTTCTCCTGGATGAAGGCATAGCGCGCCTCGGGCTTGCGGCCCATCAGGCGCTCGACCAGGCGCGAGGTCTCGCGCGCGTCGGCCGCCTCGTCCGGGTTCATGGCGCTGGGCAGGTGGACCTGCTCCAGCGTGCGCGTCGCCGGCGCCATGGTGGTCTCGCGCAGCTGCGCCGGCAGCATTTCCCCTAAGCCCTTGAAGCGGCTGAGATCGACCTTGCGGCCCTTGAAGCGCCCGGCCAAGAGTTCGTCCTTCGTCGCCTCGTCGCGCACGTAGACGCTCTCGCCGCCCTGGCTGAGGCGGTAGAGCGGCGGCACGGCGAGGAACAGGTGGCCGTCGGCGATGAGGCCCGGGATCTCGCGGTAGAAGAAGGTCATCAGAAGCGAGGCGATGTGGGCGCCGTCGACGTCGGCGTCGGTCATGATGACGATGCGCTCGTAGCGCAGGTCGGCCTCGCGGTAGTCCTTGCCGGTGCCGCAGCCCAGCGCCTGAACCAGGTCGCGCAGTTCCTGGTTGGCGCGCAGCTTGTCGACCGAGGCGCTGGCGACGTTGAGGATCTTGCCGCGCAGGGGCAGCACGGCCTGGGTCTCGCGGTTGCGCGCCTGCTTGGCCGAGCCGCCGGCGCTGTCGCCCTCGACCAGGAACAGCTCGGTGCCCTCGCGATCGCGCCGGGCGCAGTCGGCCAGCTTGCCGGGCAGGCGCGAACGCCGCGTCGCGGTCTTGCGTTTGAGCTCGCGGCTGGCGCGGGCGCGCAGGCGCTCCTCGGCGCGTTCGATCGCCCACTCCAGGAGGCCGTTCGCCGCGGTCTTGTCGCCCGACAGCCAGTGGTCGAAGTGGTCGCGCAGCTGGGCCTCGACGAGGCGTGCCGCCTCGGGCATCGACAGCCGCTCCTTGGTCTGGCCCTGGAACTGCGGCTCCTGGATGAACAGCGACAGCATGATCGCGGCGCCGTCGATCAGGTCGTCGGGCGCGATCTGCGCCGCTTTCTTGTTGCCGGTCAGCTCGCCATAGGCCTTCAGCGCCTTGGCGAGGCCGGCGCGCAGGCCCTGTTCGTGGCTGCCGCCCTGCTCGGTCGGCACCGTGTTGCAGTAGGAGTTGGTGAAGCCGTCGCCGTCGACCGGCCAGCACACCGCCCATTCGACGCGGCCGGCGTCGTCGGCGAAGCGCGCATCGCCGTGGAACACCTCCGGCACGACCAGCGGCCGCTCGGCGATGGCGCCGCGCAGGTAGTCCATCAGGCCGCCGGGGAAGTGGAACGTCTCACGCTCCGGCGTCTCCTCCTTGGCGACCAGTTTCGCATCGCAGGCCCAGCGGATCTGCACGCCGCGGAAGAGATAGGCCTTCGAGCGCGCCATGCGGTAGAGCCGCGCCGGCGTGAAATGCGCGTTCTCGCCGAAGATCTCCGGGTCCGGCCGGAAGGCGACCGTGGTGCCGCGCTTGTTCTGCACCGCGCCCTTGTTCTTCAGCTTGCCCTTGGGCTTGCCGCGCACGTAGTCCTGCGTCCAGCGCGCGCGGTCGCGGCAGACCTCGACATGCAGCTGCTCGGCCAGCGCGTTGACGACGCTGATGCCGACGCCATGCAGGCCGCCTGAGGTCTGGTAGGCCTTGCCGGAGAACTTGCCGCCGGAGTGCAGCGTCGTGAAGATCACCTCCAGCGCCGACTTGCCCTTGATCTTGGGGTGAGGGTCGACAGGAATCCCGCGGCCGTTGTCGCGCACGGTCAGGGTGCCGTCGGCCGCCAGCTCGATCTCGATCCAGTCGGCGTGGCCGGCGACCGCCTCGTCCATGGCGTTGTCCAGCACTTCGGCGGCCAGGTGGTGCAGGGCGCGGCTGTCGGTACCGCCGATGTACATGCCGGGGCGGCGGCGCACGGGCTCCAGGCCCTCCAGGACCTCGATGTCCTTGGCGGAGTAGCTCGACGAGGGGCTCGTGTCGGCGAACAGGTCGCCGGACTCGACGGACTTCTTGGCGGCGCTGGCTCTGGGCACGCGGCTCGACCTATGCTCGTAATTGCGGGGCGCACCTTAGTCGCGGGCGCGAGTCGATACCATTAAGGGCGAGAGGCGGTATGGCGGATACCGAGACGGACGCACAACCCCGCGGCCAGCTCTCCGTGCGCGTCCTGGCCATGCCGGCGGACGCCAACGCCAACGGCGACATCTTCGGCGGCTGGCTGTTGAGCCAGATGGACCTCGCCGGCGGCATCGCGGCCGAGGCGCGCAGCCAGGGCCGCGTCGCCACGGTGGCGGTCCAGTCGATGCAGTTCCACCTGCCGGTCTACGTCGGCGACGTCCTGTGCGCCTACGCCGACCTGATCCGCGTCGGCCGCACCTCGATGACCTACGCGGTCCAGGCCTGGGTCATCCGCCGCGACGGCCACAGCCGCGTCAAGGTCACCCAGGGCGAGTTCACCTACGTCGCGATCGGCGAGGACCGCCGGCCGCGCCCGGTGCCGGAGGAATAACGATGCGTCTCAGATTGGCTGGACTGGCGGTCGCGATTGTCGCACCCGCCCTCGCGGGGGAGGCGGATGTGGTCGATGCCCAACTCACGCGCTCCGGCGCGACTTGGAGCGCGCAGGCGACCGTCGCCCATGGCGACACCGGTTGGGACCACTACGCCGATGCCTGGGACGTGGTGGCGCCCGACGGCACCGTGCTGGGCACCCGCGTGCTGCTGCACCCGCACGAGACCGAGCAGCCCTTTACAAGATCGCTCTCCGGCGTCGCCATCCCCGACGGCGTCACCCAGGTGACGATCCGCGCCCGCGACAACGTGCATGGGTACGGGGGCAAGGAGTTTGTCATCGACGTACCGCGGTAATTTGCCAAGCCTAAAGCGTGGGTTCCTCAGTTCGTCCTCTGTGCCTCTGTGAACCGCCCCGGTTTCTCCGGAGACCCTGTTGGTTGAGCGCCGCCTCCGTAGCGGGCGCTCCTTGCTGCGGACTGTACCTCGCCTCGAATTCGGCCACTGAGGGATCTACCGCGGATGCGGTCCCGCGAGGACATTGGGCCTCCCCAAGCAGAGCTCCAAGCCAGGCGCGAGCATGAGACGGCCTGCACAGCGTCACACTCATGCGAAGCCAGCATGGCTCGCCACATACGCGGGACGCGCCTTGAGGCGCTCCACGTAGGCCGCGACCTTGGGCGAGAATTCCATCATCTTGAAGCCGCCGAATAAGGCGAGCGCGCCACCGAAGACAACGTCTGCCGCCGTGAATTGCTCGCCCAGCGCCCAGCCGGCGGCGGGCGTCATCGACTCCACCGTCGCCATGCCGCGGGGCATGTCGCCCCAACCCATGGATACGGGATTGATGTCGACCCCGAGCTGGGTGAAGGACAGAAGCGGCTCGAGCGTGACGCCGGGGAAGAAGAGATAGCGGTAGTACGTGCCGCGCTCCGCCGAGCCCGCGGGTGGCGCGAGCCCTTTCTCGGGGAACTTGTCCGCCAGATAGGCGCAGATCGCGGCGGCTTCGGTGATGACTACGTCGCCGTCGACGAGGGCCGGAACCTTGCCCATTGGGTTGATCGCCCGGTACTCGGGCTGCTCGCCAGCGGGGGCGCGAACGACGATCTGCTCATGCGGAGCGTCTAGCTCCTTGAGCATCCAGTCGGTCGTGACAGCTCGGCTGGTCGGGTGGAAGTAGTGCTTCATGTGAGTAGCCCCCTTGAACCGCCACGATCTCCAGAGATCCCGTTGCGTACGTCTGGCACCATGGCCGCAGCTTCTTGGTTTCGATTGTACAGCGCCTCGAATTCGGCCGGGGGTACGTTTCCGATCGGTCCGAACAGCCGTCGGTTGTTGAACCAGTCGACCCATTCCAGCGTTGCGAACTCGACCTCTTCGAGATTTCGCCAGGGTCCGTTCGGGCGGATGACCTCGGTCTTGTAGAGGCCGAAGATCGTCTCCGCGAGGGCGTTGTCGTAGGGGTCCCCGACGCTCCCCACCGAAGGCTCGACGCCGGCCCCGGCCAGGCGCTCTGTGTAGCGGATCGACAGGTACTGTACGCCCCGGTCACTGTGGTGTACGAGGTGGTCGATCTCGGAGTTGGCATGGAGTGCCTGCTCCAGGGCATACAGCGCCAGGTCGCTTCGAAGCGAATTCGACACACGCCAGCCCACGATCCTTCGTGAGAAGACGTCGGTGATGAAGGCCACGTAGGCGAACCCGGTCCAAGTGGCCACGTAGGTGAGGTCCGCGACCCATAGCTGATTCGGACGCTTCGCGGAGAAGTCTCTTTGCACCAGGTCGGCCGGCCTCTCAGCCGCCTGGTTGGCGATCGTGGTCCTCTTGTACCGCCGAGTTCGTACGGCCCCCTGGAGCCCCATCTCCCGCATCAGGCGCTCCACCGTGCACCGCGCCACGTCGACTCCCTCGCGGATCAGTTGATGCCAGACCTTGCGGACACCGTAGACGCCGAAGTTCTCATTCCAGACCCGTTCGATCTGCTCTCGCAGGTTTGCGTCGCGAATCGTTCGCTACGGAAGCCGCGAGGGATCAGCCTCTCGGGACTTCCGCTCGTAGTACGTCGACGGGGCGATCGGCAGCTGTCTGCAGATCGACTCGACCCCGTGTGCCTCACGTTGCTCATCGATGAACCCCACCATCACTTCGGTCGGCGGTCGAGTTCCGCCTGGGCGGAATACGCGGACGCCTTTCGAAGGATCTCATTGGCGCGGCGGAGCTCGCGGTTCGCCCGCTCGAGCTCCTTCATCCGAGCCCGCTCGTCGCTCGTGAGGCCGCCGCGGCGGCCTGAGTCAACCTCGGTCTTCCGCACTCACTTGCGGAGCGTCTCCGCCGAACAACCGATCTTCTCCGCGATCGAGCACATCGCCTCCCACTCCGAGCCGTACTCGCCCCGGTGTTCGAAGACCGTTCGTACCGCTCGCTCGCGGACCTCCTGAGAAAACCTGCTTACCCTTGCCATAACTCCATCCTCTCAAGAAATGGACCCTCCGTGAAACCCAGGGCGGTTCACTGTGCCTCTGTGGTTCGAGAAGGGCAAACCACAGAGGCACAGAGGCACAGAGAACCAAATTGTTTGATTACAGGAGCTTGTCGGCGCCCTAGACCTCCAGCTCCAACAACGGGGCGTATTGCTGGCCGGAGTACATGTCGGTCTCGCCGGGGTCGCCCTGGACGCGGGGGCGGGGGAACGAGACTTTGATGGCGCGGGCGGCCGGCAGGTCGACCAGCACCACGGCGTTGGCGCTCACGCGATAGGTCTTCGCGACCCACTCCCGCGTCACCACGTTCGCCGCCACCGCGCGGTCGAAGTCGGCGTCGGTCGCGAACATGATGTCGAAGGTGATCCAGAACGGCCCGGCGTTCTTCGAGCGGATCAGCTTCGCGAGCTCGCCGAGCTTCACACCCGAACCTGATCGAAGCGGAACAGTTCCAGCGGCTCGACGCCGGTCACCACGTGGTGCAGCACGAACCTATAGGCCACCCCGCGGTCGATCTCCGGCGGCGAGAACGGGAAGGCGATGCCGGAAATGAATCCGTCCCATTCGGGGATCGACCAATGCGAGGCGACGTGGGTGACGAAGCGGCACACGTCGTTCGCCATCGCCTGCGTCGGCGCCGTCACGGTGAACAGCAGGCCGGCCTCGTGGCCGATGGCCTCAACCGGCTCCGTCGCCCCCATCACGGCGTCGCGGCCGTAGACGGAGATGTCGATGTGGACCTTGTCGCCTAAGGTCTCGCCGGTGACCTCGGTCACCCGCCCGCGGAAGAAATCCATCATCTCGCCGAGCCAGGGGTCGATCTGCTGCAGGATCAACGGGTCGCGCACGCCGCCGATGGCGATCGTCTGGAAGCCGACCGGCGCCGCGCCCTCCAGCTTCACGGTGTAGGGCTCCTCGCGGAAGGTCGAGCCTTCGACGCGCGTGCGACGGTCATCGACGGCCGTGTACCGGGCGCCCGAGGTGTCGAGGGAGCCGGCGGGCTCGCGGATCAGGATCGGGTCGGCGTTTTCGTAGAGCGTGTGGGCGGCGATGCCGAGCGGCGTGCAGCCGGCATCCAACGCCGCCGGCTCGACCTCGAAGCCTTTGGAATCGATGTCGGCGACCAGGCCGTCGCCGCGCGGCACGGTCGAGCACACGGCGCCGCACTCGATGGTCTTGGCGCAGTGCCAGATCAGGCCCGGCGGCAGGCCGGCGCTGAGCGGCACGGCGGCGAACAGCGCCGTGTCCGAGGCGCGACCGGCGAGAACGACGTTCGCCCCCTGCGCCAGCGCGTGCTGCAGCGGCTCCGCCCCCATCATGGCGACGATGTGCGAACACCCGGCAATGTCGGCGTCGGCGATCTCCGGCGCGCCGGGCAGGGGGGCGATGCCGCCGTCGCGCCAGCGTTGGCCGACTGCCCCCGGGTCCTGCTCCGCGTATACGAGGCCGAGGTCGAACGAGAGGCCCTCCTCGCGGCCGATCTCCAGTGTGAGGTCGCGCATCATGTCGACGCCGGCGTCGGTGCCCGAGGTGCCGCAAGAGCCGATGATCAGCGGGACCTGCAGTTCGTCGCGGGCGCGCAGCAGGCGGCGCAGATCGCGGTCCAGCGCCGCGCGCGACATCTTGGGCTCGGAGGCGCCGAGGTAGTACGGCCCGGAATCCGTCGAGCCGCCGTCGCAGGCGATGACGTCGGGGCTGAGGGAAACCGCGCGCTTCAGCGAGGCGTCGAGGAAGCCGAAGCCGAGCGCGCCGGTGGGGCTGAAGAGGCGCATCAGCCGCCGGAGCCGTAGAGCCGCGTGCGTCGCGCGCGCCAGGCCGGCAGGAACACCAGCACGAGGGCCAGCAGCAGCAGGCCCAGGGTCATCGGCCGCTCCCAGATGAAGCTGAGGCCGTCGGCGTTGCGCATGGCGCGGCCGAAGTTGTCCTCCATCATCTGGCCCAGGATGAAGCCGATCAAGAGCGGCGCCAACGGGTAGTCGGCGAAGCGCATGATGGTGGCGAAGACGCCCAGGCCGATCAGCAGCAACAGCTCCGTCGCATTGTTCTGGCCGATGTAGACGCCCGACATCGCGAAGAAAAGGATGAACGGTATCAGGTAGTTGCGCGGCACGGCCAGCAGCTTGGCGATGTAGGGGATCAGCGGCAGGTTCAGCACCAAGAGGATGACGTTGCCGACGTACATGGAGATGATGACCGACCAGAAGATCTCCGGCCGGTCGATCATCAGCCGCGGCCCCGGATCGACGTTGAGCGCGATCAGGGCGCCGAGCAGGATCGCCGTCGTGCCGGAGCCGGGAATGCCGAGGGTCAAGAGCGGCACGAACGAGCCGGTGCAGGCGGCGTTGTTGGCCGTCTCCGGCGCCGCCAGGCCCTTGATCGAGCCGCGGCCGAATTCCTTCTGCTCCTCGGGCTTGGCGATGTTGCGCTCGACGGCGTAGCCCAGGAACGAGGCGATGGTGGCGCCGGCTCCCGGCAGCACGCCGATGAAGAAACCCTGCAACGACTGGCGCCCGATCACCGGCGCGATCGTCTTCGCCTCCTGCTTGGTGATGCGCAGGTCCTTGATCTCCTGTCCGGCGCCGGACTGCGCCCCGCGCTTCGGGTCGATGACCAGGTAGAGCGCTTCGGGCAGCGCGAAGAGCGCCATGGCGAGGGTCACGAAGCCAAGCCCGCTCTGCAGGTCGAGCAGGCCCAATGTGAAGCGCGGCGCGTTGAAGAGGGACGATTCGCCAACCGTCGCCAGCATCAGGCCGAAAACGGTCATCATCAGCGCCTTGGCGACCTGGCCCGTGCCGGCGAAGGCGGCGATGGCGGTCAGGCCGACGACCATCAGCGCGAAGTACTCGGCCGACCAGAACAGGATGGCGACGGTCGAGAGCGCCGGCGCGAAGCCGAGCAGCAGCAGCGCGCCGACGCTGCCGCCGGCGAAGGAGGCGATGGCGGCGATGGTCAGCGCCTTGCCGGCCTTGCCCTGCCGCGCCATGGGATAGCCGTCGAAGGCGGTCGCGACCGTTCCGGCGACGCCCGGCGCGTTGATCAGGATCGACGAGGTCGAGCCGCCGAAGATGGCGCCGTAGTAGACGCCCGCCAGCATGATCAGCGCCGCCGCCGGGTCGCCGATCTTGATGGCGACCGGGATCATGATGGCAATGATCGAGATCGGCCCCAGGCCCGGCAGCATGCCGATGAAGGTGCCGATCAGCACCCCCGCCATGACCATCAGCAGGTTCTGGAACGAGAGGGCGGCGCCGAGGCCGAGCAGCAGTCCTTCGAGCATCAGACGAGGAACCCCGGCCAGGGCCTTAAGAAGACGCCCAGAACCTCCTGCACCAGGTACCAGACCACCAGCGCGCCCACGAGCGAGACGGGGATGAGCACCACGAACCGGCGCTCGCCCAGGATCATGGCGCTGCCGATCAGGAACAGGGTCGTCGAGGCGATGAAGCCGATGGGGAAGATGGCGAGGGCATAGACGGTCATGGCGACCAGCAGGCCGATGCCCTGGCCGAACTTGTAGCGGCGCCAGTGGCGCGGGTCGATGTTGCCCAGGACGTCGCCCTCGTCCTCCTCGGCCTTCGCCGGTTTCGAGGCGAACAGGATCACCAGCGACAGCACGACGCCGAGGCCGGAAAGGCCGATCGGCATGGTGCTCGGCAGGAACACCATGTTTTGCTCGAACGGCAGCAGCGGGTAGGTAAACGCGCCGTAGCCATAGACGAGCGAGAACAGCAGGAAAAAGACGGCGATCCAGCGTTCGAGCGCCATGGCGTCCCCCCAAACGCAGCGGCAGCGAAACGGGGAGGCGCTTCAGCGCCTCCCCGTCGGGTCTCGGTCTAAAGGAAGCCGAGTTCCTTCATCAGGTCGCCGATCTGCATTTCCTGGTCGACCAGGAAAGCCTCGAACTTGTCGCCCGGGTTGTAGATGTCGACCCAGCCGTTGCGGTCGCGCACGGCGGCCCACTCGGGCGTGGCGTACATCTTGCCCAGCGCGGCGATGTAGGCGTCGCGCTCCGCGTCGGACAGGCCCGGGGCGGCGAAGAAGCCGCGCCAGTTGACGAACTCGGCGTCGTAGCCCTGCTCCTTCAGCGTCGGCGCGTCGGCGAAGGCCTGGCTGCGCTCGGGGCCGGTCATGGCGACGATGCGGACCTCGCCGGCGCGGGCCAGGTCGACCGCCTCGGAGAAGCCCGTCGAGGCGACGTCGACCTCACCGGCCAGCAGCGCGGCGTTCAACTTGCCGCCGGCGTCGAACGGGATGTACTTGACCGTCGTCGGGTCGCCGCCCGCGGCCTTGAAGGCCATCGCCGCGACCAGGTGGTCCATGCCGCCCGGCACGGAGCCGCCGCCGACAGCAACGCTCTTGGCGTCCGCCTTGTAGGCCGCGACGACCTCGCCGAAGGTCTGGTACTTGCTGTCCTTGGCGACGACCAGCGCGGCGTAGTCGCCGATGGTGCCGGCGACCAGGGTCAGGTCGCGGAAGTTCTGCGGGAACACCTTGGTCAGCGAGCGGATGACGATCGGCGTCGAATTGACCATCAGCGTGCCGCGGTTCGTGTCCGCGTTCTCGATCAGCCAGCCGATGGCCTTGCCGCCGCCGCCGCCCGACATGTTCTCGTAGGTCGCGCTGCCGACGATGCCGGCGCCCGTCAGGGCTTCGCCCGTGCCGCGCGCGGTGCCGTCCCAGCCGCCGCCGGCGCCGCCGGGAATGAGGAAGTGGATGCTGTCGATGTCGGTCGCGCCGGCACCGCCGGCCAAGGTCAGGCCGACGCCGGCCGCCAGCACCGCCGCGAGCGCGGTGCGGCGCGAAACTCCGGTAACAGAACGCATGATGTTGTTTCCTCCCTAGTCTCTCTGTCGTCACTCTACAGGTTGCGGCCAACGAGAGACCGCCCGGTTCGCGGCGGAGACCCGCCCACGTCCGTTTCGCGCGATCCTAGCCCGATGGATCGCTGGCGTCGCCACCCTTTCTGTCAATATCCTGACGGGCCGGGCCGTCGTAGGTCCAGATGAACTCGGGCGGCACCGGGCCCTTGTTGCGCCCGCCTTGCTGGCTCTGCTCCCAGGCGTGGGCCAGGATGCCGACCGCGCGCGACAGGCAGAACAGCCCTCGTGCCAAAGGCGGCGGGAAGCCCAGCTCGGCGAAGATCACTGCCGTCGCGCCGTCGATGTTCATGGGGATGCGCTTGCCTTTGCGGGCCTCCAGCGCGGCCTCGATGGCGCGGGCCACCGCGGCAAACCGCCCTTGCACCGTGCCTTCGGCCGCCGCCGCGTCGACCAGTTCCAACAACCGCGGCGCCCGCGGGTCGATGGGGTGAAACCGGTGGCCGAAGCCCGGCAGGTAGCGCGGGGCCCGGTCGATCGCGCCTGAGGCCGCGGCCTCGAGCGAGGCGCCGTCGCGCCAGGCCGCCTCGGCGTCCAGGTACACCGCCATCGCCTGTTCTCCGGCGCCGCCGTGCACGTCGCCCAGCACGTTCAGCGCCGAGGCCATGGCGTTGTTGAGGCCGACGCCGCAGGTCGCGGCCATGCGGGCGATGGCGATGCTGGGCGCCTGCGGGCCGTGGTCGACGGCGGCCACGAGCGCGGATTCCAATAGACGCGCTTCCGGCTCGCTGGGCAATTCGCCGCGCGTCAACAACCAGATCATCTGCGGGAAGCTGATCGTGCCGATGAGCTGCTCGACGGGCATGCCGGCGAAGCGGATCGCGCCCGGCTCCATGTCGATGATCGACGTGCGCCACCAGTCGCGCACGGCCTTGTCGGCGTCGGTCATAGGGCCCCCGCGTCGCGCAGCTCGGCAACCTCGGCCGCGCTGAACCCGGCCTCCGCGAGTACCGCGTCGGTGTGGGCGCCGAGCTCCGGCGGCGGCGGTCGACCTGGGGCGGGGCGCCGTCCAGCTTGACGCCGGTGCGGGCGATCTCGATGGGCCGGTCGACGCCGGGCACGTTCTCGAAGCGGGCGATCATGCCGCGCCCGCGCACCTGCGGGTGCTCCAGGATCTCCGGCACGCTAAGAATACGCCCCGCCGGCACACCCGCGTCGTTGAGCGCAGCCTCCCAGGCGGCGGCCGGGCGCGCGGCCAGCGCCGCCTCCAGCTCCGCCGTCAACGCGGCGCGGTTGTCGAGGCGCGCCTGGCGCGTTTCGAACCGCGGGTCGTCGATCAGGTCCGGCCGGCCGACGACGCGGGCCACGGCCTCGAACTGCGCCTGCTTGTTGGCGGCGATATTCAACGGCGCGTCGGCGCAGGCCAAGGCGCCGGACGGGCTGGCGGTGACGTTGTCGTTGCCCAGCGGCGCGGGGGCCTGGCCGGCGACCAGGTGGTTCGACACCGCCCAGCCCATGGTCGCCAGCACCGAGGCCAGCATGGAGACGTCGACGGTGGCGCCCTCGCCGGAGCGCTCGCGTCCGGCCAGCGCGGCGGCAATCGCGAACGCGGCGGTCAGGCCGCCGACCGTGTCGGCGATGGGATAGCCGACCCTCAGCGGCGCGCTGTCGGGGTCGCCTGTAATGCTCATAACCCCGGACAAACCCTGGATGATCTGGTCGTAGGCGGGGAGGGCGGCGAGCGGCCCGTCCTGGCCGAAGCCGGAGATGGCGCAGTAGACGAGGCGCCGGTTGCGCGCGCGCAGCGTCGCGGCGCCCAGGTCCAGCCGCTCCATGACGCCGGGGCGGAAGTTCTCGACCACGACGTCGGCGCCGTCGACCAGGCGCAGGAACGCCGCCTTGCCGGCCGGCGCCTTGAGATTGAGCGTGAGCGACCGTTTGCCGCTGTTCTGGGCCAGGAACGAGACGCCCATGAGACGCCGGTTGAGCTCCGCGTCGGCGCCGAGCTGGCGCGCCAGGTCGCCGGTGCCGGGCAACTCGACTTTGACGACGTCAGCGCCGAAGAGCGCAAGCTGGTGGGCGCAGAACGGGCCGGCCAGCACGTTCGTCAGGTCCAGGACGCGGATGCCCGCGAGCGGTGCCGTCACGGTTCACCCCCCCCAAGCGTTCTGTTGAGCAGAACGACGTTCTATTCTACGGTACGGCGGTCGGGTTCGCAAACCACGGGGCAGCCATGGCCACGGATCGCGTCGAGGCGGTGGAGCGGGCGCTGGGTATTCTCGGCGCCTTCACGGCGGAGCAAGGGGCCCTCTCGCTCAGGGACATCGCCGCGGCGACGGGCCTCTACAAGAGCACGATCCTGCGCTTGTGCGGCTCGCTGGAGCACTTCGGCTACCTGCGGCGCGACGCTGACGGGCGGTTTTGGTTGGGGCCGGCGGTCCTGACGCTGGGCGAGCTGTACCGCCGCCATTTCGATTTCGGCCCGCACGTGCGGCCGGTGCTGCGCGCGCTCGTCGAGGCCACGAACGAGACCGCGTCGTTCTACGTGCGCGACGGCGACGAGCGGGTCTGCGTCATGCGCCACGAGGCGCCACGGCCGATCCGCCACCATGTCGACGAGGGCGCGGCGCTGCCGCTCGACCAGGGGGCGGCCGGGCACGTCCTCAAGGCGTTCGGCGAGGAGGGCGACTGGGCCGTGCGGACCGCCGGCTTCGCGGTGTCGATCGGCGAGCGCGACCCCCATGCGGCGGCGATCGCCGCGCCGGTATTCGGCCGCGAGGAGCGCCTCTTGGGCGCGCTGGCCGTCTCGGGCCTGGCCGAGCGTTTCACGTCCGAAGCGCAGCAGGCGATCCGCGCCGCCGTCCTCGACGCTGCAAAGCGGCTGAGCTGGACGCTGGGCGCTGCGCCATAAAAGGCGGCCCCCGTCCGAAGGCGGGGGCCGAGGTGCAGGAAAGGCCGTCGGTCAGGACGAGTAGTACATCTGGAACTCGATCGGGTGCGGCGTCTGCTCGAACGCCAGCACCTCCTCCTCCTTGAGCTCCAGGTAGCCGTCGATCAGGTCGTCGGAGAACACGTCGCCCTTCTTGAGGAAGTCGCGGTCGGCGTCGAGAGATTCGAGCGCGCCGCGCAGGCTGGCGCACACCGTCGGCACGCCCTCCAGCTCCTCCGGCGGCAGGTCGTAGAGGTCCTTGTCCATCGGGTCGCCCGGATGGATCTTGTTTTCGATGCCGTCGAGGCCGGCCATCAGCATGGCCGAGAAGGCAAGGTAGGTGTTGGCCAGCGCGTCCGGGAAGCGCACCTCGACACGCTTGCCCTTGGGGCTGGCGGCGTAGGGGATGCGGCACGACGCCGAGCGGTTGCGCGCCGAGTAGGCGAGCAGCACCGGCGCCTCGAAGCCCGGCACCAGGCGCTTGTAGCTGTTGGTGGTCGGGTTGGTGAAGGCGTTGATCGCGCGCGCGTGCTTGATGATGCCGCCGATGTAGTAAAGGCAGGTCTCCGAGAGATCGGCGTAGCCCGAGCCCGCGAACAGCGGCTGGCCGTCCTTCCAGATCGACTGATGGACATGCATGCCCGAGCCATTGTCGTCGAGCACCGGCTTGGGCATGAACGTCGCCGTCTTGCCGTAGGTCGCGGCGACCATCTGCACCACGTACTTGTAGATCTGCATGTGGTCGGCGCAGCGCACCAGTTCGGCGAAGCCGATGCCCAGCTCGTTCTGGCTCGGCGCCACCTCATGGTGGTGCTTCTCGACCGTGACGCCCATGTTGCCGATCGTCGTCACCATCTCCGCGCGCAGGTCGGTCATGGAGTCGACCGGCGGCACCGGGAAGTAGCCGCCCTTGATGCCCGGACGGTGGCCGAAGTTGCCCTCCGGGAAGTCGTTGCCGGTGTTGTACGGCCCCTCGTCGCTGTCGATCTCGTAGAAGGTCCGGTTCATCGAGACGTCGTACTTGACGTCGTCGAAGACGAAGAACTCGGCCTCCGGGCCGAAATACGCCGTGTCGCCGGCGCCGCTGGCCTTGAGATAGGCCTCGGCGCGCTTGGCGGCCGAGCGCGGGTCGCGGCTGTAGGCCTCGCCGGTCGACGGCTCCAGGATGTCGCAGAACAGGATCAGCTGCGGCTGCGCCGTGAACGGGTCCATCACCGCGGTCGAGGCGTCGGGCATCAGCGTCATGTCGGACTCGTTGATCGCCTTCCAGCCGGCGATCGAGGAGCCGTCGAACATGATGCCGTCCTCGAAGAATCCCTCGTCGACGGTCGAGACGTGCTGGGCGGTGTGCTGCCACTTGCCGCGCGGGTCGGTGAAGCGGAGATCGACGTACTGCACGTCGTGCTCCTTGATCATCTTCATTACGTTGTCGATGTCCGACATGGCCTTGTTCTCACTTTCGTCGTTTGTTTTGTGTTGGTTGGTGGATGCCCGCGGGGCCGCAGACCGCGCCCCTAGACCGCGCCCCTAGACCGCGTCCCTAGACGGCATCCGCGCCGCGTTCGCCGGTGCGGATGCGGATGACCTCGTCGACCGCGGAGACGAAGATCTTGCCGTCGCCGATGCGGCCCGTCGCCGCCGCGGTCTGGATCGCCTCGATGGCGCGGTCGACCATGCCGTCCTCCAGCACGATCTCGATCTTCACCTTGGGCAGGAAGTCGACGACGTACTCGGCGCCACGGTAGAGCTCGGTGTGGCCTTTCTGCCGGCCGAAGCCCTTGGCTTCGGTGACCGTGATGCCCTTGAGGCCGATCTCGTGCAGGGCCTCCTTCACGTCGTCCAGCTTGAACGGCTTGATGATCGCTTCGATCTTCTTCATCGCCTGAGACACACCTCCGGAATGCCGCGCGGGAACTCGCGCGGTGTCACGCAGGCGCTAAGCACGCGCCGTGCCATGTCCCAACACGCGGGAATCCGGGCCAATCGGCTCGTCAATCGAGCACTCTGCCGAATTCGTGTGCAGAATCCCGCCCATATGATGGGCAGGGCGCCCCAGGTTTAGGCGACGGTCAGCCCGAGAACAGCTCGCGGATGCGCGCGGCGGCGGCGACGATGTTCTCCGTGCTGTTGGCGTAGGAGAACCGGATGTAGCCCTCGCCGAAGGCGCCGAAGCTGGTGCCGGCGACCGTCGCGACGCCGGCCTCCTCGAGCAGCTTGTTCTGCACGGCGCGGGCGTCCAGGCTCGTGCCCTCGATGTTCGGAAAGGCGTAGAACGCGCCGCCCGGTTCGCGGCAGCGGAAGCCAGGAATGGTGTTGAGTTCCTCGACGATGACGTGGCGCCGCTCGTCGAACGCCGCGACCATGGCGTCGACCGCGTCCTGCGGCCCCTCGAGCGCGGCAATGCCGGCGTGCTGGGTGCCGGCGCCGACGCAGGAGTGGCAGTTGACGGCCAACCGCGTCGCCGGTTCGACCAACGCATCAGGCCAGACGCCGTAGCCCAGGCGCCACCCGGTCATGGCGTAGGTCTTCGACCAGCCGTCGAGCAGGATCACGCGGTCGCGCAGGGACTCGTAGCCCAAGAGCGTGACGTGCTCGCGCCCGTCGTAGAGCATGCGCGCATAGATCTCGTCGGACAGCACGGCGACGTGGGGGTGGCGGTCGAGGCCCTCGACGAGGCGGTCGAACTCGGCCCGCGGCACCACGCCGCCCGTCGGGTTGGCGGGCGAACTGAGCACGAGCAGGCGCGTGGCGGGCGTGATCAGGTCCAGCACCGCCTCGGCATCGAACGAGAAGTCCTTGTCCTCTTCGAGCGGCATCGGCACCGCCTTGGCGCCGGTGAAGTTGATCATGCTCTCGTAGATCGGGAAGCCCGGGTTGGGATAGATGATCTCCGCGCCCGGCTCGCCGAACATCAGGATGGCGAAGAACATCGTCGGCTTGCCGCCGGGCATGCAGACGATGCGGCCGGGGTCGACCTCGACGCCGCGGTACTTGGCGATGTCGGCGGCGACCGCCTCGCGCAACGCCGGAATGCCGGGCGAGGGCGTGTAGCCGTGGTGGCCTTCGCGCAGCGCCTGTGACGCCGCCTCGACGATGTGCGGCGGCGTTTTGAAGTCGGGCTGGCCGATGCCCAGGTTGATGATGTCGTGGCCCTGGCGCTTGAGCGCCTCGGCCCGGGCCAGCACCTCGAACGCCGTCTCGGTGCCGAGCCGGCCCATCTTTTCGCTCAACTGCATGAACGCTCCTCCCTAGGCCGGCGATGATGCCGAAGCGCGGCGCGCGCGGCAAATCGGCCGTCCTGACGTGGATCAACGCTTTGCTGGGGCGGCCGCCCCAGGGTGCCCGCCATGGACGCCCTGCTCGCCAAGTACGACGCGCCGCTGCCGCGCTACACTAGCTACCCCACCGCGCCGCACTTCCACGCCGGCGTCGACGCCGGGACCTACGCGGACTGGCTGGCGGCGCTGGCGCCCGGCACGGCGCTGTCGCTCTACGTGCACGTGCCGTTCTGCCGCCAGCTCTGCTGGTTTTGCGGCTGCTCGACGAAAGTGACGAACCGCTACGCGCCGGTGCGGGCGTTCCTCGACGAACTGGCGCGCGAGGTCGACGCCGTCGCCGGCCGCAGCGGGTCGCGCGGCCCGGTCAGCCACATCCATTGGGGCGGCGGCACGCCGACGATCCTGGAGCCCGACGACATCCGGCGCCTGGCGGATCGGTTGCGCTGCGCCTTCGACGTGGCGCCGGACGCGGCGTTCGACGTAGAGGTCGACCCGCGGGCGCTGACGCCCGACCAGGCCCGGGCGCTGGCCGCGGCCGGCGTGACCCGCGCCAGTCTGGGCGTGCAGGACGTCAATCCGGACGTCCAAGAGGCGATCAACCGCGTGCAGCCGGTCGCGGTCACGCAAGCCGCGGTCGACGCCCTGCGCGACGCCGGGGTCGACGCTCTCAACGTCGACCTGATGTACGGCCTGCCGGGCCAGGACGACGACCACGTCGCGGCGACGGTCGCCGCGACGCTCGACCTGGCGCCGGACCGCATCGCGCTGTTCGGCTACGCGCACGTGCCGTGGATGAAACGCCATCAGCGGCTGATCCCCGAGGACAAGCTGCCCGACGGCGCGGCGCGCGCCCGCCAGTCGGCGCTGGCCGCGGACCTGCTGGGCGCGGCCGGCTATGTGGCGATCGGCCTCGACCACTTCGCGCGGCCGGACGACCCGCTGGCGCGGGCGGCCCGGCGCGGCACCCTGCGCCGCAACTTCCAGGGCTACACCACCGACGCGGCCGCGGCCCTACTCGCTTTCGGGCCCAGCGCCATCGGCGCGCTGCCCCAGGGCTACGTGCAGAACGCCCCGGACCTGCGCGCGTGGCGCGCCGCCGTGCACGACGGCGGCCTCGCGACGGTGCGCGGCGTGGCGCTGACGCCCGACGACCGCCTGCGCCGGGCCGTCATCGAGCGCCTGATGTGCGGATTCCAGGTGGACGTCGGCGCGGTTGCCGCCGCCCACGCAACGCCCGCCGACACCTTCGCTGCCGAACTCGACGGCCTCGCCGACCTGGCGGCCGACGGTCTGGTCGAGGTCGACGACGGCGCGGTGCGCGTGACGGAACTCGGGCGGCCCTTCCTGCGCGTCGTCGCGTCGCGCTTCGACGGCCGGCTGGCGGCCGGGCAGGGACGTCACTCCCGCGCCGTGTGAGAGCCCGCGCCGTGTTGCCCGGCTTAGGCCCGGGACTCATTGATCAGAGCCAGAAGATGACAGCGGCGGCGATGCAGATTGCCGAGAAGAAAGTGTGGGCGGAGCGATCGTGGCGCTTGGCGATGCGACGCCAATCCGTCGAAGCGGAGGTCGCCTGACAAGACTGTCGCCGCGTGATACGAGGCCGCATGCTGCCAACCTACGATACGATCGGCCTCAACTATGCCGATCTCAGGAAACCCGACCCCCGGATCGAAGGGATTATCGGCAGGGCTCTGGGATCTGCAAAAACCGTCCTGAATGTCGGGGCTGGCGCGGGGTCGTATGAGCCCGCCGACAGGCAGGTCACGGCCATCGAGCCCTCGACGGAAATGATCCGACAGCGTCCTGCCTCGGCGGCTTCGGTCATTCAGGGTCATGCAGAATACCTGCCCTTCGATGACAACTCGTTTGATGCGTCGATTGCGATCCTCACGGTTCATCATTGGGCCGACAAAGAGAAGGGCCTCAAGGAGATGCGTCGCGTTACGCGGGGCCAGATCGTTGTCCTGACATACGACCCTTCGTTTCGCGGATTCTGGCTTACGGATTACATCCCGGAACTCGTGGACCTTGACGAAGCGCAAATGCCGAGGATCACGGATTACGAGGCGTGGCTCGGGCCGGTAGGGATTTCTCCCGTTCCCATTCCGCATGATTGTACGGACGGTTTCTTATGTGCCTATTGGCTGCGGCCCGCGGCCTATCTCGATCCCCGAATTCGGGCCGCCATCTCGTCCTTCTGGACGGTCGGCGACGTCTCCCAGGCTTTGAGAAGACTTGAGAGCGACCTGGACAGCGGCGCATGGGCGCGGCGTTATGCCGAACTGCTCGACCTCGATGAATGCGACTGTGGCTACCGCCTCGTCATGACGACGTGACACTCTCTCAGGATCGCGTTTTCCATCGCCGTCAAAGTTTCGCATCGGGCGCAATGCGGTCGGGCCACGCTGCCGGATTCATGGGTCCTGAGCCTAGGTCACCCGCCGGTCCGCTTGCGCTGATACGCCTCGTAGGCGTCCGCGCGCGTGCGGCGCTGGTTCCGGGCCGCCGCCGCGAGTAGTCTCGCGGGCGCCATGAGACCCGCCAACAACATCCTCTCGGGCTACGGCACCACGATCTTCGAGGTGATGAGCCGGCTCGCCATCGAGCACGGCTCGATCAACCTCGGCCAAGGCTTTCCCGACGAGCCGGGGCCCGACGACGTGCGCCGCGCCGCGGCCGACGCCGTGGTCGACGGCTGGAACCAGTACCCGCCGATGCTGGGCATCCCCGAGCTGCGCCAGGCCGTCGCCGCGCACGACCGGCGGTTCTACGGGCTCGAGCTCGACTGGCAGCGCGAGGTGCTGGTGACCTCGGGCGCGACCGAGGCGCTCGCCGCCTGCCTCTTCGGCCTCATCGAGCCGGGCGACGAGGTGGTGCTGATCGAACCGCTCTACAACAGCTACCTGCCGATCGTGCGCCGCGCCGGCGGCGTCGCGAAGCTGGTGCGCGTGACACCGCCGGACTGGCGCCTGCCGCGCGCGGAACTGGCCGCCGCCTTCGGCCCCAAGACCAAGCTCCTCCTGCTCAACAGCCCGATGAACCCGACCGGCAAGGTGTTTGGCGAAGACGACCTGGCGTTCATCGCCGGCTTGCTGGCGCAGCACGACGCGTACGCGGTGTGCGACGAGGTCTACGAGCACCTGGTGTTCGCCGGCGCCCGCCACGTGCCGCTGATCACGCTGGACGGCATGCGCGAGCGCTGCCTCAAGATCGGCTCGGCCGGCAAGACGTTCTCGCTGACCGGCTGGAAGGTCGGGTACGTCTCCGCCGCGGCGGAACTGCTGGCGCCGGTCGCCAAGGCCCACCAATTCCTGGTCTTCACGACGCCGCCGAACCTGCAGGCGGCGGTGGCGCTGGGCCTCGCCAAGGACGACGGGTATTTCGCGCGCCTCGCGGGCGATTTGCAGGCCAAGCGCGACCGGCTGGCGGCCGGCCTCACCCAAATCGGCTTCCAGGTGCTGCCCTGCGACGGCACGTATTTCCTCAACGCCGGCTTCGAGGGCCTTGCGCCGGGGACCGCGGACGCCGACATGTGCCGCACGCTGACCGTCGACGCCGGCGTCACCCTGATCCCGCTCTCGGCCTTCTACGCTTCGGGCGACCTGCCGGGGTATGTGCGCTTCTGCTTCTGCAAGCGCGACGCCGTGCTCGACGAGGCGCTGGCGCGCCTCGCGCGCCATTTCGGCGTCGACCTCGAGGCCGCGGCGGCGCAATAGCGCCGGCGGTGCGAGCGCGACCAAGCCCGCTTGACGCCCGTCGGCGCGCGGGTCTACTTAGCGCGCAGTGCGGTGGCTGTAGCTCAGGTGGTTAGAGCACCAGATTGTGGATCTGGGGGTCGGGGGTTCAAGTCCCCTCAGCCACCCCATTCCTTCCCTCCCGGCTGTCACCGGACGCCCCAGCGCCTCGCCGGCGGGGACAACGTTGAGCTTGCGCCGCGGCGAGATCAGGCGGAACATCGATAACGGCTGCGCCATCTTTGAACCGGCGACTGGCGACGCGTTGGCGCGGTCTTGACTGGGGGGGTCCGCGCGGGGAAGCACGCGTCGCGCCGGCTGACCGATGCCGTGACGCGCGGCTGCGCATTCGCCTCAGTTGGGAAATCTACTGGGGGATGCAGCAATGACTGCCACGGCGACCGAGCCCTTTCGCCCGCGACTGTGGGTCACGGGCGACTGGAATGCCTTTTTCGGCCTGTTCACCAAACTTCTGCTGAACGTCATCGTGCTGACGACGCTGTGCCTGTTCGTCATCAAGATGCCGGACAGCATCGTCTTCGGCCGCATACTGCCGGCGCTGGGCATCGCCCTGCCGATCGGCAATCTGTACTACGCCTACCTCGCCTACCGGCTGGGCAAGGTCGAAGGGCGTCACGACGTCGCGGCGCTGCCCTATGGGCCGAGCGTGCCGCACATGTTCATCGTCGTGTTCGTGATCATGCTGCCGGTCCTGATCAAGACCGACAGCATCATCCTGGCCTGGCAAGCGGGCCTCGCCTGGGCCTTCATCATCGGCGTCGTCATCCTGATCGGTGCCTTCGTCGGCCCGACCATCCGCAAGTACACGCCGCGGGCGGCGATGCTGGGCACCCTCGCGGGCATCTCGATCACGTTCATCTCGATGCGACCCGCGTTCCAGATGTGGGAGGTGCCGTGGATCGCGCTCGTCGGCTTCGCGATTATCCTGATCAGCTGGATGGCGAACGTGCGCCTGCCCTTCGGTATTCCGGGCGGCCTGGCGGCGATCGTCGTCGGCACGGTGTTCGCCTGGGTCGCGGTCGCCTTGAACTGGAGCGGCCTGATGGAGCCGACCGCCGTCGGCGCCGCGTTCGACAAGTTCGGGCTGTGGCTGCCCTGGCCGTCGGGTGACGTGTTCACCGGCCTGAGCGGTGTCCTGCCGCTGCTGGCGACGGCGATACCGCTTGGCATCTACAATTTCACCGAGGGCATGAACAACGTCGAGAGTGCCGCGGCCGCGGGCGACAACTACAACCTGCGCAACGTTCTGCTCGCCGACGGCGTCGGCGCCGTCGCGGGCTCCGTGCTGGGCAGCCCGTTTCCGCCGGCGGTCTACATCGGCCATCCCGGCTGGAAGGCGGTGGGCGGCCGCATCGGCTACTCGCTGGCGACCGGCGTGGTCATCGCCATCGTCCTGTTCCTCGGCCTCACGGCGCTGTTCCTCGCGGTCATACCGCTGGTCGCGATCCTGCCGATCCTGTTGTTCATCGGCCTGGTGATCGGCGCGCAGGCCTTCCAGGCGTCGCCGAAGCGCCACGCGCCCGCCGTCGTGCTGGCGCTGGTCCCGAACATCGCGATCTGGGGCAAGACGCAGGTCGACAACGCGCTCGGCGCGGCCGGCACCAACGCCGGGGAGGTCGGCTACGACAATCTTGCCAACACGGTGGTCTACAAGGGCATGGAGCTGGTCTCCGGCGGCGCCGTGCTGGCCGGTCTCATGCTGGGGGCGATCGCCGCCTTCATCATCGACAAGGAGTTCCGCTGGGCCGCGGCCTACGCCGGCGTCGCCGCGCTGCTCGCGTTTTTCGGCTTCATTCACGCCGAGACCCTCGCATTCGCTGCCCAGCCCGCGGTCGCCCTGGGTTATCTATTGCTGGCCGGAATCTGCCTGGTTGTCGGCATGACGCACCAGGAGGACGCGACGGTGGCCCAACCCGACGACTGATCGGGGCCGGTGCCGGGACCGGTGCGGCGCCGGCGCGTCGCATCGGTTCGGGCGTCGGCGCACATGCTGAGCAATGACTGGCGGAGAGCGGGACATGGCGTTCGATTTGTTTGTCAACGGCACGCTGATGCGCGGCCTGAAGCTGAATGCAAACCTCGACGGCGCGGAGTTCCTCGGCGAGGCGAGAACCGAGCCGCGCTACCGGATCTATTCGATCGGCGACGTCCATCCGGGCATGTTCGAGGTCGAGGGGGGCGGCGTCTCGGTGCCGGGGGAGGTCTATCGCATGCCGGACGAGGTCTGGCGGCGGGTCGAGGAGGGCGAACCCCCCAACCTCTACCGCGGCATGGTGCACCTCGACGACGGGCGCCAGATGTACGGCATCCTGTATCCGCGCGAGCTGGCCGAGGGCCACCATCGCGACATTACCGAGTTCGGCGGCTGGCGCGCCTACATCGCCTCGAAAGGGGGCGAGGGCGGGACCGGCGAGTGACTGGCACAATGGGAGGCAGACATGGCAACGCAGACCATCAACGCAGAGCCGTATCCGCTCGACTTCGATCCTGACAGGACGGCGCTCCTGATCATCGACATGCAGCGCGACTTCGTCGAAGGCGGCGGCTTCGGCGAGATGCTGGGCAACGACGTCTCGCTGCTGCGGACGACCATCGAGCCGTGCAAGCGGGTGCTGGAGGCGGCGCGTGCGGCCGGCATCGCGGTGATCCACACGCGCGAGGGGCACCGCCCGGATCTGACGGACGCGCCGCCGAGCAAACTCGCGCGCGGCCACCTCGACATCGGCATCGGCGACAAGGGCCCGATGGGACGGGTGCTGGTGCGCGGCGAGCACGGGCACGACATCATTCCCGAGCTCTACCCGCAAAGCGACGAGCCGGTGGTCGACAAGCCGGGCAAGGGCGCGTTCTTCGAGACCGACCTGCACCTGATCCTGAAGAACCGCAACATCGACACGCTCATCGTCTGCGGCGTGACGACCGAGGTCTGCGTCCATACTACCGTGCACGAGGCCAATGACCGCGGTTACGAGTGCGTCGTGCTGAGCGACTGCGTCGGGTCGTACTTCCCCGAGTTCCAGCGTGTGGCGCTGGAAATGATCAAGGCCCAAGGGGGAATCTTCGGCTGGGTCTCGGATTCGCAGGAGGCCGTCGCGGTACTGGGCAAGATCGAGCGTCAGGCCGCATGACCGCACTGCGCGCTCTTTCCGCGGGGCCGCGCGCCGAGACCTGGCGCTTTACGGGCCGGGTCCACAGCACCTTCGCGCGCGCCTGCAACATCGGGCTCGATGACGGGCGGCTCGTCGCCCTGTTCGCCGCCGAGCTTGCCAACGCGCCGCAAGCGATCCGCCTCGACACCCCGCGCGACTTCGTCTTCACGCGGGCCCTGCGCCCCGGCGTCCGGGTCGGCTGCCGCGCCGGCGTCGCGCGATTTGCCGAGGCCGATCTCACGGTTCGGCTCGCTGCCGCACGGCCCTGGACGGCGGTGCTCGACGGCCTTTCGGCCGACCTCGCCCGCCCGCCCGTCGCGGCGGCCTGGCGCTCGGTGCGGCGCATGCTCGCGCGGCATGAGCGCACGCACGAGGTTCCGGCGGCGCATGGCGTCCCGCGGCGACGCGCCCAGGCGCTCCAGCGTGCCGCACGCGCAAGGTGCCGGCGCGACGCCCGGCCGGCCGTCGAGCGGCTGGTCGGCTGCGGCGCCGGGCTGACCCCGGCCGGCGACGATCTGATCGTCGGCATGCTGGCGGGCCTGCGCGCAACGGCGGGCACCGACAGCCGGCGCCGCGCGTTCGTGAGCGAATTGGGCGCGATCGTCAGAGCCGCTGGTCCGGCGACAAATCCCGTCAGCCGCGCCTATCTCGAGCATGCCGCCGACGGCCATTTCGCCGAGCCGCTGGCGACGCTCGCCCGGCACATCGCCGACGGCCCCGGCGACGGCCCGTCGCTGCACGGCTCTGCGCAATCGGCGCTCGCCATCGGCGCAACGTCGGGCGGTGACGGCGTGCACGGGCTGCTGCTCGGCTTGACCGCCTGGGCCGGCACTGACGAGGTGGGCCTTGGGGCGCGCGATGGCTAAGGGACACCGCGTCTTTCCCAACCTCTACCGCGACTCGGTCTCGCTGATGCAGGTTTCCGCCGCGATCGCTGCCGCCCCCGGCGTCGAACAGGCCTCGGCGGTCATGGCGAGCGAGAGCAACCTCGAGATCCTGCGAGCGGCCGGGCTGCTCGACGAGGCCGGCGATTTTGGCGCGAGCGATCTGCTGATCGTGGTCGAAGGCGACGAAGCGGCGGTGGCCGAGGCGCTGGCGTCGTCGGAGGCGCTGCTCACGCACGAGGCGTCGCCGGCCGGCGGAACAGGACCGGCACCGACGCCGCCGCGCTCGATTGCGATGGGCCTGAATGCCCTGCCCGCCGCGAACCTGGCGCTGATCTCCACGCCCGGCGACTACGCGGCGGCGGAAGCGCAGAAGGCGCTCAGCCTCGGCCTCAACGTGATGATGTTCAGCGACAATGTCGCACTGGCCGACGAGATCGCGCTCAAACGGGCGGCCGACGCAGGCGGCCTGATGGTGATGGGCCCCGACTGTGGGACCGCGATCATCGACGGCGTGCCGCTCGGCTTCGCCAACGCGGTGCGGCGCGGCGCGGTAGGCGTCGTCGCTGCATCGGGGACCGGGCTCCAGCAAGTCACCTGTCTCGTCGATCGCTGGGGCGACGGCATATCCCAGGCGATCGGCACCGGCGGCCGCGACCTGAAGGCCGAGGTCGGCGGCGCCACGATGCTGCGCGGCCTTTCGGCGCTGGCCGACGATGCGGACACCCGCGTCATCGTGCTGGTCTCGAAGCCGCCGGCGCAGGCGGTCGCCCGACGCATCCTCGACGCAGCGGCGAAGGTCGACAAACCGGTCGTCGTCAATTTCCTCGGCGCGGACCTCGCCGACAACGACGATGCCGGGGTCTACGCCGCGCCGACGCTCGACGCCGCCGCGGCGATCGCCGTCGCCCTCGCCGCCGGCGGTGAACGGCCCGCCGGTACCGGGGCGGACACGCCGCAACCGCCCGGCTCGGCGATTGCCGGGCTGGCACCTGGCCAGCGCTTCGTCCGCGGCCTCTTCAGCGGCGGCACCTTCTGCTACGAGGCGCTGCTGCTGTTGTCCGAGGCGTTGGGTCCGGTCTATTCGAACACGCCGATCGAGCCGGACCTCGCCCTTGCCGATCCTTGGCGGAGCCGCGAGAACACGGTGGTCGACCTGGGCGAAGACGTCTTCACGCGCGGACGGCCGCATCCGATGATCGACGGCACGATCCGGAACGAGCGAATCGTCGCGGAGGCCGGCGATGCGTCCGTCGCCGTGATCCTGCTGGACCTCGTGCTGGGGCACGGCGCGCACGGCGATCCGGCGGCCGAGATGGCGCCGGCGATCCGCGCCGCGCGGCAGCGGGCAGCCGACGATGGCCGCCGGCTCGCCTTCGTTGCCTCGGTGTGCGGTACCGACGCCGACCCGCAGGGGCTGGGGCGGCAGGAGGCGATGTTGCGCGAGGCGGACGTCCTGCTGGCCGACAGCAATGCCGCCGCGGTGCGCCTGGCGGCGCGGATCGCGACGCGCGACGAGGCCATCGCAGCAACGAAGCGCGCCGCCGGGAGGTCCCGATGAGCCGGCTGTTCGGTGAGCCTCTCGAAGTCGTCAACGTCGGCCTTGCGTCGTTTGGCGACACGATTCGCGCGACCGGGACTCCGGTGGTCGATCTCGATTGGCGCCCGCCGGGAGAGGGCAATGCGGCGGACGCCCGCGCCCTTGCCGGATTGGTCAATCACCCGGTCGTCGAGGCCGCCAACGAGACGGCGTTCGCGCGCTATCTTGCGGCGCAGCCGGTGCTCGAGGGGGTCGGCATCGCGGGCGAGACCGTGCCGGGCATGGGCGAGCGCAAGATCCTGCATTCCGGTCCGCCGATCGCCTGGCCGGACATGTGCGGACCGGTGCGGGGTGCGATCGTCGGGGCCGTGCTCTACGAAGGCTGGCCGCCGACGCCGCCGGTGCCCAGGCCTCGATCGAGGCCGGCGAGGTGGCCCTGGAGCCGTGCCACGATCACGGTGTGGTCGGACCGATGGCCGGGATCGTCAGCCCGTCGATGCCGGTGTGGATCGTGGCGAACGCGGCACACGGCAACAGGGCCTACAGCAACCTCAACGAGGGGCTCGGCAAGGTCCTGCGCTTCGGCGCCAACAGCCCCGACGTGCTGGATCGCCTGCGCTGGATGGGCACCGTCCTGCAGCCCGTGCTGGCGGCGGCCCTCGACGAACTCGGCGGGCTCGAGCTCAAGCCGCTGATGGCCCAGGCGCTGCACATGGGCGACGAGATCCACAACCGCAACGCGGCCGCTTCGTCACTGCTGTTCCGGCGGCTGCTGCCCGCGGCGCTCAGAAGCGGCGCCGCGCGCGAGGACATCGCCGCCTGCGCCGATTTCATCGCCGGCAACGATCATTTCTTCCTCAACGTCTCGATGGCGGCGTCCAAGGCGATGCTGGACGCCGCGACCGGCGTCGCCGGCAGCAGCCTGGTCACCGCGATGGCGCGCAACGGCGTCGAGTTCGGCATCCGCCTGACCGGCTGCGGCGACCGGTGGTTCACGACGGCCGCCCCGGTGGTCGACGGCCTCTACTTCGCGGGCTATTCGGTCGCCGATGCGGCCCCCGATCTCGGCGACAGTTGCATCACCGAGATCGCCGGCCTGGGCGGCTTTGCGATGGCCGCCGCGCCGGCGATCGTGCAGTTCGTCGGCGGCACGCCGGACGACGCCCTCGCCAGCACGAACGAGATGACGCACATCACGCTCGGCCGCAATGCGGCCTTCACCCTGCCGCCGCTCGACTTCGTCGGCACGCCGGCCGGCATCGACGCCCGCCGTGTCGTCGATACCGGCATCACACCCGTCATCAATACCGGCATCGCGCATCGCGAGCCGGGCATCGGCCAGATCGGCGCCGGCATCACGCGCGCGCCGATGGCCTGTTTCACTCAAGCTGTTGCCGCGCTGGCCACGAACGTGGCGCGCACCGCGGCCGGCTGAGCCTCGCATCGGCCATGGCAGCGAACGCCAGGACCGTCGTCGTCGCGGTGGGGGGCAACGCCCTCATCTCCGACGCCGAGCACCAGTCCATTCCCGACCAGTCGCACGCCGCGGAGCAATCCGCGCGCCATATCGCCGACATCGTCGCCGACGGCTGGCGCGTGGTCGTCACGCACGGCAGCGGCCCGCAGGTCGGCTTCATCCTCCGGCGCTCGGAGTTGTCGCTGGGCGAAGTGCCGCCGGTGCCGATGGACTTCGCCGGCGCCGACCTGCAGGGGGCCATCGGCTACATGTTCCAGCGCGCGCTCCACAACGAGTTCAACCGGCGCGGGCTCGAGAAGCGGGCGATCGCGGTCGTGACGCAGGTGCTGGTCGACCCTGACGATCCGGCGCTCGACAACCCCAACAAGCCGATCGACTCGTACATGGACGAGACCACCGCCCGTGAGCGGGCCGCCGAGCTCGGTTGGTCGGTCGCCGAGGATGCCGGCCGCGGCTGGCGCCGCGTGGTGCCGTCGCCCGAGCCCAGGTCGATCGTCGACTTCGGGGCGATCAAGGACCTGTTGGCGGCGGGCTACACCGTGATCGGCTGTGGCGGCGGCGGCATTCCGGTGACGCGGGACCGTGCGGGCAACCTCACCGGCCTCGAAGCGGTGATCGACAAGGACTACGCCTCGGGTCTGCTGGCCGCCGAGCTGGGCGCCGACGTGTTCGTGATCTCGACCGCGGTCGAGCGGGTCGCGATCAACTTCAACGAGCCGGACCAGCAGTGGCTCGACCGCGTCTCGGTCGACGAGGCCCGCCAATACGACGCGGGCGGCCAGTTCGCCGAGGGCAGCATGGCGCCCAAGGTGCGCGCGCTCGTGCGCTTCGTCGAGTGCACCCGCAGCACCGGCCTGATCACCGATCCGCCAAACATCGGCCGCGCGCTCGCCGGCAACGCCGGGACGCGGATCGTCCCGGATTAGATAGGGCAGACGAGCGGCCGGCTGTGGGGCATCGCGCGGGCGAAGCCGCGTCATCTGGTCATTCCCGGCGCGATGGCCGAGCGTTTCCAGGCGTTCTTCGTGCCGCTCTCGCACGCGCGCCCCTGTGGAGACGCCCGGCTGTTTGTCCGACGTGATCATGGTGAGCGGTCGGTCGAGCGGCGCCTACAGCGCGGCGCAAATCCGGGACTACGTCATGAGCCTCGAGGCCGACGCGGACGAGCACATTGTCCTGCTCGGCTACTCGAAAGGCGCGCCCGACGCCCTGGAGGCCGTGGTCCAATACTTGGAATTGCAGCTCCTCGTGGCGCCGGAGTAGCCGTCGGGGCGCCACGCCTGCTACTCCGCCGCGTGTTTCGCCGCCGCCCCGGCGTGCTTCTTCAGGAACGGCAGGAACTGCGGGAAGACGTCCTGGGCCACGTTCTTGCCCATGAACGGGTCCTGGTGGCCGTAGCCGTCGACGATCAGGAGCTCGTGGCGGTTGCCGGGGGCGAGGTCCTTCAGGCGTTCGAAGCAGACGATGTTGGAGTCCGTGAACACTCGGTTGTGCCGGCCGGTCATGAACAGCACGGGCGTTGAGATCTCTTTCGCGTATTGGAAGTAGTTCGCCGGCAGGGCGGCGTGCTCTTGCTTCGCCGGGTGCATCTTCACCGCCGTGTTGTCATTCCGCACCATTTTCACCACGTGGCGCTGGTAGTTGAGGCTGGTGCCGCCATAGAGGTCGCCGCCGCGGGCGTGGGTCACGGGGTCCAGGTTCTCGTGCTCGTACAAGGCCGGCCAGCCGGTGCCCCACATCAGGCTCAGCATGTGGCAGGCCGGCTCGTCGCACTCGCGGTGGAAGCGCGAGACGCACCAACTGAGCGCCTTGCCGAAGGTCAGGTGCGGGTCCTGCGACCAGCGCGGGCTGGCGTACGGCACGCTCAGGACGCGCTCGAGCACGAACGGGAACACCGTGCCCTTGATCCGCGACCACGTCGGGATGCGCGGGGTGAGGGCCACCGAGTTGGCGATCACGCTCGTCACCTCGACCTGCTTGGCGAACAGGCTCATGACGAACGACATGGCGCCCAGGCAGTGGCAGATGACGTGGATGCGCTTGTCGCCGACGATCCCGCGGATGGTCTCGACCGCCAGCGGGTGGTCGTAGAGCGCCGGGTCGTCCATGGAGTATTCGTGCGGCGCCAGGTTGTAGCTGTGGCGGTTGCTCATGCGGAAGTCGAAGGTGAAGACGTCGGTGAAGCCTTGGCCGTGCAGCCAGGTCACCAGGTTCTCGTGCTCCGGCATGATAAACATGTCGGAGGACGTGGTCAGGCCGTGGATGATCATCACCACGTCGTCGCAGTCGGCCTGCCAGAAGCGCAGCATCGACAGGCCCAGCTTGTCTTCGGTCGACATGTAGTGGGTGGTGATGCGGGCGTTCGGCACGCCCGACAGCGTGTAGAGGGGGATCTGCCGGTCCATGGGGGCTCTCCCGTGCCTTAGGTCGCGACCATGTGCGCGGCGACGTGTTCCGCCAACGCCGCGATAGTGCGCGAGGGGTTGAGGCCGATGGCCTTGGGGAACAGGGCGCCGTCGGCGACGTAGAGGCCGGGATGGCCGAAGACCTCGCCCTTGAAGTCGACGACGCCGTCGTCGGGTCCGGTGCCCAGCGCGCAGCCGCCCAGCGGGTGCGGCGTCACCAGGTCCTTCAGCCAGGTCCAGTAGGGCGGCTCGATCGCCGTGCCGCCGGTCGCCTCCGCCAGGCGCTTGTGCATGTCGACCATGGCCTGGATCGTCGCCTCGGAGTCCTCGATGTCCCAGTCGAGGTCGAGCTCGGTGCGGCGGCGGAACGGCTTGCGGTCGAGATACAACCGGCCGTTCGAGGCGTCGACCGCCTGGCCGAACCACGGCATGACGCAGTCCAGCGGGTCGCTCGCCCGGCCGAGCTGGGCCAGTAGCGCGAACGCCTTGCCGACCAGGCCGCCCAGGCCGTCGCCGATGCGCGCCAGCTCGCCGACCGAGTTGCCCATGACGTCGGGGAAGCCGCCGTCCTCGACGAAGAACCGCCGGCCGCCCTGGCTGCCGTCCAGGAAGTCGATGGCGCTGGAGATCGTCGGCCCGCGCGTCGGCGAGATGTCGCGGCCCCGGTGCAGCGACGGCGTCAGGAAGTCGCCGTTAGAGCTCCAGCCGTAGCCCAGGCGCGGGCTGACGTTGGGGAGCGTGCCGTGCTCGTCGCGGCAGCGCAGCAACAGCTCGGTCGAACCCAGCGAACCGGCCGCCAGGATCACCTGCGTCGCGCTGACGGTGCCGGGCACCAGTTCGCCGTCCTCGATGCGCTCGAAGCCGACCGTGTAGCCGGCGTCGGTGGGGGCCAGCGTGCGCGCGATGTGCAGCGGCCGCACCTCGGCGCCGGCGTTGCGCGCCGCGGCCAGGTAGTTGAGGTCCAGCGTGTTCTTGGCCTGGACCCGGCAGCCGATGTCGCAGTTGCCGCAGTGGATGCAGGTGCCCTGGGTCCTGCCGTGCGGGTTCGTCCAGGTCTCTGAATGGCGCGGGTGGTGCGGGTCGTCGAGGCCGTAGTGGTAGTCGTCGCGGAACGTGACGGCCAGCGGCAGCTTGCGGAAGCGGTCGCCGTGGCCCAGTGCGGCGGCGCCCTCGCGCATCATGCGGCAGCGCTCGGTGAGCTGGTTCTCGGGCAGCTCGGCGACCCCCAACATCTCGCCGACCGTGGCGTAGTGCTCTTCCAGCGTCTTGTAGGTGATCTCCGGCGGCCAGCCCTCCTTGAACACCCAGGGCTGGGCCTCGACCGAGATGTTGGCGTAGATCAGCGAGCCGCCGCCGACCGCGGCGCCCTGGACCACGGTCATGTCGCCGAAGTAGCGCAGGTCCATCCAGCCGTTGCGCGTCGCGGGCGCGTCGTCGTCCCAGACCCAGGCGTCGGTCGGGTCGCGCGGGTAGTCGTCCGGCTGCCATTCGCGACCGCGCTCCAGCACCAGCACGCGGCGGCCGGCCTGGGCCAGGCGGCAGGCGGTGACGGCGCCGCCGAAGCCGGAGCCGACGATGACGACGTCGAAGTCGTTGGCCATCGGCCTACCCGCGGCCGCCGGCGGCTTTCAGGACCTCCGGGCCGTAGCTGTCCCACAGCTCGGCCATGAAGAAGGCGCCGAACTTGGCGACCGTCGCGGCCATCTCCACCGGGTTCTCCGTCCCGGTGACGCGCACGGTCGACATCAGCTCCGCCAGGTCGATGGCGCCCAGCGTCAGGATGCCGGCGCCGATGACCGGGCCGTCCTTGCCGTCGCCCGCATGCAGCGTCGTGTAGAGCGTCGTCGTGTCCGACCACAGGTCGAAGCCGCGGTCGTCGGCGACGCGCTTGTGGCCGGCCAGGTAGTGCGGCTTGCCGTCGACCGCGAAGGCCAGCTCGTAGACCATGTGCTTCATGCCCGGGTCGTCGGCCGGCGAGAACAGGTTGAAGACGCCGGCGCTGGCGACGAGGCCCGTGCCCAGCGGCGGGAAGTCGATCGTACCGGTGAGGCCCCCCAGGTGGCTCGGGTCGTCGACGAAGGCGTCGAGGTCAGTCACCGCCACGTCGGCGTTCATGGTGAGCCGGGTGCCCTCGCGCCGGCCCCGGTCGCGACCGGCTTCCGGTTCGTCTGCGCCAAGGGCGAACGGCCCCGCCATGGTCTCGCTGAAAGTGATTCCGCGCGTTGTCCCAGGCGACATCGGACCCCTCCCTCTCGCTGCGGGACTGCGCGGGGACCGAGGGGCCGCGGCGCGATCCCATCAAGTGAAAGCGTACACCCGGCGCGTCGAGGGCGCTGTGACAATCGGCACAGGGGAGAGGCGGCGGGAGCGACACCAGCCGACTGCCGGTCCTCCCAAGTTCAGCGCTCCCCGGTCGACCGCGGCGGCCAGGTCCTGCGCAACAACGGGGTCAGGCGGTCGGCTCGGGGCACTGGGGAACTGGATCGATGTCGTTCTCCAGGATCGATTTGAAGCCCGGATTCGACCCTTTGTGTTCGCACAGGAACGCGATGGTTCGTTCCACGATGCGCTCGGTCTCGCGGGTCGGGGAAATGCTGAACCCGCCGGTCGCGAAATCGCGCATCAGCAGCCAGAAGTTGCTTGCGTCTTCCGGGTTCAGGTCGTCGATCTGGGCCACCAGTTCGTCAATGACGCGGTCGTCGCCCTTCGCGTCGTCGTTGACCCGGACGTATTCGACGAGCAGTTGCAGACCGAGATAGATCTCGGGAAACAAGTCGTCCTTCGCCACGCGCGAGTAGATCTGGAACCGTTCCATGGTGTCCGCGTAGCTCGATTGTCGCCAGTCGTCGGGCGCGGCCGGGGATTCGAGGAGCCGGCGCCCGTAGTGCAGCGCCAGCGACACGACGATGCCGGGCGAGCGCTTCGACTGGTCTCTGTAGAGGCCTTCCAGCAGGTCGAGTTCCGTATTGGTGCCGGCGCTCGCGAGTGTGTCGATGGTTTTCTCGAACTGCGGCAGGAAGTTGGACCTCTGAGCGAAGCCGTCGACCGCCGCGGCGCGCACGAAGAAGTCGACGACGGCGTCCCGCTGCACGCGGTCGAAGCCATAGTCGTTTTCCTCCAGCGTCCTGATCAGGTCTGCGCCTTCCAGGCTGAGCGCCGCGATCTCGACCTTGGCGATCAGGTTGCCGACGTTCTTCTCGTACGCGGCGTTCGCGGTGCGCGTCACGATCGTCTCGTGAAAGAAGGTGGCGGCGCTGGCCAGCAGTACGCCGGCGACGCCGATGACGCCCATCATGATCGTGCGGCGGCGCGCGGACTTCTGCGTCAGGCGCAACTCGACTTCGTTGCTGATGCGATTGAGCACCAGGTCGTAGATCTGCTGGTTGTCCAGGAGGGCGAAGCCGGTCGCGCCTTCGCCATTGCCGTTGGGCACCTGGTCGGCGCCTTGCTCGGCCGCGTTGTCCTGGCCGCCGTTCTTGGGCTTGCCGTTGCCGTTTCCGTTGCCGTTGCGCTTCGCCATGGTCGCCCCCGTGTTCGCAGTTGGCCCAAGCTAGTGGCTAACCGGGGGTTGCGCTGTGACCCGCGTCACACGATTGCCGGGAGTAGGCAGCCGCGCCACCGTACCGCCCGGTTGGAGGTCACGGCGGTGGCCGCTAAGGCCGCGATGGGCGCGACCGCGATGTCGCGCCGGCCACACTGCCGCGGCGTCCCGCGGCAGTGTGGCACGACGCTCACCGCCCTATTCCCGGTCGCGCAGAACGGCGCATCTGCCCGACGTCGTCGGGGGACGGACGGCGATTGCGCGCATTGAGCCTGCGGTCTGGCGGGCAATGGGGGTGTATCACCTTGGCCAGACCGGCAGCCTTCGGCGGCTAGGCGGGCCCCGCGCCGACCCACTGCGCGGGACGCAAACGCCACTGCTGCATTGTGCCGCGTAAAAGCTACTTGCAACGCACACCGGTGCCCCAAAAGAGCGGCGCCGGACGCATCCCCGGTCGTAAGGACTCGCCCGTCCGGCCGCTATCTAACGCGATGCAAGGGAACGCGATCTGCGCACAGGATTAGGCACGCGCGGCGTGCACGAGCAAAACGTGAACGCCGGCGCCGTCCCTCAGGGCGCCGGCCGCACCACCGTCACGCCGTGGCCGGCGAGGCTGATCGATACCGCCGAGCCGGCGGGGATCGGCGCGTCGACGCGCAGGTCGATGACGAACAGGTCACCCAGGGCGCAGTCGACCGTGTATTCCATGTGGTTGCCGAGGTACGTCGCCTTGCGCACCTGGGCCGCGAGCCCGCCGTCCGCCCGGCCGTTGCTGAGGTGGATGGCTTCGGGCCGGATCGCGATGTCGACTTCGCCGGGCGGTTCGTCGCGGTGCGGCAGCTGGACCTCCAGGTCGGCGATGCGGACCGTGGCCGTGGCGCCCTCGTGGCGCACGATCTCGCCCTTGACCAGGTTGGCGTCGCCGATGAAGTCGGCAACGAAGGTATCGGCCGGCAGCTCGTAGAGGTCGTGGGGCGAGCCCTCCTGGGCGATCTCCGCATTGCGCATGACGATGATCTTGTCGGAGACGGCCAACGCCTCCTCCTGGTCGTGGGTCACGTAGACCGACGTCAGGCCCAGGTTCTGCTGCAGCTCGCGGATGTCCTCGCGCACGCGCCGCCGCAGCTTGGCGTCCAGGTTCGACAGCGGCTCGTCGAACAACAGCACCTGCGGCTCCAGCACCAGCGCGCGGGCGACGGCGACGCGCTGCTGCTGGCCGCCCGACAGCTCGCTGGGCAGGCGCGCGCCGTAGCCGGCGAGACCGACCTGGCTGAGCCCTTCTTCCGCGATTGCCAAGGCCTCGGCCTTGGCCGAGCCGCTGACCCGCAGGCCGTAGGAGACGTTCTCGATGACCGTCATGTGCGGGAACAGGGCGTAGGACTGGAACACCATGGAGACGTCGCGGTCGGTCGCCGGCAGCGACGAGACGTCGGTGTCGCCGATCAGGATGCGGCCGCCAGTCGCCATCTCCAGGCCGGCGATCAGGCGCAGCGTCGTCGTCTTGCCGCAGCCGCTGGGCCCCAACAGCGTGACCAGCGCGCCGGCCTCGACGGTGAACGAGACGTCGTCGACCGCGACCACCGCGCCGAAGGCCTTGGTGACCCCGTCGAACTGTACTGATGCCGCACTCATGCCGCCAAACCGCCTACCGCGCTCGGCACGCCCTCGGTGCGCCGCTGGATCTGGCGCTTGCCGACCACGACCTGCACCAGCGTTATGGCCGCCAGCATAACCAGGATCAGCACCGACGAATAGGCGATGGCCTGGCCGAAGTCGCCGTTCTCGACGCGGCCGATGATGAACGAGGTCGCCATGTCGTAGTTGGCGCTGACCAGGAAGATGACCGCGCTGATCGCCGTCATCGCCCGCACGAAGCTGAACACCAGGGCGGCGATGATAGCCGGCCGCAACAGCGGCAGGATGACCTTGCGCACGGTGGTGAAGCTGTTGGCGCCGAGCGTCAGCGACGCCTCGTCCAGGCTCTTGTCGAGCTGGCTCATGGCGGCGATGCCGGCGCGCACGCCGACCGGCATGTTGCGGAAGACGAAGCTGACCACCAGGATCACGCCGGTGCCGGTGATCTCGATGGGCGGCACGTTGAAGGCCAGGATGTAGCTGACGCCGATGACCGTGCCGGGGATGGCGAAGCTCAGCATGGTGCCGAACTCGAAGGCGCTCTTGCCCGTGAAGCGCTGGCGCACCAGGACGTAGGCCGTCAGGAGGCCGACGATCGCCGTCAGGGGTGCGGAGATCGTGGCGATCCAGATCGTCGTCGAGAACGAGTTCCAAGCGAGGCCGCTGAACACCAGGCCGTGTTCGCCGGCAGTGATGCCGAACGAGTCGATGTAGTGGCGCAGCGTGAAGGTGTTGTTGCGCCCCAGCAGCTCGACGAAGCCGCCGAACATGATGATGACGTAGATGATCGCCGTCAGCGCCGCCCACGGCAGGGCCGTGCCGTAGACCAGCACCTTCAGTTGGCGCGGCAGCTGCACGGGCACGCCGGCGTCGCCCTTGCCGGTCACCGTCGTGTACGACTTGCGGCCCAGCCAGACCCGCTGGGCGAAGAACGCCGACAGCGTAAAGGCCAGCAGCACGATGGCCAGCACGGCGGCGCGGCCCTGGTCGTTCTGGGCGCCGACGATGGCGAAGAAGATCTCCGTCGACAGCACGTCGTAATTGCCGCCCAGCACCAGCGGGTTGCCGAAGTCGGCCAGGCTCTCGATGAAGCCCAGCAGGAAGGCGTTGGCCAGGCCCGGCCGCATCAACGGCAGCGACACCGTCGTGAAGGTCTGCCAGCTGTTCGCGCGCAGCGTCTGCGCCGCCTCCTCCATCGACGGACTGACGCCCTCGACGACGGCGATCAGCACCAGGAAGGCGATCGGCGTGAAGGCCAGGGTCTGGGCGAGCCAGATGCCCGGCAGGCCGAAAATCCAGCGGGTCGGCCGGATGTCGAAGGCCGTGAAGAGGAACTCCGAGACGACGCCAGAACGGCCGAACAAGAGGATCACCGCGAGGCCGATGACGAAGGGCGGGGTGATGATCGGCAACACCGTCAGGACCCTGAGCGAGCGCTTGGCGCGGAACCGCGTCCGCGTCGCGATCAACGCGAAGGCGAGGCCGAGCAAGGTCGAGCTGACGCCGGTCAGGATCGCCAGGAACAGGGAGTTCCAGGCGACGCCGCAGCGCACGCTGGCGGCGACGCACGACAGGCCCCAGATCTTGACGTCGAACAGTTTCGAGAAGAACAGCAGAACCGAATACGTGCCGTCGTTGTCCTGCAGCGCGCTGATCAGGATGCGGACGACCGGGAAGAAGACGAAGGCGGTGACCAGCGCCACGACCAGGCCGATGGCGCCGACGACGAAGACGTCGCCGTTGATGGCCCCGCGCGCGGCGATGCCGATGGTCAGGAAGAACAGGCAGGCGCCGGTGGCGAGCAGCGCGCCGTAGCCCATGCCTTCCTGACGCAGCTCGGTCGGGCCGAACAGCGCTTCGAGCCCCGGGAACTCCCAGCCGCTGATGCCGATGGTGAAGCCCTGGGCGACGATGAAGGCCAAGCCGCCGGCGCCGGCCGCGATCAGCACGTTGCTGAACCAAGGATCGGTCTTCGGCCGGTAGAGCACCGTCAGCGGCGCGGCCAGCGCGACCGCGACTGCGCCCAGCCACCACGGTGGATGCAGCAGCGCCTGGAACAGGCCGGCACCGAAGGCGGCCGAGAACAGCGGCGAGTCCAGCCACTGCAGCGACCAGAAGCCGCCGTCGGCCGCGTACCACGGCAGCAGCAGGAAGCCGGCCCAGCCGACGCCGAGCCACAGGGCGAGGATGCGGTTCACAAGCGGGTGCCTACGCCGCAACCGGCCCGCGCCCGACGACTGGTCAGGCGCGGGCCGACGCTACGGCAGGTGCCGCGGACGTCAGCGCGGCAGCGAGTTGACCTCGTCGTCCCAGCGCTTCAGCAGACGCCGGCGCGTGTCCGACGAGCCGTAGGTCTTGAAGTCGTAGTCGATCAGCTTGATCTGCTCCAACTTCGGTGCCTGCAGCGGCGGCGCGGCGCCGGCGTTCGACGGCACCTGGTAGGCCTTGGCGTTCTTCGCCATCTCCTGGATGTCGGCGCGCAGGGCGAAGTCGTAGAACGCCCGGGCGGACTACGGGTTCGGCCCGTCCTTGATGATGCTCATCGAGCCGATCTCGAAGCCCGTGCCCTCGCACGGCGAGACGATCTCGATCGGGAAGCCCGACACCTTCTGCGTCACCATGTCGTGCTGGAAGACGATGCCGATGGTGGTCTCGCCGCGCGCCGCGGCCTTGATCGGCGCCGAGCCCGATTTGGTGTACTGGTTGATGTTGCGGTGCAGGCCCTTCATGAACTCGAAGCCCTCTTCCTCACCGAAGATCTGCACGATCGTCGCCAGTGTCGTGTAGGCGGTGCCGGAGGAGTTCGGGTTGGCCATCTGCACCTCGCCGCGATAGTCCTCCTTGACCAGGTCCGCCCAGCACTCCGGCGGCTCGAGGCCCAGGCGATCGAGCTGCTCGGAGTTGTAGCCGATGCCCAGCGCGCCGGCGTAGATGCCGACGGTGCGGTTGCCGGCGGCCGCGGCCTGGTTGCGGGCCCAGGGGTGCAGGTCCGGCGCGGCGCCGGAGACGTACTCTTCCGTCAGGCCTTCCTCGGCGGCCTGCAAGTGCGGATCGCCGGTGCCGCCCCACCAGACGTCGCCCTTGGGATTGCGGTCCTCGGCCTTGATCTGGGCGAACGTCTCGCCCGAACTCTTGCGCGTCATGGCGACCTTGATGCCGGTTGCCTTCTCGAACTCCTCGACCATCAGCTGGCACCATTCGATCTGCGGGCTGCAATACAGCACCAGGTCCTTCGACTGGGCGGCCAGATGGCCCGGCTGCGCAAGCAGGCCGGCCGCGACCGCCGCGACCGACAGCGCCATGAGTTGGCGTCTATGCATCGATGATCTCCCTGTTTGTTGTCTGGACCCGGTATTCATGCCCGCGTCCGTTGTGGTTCGTTGTGCGGCCCCATGTCCCGCACGGGGCAAAGTGATTGTTTTTGTAACACAACTGTCATGGACCCGTCCCCGAATTGCGCTCGCGTGAGGCGCGACGATTGGGCGCGCTGCCAGAGACCCTGAAACGTGATCGGCCGCCGCTTGCCGCCGGGGCGGGGCGCCCCTAGGGTCTTGACCGCCCCTGTTTCCAGCCGAGACCGACGATGGACCCGCACCGCCGCAAGCTGTTGCGCCTCGGCGCCGCCGTCGGCGCGGGGCTGGTCGGGCGCCGCGCCGCCGCCGCGGCGGGCGACGGGGGCACACCGCCGCGCATCGGCCGCAGCGTCACGCTCGGCCGCACCGGGCTCCGGGTCTCGGAGATCGGCTTCGGTTCGGCCAGTTCGTCCGACCCGGCGCTGGTGCGCCACGCCCTCGATCGCGGCGTCACCTTCTTCGACACGGCGGAGAGCTATCGCGGGGGCAGCAGGGCCGAAGCGGCGATCGGCGCCGCGCTCCAGGGCGTGCCGCGTGACCGCTACGTGCTGGCCTCAAAAACACGGGCCGGCGCCCGGGAAACGGCGGCGCAGATGATGCAGGCGCTGGAGGGCAGCCTGAAAAGCCTGCGCACCGACTACCTGGACATCTACTTCAACCACGCCGTCAACAACGTGGACCGGCTGCGCAACCACCACTGGGCCGAGTTCACCGAGCGCGCCACGGCGCAGGGCAAGATCCGCTTCCGCGGCGTTTCGGGGCATGGCAGCCGCCTCGTCGAGTGCCTCGACTTCGCCCTCGACCATGACCTCGCCGACGTGGTGCTGGCCGCCTACAGCTTCGCGCTGGACCCGGACTTCAGCGACCGGCTGCGCCACACCTTCCACTTCGTCGCCATGCAGCCCGGCCTGCCGCGCGTGCTCGACAAGGCCAAGGCGAACAACGTCGGCGTGGTCGCCATGAAGACGCTGATGGGCGCGCGGCTGAACGACGTCCGCGAACACGAGACGGAGGGCCGTACGTTCGCCCAGGCGGCGCTGCGCTGGGTGCTGGAGAGCCCGCGCGTCGACGCCGCGGTGATCTCGATGAAGACCCTCGACCAGATCGACGAGTTCGTCGGGGCCTCGCGGCATGCCGGCGCGCAGCCGCAGGATTTGCCGCTCCTGGCCCGCTATGCGTACCGCCAGAACGCGCGCTGGTGCCGACCCGGTTGCGACGGCTGCGCCGGCGCCTGTCCGCACGGCGTGGAAATCGCCGAAGTACTCCGTACGCGTATGTACGCGGTCGACTATGGCGACGAGGCGCTGGCGCGAAACGACTACGCGGCGCTGGGCGAGGGCGCTTCGCCGTGCGTGACCTGCCGCCACGAGGCCTGCCGCGGCGCCTGTCCCTTCGGTCTGTCGATCGCCGCCCTGACCCGCGACACCGCGAACCGTCTGGCCTGAAGCCCGCCCCCGTGGTCGCCTTCTTCGCCCACGCGCTGATCGTGCTGGCGGCCTGGACGGTCGCGATCAAGTACCTGTTCCCGCTGGGCTACGCGCTGGCCTACGGCCTGCCGCCGCTGGCCCATGTGACGTGGGACGCCTGGCCGCTCGTGCACCTGTGGCTCGCCTGGGCGCTGCTGCGCCGGCCGGCCTAATCTGGTGCCGCTGGCGCTCGCCGTCTCGGCCGCGGAAGTGGCGATCGTCGCCGTCAAGTTCGCGGTCTTCCTCGACGCCCCGGAGTGGACCATCTGGACGACCAACTGGTTCGTCAACAAGGCCTTCGTGCTGCTGCTGTTCGCGGCGCTGTTGCCCTACGTCTGGCTCAACCGCCGGCGTCTCGCGGGCTGAGCCGCGCCTGCCGCCGACTCCGACGCACGTGATAGCGTGCGCGCCCATGAAACGCTTGGGCGTTTGCGCGATCGTGGCCTTGGCCGCCGGCCTGCTCGTTGCTTGCGACGAGAGCCGGCCGGTGGCCGCGACGGCGACGCCGACCGAGCCCGGCGTCGTCGCCGACTTCCAGGCCCTGCCCGACATCCCGGTGCCGGCCGGCACCTCGCTCGACGTCGACAAGTCGATCATTCTGGGCGGCGGCGACCAGTGGACGGGTCGCGTCGTGCTCGACGTGCCGCTGAAGGCCAGCGACGCGGTGGCGCTCTACGACGAGCAGATGCCGGCCTTCGGCTGGCAGCCGGTCATGGTGGTGCAGGCGGACGTCAGCGTGTTGGCCTATGTGCGCGGCGCGCGCGCGGCGACGCTGCAGATCGAGGGCCGCACCATGGGCGGCAGCCGCATCGCGCTGACCGTGGCGCCGCGCCAGGCGGAGCAGCCGGTCGGCCAGTAACTATTTCACGGTTAGCACCGCGCAGTCGGCGAGCTGGGAGACCTTCAGCGAGACGCTGCCGAACATCAGGCTCTCCAGGGAGCTGACGCCGCGCCGGCCCATGACCACGAGGTCGATGCCGGCCGCCTTGACGTGGTTGACGATCGCGTCGCCGGGGTCGCCGCTGTCGGGCACCGTCTCGATCTCGTCGACGTCGTTCTCCGCGGCGCGCGCCTTGGCCGCGTCCAGCAGCTTGTTGGCGACCGCGCGCATCATCTGCTCGACGTCCAGGCGCTCGATCCGCGCGAACTGCCGCAGATGGTCGGGAATGGCGCGTTTGGTGAAGTCCTCGGTAACGTGGATCAGCACCAATGACGCGCCACGACGCTTGGCGATGTCGCTGGCGATATCGACCGCCTCCGCGGCGTGGTTCGACCCGTCGACCGGCACCAGGATGCGGTCGAGCTTGACGTCTATGGCCATGGCGGACCCCATTTGCGGCGTTGCGATGAGGCGCCATTCTCAACCGTCGATTGCGCGACCGGCAATCGGATACGGGTCAGCCTCAGCCGCCGTCGAAGAATGCCGCGTCGGGCTTGTAGCCGCTCCAGGCGAACCAGTACGCAATGTGCCCGGGCAGCCGCGCGAGCGTGCTGCCGTCGGGACCCACCAGCGCGTCTTCCGTGACCTGCCAGGCGACGCTGTCCGCCGCCACGCCGTCGCCGTCGGCGGTGAAGGTGTGCGCGCCGCGGTCATACGCCCGCACGGTGCGCGTCGCGGCGTCGCCGATCAGCACCACGGCGGTGTCGCCGACCCGGTCGTTGACGACGGCGCCGCCCGCGAAGGCCGTCAGCGGCCAGGCCTTCTCCAGCGCCGCCTCGCCGGTGCCGACCCGCAGCGCGTAGACGTAGTCCTTGGGCTTGAGGCGGTCGTCCGTGGTCGGGGCCGGGACCATCAGGTCGGGGCTGTTGAAATAGGCGGCGTAGGGCCGCCCCGGGGTGTAGTCGCGGGCGTAGCCGGTCTCCAGCGACAGCACCTGCGTCTGCGGCTGGCGTTCGCGCCAGGCCGCCCAGGTGGTGATGGCGACGGGACGGATCCTGAGCTCGATGCCCAAGCCGGTGAGCGGCCCGACCACGGGGCGGCCGGTGAACTGGTTCCACAGCGAGTTCGTGCCGTGGTCGTACATCAGCTTGTTGGAGCGGTAGAGGAAGCCCGAGGAGCCGAACACCAGGCGCGTGTCGCGGTCGTCGAGCAGCGTCTCGAACAGGATGCCCGAGCCGCACAGCGTGCAGTAGGCCAGCGCCACCGGCACGCCGCCGACCACGTCGTTGAACATCTCGTGCCAGTCCATGATGCGCAGCGGATAGGCCCGCGCGTCGCCGTCGATGGCGACACCGAAGACCAACTCGTCGTCGTCGAGATAGCCGGCGTCGGCGGCCGGCACGTGGCGCGGGTCGATCAGCGCCGGGATGCCGTCCTTGCGCACGCCGCCCCATGCGATCTCCTCCAGGCGGATCTCGTGCGGCACCCCGGCGTAGAGGAAGTCGCGGAAGTTGGGGTCGATGAGGGCCATCACGTCGGCCTTGAAGGCGTCGAAGCCGGCGAAGGGCATCACCTCCGGGTGGGCCTGCTGCCACTCCATCCAGGTGAACCAGTGGCTGCCGTAGCTGGCGCCGGTCAGCCGCCGCAGCGTCGTGCCGATGGCGCCGTCGCGGTCGTTGACGAAGCGCAGCGCCTGGATTAGCCCCGCCGCCACGTCCGGCTTGCCGCGCGCCTCCAGCTTCGCGAGCGCGTCGGCGCGGACCGCCGGGTTGCTGTTGAAAGCCTGGCGCACCAGGTCGCCGACCGGCTCGGGCTCGGCCGCGGCGGCCGACAGCGCGATCAGCGTCAGGCCGGCAACCAGCATCAGACGCCGCACGAGATTCGTCATCCAGTCCGCCTCCTGTCTCCCGCGACATACGGTGCGCGCGGCGGCACCGCGAGTCACCCCCGGTCACGCTTGCGTCAGGGGGCCCTGTGCTACGGTCGCGCCATGAGCGGGACGGCGGACAGCGCGACGTTGTTGAGCGTCGCCGAGATGTACCGGGCCGACGCGCTGGCGGCCGAGGGCGGCGTCCCGAGCCTCGACCTGATGGAGGCGGCGGGGGCGGCGGTCGCCGACGCGGTGCGGGCGCTGGGCGAGGGCCCGGTGACGGTGCTGTGCGGCCCCGGCAACAACGGCGGCGACGGTTTCGTCGTGGCGCGGCTGCTGGCGGCCGACGGCCGGCCGGTCAACGTGGCGCTGCTGGGCGAACGCGAGGCACTGAAAGGCGACGCGGTGCACAACGCCGGCCGCTGGGAGGGCGAGGTGGCGCCGCTGACGCCCGCGGCCCTGGACGGCGCGGCGGTCGTCGTCGACGCCGTGTTCGGCGCCGGCCTGGGCCGCCCGCTCGAGGGTGTGGTGGCGGAGACCGTCGACGCCATCGGCGCGCGGGGGATTCCGTGCGTCGCGGTCGACGTGCCTTCGGGCGTCGACGGCGACACCGGCGCGGTCCGCGGCACCGCGGTCCGGGCGACGGCGACGGTGACGTTCTTCCGGCGCAAGCCCGGCCACCTGCTGCTGCCGGGCCGCCTGCACTGCGGGGACGTCACGGTCGCCGACATCGGCATTCCGGCCGCCGTGCTGGACGAGATCGCGCCGCAGACGTTCGCCAACGGGCCCGAACTGTGGCTCGACGCCTACCCCTGGCCGCGCGCCGACGGGCACAAGTACAGCCGTGGCCACGCCGTCGTGCACGGCGGGACCATGGCCGGGGCGGGGCGGTTGGCGGCACGGGGCGCGCTACGCGGCGGCGCGGGCCTCGTCACCGTCGCCGCGCCCAAGGGACACGCCGCCCCATTCGTCACCGACTGGGCCAGCCTGATCGTGCGCATCGTCGGCTCGACGGCGGAGTTCGCCGGCCTCATCGAGGACCCGCGCATCACCGCCGTCCTGGTCGGCCCCGGCAACGGCGTCAACGTGACGACGCGCGAGCGGGCGCTTGCGGCGCTGACGGCGTCGGCGGCGACGGTGCTCGACGCCGACGCGCTGAGCGCCTTCGAGACCCAGCGGCAGCTGCTGCTCGAGGCCATGGACGGCGCCTGCGTGCTGACGCCCCACCCCGGCGAGTTCGAGCGCCTGTTCGACGAAATCGAGCCGGGCGCCGACCGCCTGACCCGGGCCCGTGCGGCGGCGGCGCATACGGGCGCGGTGGTGCTTTTGAAGGGCGCCGACACGGTGATCGCGGCGCCCGACGGCCGTGCCGCGATCAACGCCAACGCGCCGCCGGACCTGGCCACCGCCGGCGCCGGCGACGTGCTGGCGGGCTTCGTGACGGCGCTGCTGGCCCAGGGCCTGGCGCCGTTCCAGGCGGCCGGCGCCGGCGCCTGGCTGCACGGTGCCGCGGCGAGTGCCTTCGGCCCCGGCCTCGTCGCCGAGGACCTGCCCGACGCGCTGCCGGCCGTGCTGCGGGACTTGCGGGCCCAGGCCGCGACGCACGGCCCCTGACGCGCCGTTCGGCGCCCGTGTTTACTCGCTGAGGCTATTCGTATAGGAAGGCGCGCCGGCGCCCGGCGCGGCGTGGCGGGCATTCCGCTGCGGGCGTGGCGGAATTGGTAGACGCGCCAGGTTTAGGTCCTGGTGACTGAGAAGTCGTGGGGGTTCGAGTCCCTTCGCCCGCACCACCCGAGACCGCGATCGAGGGGCCGACGGAGGCCCCGTGACGCTAGGCTGAGCATTCGACATGACGCAGGTTACCGAGACCCTGTCCGAGGGACTGAAGCGCGAGTTCACGGTCGTCGTCGCCGCCGACGACATCGCCAAGCGGGTCGACGAGCGGCTCGTCGAGGTCGGCGCCCAGGTGCGCCTGCCGGGCTTCCGCCCCGGCAAGATCCCGATGAACATCCTGCGCAGCCGCTTCGGCCCGTCGGTGATGGGCGAGGTGCTGGAGAGCACGGTGCAGGACACCTCCGGCGAGGTCATGCAGGAGCGCGACCTGCGCCCGGCCGGCCAGCCGCGCATCGAGATCAAGCAGTTCGACGAAGGCAAGGACCTGGAGTTCGACCTGGCGGTCGAGATCCTGCCGGAGATCGTGCCGATGGACTTCGCCGCCGTCGAGCTGACGCGCATGAAGGCGACCGCGGGCGACACCGAGGTCGCCAAGGCCCTGGACGACCTGGCCCAGAGCCAGAAGCGCACCGAGCCGGTCGCCGAGGCGCGCCCCGCGGCCGACGGCGACACGGTGGTCATCGACTTCATCGGCCGCATCGACGGCGAGGCCTTCGAGGGCGGCAGCGGCGAGGGACAGGCGATCGAGCTGGGCTCCGGCATGTTCATCCCGGGCTTCGAGGCGCAGCTGGTCGGCAAGCAGGCGGGCGAGGCGGCGACCGTCAAGGTGCCGTTCCCGGACGACTATCCGGCGGAGAACCTGGCCGGCAAGGAGGCCGAGTTCGAGGTCACGGTGAAGGAACTGCGCGCGCCGGCGCCGGCGACCATGGACGACGACTTCGCCAAGGAACACGGGCTCGACGACCTGGCGGCGCTGAAGGACATGATGCGCGAGCGGCTGGACCAGGAGTACGGCCAGATCGCCCGCGCGCGGCTCAAGCGCGAGCTGCTGGACGTGCTCGCCGACGGCCACAGCTTCGACGTGCCGCCGACGCTGGTCGACAACGAGTTCGACCAGATCTGGCAGCAGGTCGAAGCGGCGAAGGAGGCCGGGCAGCTCGACGAGGACGACGCGAGCAAGGCCGAGGACGAGCTCAAGGCCGAGTACCGCGACATCGCGCTGCGCCGGGTGCGGCTGGGGCTGCTGTTGGCCGACGTCGGCCAGCGCAACGGCCTCACGGTCTCGCCGGAGGAGGTCAACCGCGCGATGATGGCCGAGGCGCGCCGCCACCCCGGCCACGAGCAGCAGGTGCTGGAGATGCTGCGCGGCGACGAGAACGCCCAGTCCCAGCTGCGCGCGCCGCTGTTCGAGGAGAAGGTCGTCGACTTCATCGTCGAGATGGCGAAGATCGCCGACCGCGAGGTCAGCGTCGCCGAGTTGATCGGCGTCAAAGACGGCGAGGAGGCCGCGGAAGAGGCACCGGCCAAGGAGGCGCCCGCCAAGAAGCGGGCGCCGGCGAAGAAGAAATCGGCGGAATAAGCGTAATAGCCGGGCTTGCGATGCGGCCCGCGCGGCGCTAACTGATAGGTCAACCGTGGCCGGACCGGCGCGCCGAGTCGGCGTGCTGCTAGGGGTGCCCTCATGGCAGACGTCCGCAACACCTACATGAACACGCTCGTGCCCATGGTCGTCGAGCAGACCAACCGCGGCGAGCGTGCCTTCGACATCTACTCGCGCCTCCTGAAGGAGCGCATCATCTTCCTCACGGGGGCCGTCGAGGACGGCATGTCGAGCCTGATCTGCGCCCAGCTGCTGTTCCTGGAGGCGGACAACCCCAAGAAGGACATCTACTTCTACATCAACTCGCCGGGCGGGGTGGTGACCTCGGGGCTGTCGATCTACGACACCATGCAGTACATCCGGCCGGACGTCGCCACGCTGTGCATCGGCCAGGCCGCCTCGATGGGCTCGATGCTGCTGTCGGCGGGGGCGCCGGGCAAGCGCTACGCCACGCCCAACGCCCGGATCATGGTGCACCAGCCCTCCGGCGGCTTTCAGGGCCAGGCGACGGACGTGGAGATCCACGCCAAGGAAATCCTCTCGATCCGCCATCGGCTTAACGAGATCTATTCGTTCCACACCGGGCAGCCGATCGAGATGATCGAGGATGCGCTGGAGCGCGACAAGTTCTACACGCCCGCCGAAGCCTGCGATTTCGGCCTCATCGACGAGGTCGTCGCGAAGCGCGAGGTACCGGAGGAGAACGGCGACGGCGGCGGCGACGATGACGGCAAATCAGCCACTTAACTAAATATTGATCGAAGGTCCCTAGATGTTGTTCACTGGCGTGGCCTATGGGTCCGCTGCCCTTGGCGGCGGTTTCGCCGGTCGGCCGCGACGGCTGACCGAGCCGCGTGCGCGGGGCGCAAGCGGCTTCGGCCCGAAAGGACACGGTGCTACCCGCGTCGTGACGGAGACCCGATGAGCAAGTCCAGCGGCGGCGACTCGAAGAACACCCTCTACTGCTCGTTCTGCGGCAAGAGCCAGCACGAGGTCCGCAAGCTGATCGCGGGCCCGACCGTGTTCATCTGCGATGAATGCGTCGAACTGTGCATGGACATCATCCGCGAGGAGCACAAGTCGACGCTGGTCAAGTCGCGCGACGGCGTGCCCACGCCGCGCGAGATCTGCACCGTGCTCGACGACTACGTGATCGGCCAGGACTACGCCAAGCGCGTGCTCTCCGTCGCCGTGCACAACCACTACAAGCGCCTCGGCCACGGCACCAAGAACAACGACGTCGAGATCGCCAAGTCGAACATCCTGCTGATCGGCCCGACGGGCTGCGGCAAGACGCTGTTGGCGCAGACGCTGGCGCGCATCCTGGACGTGCCGTTCACGATGGCCGACGCGACGACGTTGACCGAAGCCGGCTATGTCGGCGAGGACGTCGAGAACATCATCCTCAAGCTCTTGCAGTCGGCCGACTACAACGTCGAGCGGGCGCAGCGCGGCATCGTCTACATCGACGAGGTCGACAAGATCAGCCGCAAGTCCGACAACCCCTCGATCACGCGCGACGTGTCGGGCGAGGGCGTGCAGCAGGCCTTGCTGAAGATCATGGAAGGCACGGTCGCCAGCGTGCCGCCGCAAGGCGGGCGCAAGCACCCGCAGCAGGAGTTCCTGCAGGTCGACACGACGAACATCCTGTTCATCGTCGGCGGCGCCTTCTCGGGGCTCGAAAAGATCATCTCCCAGCGCGGCCAGGCGACGTCGATCGGCTTCGGCGCCGACGTGCGCGGGCCGGACGACCGCAAGACCGGCGAGGTCCTGCGCGGCGTTGAGCCGGAAGACCTGTTGAAGTTCGGCCTGATCCCGGAGTTCATCGGCCGCCTGCCGGTCATCGCGACGCTGACCGACCTGGACCAGGGCGCGCTGATCGAGATCCTCACCAAGCCGAAGAACGCCCTGGTCAAGCAGTACCAGCGCCTCTTCGAGATGGAGGGGATGAAGCTCGATTTCTCCGAGGACGCGCTGGCCGGCATCGCCCGCAAGGCGATCGCCCGCAAGACCGGCGCGCGCGGCCTGCGCTCGATCATGGAGGCCATCCTGCTCGACACCATGTTCGAGCTGCCCGGCCTCAGCGGCGTCGAGGAGGTCGTGATCAACGGCGAGGTCGTCGAGGGGCGGGCCAAGCCGCTCTTCGCCTACGCCGAGCGCCGCGACGACGTCGGCACCAGCGCCTGAGGGGCGGGCGCATTCCCGGCACGCCGCCGGCCGGACCGGCGGTTGATAACGCCGCCGGCCGACGCCACATAAGCCGCGGCTCGCATTTCGACGGGCCGTTTGCCACGCGAAGCAAGGCACGGCGCGCGGCCGTGCCCAACTGGATCGTAAGCGATGCTCGAACTTCCCAGCGGCGCCCTGTTCCCCGTGCTCCCCCTGCGGGACATCGTCGTCTTTCCGCACATGATCGTGCCGCTGTTCGTCGGCCGCGAGAAGTCGGTGAAGGCGCTCGAGGACGTCATGCAGGACGACAAGCAGATCCTGCTGGTGACCCAGAAGAACGCGGCGCAGGACGACCCGTCGCCGGCCGACATCTTCAGCGTCGGCACCGTCGGCACGGTCCTGCAGCTGCTGAAGCTGCCCGACGGCACGGTCAAGGTGCTGGTCGAGGGCGGCCGCCGCGCGCGCATCTCGCGCTACGCGGACAACGACGAGTTCTTCCAGGCCTATGCCGACGTGCTGCCCGACGAGACCGGCGAGGTGCAGGAGGTCGAGGCGCTGTCGCGCTCGGTCGTCGGCCAGTTCGAGCAGTACATCAAGCTGAACCGCAAGGTGCCGCCGGAGGTGCTGGTCTCGATCAACCAGATCGAGGAGCCGGGCAAGCTGGCCGACACCATCGCCTCGCACCTGTCGCTCAAGATCCCCGAGAAGCAGGAGCTGCTCGAGGCCGAGACGGTGAGCGAGCGGCTGGAGAAGATCTACTCCTTCATGGAAGGCGAGATCGGCGTCCTGCAGGTCGAGAAGCGCATCCGCAGCCGGGTCAAGCGGCAGATGGAGAAGACCCAGCGCGAGTACTATCTCAACGAGCAGATGAAGGCGATCCAGAAGGAGCTCGGCGAGGGCGAGGACGGCCGCGACGAGCTGGGCGAGCTGGAAGAGCGCATCAAGAAGACGCGGCTGAGCAAGGAGGCGCGCGAGAAGGCGGGCCAGGAACTCAAGAAGCTGCGCAACATGAGCCCGATGTCGGCCGAGGCGACGGTGGTGCGCAACTACCTCGACTGGATGCTGACCATCCCGTGGAAGAAGCGCACCAAGATCAAGAAGGACATCCTCAAGGCCGAGAAGGTCCTCAACGCCGACCACTACGGCCTGGACAAGGTCAAGGAGCGCATCCTCGAGTACCTCGCCGTCCAGCAGCGCATGAACAAGATCCGCGGGCCGATCCTGTGCCTCGTGGGCCCGCCGGGCGTCGGCAAGACCTCGCTGGGCAAGTCGATCGCCGCCGCGACCGGGCGCAACTTCGTGCGCATGAGCCTGGGCGGCGTGCGCGACGAGGCCGAGATCCGCGGCCACCGGCGCACCTATATCGGCTCCATGCCTGGCAAGATCATCCAGGGCATGAAGAAGGCGAAGTCGTCGAACCCGCTGTTCCTGCTCGACGAGGTCGACAAGCTGGGTGCGGACTGGCGCGGCGACCCGACCTCGGCCCTCCTCGAAGTGCTGGACCCTGAGCAGAACAACACCTTCCAGGACCACTACCTGGAGGTCGACTACGACCTCTCGGACGTGATGTTCGTCTGCACGGCGAACACCCTGCGCATGCCGCAGCCGCTGCTGGACCGCATGGAGATCATCCGGCTGGCCGGCTACACCGAGGACGAAAAGGTCGAGATCGCCAAGCGCCACCTGCTGCCCAAGCAGCTCAAGGAGAACGGCCTCGAGGACAACGAGTGGGCGATCTCAGAGGGCGCGCTGCGCGACCTGATCCGCTACTTCACGCGCGAGGCCGGCGTGCGTAATCTGGAGCGCGAGCTGGCCAATCTGGCGCGCAAGGCGGTCAAGGAGATCGCCGTCGACAAGTCGCTCGACACCGTCAAAGTGACGGCGCGCAACCTCGAGAAGTTCGCCGGCGTGCGCAAGTTCCGCTTCGGCGAGGTCGAGGAGGAGGACCTGGTCGGCGTGGTCACGGGCCTGGCCTGGACCGAGGTCGGCGGCGAGCTGCTGTCGATCGAGGCGATCCTGGTGCCCGGCAAGGGCAAGATGTCGGTCACCGGCAAGCTGGGCGACGTGATGCAGGAGTCGGTGCAGGCGGCGAACGCCTATGTGCGGGCCCGCTCCGTCGAGTTCGGCATCAAACCGACGCTGTTCGAAAAGCGCGACATCCACGTCCACGTGCCGGAGGGCGCGGTGCCGAAGGACGGCCCCTCGGCCGGCGTCGCCATGATCACGGCGATGGTC
>Ga0049107_10000025_pt1 | contig 50064 bp, 49 predicted proteins | sample WorMetilPIANOSA1_FD_61187 | JGI IMG/M metagenome (GOLD analysis project Ga0049107, IMG submission 61187) | Marine gutless worms symbiont microbial communities from Max Planck institute for Marine Microbiology, Germany - Olavius ilvae PIANOSA.1 | ecosystem: Host-associated > Annelida > Digestive...
CGAAAGCCAGAAACAGTGCTCAGACATGGCAAACCCCCAAACAGTTGGGAGCTTGAATCATGCTTCGCCCGAAAAGGGAATCCCCTTTATGGGTCCGGACCCTAGGGCATAGGCCACGAGTTCCACACCGACAGGCGGCGGCGCACTGCCGAACAGGTGAGCAAGTTCGATGAGACCGCCCACCCCGCTGGCGTTGTCGTCGGCGCCGGGGAAATCCTCATACACATCGTAGTGGGCTCCCACGACGATGCGTTCCTGCCCGTCTGGTCCGAAGCGAGCGATGACATTGCGATAGAACCGGTGATCCATCTCGATCGGCTGGTAGGTCACGATACCGCCAGCGTCCGCAAACCGGTCGTGAATATATTCCGCAGCCCGGCTCAGGTTGTCGGGATGCTCCCAGTTCCGAGGCAAGAAGTCGTTTGTCAAAACGCTGACATGCGTCAGCAGCCTGGCGGGGTCCGCCGACTTCGGAGACGGACCATCGGGGCGATCCGGTAGCATGGGTTGGGTAACGGCAAACCAGGCGACGACCAGCAGGACCATGAACAAGAAGACAGCACCCGCTGCGACGGAGATCGTCAGAGACCTTCGGGTACGATCCACGGCCTAGCTTGCATCCGCTGGCTTTGACGCGTGCTTCAGGACATCTGGAACGACTGACCTGTCATTCGCAAACGACACTGTTAATTCTAACACAGTCAAGTGCATGAGACTAAGGGCGCGCACCGGTGGCTAGGAGCAGTTGCAGGCGCGGCGACCGCTGCTGACACGCCCCAAGAATCGCGGTCGCAACGGTCGAGCGCTCGTGCCCGCCATCGATTGAAGCCGTCGCCCCCCGCGTCGCCAGGCCGCGGACGGCGACGGCATAGGGGGATCGGAAGCAGAGCAGAGGCGCGCGTGGCGACCCGAGGCCGCCACGCTCCTCCTCACGGCGCCTCGATCACCACGAGCGCGCGCAGTTCGATGCTCTCGCGCGGCGGCGCGTCGGCGCTGTCGCGTAGGGCGAAGGCGCTGTGCGGCGTGACGCGGGCGACGTGCTCGTCACTGTCCCAGCCCTTGATCAGCAGCACCTCGTCGGGCGTCATCTCGGGGGCCGTGTACCAGCGCTGCTCGGCCGCGTGCGCCAGGTGGTAGATCTCGCCGACCCGGTCGGGAAACACCTGGTCGGTGGCGATCAACTCCTCGGGCCGCACCGTCGAGGCGTCGGCCAGCGCCAGCGGCGCCCGCCGGACGGGGCCGCGGATCGGCCGCCAGACGTTAACCTGGACGATGCGCGCGTCGGTCGTGGCAAGCCGCGCGGCCTCGGCCTCGCCCAGAATGTCCTTCACCCGCTGCGGACCACTCTTTGCCGTGTAGTCGACGTGTACGCGCCACGCCGGGCCGCGGGCGCCGTCGCGATTGGCGGCCCCGGCGCCGCCGTCGGAACGCCGCGTGGCGTCGAACACCACCGCCCGATCGGCGCCCAGGTGGCGGCGCAGCAGCGCCTCGGTCTCCGGCACGTAGAACCGGTCGACCGTCGCGTCGTCATAGAGGTCGGCGACGGCGGTTCGGTGGCGCACCAGTTCGAAGCCCTCGCGGTCGAGCGACAGCGTGTCGGCAATGGCGCGCATGTCGGCGATCAGCACGGTGCGCTCGTCGGTGTCGAAGAACACCGCCGGCTCGCCGCCCGTCAGCGCGGAACTGTGGAAAGCCGGCTTGGTCGCCTGCGGCTGGATGAAGGACAGCGTGCCCCATGCCGCAGCCGTCGAGTGCGGCGCAGCGACGGGTGTGTGCGAGACGATCTGGTTCATGACTACGGTCCCCGGTTCGACGTCTGGTTCTGGCCCGCAAGATGGGGGGCCCGTTCGGGGCCGGCGACCGAGTTCGCTTCAAGGTGACTTGAACGATTCTCAAGTCAGGCAGTGTCTTCGCGCCAGGCCGCCGCGGTCTCCGTCAGCCAGCGTTCCGTGCTTCGCGCCGCGGCCGTCGACGGCAGGTCCGCCGGCTTGCACAGGTAGTAGGCGGCGCCCGTCGGGTCCGCGGCGCCGAACGGTGCGACAAGGCGGCCGTTCTCGAGCCAGGCGTCGACCACCGGACGCCGGCCCATGGCCAGGCCGTGGCCGCCCGCCGCCAGCTCCAGCGCCTGCTCCTGGGCGTCGAGCACGATCGGCTCGGCCGGGGGCGGCAGGCCGCGGGCGCGCGCCCACTCCTCCCACTCGTCGGGGAAGAAGGCGCTGACGATCAGGCGTGCGTCCTTCAGTACGTCGGCGCCGGGCGTGTCGGACGGTTCCACGTACCCCGGCGCGCAGACCGGCATGGCGGTCTCGGTCAGCAGGAACGTGGCGTCGAGCCCGGGCCAGGCGCCCTTGCCGTGGCGGATCGCCAGGTCGACGTGGTCGCGCCGCAGGTCGACGACCCGGGTCGAGGTGATGAGCTGCAGGTCGATCTGCGGCTGGGCGCGCTCGAAGGCGCCGAGGCGCGGAATCAGCCAGGTGACGGCCAGGGATGGCGGCAGGGTCAGGCGTACGACGCTGCGCCCGCTCGCCGGCATCAGGGCCTCGGTCGCCGCCTGGATCTGCAACAGCGCCGGCTCGATCTGCTCCAGGTATCGCCGCCCCGTGTCGGTGAGCCGCGCCCGCGCGCCGGAGCGGTCGATCAGCGTGACGCGCAGGAACGCCTCCAGGCGCTTGACCTGGTGGCTGATCGCCGACTCCGTGACGCCGAGGGAGTCCGCCGCGTCGCGGAAGCGATCATGGGTCGCGGCGGCGTGGAACGCGCGCAACGCCGCGAACGGCGGCAGGGTCGTCTTGGCCATCGCCGCAGGGTGCGGCAGATATGAATTCGGTTCAAGTCGGAGCGGTCGCGGCCTCCGTGTACCCTTCCGCTGGTCGGTCTCTCATCTTCAGCTTTGCTCTCCCGAATCGCCCTCACAGCCGGCCTATCGGCCGTCGTCCGTGGTCAGCGGGCTCAGGTAGTCCGGCGCCAGGCCCTTCTTGCGCAGCGCCACACCGGTCATGCATTCCCGCAACAGCCGATTGGCAATCAGGCCGGTCACGTAGCCGGGGTCGCGATCGGGGGAATACTCGACCAGGTCGAACCCGACCAGTTTCGGCTGCGCGCAAAGCTGACGAATGAGCGGAAAGACCTCGCGCGGGTTCAGACCGCCGGGCTCCGGCGTGCCCGTGCCGGGGGCGAAGCCCGGATCGATGGTGTCGATATCGAACGACACGTAGAGATATTCCGGGCCGTCCCTGGCTTCCGCCAGCACGTCCGCCATCACGGCATCTCAGCCGCGTTTTTCGACCTCGGCCATCGGGTGGTAGCGAAAGCCCTCCTTCCGCATCCATTCGAAGGACTCGAGGTCCGGGTAGTAGCCACGCAGCGCCACCTGGATGTAGTTCTTGCCCGGCACGTGGCCTTCGGTGATGAGCCGTTTGACCCATCCGCCGTGGTTGATCAGATGGCCGAGGAAATTCGACGCGTCGTAATGGGCATCGAAGTGCACGACCCCGACATTGCCCTTGCCGTAGACGTCCGCCATGGCGGCGATGTTGGGGTAGGAGAGCGAGTGGTCGCCGCCGACGATGAAGGGGATGACGTTCGTGCCGTCGCTGCGCTCGACCGAGGCCACTTCGCGGACGATCTCGCGAACCGCGTGGACCGTGCGCTCGGTGCTGAGGAAATCGGTGGGCGCGTCGCCATAATCGACGGCGACCAGTTCCTCGAACGGATTGATCATCGTGTGCATGTGCGGCATCGAAAAGGCACCCCAGGTGCCGTAGACGTCGCCATTGGCGCGCAGGTCGTTCGGCCCGCGCGAGGCGCCCCGTGTCCCCGCACCCATATCCGTATGCGCGGAGATGATCGCGACGTCGACGTCGCCGGCCGCGAGGTCGGCCGGCAAGAGCGCCACCGGCAGCCGGAAGAAGGTCGGGATGCCCTGCCACGCCATGCCGCCGGGGTAGCGCTGCACGTTGATCGGTCCCGGCTCCCGTCCCTCGCTGAGGCCTTCGCGCTTCTGCTTCCAAAGATCGTAGGTCGGATCTTCCCGGTCGAGCGGAATGACCGGCTCGACGCCCTCCGGCAGCGGCGCCGTTTCCGCGGGCGTATCCGGCGTGTCGTCCATGAACGCGCCGGCCGGACCGAGCGTCAAAGCCGTGGCGGCGCCGGCGAGTGCGGCGAACGCAAGAACCCTCTTGAAGGTCGTCATTGCCCTACCTCCGATCGCGTTTGTTCCCACCACGGCAAGCGAAAATCGCGACACCGACAGCAAATTCGTGGCAGGCCAGAACCAGCAGAATTCCAACGATAATTGACCCTGTCCATAAAGAACCATGCGCGCGCCCTGAAAACCGTGCGACGCGCCGTATGGCCGTCGGCGAACGGGGGCGGGCCAAGGGTCGGCGGACGTCGCTTTCCGGCTGGAGGCAATCCAGCGCCCGTCGCTGCCCCCGCATGGACCCCCGCTCGCGGCGGGCGGTATACTCGCGCCCGACGAGCACCGGGCGACTCCATGGCCGATTTTCCCTCGAAGACCCTCGACGACTGGCGCGACCTCGCCGCGCGCGAGTTGAAGGACCGCGCGGCCGACGACCTTACGTGGCAGACGCCCGAGGGCATTGCCGTCAAGCCGCTCTACACCGCCGAAGACCTGGAGGGCATCGAGTGGCTGGAGGCGCTGCCCGGCTTCCCGCCGTATCTCGGCGGCCCCAAGGCGACGATGTACGCCGGGCGGCCGTGGACGATCCGCCAGTACGCCGGGTTTTCGACCGCCGAGGAGTCGAACGCGTTCTACCGTGAGGCGCTGGCCGGCGGGCAGAAGGGCTTGTCGGTCGCCTTCGACCTGGCCACCCACCGCGGCTACGACAGCGACCACCCGCGCGTCGAGGGCGACGTCGGCAAGGCGGGCGTGGCGATCGACAGCGTCGCCGACATGAAGGTGCTGTTCGACGGCATCCCGCTCGACCGCATGAGCGTGTCGATGACCATGAACGGCGCGGTCCTGCCCGTGCTGGCGGCGTTCGTGGTGGCGGCGGAGGAACAGGGCGTCGCGCAGGCGCAGCTCTCCGGGACCATCCAGAACGACATCCTCAAGGAGTTCATGGTCCGCAACACGTACATCTACCCGCCCGAGCCTTCGATGCGCATCGTCGCCGACATCATCGCGCACACGGCGGCGCACATGCCGCGCTTCAACTCGGTGTCGATCTCCGGCTACCACATGCAGGAGGCCGGGGCGACGCTGGTGCAGGAGTTGGCGTTCACACTCGCCGACGGCCTGGAGTACGTGCGCGCGGCGCACTCCAAGGGCCTCGACGTCGACGCCTTCGCGCCGCGGCTCAGCTTCTTCTTCTGCATCGGCATGAACTTCTTCATGGAGGTGGCGAAGCTGCGCGCCGCCCGCGTGCTGTGGGCGCAGTTGATGCAGGAGAACTTCGCGCCGGCAGACCCCCGGTCCCTCGCCCTGCGCACCCACTGCCAGACCTCCGGCGTGTCGTTGACCGAGCAGGACCCCTACAACAACGTCGTGCGCACCGCCGTCGAGGCGCTGGCGGCGACGCTTGGCGGCACCCAGTCGCTGCATACCAACGCCTTCGACGAGGCGCTGGCGCTGCCGACGCCGTTCTCCGCCCGCATCGCCCGCAACACCCAGCTGGTGCTGCAGCACGAGACCGGCATAACCCGCGTCGTCGACCCGCTGGCGGGCTCGTACTACGTCGAGAGCCTGACCGCGAGCATGGTCCGGGCGGCGCGCGCGCTGATCCGTGAGGTCGAGGACCACGGCGGCATGACCCGCGCGGTCGCGGCCGGCATGCCGAAACTGAAGATCGAGGCAGCGGCGGCGCGGCGCCAGGCCCGCATCGACCGCGGTGAGGAGGTCATCGTCGGCGTCAACCGCTTCGTGCCCGACGAGGTCGAGCAGGTCGACCTGCTCGACGTCGACAACACCGCGGTGCGCGAGGCCCAAGTCGCGCGGTTGAACGAGGTCAAGAGCAGCCGCGACGCCGCGGCCTGCCAGGCGACACTGGACGCGTTGACACAGGCGGCCGAGAGCGGCGACGGCAACCTGCTCGCTCTTGCCATCGACGCGATGCGCGCTCGCGCCACGGTCGGCGAGGTCTCCGACGCGCTGGAGCGGGTCTTCACCCGCCACCGCGCCGAGGTGCGCGCGATCGCCGGCGTCTACGGCGCCGCCTATGCCGAGGACGAGGAGTTCGCCATGATCCGCCAGGACGTCGAGGCCTTCGCCCGCGAGGCCGGCCGGCGGCCGCGCATGCTGGTCGCCAAGCTGGGCCAGGACGGGCACGACCGCGGCGCCAAGGTGATCGCCACCGCCTTCGCCGACATCGGCTTCGACGTCGACATCGGCCCGCTGTTCGCCACGCCCGACGAGGCGGCGCGCCAGGCGGTCGAGAACGACGTGCACGTGATCGGCGTCTCCAGCCAGGCCGCCGGGCACAAGACGCTGGTGCCGCAGCTCATCGAGGCGCTGGCCCGCGAGGGCGGCGGCGACATCCTGGTGATCTGCGGCGGCGTCATCCCGCCCAAGGACCACGAGGCGCTGAAGGCGGCCGGCGTCGCCGCCGTGTTCGGCCCGGGCACCAACATCCCGGCGGCGGCGGGCGAGATCCTCAATTTGATCAGGCAGCGACGGCGGCAGGCGGCGTGACGCCGATGGCCGGGGGTCGCGTGCAACCTCGCGTATGGGGGCGCCTGTCGGGCGCGCAGATGCTGGCGGCCGGGATCAGCCTGGTCTGGCTGGTCCTGTTCGCGGGCTATGTCCAGGCGGCGATGGGCTGGGGCACGGTCGGCCTGCTGCTGCCGCACGAGCTGGGCGCGCTGGTCGCCGGGCTGCTGGCGGTGCCGGCGCTGGCCTTCGCGGTCGCCGGCATGAGCGCGCGCCAGGCGGCCATGGGCCGCGCCGTCGAGCGCATGGGCGAGCAGGTCGGACGCGTCGCGCAGGAGGCCGACCGCGTCGCCCAGGAGGTCGACCGGGTCGGCACGGAGGTTGACCGCCTGACCCTGCCCGACGAAGCCGGCGTCGAGCGCATCGCCACCGCGGTCGAGGCGCTGCGCGTGCACGTCGACACCCTCGACCGGCTGGGCGGCAGCACGCGCGAGCGCGTCGAGACGGCGGGTGCGGCCTTCGCCGAACTGGCGACGACGATCACCGGGCTGACCGGCGACGCGGTCGACCGGGTGACCCAGGGCGAGGCGGCGCTGCGCGGCCGCGCCGACGATCTGGCCGCCCTCGTCAACCGCGTCGCCTTCCGCATCGACGGCGCGGTCGAAGCGGCGGCGCAGCAGGCCAGGGTGCTGGACGACGCCTCGCGCACGCTGCACGAGCGCACCGGCGAGATCGCCGACGCCCTGCGCGACAAGACCGACGGCGTCGCCGCCCGTCTGGACGACATGTCCGACAGCGTCGAGCAGCGCATCGCCGCGCTGATCGAGCGGCTGCAGGAGGACGCGACGGGCCTGGGCCGCACGACCGAGGCGAGTGCCCGGCGGCTGAGCCAGATCGGCGACGCCGTGCGCGGCCAGATCGCCGCCATCGACGCCGCCGCGACCTCCGCCGAGGAGCGCGCCGAGCGCCTGGGCACGACCTTCGAGGGCCACGCGGGCAAGCTGGGCGGCGTCGCCCAGGACGTGACCGAGGCGGCGCAGCGCATCGTCGCCGAGCTGCACCGCCAGTCCGACGCGCTGAACGGCGCCGCCAAGCGCGCCATCGACTGGGAGCGCGCCTTCCGCGACGCGCTGGCCGGCCACGGCGAGACGCTGAGCGAGAGCCTGCAGGCGGCCGAGGAACGCGCCCAGGTGGCGCGCACCGCGCTGACCCGGCAGCAGGCGGCGCTGACCTCCGCCGCGCAGGACGCGGCGGCGCGGCTGGAGGCGGCGGCGGGCAGCCTGGGCGAACGCGCGCGGGACCTCAATTCGGTGGCGGCCGAGGCAGCGGCGAGCGTCGCCAACGTGCGCGGCGCGCTGGACGCCCAGCACGACGCCATCGCCGGCGCCGGCGACGTCACCACCGGCGTCATCGGCGAGGCGCGCTCGGCCTTGCAGCAGTCCGTCGGCGAGCTGCGCCGCGCGGCGGTGTCCGCGACCGAACAGATCGACACGGTGCGCGATGCCTTGAAGCGCGACACCCAGGACTCCGCCGCCGCCGCCGCCGGCGCCGAGGCGCGCACCGGGGCGCTGAGCGAGAGCCTGCGGCGCCAGGGCGGCGACCTGCGCGAGACCGCCGACCAGGTGCTCGAGCGGCTGCGCGCCCAGCGCACGGAACTGGAGCGCCTGATGGCGGTACTGAGCGACGCAGCCGGCACGGCGACCGGCTCCGCCGACGAAGCGGTGGCGGCGCTGCGCCAGCAGCAGGACGCGCTTGCTACCGCCGCGACGGAGGCCGAGGGCGAGTCTGGTCGGCTGTCGCAGGCCATGGCCGAGAACGCGGCGACCGCGGCGGCCCGCATCGAGACGCTGGAGGGGCGGCTGCGCGAACTGGGCAATGCGGTCGCCGGCCACGCCGAGGAGATGCGCGGCACGGTCAACGAGACGACCGAGCGCCTGGGCTCCGTGGGCCGGCTGTTCAGCGAGCAGCTGGCCCAGATCGAGCGCGAGAGCGAGGCGATCGACGGCCGCGCCGCCGACCTGCGCGTGGCGCTGGCCCGCCAGGTCGACGGCATCCGCAGCGCCATCGAGCGCGCCGTCGACCAGGCCGACGGCATCGCCGAAAGCCTGCGCCAGCAGAGCCACGCCATCGAGACCGCCACCGACGCGGCGGCGCAGAAGGCGGCGGACCTGCGCGCGGCCGAGGAGCTGGCGCGCCAGGGCGCCTACCTGCGCAGCGTCAACCTGGTGATCGACGACCTGACCGCGGCCGGCGTCGAGATGGAGAACATCCTCACCGGCGGCCTGCCGCGCGACCTGTGGAAGCAGTTCGAGCGCGGCGACAAGCTCTCCGTCGTGCGCTCGCTGGCCAGCCGCGTGCGCGACCCGATGGCGCTGACCCTGGTGCGCGAGCGCTTCCGCGAGGACCCGGATTTCCGCGCCAACGCCGAACGCTACATGGCGGAGTTCGAGAAGCTGTTGGGCGTCGCCCAGGCGAACGACCCCGGCGACATCCTCTCCGCCTCGCTGCTGACTGCCGACGTGGGTAAGGTCTACCTGCTGCTCTCGAAATCGCTGGACCGGTTGAGTTGAGACCATGAACGACAGGACGATCGAGGCAGCGGAAGTGGTGCTGGCGTGCACGGAGCTGGAGCCGACGCAACGCTTCTTTACCGAGCAACTCGGCTTCCGCATCGAGGAGATCTTTCCGGCCGACGACCCGCGGGTAGCGACGCTGAGCGGCCACGGCCTGCGCCTGCGGCTCGAACGCGGCGGCGAGGCGGCACCCGGCACGCTGCGGCTGCGCTGTGCCGACCCCGGCGCCGTCGCCGATGGCGCGACGGAACTGACCGCCCCCAACGGCACGCGGGTGGAGCTGGTGGCCGAGGCGGCGCTGGTCGTGCCGCCGGTCGTGCCGTCGCTCAGCGTCACGCGCATGGGCGGCGATTGGGGCGTCGGGCGCGCCGGCATGCGCTATCGCGACCTGATTCCCGACCGCCAGGGCGGCTACGTCATCGCCTCGCACATCCGCATCCCCGACGCCGGCCCGGTGCCCGACTACGTGCACTTCCACAAGATCCGCTTCCAGATGATCTACTGCTACCGGGGCTGGGTGCGCCTGGTCTACGAGGACCAGGGCCCGCCCTTCCTCATGGCCGCCGGCGACTGCGTGCTGCAGCCGCCGCAAATCCGCCACCGGGTGCTCGAGAGCTCGGCCGGTCTGGAAGTCGTGGAGGTCGGCGTACCGGCGGAGCACATGACCTGCGTCGACCACGCGCTCGACCTGCCGACGGACGCCGTGCGGCCCGACCGCGATTTCGGCGGCCAAAGGTTTACGCTGCACCAGGTCGCGAATGCCACGTGGCAACCCTGGCGCCTCGACGGCTTCGAGGCGCGCGACATCGGGTTCGAGGCGGCGACCGACGGGCTCGCTAGCGCCAAGGTCGTGCGCATTACCGGCAACGCGATGGAGGAAGCGACGCGCCACGACGCCGAGCTGGTGTTCCTGTTCGTGCTCGAGGGCGGGGTGACGCTGGCCGCGGACGGCCACGACGTCCAGGCGCTGGGCACCGGCGACGCGGTGGTCGTGCCGGCCGGCCTCGGCCATGCCTTCACGGACTGTGCGCCCGACTTCGAACTCCTGGAAGTGACGCTGCCGGCGGCGTTCGCAACGACACCCGCGTAGGGCCCGCTCACCGCCGCGCCGGTGGCCCTTCCTCGGCGCGGAAGCGCCACCACGCCAGCATGCACTCCCCCAGGTCCGGCTCGGCGACGCCGTTGACCAGGAAGCGGCCGCGGATCTCGGTGCGCGCCATCACCAGCGGCATGCCACGGTGCTCGGCCAGGTCCTGCGCCATCCACTCGCACGGGTCGAAGCTGCTGTAGCTGACGAAGATCGCCGCCGCCGCAGCGAGCACGCCCACGACCAGCACAAACACGATGATCCTCACCCGGCGCATGGCGTCCGACTCACCCTCTGCCGCCCTCGCTTCCGACCGGCATCAGGGCACAGGTCGGCGCCCCGGCCAATCGCAATCCGGGCTCACTGCGCCGACAGCACCACGAGCGCGAAGCCGGCGAGAATCGCGGCCGACAGCCAGTCGACGAGCGCCAGGGCGCCGTGCGGCAGTCGGTCGCGGATCAGCGCCACGCCGCCGCTCAACAGCAGCCACCACAAGGCGGAGCCGGCGAAGACGCCGAAGATCAGCGCCGCGGCCTGGCCGGGAACCGCGAGATCGCCGAGACCCGCCGCGGCGAAGATCGCGACAAAACTCAAGATCGTCGCCGGGTTGGCGAGGGTCAGGCCGAAGGTGGTGGCGAAGTTGGCCGCCGCGGCGGTCGCCGGCGGGCCGCGTCGCGCGGGCGCCGGGCGCGCCAGGCGATGCGCGCCGCCAGCGCCAGCAGCAGCACCCCGCCGCCGACCCTGAGCGGCAGGGCCAAGTCGTCGAACAGCGCCAGGGCCGCGCCCAGCCCGAACGCGGCGACGCAGCCATAGACCGCGTCGGCCGCCGCGGCGCCGAGACCGGTCGAGAGCGCCGCCGGAAAGCCGCCGGCAAGGCCGCGCTGGATGCACAAGACGCCGATCGGCCCCACGGGCATGGCGACCGCCAGCCCGAGCCCGATGCCCGTCAGCGCGACCACGATTCAACCCCAATGCCGTTCGCCTGATCGCCTACCATACACAATGCTATTCGACCAAGAACATTGCGATAGAAAGAATTCTCACGGTATTCTTTCGATATGGAAATCGAAATACCCGACTCACCTGCCGATCATAAAGCGGTGCTCGACGCGGCCGGCTGGCGCATCCTCACCGCGTTACAGGACGACGCGCGGCTGTCGTTCAACCAGCTGGCGCGCCGCGTCGGCCTCTCCGCCCCGGCGGTGGCGGAGCGCGTGCGGCGCATGGAGGACCTGGGCCTGATCCGCGGCTATGCGGCGACGCTGGACCGCACGCGGCTGGGCCGGCCGCTCCTGGCCTTCATGCGCCTGACGGCCTCGGGCGACGATTATCCGCGCGTCACCGGCCTCGCTACCAAGCTCGACGCGATCATCGAATGCCATCACCTGACCGGCGACGACTGCTTCATTCTCAAAATCGCCGTGGCCTCTATCGCCGAACTGGAGGACGTCATCGCCCGCTTCCGCCGCTTCGGCACGACGACCACCTCGGTCGTGCTGTCGTCGCCGGTGGAAGGCAAGCCGGCGCGGCCTCAGGTGACGTCCAGCACCTGACCGCCGGTCATCCGCTTGAGCTCGTCGGGCGTCAGCTGGAAGACGCAGCGCGGCGTACCGGCCGCCGCCCAGATCTCGCCAAGCGCCATGAGGTCGCGGTCGATCACGGTATTGATGGGCGCGCCATGCCCCAGCGGCGGCACCCCACCGATCGAGAAACCGGTGGCCTCGCGCACGAAGTCGGCGTCGGCGCGGCCCAGCGCTTCGCCGATCTGACGCCCCAGGCGGCGCTCGTGCACCCGGTTGGCGCCGCTGGTGATGACCAGCCAGGCTTCGCCGGAGTCCTTGCCGCGAAAGACCAGCGACTTGGCGATCTGCGCCACGGTGCAGCCACAGGCGGCCGCCGCCTCCTCGGCGGTGCGCGTGCTCTCGGGCATCTCGACCACCGCGTGGTCGAACCCGGCGTCGGTGAGCGCATCCTGCACGCGCTGGGCGCTGGCCGGTAGCGTCATGGCCTCAGCGCTCCCTGGATCTTGTCGCTCTTGAGCTCGCGCAGGGCGTCGCGGGCGATCCAGCGCACGGTGCCGTTCTTCGTCTCGATGCCGTGGGCGAGCATGCGCTCGCCGCAGGCGATCGCGGCCTTGTTGAGCGCCTTGTTCCGCTTGCCGATCTGGCGCAGCGCCCAGTTGACGCCCTTCTTGACCTCGTTGCGCTCGTCTTCGGCGCCGGCTTCGATCAGCGGCAGCAGGTCGCGGAAGACCCGGTCCTTTGCCGCCTTGTCGGTAACGGCACGGCAGGCCATCAGCACGAAGCCGGCGCGTTTCGTGAAGCCGTGGCGGCGGCGCGCCCAGGCGACGGCGCGCTTGGGCGCCGGCGCGGCGTGGACGAACAGGTTGTTGCAGACCTGGTCGCACAGGTCCCAGGAGTCGAAGTCGGCCGCCCAGGCGTCCATTTGCGTCGCCGTGACCCGGTCCGGGTCGTCGACCAGCGCGGCCAACATGCGCGCCTCGTGGACCTCGCTCGCCCACAGTCCGGCCGCCAGCGCGTGGCGGTCGGCGGCGGTGCGCTTCAGGCGCCGGCCCAGCTTGCGAATGTTCGGGACCAACACGCCCCAGGCACGGTCGACGTTGATGCCGACGAACGCCATACCGTCGAGGCGCGAGGCGTCGGCGACCGCGCGCAAATCCGCCAGCACCTCGCGCACGCCCCCGGCCCGCGCTACGCTCCGCCCCATGCGCCCGACCTTGACCCATATCGCGCTGCAGGTGAAGGACGTGGAGGCGTCGGCCGCCTTCTACCGGCGCTTCTGCCGCCTGGAGGAGGTGCACCGGCGCAACGGCCCCATCGTCTGGCTGGCGGAGCGCGGCAAGGAGACCGCGTTCGTGCTGGTGGTGCTGCCCGGCGGCACGCCGCGCGACCCCGGCCGCGCCGACTTCAGCCACCTCGGTTTCGCCTGCGCCAGCCGCGCCGAGGTCGACGAAGTGGCGGCCGACGCGCGCGCGGCCGGGACGCTGGTCTGGCAGCCGCGCGACGAGCCGTACCCGGTCGGCTACTACTGCGGTTTGAGCGACCCCGACGGGAATTTCGTCGAGTTCAGCTACGGCCAGCCCTTGGGGCCCGGCGCGCCATCCTGACGCTGGACGCGGCCCTCAGCCCACGCCATCTTGCGCGCCATGTTGTGGGACATCACACCGCCGGTCCGACCCGGCATCCCGGTCTGGCCGGGTGACACCGCGTACGAAGAGGCGCGCACCTGGCAGCTCGGCCCCGACTGCCCGGTCAACGTCTCGCGCTTCGCCATGTCGACGCACACCGGCGCACACGCCGACGCGCCGCTGCACTACGCCGCCGACGGCGCGCCGTCGGGCGCGCTGGACCTGGCGCCGTACCTGGGGCCGGCGCGGGTTATCGACCTGAGCGAGGAGACGGGTCCGGTCGGGCCGGAGCAGATCCTGATGCATCTCGACGACGACGTGTCGCGGGTGCTGGTGCGCACCTACGCGTCCGCGCCGCTCGACGCCTGGGACAGCGACTATCGCGCCGTCGAACCCGACGCGATCGAGATGCTGGCGGCGGCGGGCGTGGTGCTGATCGGCGTCGACACACCCAGCCTCGACCCGCAGTCGTCGAAGACCATGGACGCGCACCGCGCCGTGCTGGAGCACGACATGCGCATCCTGGAGGGTCTGGTGCTGGACGGTATTGAACCGGGCGACTACGAACTGATCGCCCTGCCGCTCAAGCTCGCCAACCTGGATGCCGCGCCGGTGCGCGCGGTCCTGCGGAGCCTCGCATGATCACGCGCGACGACCTGGCGGCGCGCGACGCCCAAGACCCGCTCGCGTCCTTCCGCGACGCCTATGTGCTGCCGGACGGCGTGATCTACCTCGACGGCAACTCGCTGGGGGCCCTGCCGCACGAGGCCCGCACGCGCCTGCACGACGTCATCGAGCGGGAGTGGGGCCGCGACCTGATCCGCTCTTGGACCAAGAACGACTGGATCGGCCTGCCCGCCCGCGTCGGCGATAAGATCGGCCGGCTGATCGGCGCCGCACCCGGCCAGACGGTCGCCGCCGACTCCATCTCGGTCAATCTGTTCAAGCTGCTCGCCGCGGCGCTGCAGCTCCGGCCCGGCCGCACGACGATCGTCACCGAGGAAGGCAACTTCCCGACCGACCTCTATATCGCGCAAGGCCTGACCGGGCTTATCGAGCGGCTGGGCGGCACCCAGTTCAAGCTTCGCTACGCCGATCCGCTGGACATCCCCGCGACGCTCGACGACGACGTCGCGGTGGTGATGCTGACCCACGTCGACTTCAAGTCGGGGCGCAGCCACGACATGGCGGCGGTGACGGCGGCGGCGCATCTGCACGGTGCCCTGATGCTGTGGGACCTGTCGCACAGCGCCGGCGCCGTGCCCGTCGACCTCGACGGCTGCAATGCCGACCTGGCCGTGGGCTGCGGCTACAAGTACCTGAACGGTGGCCCCGGCGCGCCGGCGTTCCTCTACGCCGCCGCGCGGCACCAGGACGCCATCGACCCGGCATTGGCCGGCTGGATGGGCCACGCGGCCCCGTTCGAGTTCTCGCCCGACTACCGCCCCGCGCCCGGCATCGCCCGCATGCTGGTCGGCACGCCGCCGGTCTTGAGCATGGCGGCGCTGGAGATCGGCGTCGACGGCCTGATCGCCGCCGACATGACCCGGTTGCGCGCCAAATCCCTGGCGCTGACCGGCACCTTCATGGACTTGGTCGAGCAGGAGCTGGGCGACGCCTTCGGCATCATGACGCCGCGCGGCGAGCACGACCGCGGCAGCCAGGTGTCCCTGACCCACAGGCACGGCTACGCCATCGCCCGGGCGCTGATCGACCGCGGGGTGATCCCCGACTTCCGCGCGCCCGACGTGCTGCGCCTCGGCTTCACGCCGCTCTACCTGCGCTTCGTCGACCTGTGGGACGCGGTCGCGATCCTCAAGGACATCATGGCGACGGGCGCCTGGGACCGCGCCGACTACAAGGTCCGCGCGGCGGTCACCTGACGATGTTCGGCGACGACTGGACGTGGCTCAACCCGCCGCCGGCCTGGACGCTGGAGGATGGCGCGCTCAGCGCGAAGACCGGGGCCAGGACCGATTTCTGGCGCAAGACCCACTGCGGCATCGTGCGCGACGACGGCCATTTCTTCCATCGGGCCGCAACCGGGGACTTCACGGCCAGCGTCGCCTTCACGGCCGACTACCGGCAGCTCTACGAGCAGGCGGGCCTGATGCTGCGGCTCGACGACGCGCGCTGGATCAAGTGCGGCATCGAGTTCTCCGACGGCGTCCAGAACGTCAGCGCCGTGGTGACGGACGGTTTCTCGGACTGGTCGGTGATCCCGCTGGCGGCGCCGCCCACCACGGTGCGCCTGCGTCTGACGCGCCGGGCCGCCGCCTGCCGCATCGACTACGCGCTGGACGCCGGCCCCTGGCGCCTCGCCCGCCTGGCCCCGTTTCCCTACGAGGAAACGGCCGCCATCGGCCTGATGTGCTGCTCGCCCGAGAGCGCCGGTTTCCAGGTCACCTTCACGGACTTCGCGCTCGGCCCGCCCCTCGCGGTGGGTCTGCACGACTGAGGCGGGACTCCGTTATCTGACGGAGGCCGGCAGATAGAGCGGCGTTGCCTGGCGCTGGATGGCCGCGGGGTCGGGGGCGCGGCGCTGGGCGAACCAGCGGCGGCAGCGCATCGCCAGCTCGTCGGGCGGCACGGGGCGGGAGATGTAGTAGCCCTGGGCGTAGTCGCAGCCGAAGTCGGCCAGCCGCGACCAGTCCTCCTGGCTCTCCACGCCCTCGGCGACGACGGACATGTCCAGTTTGTGCGCCAGATCGATCATCGAGCGCACGATGGCCAGGTCCTCCTTGTGCACGTGCATCTTGGCAACGAACGAGCGGTCGATCTTGAGCTCGCGCACCGGCAGGCTGCTCAAGCAGTTCAGCGACGAGTAGCCGGTGCCGAAGTCGTCGATCGAGACCGACACACCGAGCGCCGCCAGCCGGTTCAGCGTGCGCACGGCCTTGTCCGGGTCGACCATCAGCGCCGACTCCGTGACCTCGAAGACCAGGTGCTCCGAGAGCCCACGGCTGTCGCCGATCAGGGCGACGATCTCGTCAGCCAGCGCCGGGTCGTGCAGGCTGCGCGGCGACAGGTTGACCGCGATCGAGTGCGGCATGCCGCTGCGCTGCCAGCGCACCGCCTGCTCGGCCGCCAGCGCCACCGTCTTGCGCGTAAAGGGCACGATCAGCGAGCTGCGCTCGGCCAGCGGCACGAAGTCGTCCGGCATGATCAGGCCCCGGTCCGGATGGCGCCAGCGCACCAGCGCCTCCAGGCCGCTGAAGGCCAGGGTGCGCATGTCGACCTTCGGCTGGTAGTACAGCTCGAGCTCGTTGTGAGCGATCGCGTTCCTCAGGTCGCCGGCGAAGAAGTGCGGCCCCTGCCGCCGGCCGGCCATGCCGCTCTCGTGGATGTGGAAGCCGCCGCCCTTGCGCTTGGCCTCGTACATGGCCTTGTCGGCGCAGCCGAGCAGCACGGACAGGTCGGTGCCGTCCTCCGGATAGCGGGCGACGCCGATGCTGACGCCGACATCGACCTGGGTGCTGCCGATCTCGATCGGCTGTTGCACCACCTCGACGATCTCGCGCACCAGGCGCGCCGGGTCCTGGGCGCCGGGCCCCAGCGCCAGCAGGAAGGCGAACTCGTCGCCGCCCATGCGCGCCACCGTGTCGGAGTCGCGCAGGCGCCACTTGATGCGCTTGGCGACGGTGCGCAGCACGATGTCGCCGGCCTCATGGCCCAGGATGTCGTTGACGTCCTTGAAGCGGTCCAGGTCCATCAGGAAGATCAGCAGCGACTGGCGCTGGCGGTCGGCGACGGCGCGGACCAGGTCGAAACGGTCGTGGTAGAGGGTCCGGTTGGCGAGGCCGGTGAGGTCGTCGTAGAGGCTCAGGCGCTCCAGCCGCTCCTTGGCGGTGCTGAGTTCGTTGGTGAGTTCGGTGACGCTGCGGTAGGTCTCCTCGAGCTCCGCCTCAATCATGCCGACGCGCGCGGATTCCGACATCAGCGGGCCTCACGGGCGACCACGACGGTGGCGTCGTCGTTGCTGCGGGCATAGCCGGCCATCAGGTGCCGGCCCAGCGCGGCGGGGCTCTCGAAGGCCGCGGGCGGCGTCTCGCGCAGGTCCCATTTGGCCGACAGGCCGTCGCTGTAGACGATCAGCGTGCCGTCGGCCGGCCAGTCGATCTCGTTAACCCGCGGCCGCGGCGGCGGCCCCATGCCAACGATGCCGGGCCGAGCCAACAGGCGCGCCCGGCCGACAGGGTATACGCGGGCCTCCACATTGCCGACGCCGACGTGCGAAACGCGACGCGCCTCAAGCGACAGCCGCACGACGGTGACCGCGGCGCCACGGGTGCCGCGCAGCACGTCGTGCAGCTCCAGCGCCAGCCCGTCGAGGGCAATGCCGCGTCGCTTGCGGATGTGTTCGATCGCCGCCTGACCGGCGCGCGCTGCGGCGGCGCCGTGGCCCAGGCCGTCGGCGACGGCGACCAGCAGGCCCTCGGCATCCTCTTCGACCAGCCAGGTGTCGCCGTTGTCCGTCTCGCCGGTGCACGGCCAGGAGTTGGCGCTGGTGACGAAGCGCTGGGGCACCGCGTCCGCGACCCATTTTCGCGTGGTGACCAGCGTGCCGCCCTCCGTCGCGCCCGGCAGGCTCGAACGGATGTCGAACTCGTCCATCAGTCGCTTGACGGCGCCCAGCCCGCAGCCGTAGGTGCCGGCCGTCGACCAGTTGTCGCGCAGCGCCAGGCCCAGGTTGGCGATGCCCGGCCCGCGGTCGCGGGCGAGGATCTCAAGGCCCATGCCGCGCACGCCGGCGAGGCGGGAGATGACCATCTCGCCGTCGACGGTGCGATGCTGCACCAGGTTGGTCGCCAGCTCGGTCGCCGCGATCGCCGCTTCGGCGGCCGCTTGGTCGGCGAAGCCCGCCTCGACCGCCAGGCGCTGGACCTCGCGCCGGACGTGGCCGACGTCGCCTTCGCTGCGGACGGGGATTACCGATCGCGCCATTTCGCGATCTCCACCCGCGTGCCCTCGCCGACGACCGAGGCGATGTGGAAGTCGTCGGTGAGGCGCCGGGCCCCGGGCAGACCCTGTTCGAGGCTGTTGGCCGAGCTGTAGCCCTCGCCCATCGCCCGCTCGATGTCGAGGATGCCGGGGCCCTGGTCGACGAAGATGCAGCGGATGCCCTGACGACCGTTGTGCGACGCGCAGGCGATCTGCATCTGACCGCCGCCGCCGTGCACCAGCGTGTTGCGCGCCAGCTCGCTGACCGCGGTGGCGATGCGCGTCTTCTCGATCAGCGAGAAGTCCAGTTCCGCCGCGAAGTCGCGCGCAGCACTGCGCGCCCGGACGATGTCGTCCTCGCTGCGGATATCAAACTCGCGCATCCCCACGGCCTCGCGCTTGACGGCCGTCGCGATTGCCGTCGGGCGGTCCTTCGGGCGCGACCCTCTCGAGCCGGTAGCCCAGTGACCTCAGGCCCTGTTCCACGCAATACGACGTGCTGATGTCGGGCAGGTCGAGGCCCATCTCGGTCATCGTGATGGCCACGGCCGGCTGCATGCCGACGAGGCTGACCTGGGTGTTCATCAGCCGCGCCATGCGCGCCGTGTCGGTCAGCACGCGGCCGATGTAGCTGTCGACGAGTTCCAGGCAGGAGATGTCGATCAGCAGCGCCGCGGCACGGCTCTCGCGGATGCGCTGCAGCACGCGCTCCTGCAGCGCCGTGGCGACGCGGTCGTTGAGCTCGTTCTGGATCGAGACCAGCAGCAGGTCGCCGACCTTGAGGACGGGGATCTCGACCGTCATGCGGGCTTGGTCCCCTCCTCGGCCATCTCGATGGCGAGCTTGAGGCCTTCCTTGAGCGTACCGCGGGTGTTCAACGCCGACAGGTCGAGCCCGAGATTGACGATGGAGACCGCGGTCGCCGGCGAGATGCCGGTCAGGATGCAGCGCCCGCCCATCAGGCCGATGGCCGAGGCCAGGGCGATCAGGTGGTTCGCCACCATGGTGTCCATCACCGGCACGCCGGTGATGTCGATGATCAGCACCTGGGCGTTGTCGTCGCGCAGGCGGTTCAGCGCCCGCTCGGTGCAGGTCTGCATGCGGTGGCTGTCCAGCGTGCCGATCAGCGGCAGCACCAGCACGCCGTCCCACACCGCGATCGCCGGGGTCGACAGCTCCAGCACGTCGCGCGCCCGGCTCTCGATCTCGCGCTGGGCGTTCTTGATCTCGGTGAGGTCGCGCACGATGCCGGCGAACGTCCGCCGCCCGTCGACCGTGAACTCGCGCACGCCGATCTCGAGCGGGATCATCGTGCCGTCCTTGCGCAGGCCTTCGACCTCGCGCCAGCGGTCGAGGATATTGGCCTTGCCGGTCTCGCGGTAGTTCGCCAGGTACCGGTCGTGCCGGGAGCTGTGCTCCCGCGGCATCAGCATCTTGATGTTCTGGCCGATGGCCTCGGCCTTGGAGTAGCCGAACAGCCGCTCCGCCGCCTTGTTGAAGATGCCGATGTGGCCGTACTCGTCGATCGAGACGATGGCGTCGGCGCTGAACTCGATGAGCTCGTTGTGATAGTCGGGAGACGCCGTCGCCGGATCGCTGCCGGGCCGCAGCGACCCGTTGCCGCGGGGCTCTCGCTCAACACTTGGGTCGCGGTCGCTCATCGCGCTCTTCCTAGACTGTGCCGGACACGCCACGCCCTTGACCGGCGCATGTCGTGGCGCCAGGGGCGACCTCAGACAGAATTGATGCAATACCTACGAAAAAGAACTGAAGGGACTTTTAAGCACACGTCCTGATGTTCTTGACATAGGTAAATATAGAGACGCCCTCCGCCGTGTAACCGGCGACGGGTCAGTACGCCTTCTTGACGTAGAGCTCGTCGGGCAGGGTCTTGCGCTCGTAGTCGGGGTTGAAGACGCGGTCGGGCAGGTGCACCGGCTCCAGCGGCACGGGCGAGTACGGCATCTGGCGCAGCAGGTGGTTGATGCAGTTCAGCCGCGCCTGCTTCTTGTCGTTGCCCTCGACGATCCACCACGGCGCCTCCGGGATGTTGGTGCGCACCAGCATCTCCTCCTTCGCCTTGGTGTACTGCTCCCAGCGGACCCGCGACTGCAGGTCCATGGGGCTCAGCTTCCATTGCTTAAGCGGGTCGTGGATGCGCATCAGGAAGCGCAGCTGTTGCTCCTGGTCGGTGATCGAGAACCAGTACTTGATGAGCTTGATGCCCGAGCGGGCGAGCATGCGCTCGAATTCCGGCACGTCGTGGAAGAACTCCTGGACCTGGCCGGGCGAGGCGAAGCCCATGACGCGCTCGACGCCGGCGCGGTTGTACCAGGAGCGGTCGAACAGCACCATTTCACCGGCCGCCGGCAGGTGCGGCACATAGCGCTGGAAGTACCACTGGGTCTTCTCGCGCTCGGTCGGCGCCGGCAGCGCCACGACGCGGCAGACGCGCGGGTTCAGACGTTGGGTCACGCGCTTGATGACGCCGCCCTTGCCCGCCGCGTCGCGCCCCTCGAACAGCACGACCAACTTGAAGCCGGTGTGGACGATCCAGTCCTGCAGCTTCACCAGCTCCGCCTGCAGCCGCAGCAGCTCGTGGAAGTAGGCGCGGCGATCGACGGCGGGCTTGTGCTTGAGGTCGGAGATCTGGCGCAGCTCTGCGACAACGCGCTCGTCGTCGATCTCCATCTCGAGCTCTTCGTCGAAGCTGTCCTCCAGCTCCGCCTCGACCCAACTCTTCAGCCTCGGTTCGTCGGACTCCGTGGTCATGGCTTCACCCATCGTTACCGCAACCGCCCCGTAAGACTCCGCAGGCGGCGGCGCTTTGACAAGCGCTTTGGCGGACGACAACTAGCCCAACCGCGGGCTAGCAGATACGGTACCGCCGTCACGGCGTCGGATCCGACGACGACAGTGTCCTGGAGGGCTTCTGCGAAGTCACGCGGGCCGTAAGAGTGACTGCGTTCAGGAGCAATGGGGATCGTCACCCATGACCGTATCCCATCTCGGCACCTTCACACTCGGCATTCTGGTCCTGTTCGTCGGCCGTTGGACCAACGCAAAGATCCCGTTTCTACGTGACTTCAACATCCCCGAACCCGTCACCGGCGGGCTTGTCGCTACGGTACTGCTTGGCGCGGTCTTCTTCGTTACCGGCGTTGAGATCTCGTTCGCCCTGCAGACGCGGGATGCGCTGATCCTCGATTTCTTCACCGCGATCGGAATCAACGCGGACTTCCGCACGCTGCTCGCGGGCGGACGGCCGCTGGCTATCCTGGTCGCGGCGACGTTTGTCTACATGGTGCTGCAGAACCTGACCGGCGTGACCATGGCGAGCCTGATGGGTCTCTCGAGTCAATTCGGGCTGCTGAGCGGCACGGTCTCGCTGATCGGCGGCCATGGCACCGCCATCGCCTGGGCGCCGACCTTCCATCGCGACTACGGCATCGCCAACGCCGCTGAGATTGGCATCGCGGCGGCGACGTTCGGCCTGATCCTCGCCAGCCTGATGGGCGGGCCGATCGCGAAGTTCCTTATCAATCGCCGCAACCTGACGTCGGCACCAGAGGAAGCCTTCGACGTCGGCATCCCATTCGACGAACGCGACACCGCCATCGACTACTTCTCGATCCTGCGATGCTTCCTGGTCCTCAACATCGCCATCGGCATCGGCCTTGCCTTGAACGAGGCCCTTGGCGAGGCCGGCTTCAAGCTGCCCAGTTTTGTCGCCTGCCTGCTGGTCGGCATTGTCCTGACCAACACGGTGCCCCGCCTGCTGCCGCGGCTGCGCTGGCCAAGTCGGACGCCGGCCATGGCGCTGTTCTCCGAGGTCACGCTCGGCATCTTCCTGGCGATGTCGCTGATGAGCCTGCAGCTCTGGGCCCTGGCCGGGCTTGCCGGTCCGATCTTTGTGATCCTGGCGGTCCAGTTCGTGGTCGCCGTCGCCTTCACGCTGCTGGTCGTCTTCAACATCATGGGGCGCGACTATCAGGCGGCAGTCGTCTGCTCGGGCTTTGGCGGGATTTCGCTGGGCGCGACGCCGGTGGCGATCGCCAACATGACGGCGGTGACCGAGCGCTATGGGTCGTCCCACCAGGCCTTCGTTATAGTGCCGCTGGTTTCGGCCGTCTTCATTGGCGTCGCGAACGCCTTCCTCATCCGCTTCTTCCTCTCGCAGTTCTAGCTTGCGGCGCTACGGCCGGGATCAGCCGATCTCGACGCTGCTGACGTGGGGCGGCTCGGCAACTTCCGACAGGTTGCGCGGGTCGGCCTCGGGCGCGCCCAGGATCAGCGTCACTGGCACGACGCCGGCCCAGATCGGCAGCGCGTAGTCGGCGTCGTCGTCGACCGGGCCGCCCGTGCGGATCTTGGCCGAGGCTTCGTCGATGGGCATCGACAGCACCGTGGTGGCCTTGACCTCCTGGTCGGTCAACGGGCGCAGGCCGTCCCAGCGGCCGAGGTAGAGGCCCTCGACGAAGGTCCGCATGCGGGCCACCTTCTCGGCCGGGTCGTCGACCGCCGTCGCCCGGCCGAAGATCATCACCGAGCGGTAGTTGACCGAGTGGTGGAAGGCCGAGCGCGCCAGCACCAGGCCGTCGAGGATCGACACGGTGAGGCAGACGTCCGTCCCGTCCGCCGCGCGCAGCGCGCGGCTGGCGCTGGAGCCGTGCCAGTACACCCGGTCGCCCTCGCGCCACTGCAGCGTCGGCGTCACGACCGGCTTGCCGTCCCGCACGTAGCCCACGTGACACAGCGGCATGGCATCCAGGATCGCGTCGATCGTCGCGCGGTCGTGCGCGCCGCGGGCATGCAGCCGGCGCAGGCGGGTGCGGTCGGTGACGGGGAGTTGCTCGCTGGACATTCACACCCTCCTCGGCTCAGGTGCGCGCAGAGTCGGCGACGGGCGACGCCATGGCAAGGGCGCGACACGGGAGGGGCACGATGGCCGTCGAGATCAGGCTGCTGGGTGCCGGCGACGCGGCGGTGTTCGACCGCGTCGCCGACGAGGTGTTCGACAACCCGGTCGACCCGGCCCACACCGCGGCGTTCCTCGGCGACCCGCGCAATCATCTGTGGGTTGCCCGCGACGACGGTGTCGTGATCGGCTTCGCGTCGGCGCTGTCCTACGTACACCCCGACAAGCCGTGGACCCTGTGGGTCAACGAGGTCAGCGTCGCCCCCAGCCACCGGCGCCGGGGCATCGGGAAGGAACTAATGGCGGCCCTGTTGGCCCACGCCCGCACCCTCGGCTACGCGGAAGCCTGGCTGGCGACCGAAGGGGACAACACGGCCGCCCGCGCCCTCTATCGCGCCGCCGGCGGCCGCGAGTCCCCCGACATCGTGATGGCAGAGTTCACGCTCGCGCCGTAGCGGCGCAGCCGGATCAGGCGCCGTCCGCAATTTCGACCCGCTCGGAGCCGCCGAGCTTGCCGTCCAGGCGCAGCGTGCCGCCACGATTGATCACGTCCAGCGCGACGTTGCCGTGGAGTTCGACGACGGCGCCGCGGCCGACGATCAGATTGCCGCCGATCTTGCCGAAGAGCTTGACGGAGACGCCGGGCGCCACCGTGACGTCGCCGCCGATCCTGCCGTGGAACTCGGTGTCCTCGGCGAAGGTGATGTCGCCGCTGACCTTCGCGTGGCGGCCGACGAGATCGGGTCGGTACGTCTTGAGCGCGTCCCAGGCGAGCACGGCGCCGACGATCAGCGCGAACCAGGACGCCCACCAGGTGCCCGGCACTGTCCATTCCCCGTACGACGTCAGCGCGTTGATCGCGAACACGACGGCCAGCACGAAGATCAAGCGCGTGGCGCGAAACCGGAACCCGCGCTTGCGATCGGCGGCGAAGGTGTCGGCCGCGGACGCGCGGGGGCGCGGCCGGGCGGCAGGCTGGGGCCTGGCCGTCGGCGACAGGTCGACGCGGTACGTCGGCACCGGCTCGGCGATGTTCTTGACCGCCTGCTCGCCCATGAAGTCGTAGCCGAGGGTGAGCTTGTTGTGCACCTGGTCGTAGACCGTGCCGGAGATGCAGACGCCGCCCGGCTCCGCCAGGGCCTCCAGGCGCGCGGCGATGTTGACGCCTTCGCCGTAGAGGTCTTCGCCCTCGACCATGACGTCGCCGAGATTGATGCCGATGCGGAATTCCAGGCGGCGGTCGTGCGGCAGGTCCCGGTTGCGGCTGCGCAATTCGCGCTGGACCTCGGCGGCGCACTGCACCGCCTCGACGACGCTCGCGAACTCCGCGGCGACGCTGTCCCCGGCGGTGCCGAAAACGCGACCGGCGTGGCGCTCGATCAGGCCGGTCATCGCCTCGCGGTGACGCTTCAGCGTCTCGAGCGTGCCGACCTCGTCGACGTCCATGAGGCGGCTGTAGCCTTGGACATCGGCACAGAGGATCGTCGTCAGCTTGCGCCCGACACGGTCGGACATCGGCGGGCTCCCGGTGGCGAGGCGTGGATCATAGCGCACCTGGGCCGGTGCCCGGACGAGCGGCAATGACCGGCGTCAAGCGGCCGGCGGCCTCCTACATCCGCTCCCCGCCCAAGCTTAGCCCCTTGAGCTTGCGGAACTGGGCGACGGCGAAGCGGTCGGTCATGCCGCTGACGTAGTCGGTGAGGCGTAACAGCAGTTCGTAGCGGTCGACCGGCAGGTGCTGCCAGCCGGGCAGGAGGCGGATGAGGCGCTGGTGGCGCGGGCTCAGGCGGTCGATGTCGCCGGCGGCGTCGGCGAAGGCGATGGCCGCCTCGGCGAAGATGTCGAGCAACCCGCGCACGACCTCGAAGCCGGCGACCTCGGCCTCCAGCTTCGCCGGGTCCTCGAACACCTGGGCGCGGCAGATGCGCTCGATCTCGGCGACCTCGGCGCGGCGCGCGATGCGCTCCAGCAGCCGGCCATCGAAGCGGCCGGCCAGGATCTCGGCTTCCGAGTCTAGGAACACCGCCTTCGCCTGGTCGATCAGGGCGCCGATGGCGCGGGCGCGCAGATAGGCGATGCGGTCCTGGGCGTCCGTGACTTCGCCGGGATGCGCGGCCGGCGCGCCGCCGATGGCGGTCAGGAGGGATTCCGCGACGTCGACCGCGATCTTGCCGGCGCGCACGCCGTCCTCGATGTCGACCACGGTGTAGCAGATGTCGTCGGCGGCCTCGGTCAGGTAGGCCAGCGGGTGACGCCGCCACTCGCCCGCGCCGGCCGGGATCAGGCCCAGGTGACCGGCGACGCCCTCGAGCGCCTCCATGTCGGCCTGAAAGGCGCCGAACTTGCGCCGGCCGTTCCCCTCCGCATCGAGCACACCCCACGGATATTTCCCGAAGGTGCCGAGCGTGGCGACCGTCAGCCGCATGCCCCCGTGCTCGCGCCGCACCTGCAGGCGGGTGAGGATCCTGAACCCCTGGGCGTTGCCCTCGAAGTGCTCCAGGTCCGCCTTGGCGGCGCGGTCCATGGCGCCGTCGAGGTACTGGGCGCCGGGACCGCGGAACCAGTGGCGGATCGCCTCCTCGCCGGCATGGCCGAAAGGCGGGTTGCCGATGTCGTGGGCGAGGCACGCGGCGCCGACGACGGCGCCGAAGTCGGCGTCGGTCAGCGCGTGGCCGCCCTCGTAGTCGAGCGGACCCTTGCCGAGCACATGGCGGCCGATATACGTCCCCAGCGAGCGGCCGACCGAGGCAACCTCCAGGCTGTGGGTCAGGCGCGTGCGGATGTAGTCGGTGCCGGGGAAGGGGTGGACCTGGGTCTTGTCCTGCAGCCGCCGGAACGCAGCCGAGTAGATCACCCGGTCGGCGTCCTTCTGGAACGGGCTGCGCACCTCCTCCAGGTTGCCGGGTCCGCCGACGGTGCCGCCGCCGATATAGCGGTCGGGCGCCATCAGGCGGTGCCAGTCCATGCGCGCCGCGTCCGGGGCGCGTGCCGCGTGCTGAGCCATTGCCCGCGTCATCGCCCGTCCGCCGGCATAAATCAAGCGCGGTGGACGGGCCTGCGGGCCCCGGCTATGAACGGCCGGCCATGCCGTCGATGCACCCCGTGACCGATCTGCCGCTGCCCCTGCGCCGGCGCTTGAGGCTGCTGTTCACCGATGTCGACGACACGTTGACGACCGACGGGCGCCTGCACGCCGCGACCTACGCGGCGCTGGAGCGCTTGGCGGCGGCGGGCATCGCCATCGTCCCCGTCACCGGGCGCAACGCCGGCTGGACCAGCGCCATCGCCACCCACTGGCCGGTCGCCGGCGCCATCGCCGAGAACGGGGGCGTCTGGTTCGTGCGGGACCAGGACGGCCGGCGCACGACGCACCGCTATGCCGACGCGGCGACGATCACGGGGCACAAGGCGCGCCTGACGGAGTTGGCCGAGCAGGCCCTGGCGGCGGTGCCGGCCGCCGCACCCGCCGGCAACCCGGCGTTCCACGAGACCGACGTGGCGCTCGACCACGCGGAGAACGTGGGGCCGCTCACGGACGACGAGGTCGCGACGCTGGTCGGTGTGTTCGAAGACGCCGGCGCCCGAACCGCCGTGAGCTCGATCCACGTGCACGCCTGGCTCGGCGACTTCGACAAGCTGGTCGGCACGCAGTGCTTCGCCCGCGACGCTCTCGGCCAGGACCTGGACGCCTTCCGCGGCACCAGCCTGTTCGTCGGCGACAGCCTCAACGACGCGCCGCTGTTCGCCGGCATCGGCGCCAGCGTCGGCGTCGCCAACGTGGCCCGCGTGGCCGACCGCCTGCCCGTGCCGCCCGGCTACGTCACGCAATCGGCGGGCGGCGCCGGCTTCGTCGAGCTGGCGGAACTGATCCTGGCGGCGCGGCGCTGACCGCTACCAGCGGAACGACGGCACCACCCAGTCGGGCGCGCGGCCTTCGTGGGCGCACAGCACGGCGAGCGCGTCGTTGTCCGGCCGGGCGCCGAAGACGCCGCCCAGGTCGTCCAGGTGGATGCCGCCGGCGACGAAGACGCCCATGATGCCGGCGGCGTCGGCGAAGCCGATGTCGTGCATCAGGCTGTCGCCGACCATGGCCACGCGCGCGTCCGGCGGCAGCCCCAGGCTGGACCGCACACGCTCGTAGATCGCCGCGTGGGGCTTGCCGTGATAGCGCACGATGCCGCCCATCGCCTCGTAGCGCGCGGCGACTGCGCCAGGGCACATGTGCACGCCGCCGGGATGCGGTGCGATGTGGTCCGGATTGGCGCAGACCGCCGGCAGGCGCGCCTTGAGCGCAACGTCAAGCAGCGGCTGGTAGTCGGCCACGGTTGCGCCCTCGCGGGCGCGCAGCATTAGCAGGAACTCGGCCTCCGCCGGGTCGTCGACGCGGACGAGGTCCTCGAGCCCGGGCGTGAACAGCTCCACGGAATCGCCCTCGGCGACGCCGACGAAGCGATGCCCCAGCGCCCGGTAGAAGGCGTCCGGCCGGCGCTTGAAGAAGTCGCGCGCGTCGTCGCCGGAGGTGACGATGGCGGTGAACAGCGCCGGGTCGATGCCCAGGGCGGCGAGGCGCTCGGCGATGCGCTCGCCGGGCCGCGGCTGGTTCGACAGCACCGCCAGCGGCGTGCCGCGATCGCGCAGCCGCGCCAGGCAGTCGACGACGCCGGGATAGGGCTCGGCGCCGTTGTGCAGCACGCCCCACTGGTCGAGCACCAGGCCGTCGACGCGGTCGACGAGCGCCGCCATGCCGTCGACGATCAGGGGACGGGCGTCGGAGGCCGCCAAGGAGGCGTCGCGGGGGAGTTGGGACATGCAGGAGCGGGCGTGGTTGGGGCGGCGCCCTTGTGCCACGCGGCGGCGCGGATGGGAAGCGGGCTCAGCCGTCCTTGCTGAGCCGCGGTTCGCCGAACAGGTAGCCCTGGCCGAAGTCGATGTTGAAGTCCAACAACTCGCGCACCTGTTCCTCGGTCTCGACCTTCTCAACGATCATGTCGATGCCGCAGCGGTCGAACGCGGCGCGCATGTCGCGCACGTCGATGTCGGTGTCGCCGCCGCCCTGCGCCGCTCTCAGCAGGCGGCTGGCGTCGAGCTTGATGAAGTCGAGCCGGCGGCGCTCCAGCTCGGGGAAGTTGAGGCGCAGGTCGCCGACCTGGTCCATCGAGAAGCGGAAGCCGAGCCGCGACAAGCGCTCCAGGTGCGGCGCCAGGTCGCCGAACTGCTGCATCAGCTCGGCCTGCGGGAACTCGAACACCACGCGCGGCGCCAGGTCGCCGTTCTCGACCACGAAGTCAACGAAGTCGCCGAAGAACGACTGGTCGTCCAGGCTGGCCTTGCTGATGTTGCAGAAGAACGCGGTGTTGCGGTTGCGCTTCAGGGTGCGGCGGACCAGCTGGACGCAGCGGAACAGCAGCATGTTGTCGATGGTCGAGACCAGGCCCTCGCGCTCGGCCAGCTCGATGTACTGGTCCGGCACGATGACCTTGCCGTCATGGCTGCGCACACGCGTGAAGCATTCGTAGTAGCGCGTCTTGCGCTGGGGCAGGCTGACGATCGGCTGCAGGTAGACGTCGACGCGGTCGAGGCGCAGCCCCTCGCGCAGCATCTGCAGCACCTGCGCGTCCTCCAGCCCTTCGGCGACCGGCGGCATCGACGGGCGCTCGTCGTCGCCGGAGACCGGCGGCGGGGACGGCCGGTGCGCGCCGCTGCCCGGCACGACGGAGAGCTGCGGTCGCGCGCCGACGACCTGGCGCTGAGGCTCGACCACGCCCGGCAGCGTTTGGGTCTCCGCCTCCTGCGAGAGCCGCCCGATCAGGTCCTGGATGATCTTGACCTCGGCGGCGACTTCCTTGACGCGCTCGTGCCCGTGACGCTGCGCTTCAGCCATCACCTGGCTCATCTCGACGGCCTCGCCGCGGGCCTGGGTCAGGTCGCCGGCGACCTGGCCGTGGGCCTGGCGCAGGGTGCGCAGTTCGGCCCGCAGCTGGCGCATGCGCTCGGCCTGGGCGAAGGCGACATGCAGGATCGCGAAGCCCAGGAACACCGCGACGCCGACAAACGGCGCCTGCTCAGGGCCCACGGTGGCGACGAATTCGGGCAGAATCAGCCCCGTCGCCGTGGCGACGACGCAGTACGAGGTGAAGATCAGGAAATGTAGCAGGAACGACATGGCCCCGGCGCTCTACTTCGCGGCGAGCCTGCCCAATCATGCTTGCCGAACCGTTAACCAGGACTGAGGTAGAGGGCCGGGCCAGCGGCCAGCCGCGCCGTATCGACGGGCGCCAATTCGTTAACGCGGATGATCTGCTGGATCGAAGTTACATAGTCGGCGCCGCGCTCGGAATAGAGCGCCAGCGTGCCGGCCAGCACCAGCCCCTGGGGCGCCCGCCCGGCCGCATGCTCGGCCGCCCGCAAGGCGCGGAAATCGCCGAAGACCGGGTTGGTATTGAGGTTGTGCACGTAGGCCTGGACCGAGGCGAGCGGCGTCTCGAAGGCGGCGACGCGGTAGTCGCCCAGCTCGCCGCGCTGGTCCTGCGGCAGCATGCCCTCCGGGTCGTAGGTCCACTGGCCGAACAGCGCGTTGCCGGCGGCGGCGAAGCGCGATGTGCCCCAGCCGGTCTCCTCCGCCGCCTGGGCGAGTGCCAGCGACGGCGGCACGACGTCGACGCGAGCCCACAGCCGGTCGAGGGTTCTAGACGGGTCCGCGGTCCCGTCGAGGCGGTAGAGATCGGCCAGCGCCTTGAGCCAGGCGCGATCGCCGGTGCTCCAGCGGTCGGGCCCGGCCGCGCGCAGCGCGGCCAGCCGCGCACGATCGGCCGCGACCAGTTCGTTCGCGCGCAGCACCAGCGGCAGCAGCAGGCGGAAGAACACGTCCTTCTTCTGGTCGAGGGGCAGGTCCTGGGCCCAGCTCTCGCGCCAGTTCTCGCCGATATCGGTGAGGTAGAGGCGCGGCACGCGGTCCAGTTCGTCGCGCCAGCGCGCCTGGGTGTAGCCCAGTTCCGTCATCAGCGCCGCGCCATCGGCCAGCGAGGCGACGACCGTGCGCCGTTCCAGTTGCGGCGGCCACAGCGCCAGGATCGCGACCACGATCAGCGCAGCCAACAGGCCGAGCGCCAGTAGCCGCCTGAGCGGCGGCAGGTCGGCGGTGGGGGCCTCGGTCGTGGTCATGGAATGGCCCGCGCGGGTCTCAGACGTCCGGCTTGCCGGGCACCATGTAGATGGCTTCGCCGACCAGCCAGGCGCCGTCCGCCTCGTGCAGATGGTTGACCCGCATGATGGCGCGCAGCGACTTGACGTAGTCGGCGCCACGCTCGGAGTACTTGGTCAGCGTATCGACCAGGTCCTTGCCGGTGGGTTTCCGGCCGGCGGCGCGGATTTCGGCGCGCTTGTCGCGCAAGGCCTGATAGGCGCGGTGCGTATTGAGGTTGCGCATGTAGGCCAGCACGGAGGCGAGCGGCGTCTCGAACGCGGCGATCTTGTAGTTGCCCAGTTCCGCCCGCTGGTCCTTGGGCGTAATGCCGTTGCCGTCGAAGGCCCACTGGCCGAACAGGGCGTTGCCCTCGGCGGCGAAGCGCGACGTGCCCCAGCCGCTTTCCTCCGCCGACTGGGCGAGCGCCAGCGACGGCGGCACAATATCGCAGCGGACCCAGAGCTCGGCGATCACAGCGTCGTCGATCGGCATCTCCGCCGATGCAATGACCTTGTAGTCGAGCGCCAAATCGATCAGCCAATCCCGGTCCAGTTGCGACGCCGTCTCGAAAGTGCGCTCGTCGACGAACAGCGCCAAGTGGGTGCGGTTCTCCACGATCAGTTCGTTGGCGTGCAGCACCAGCGGCGCGAGGGCGCGAAAGAAGACATCCTTCTTCTTCGCCACGGTGACTTGCTTGGCCCATTCGTCGCGCCACTTGGAAGTGACCCCGGTGATGTAGAGCCGCGGGATGTTGCGGATGCCGGCGTCCCAGACCTCGTTGGTGTAGCCAAGCTCGCGCGCGATCCGGTCGCCGTCCTCCAGCGAGTGGATTTCGACCTCGCGGTCCGCTGCCGCCGGGGCAGCGAGCGCCAGCGTGGCACCAAGCACCGCCGCGGCCGCGGCGCGGCGCATCAGTGGCCCCCGCCCTCGAGCGCCTTGACGATGTCCTCGCACATCTTCTTGGCGTCGCCGAACAGCATCATCGTGGAGTTGCCGTAGAACAGCGGGTTGTCGACGCCGGCGTAGCCCGAGGCCAGCGAGCGTTTGATGAACAGCACCGTGCCCGCATCCTCGACGTTCAGCACCGGCATGCCGTAGATCGGGCTCGACTTGTCGGTCTTGGCCGAGGGGTTGGTGATGTCGTTGGCGCCGATCACGAAGGCGACGTCGGTCATGGCGAAGTCGCGGTTGATCTCGTCGAGCTCCAGCACCTCGTCGTAGGGCACGTTGGCCTCGGCCAAGAGCACGTTCATATGGCCCGGCATGCGCCCCGCGACCGGGTGGATCGCATAGCGCACCTTGACGTTCCGCGCCTTCAGGAGATCGGCCATCTCGCGCAGCGCGTGCTGCGCCTGCGCCACGGCCATGCCGTAGCCGGGGATGATGATGACGCTGTCGGCCTGGCCTATGATGAACGCCGCGTCGTCGGCCGCACCCTGCTTGACCGTGCGGTCGCCCAGGTCCTCCGCGCTCGGCCCGCCGCCCTCGCCGCCGAAGCCGCCCAAGATGACGTTGAAGAACGACCGGTTCATCCCCTTGCACATGATGTAGCTGAGGATGGCGCCCGACGAGCCGACCAGAGCGCCGGTGATGATCAACAGCGGGTTGGCGAGAGTGAAGCCGATGCCGCAGGCCGCCCAGCCCGAGTACGAGTTGAGCATCGAGATCACGACCGGCATGTCGGCGCCGCCGATCGGGATGATGATCAGGATGCCCAGCGCCAGCGCCAGCGCGACGATCAGCCAGAACGCCAGGTCGCCTTGGCCCGCGCACAGCCAGACGACCAGCAGCACCAGCAGGATGCCGAGCGCCAGGTTGAACAGGTGCTGGCCGGGGAAGACCACGGGCCGGCCGCTGATCAGGCCCTGCAGCTTGCCGAAGGCGATGATCGAGCCGGTGAAGGTGATGGCGCCGATCGCCGTGCCGATCGACATCTCGACCAAGCTGCCGACGAAGATGTCGCCGCGCGCGCCGATGCCGTAGGCCTCCGGCGCGTAGAAGGCGGCGCCGGCGACGAACACGGCGGCGAGGCCGACCAGGCTGTGGAAGGCCGCTACAAGCTGCGGCAGCGCTGTCATCTCGATGCGCCAGGCGATCACCGTGCCGATCGCGCCGCCGACGACGACGCCGGCGAGGATGGTGCCGTAGCTCAAGACACCCGGTGCCGCCAGCGTGGTGACGACGGCGATCACCATGCCGGCGATGCCGAACATGTTGCCGCCGCGCGCCGTCACCGGCGACGACAGGCCGCGCAGCGCCATGATGAAGCAGATGCTGGCGACGATGTAGGCCAGCGCGGGGAGAGTCTCGTTCATGTCGTGTCGTCCCCGCTCACTTCTTCTTCTTGAACATGGACAGCATGCGCTGGGTGACGATGAAGCCGCCGAAGATGTTGACCGAGGCCAGCACGACGGCGAGGAAGCCGAACACCTTGCTCAGGCTCATGTCGGCCGGCCCGGCGGCCAGGATCGCGCCGACGATGATGACGGAGGATATGGCGTTGGTGACCGCCATCAGCGGCGAGTGCAGCGCCGGCGTGACGCTCCACACCACGTAGTAGCCGACGAACACCGCCAGCACGAAGACGGTGAGCAGGAAGACGAACGGCTCGCCGTGCGCCGGCGCGGCGGCGACCGCCAGCTGCGCCGCCTCCTGGGCCAGCGCCGCGGCCTGCTCGGCCACGCGCTGCGCCTCGTTGGCCAGCCGGGTGGCGTTCTCGACCAGTGTCTCGGGCTGCATCGCTCAGGCCGCTCCTTCGTTCTCTTTCCCGTCGTCGGGGTCCGCCGGTTCGTCCGCCGCTTCTGCGGGCTTTTCTTCCGGTTCTTGTGCCGGTTCCGGGGGCGCGCCGCCGAAGGACGGGTGCACGACAGCGCCGCCGCGCGTCAGGCAGGTGCCGGTGACGGTCTCGTCCTCCCAGTCGATGGCCAGCGCCCCGGTCTCCTGGTCGATCTGCGGCAGCAGGAAGTTCATGAGGTTGCGCGAATAGAGCGCCGAGGCGTCGACCGCCAGCCGCGACGGCACGTTCAGGTGGCCGACGATCGTGACGCCGTCGACGACGACGACCTCGCCCGCCTTCGCGCCGGCGACGTTGCCGCCCTGCTCGACCGCCAGGTCGACGACGACCGAGCCGGCGCGCATCGAGGCGACCATCGCCTCGTCGATCAGGCGCGGCGCCGGCCGGCCCGGGATCAGTGCCGTGGTAATGACGATGTCCTGGTCCTTGACGTGCTCGGCGACCAGTTCCGCCTGCTTGCGGCGGTAGTCCTCCGACATCTCCTTGGCGTAGCCGCCGGCGGTCTCCGCCTCCGCCGTCTCCTCGCTCTCGACCATGACGAAGTGGGCGCCCAGGCTCTCGACCTGCTCCTTCACGGCCGGCCGCACGTCGGTCGCCGAGACGATGGCGCCCAGGCGCCGCGCCGTCGCGATCGCCTGCAGGCCGGCGACGCCGGCGCCCATGACGAAGGCCTTCGCCGGATTGATGCGCCCGGCGGCGGTCATCATCATCGGCAGGGCGCGGCCGAATTCGGCGGTCGCGTCCAGCACGGCCTTGTAGCCGGCCAGGTTGGACTGCGAGCTCAGCACGTCCATCGACTGCGCCCGGGTGATGCGCGGCATCAGCTCCATGGCGAAGGCGTCGACGCCGGCGTCGGCATAGGCCTTGAGGCCGGCGTCGTCGCTATAGGGCTGTAGCGTCGCGACCAGGAGCGCGCCGCGAGGGATCGCCGCCAGCTCGTCGGTCGTGTCGCCGTCGCCCAACTCGCCCGGTCTCAGCGGCGCCTGCACCTTCAGCACCACGTCGGCGCCGGCCAGCGCGGCCGCGGCGTCAGCCGCGACATCGGCGCCGGCCGCGCGGAAGTCGTCGTCGGCGATGGCGGCGGGCGTTCCCGCCCCGGCCTCGACGGCCACGCTGACGCCGTGCTTGACGAAGCGCCTGACCGTTTCGGGCGTGGCCGCGACGCGCGCCTCACCCGGGCGACGCTCCTTTGGGATGGCGATTTTCATGACGGGCTCAGTAGTTCGGCGCGCTCAGGCCCACAGCACCCCCCGTGGGACCGCGGCCCGCGATGCGTCGCGTGTGATACACCGCGGCGGGCGCCGGCTCAAGAGAGCACCCGCGGCGCCGGCTCAAGCGCCGGACCGCAACAACGCCGCGCGCACTTCCGCCTGGGTCGCGTGGGTCTTCGTGGCGCCGCGGCCGTGGACGAAACGATGCACCTCGCGGCCTTCTCGGTCGAACACCCACAGCGAGGGAATCCGCGGCACGCCGCCGAATGCGGCGACCACGTCGGAGGTGCCTGTGAGCACGCTCATGCGCGGGTGCGCCAGCTTCAGGAAGCGCCTCAGCCGGGCCGGTCGGCTGGTGCCGCCGAAGTCCTCGTGCCAGTTGATGGCGATGACGGTCGTGCCCGCGGTCGCCGCGTCGTCGAGCACGGCGCCCAAGTGCCGGAACTCGTCGCGGCAGGGCGGGCACCAGCTGGCGAAGAACGTGACCACCACGGGCTGGCCGGCCGCCAGCTCGGGCGCCGGTCCCGCGAGCGGCGCCAAGCCGGCGAGCGCGGCGCGCAGGTCCGCATCGAGGGTCACCGGCTGCGCGGTTTCCGCCCGCGCACCGGCGGCCAGCACGAGAAATATCATCGGGGCGATGAGACGCAGCATGCGCCACCATCTGGCACCGGCGCCGCGCACGCCAAGGCAACACTTCGTGAGCCCCTGCCGGCGCGCGACGCCATCAAATTGGCAGCCGTGCGATTGATTTGGTGGCAGATTGGGCCGATTGTGTTCGCGTGCCGGAGGACCCGCCCATGCGATTCCGTTCCGCGTCGCCGCTCGTCCGGCGGACCGCCGCGGCGGCGGCGTTCCTGGCGCTGGCCGCGGCGGGCGCGCCGGCCGCCGGCCAGTTCACCTTCCGCGAGGGCGTGCAGGACGCCTGCGTCGGCGAGATCTCCAGCCTGGCACGGGCGCCGTTGCCGGCCGGCAAGGCCTACGACGTCGACATTTACGACGACACCAACGAGAATCTGCGTTTCCGCGACGCCTTCCTGGCGGCGATGCGGGCGGCCGGCTACGAGGTCGCCGACGGCGGCCCGCTGGTCTTCACCTTCGAACCGCAACTGGTCTCCGGCGGCCAGCCGATCGACATGGGCAGCGCCCCCGGCTACGTCTTCGACGCGCCGGAGCGGGTCGGCACGAACACCGGAATCGCCGACGGCAAGTTGAATTGGCTGCCCAACGTCGGCCGCCAGGTCGACCGCGAGCGCGCCGACTCAGGCCGGGCCGATACGGTCAACATCGTCGTCAGGGCCCGCCTGCGCGATAGCGACGACCGCCGCGACGTCTGGCTGGCGGCCGTCAGCTGTCAGGTGCTGAATCCGGACGCCGCACGCATGAACGAGGCGATCATCCCGCCGCTGATCGACAGCCTGGGCCGCACGATCGAGCGCCGGCCCCTGCAATAGTCGGCGCAAGGATCGCACGCCAGCGCCTTACGGGCACTTGTCGTTGCTGGCCGTGATGCCGTCGTAGCTGCCCTCGGAGTTCGGCAGCGCGAACCAGACGACGGAGCCGTCCTGGACGCACTTGCCGATGCCGACGAACTTGGCGTCGCCACAGCCGGCGAGCGCGAGCAGCGCCAGCAGACCCCCGACCGCCAGTGACTCTTTCCGATGCATCCCCTCGACCTCCGCCGGAGCCCCCTCCACCGCGGCATTGCACGCGCGGCTGGCGCGACCATAGCGGCGCGCGCCGAGCTACCGCAACCGCGACGCGAGGCGACGATCGCCAGGGGCTCGAAATCGGCGCGTCGCGGATCGACCCTTGATCCAAGGGCATACTAGTGTATATACACATATACCTGCCGCCGAGGACCTGCCCGTGGACGTCACCTCAATTGAAAACTGCACCTGCCTCAACCTGCGCAAGGCGGCTCGCGCGGTGACCCAGATGTACGACGAGGCGCTGCGGCCCAGCGGCCTGCGCGCGACCCAGCTGTCCGTGCTGGCCGTGATCGCCCACGCCGGCCCGGTGGGCATGACCGAGCTCGCCAAGGCGCTGGTCATGGACCGCACGACGCTGACCCGCAACCTGAAGCCGCTGTTGGACCAGGGCCTGGTCGCCGTTGCGATCGGCGCCGACCGGCGGCAGCGGCCGGTCGAGCTGACCGCCGCCGGACGCGCCGCGCTCGAGCGCGCGCTGCCGCTGTGGCGCGCCGCCCAGGCGCGCACCGCCGAGGGCCTGGGCGCCGAGCGCTGGGCCGGCCTGTTGCGCGACCTGGACGCCGCGGTCGTCCTCGCCCAGGCCGCCTGAGTTTTTTTGGCTCTTTACGTGTAATTACACTCACCTAGCGCCGAAAGGAAACGACCATGCAGATGCACCGCACCGCCGCCCGTTACGCGTTCGCCGCCCTCGTGCTTGCCGCCGGCAGCGGCCTGGCCGGACCGGCGCCTGCGGCGCAGCCCTCGTTCGGCGGCTTCGAACCGCCGTCGGGCTGGCTGCCGCCGCCGTTGCACCCCGCCGGCGCGACGCTGGCGACCCAGGAACTGGCGCCCGGCGTCTACGCGCTGCTGTCGTCGCGGCCGCCGGTCGACAACAGCGGCTTCGTCGTCGGAGAGCGCGGCGTGCTGGTGATCGACGCCCACATCAACGCCGCCATGGCGGAGCAGATCCAGGCCGCCGTGCGCGCCGTGACCGACAAGCCGATCCTCTACCTGGTCAACACCAACGCCCACGGCGACCACACGTTCGGGAATTACGCCTTCCCGGCCGCGACGACGGTCGTGGCGCACCGCAAGACCGCCGAGGCCATGCGCGACTTCGCCGGCGAGAAGGCCAATCTGTTGCCGGCCGTCGATGGCGACGCCACGGTGTTCGACGGCGTGCGGCTGCGCCTGCCCGACGTCACGTTCGAGAAGACGCTGCGGCTCGACCTAGGCGGCCGGATCGTCGAGCTGCACCATTTTGGGCACGGCAACACGCCCGGCGACACCGTGGTCTACGTGCCCGAGGCGCGCGTCGCCTGGACCGGCAATATGGTGATGGGCGAGGCGCTGATCCCCTGGGCCATCGAGGGCAACACGCCGGCCTACCTGCGCTCGATCGCCGCCTTCGCCGCCAGCCTGGACGTTGAGACGATCGTACCGGGGCACGGCCTGATGACCTCGGGCGCGGCGCTGACCCTGAGCCTGCAATACCTGCGCGAGCACATCGGCGAGGTCCAACACGCGGTCCGCGCGGGGCAGACCCTCGAGCAGGCGCTGGCGCAGCTGCCGCTCGACGAGGCCTACCTGCCGCCCGCGGACTCGCCGCTGGCCGCGGTGCGCCCGCTGATGCAGGGCTTCCACCGCTGGAACGTCAAGAAAACGTTCGAGGAGACGAGCGCGGAGTAGTCGGCCGCGACATTCCACATCCGGCAAGGGGCCTCGCTCCGTGAGTGACACGGAGCGGGGCCCCTGCTCGTCGCACGCCCTCGTGCTTCGACGGGCTCAGCGTGAGGGCTTGAGTCTGTGGGTAGCGGCCTACGTCGGCAGCGGCAGGTCGTGGGCGGTGAGGGCGTCGCTCTGGCGCGCGGTCAGCACCGCCTCATCGAAGTCGGCGATCAGGTCGTGGAACAGGCGGTGCCAGTTGATCTCCGCCTTCAGGCGCAGGAAGACCGAGCCCAGGCCGATCGCGGCGCGGTCCATCAAGACGAACTCGCGCGGCGGCGTGACGCCGCCGATGCGGCGCAGCTCGGCGTGCACCTTGCCAGCGACTTCCGCGCCGTAGAGGCCGCTGTCGCTCTGCTGGATGCGCTGGGTCTTGTCCTGCATCAGCGGCGCGTAGATGAACGCGGCCCAGATGTTGAGCACGCCGATGGTCTCGCGGTCGAGTTTGTCGAACCCCCAGGTCTCGTAGGCGTGCACCGCCAGGTCCTCGTCGCCGTCGCGCAAGGCGCGGTACAGCTCGATGACGCCCCGCACAAAGCTGGGCTTGAAGACGCGGATGCAGCCGAAGTCGAACAGGTTGATCGTGGCGTCCGGCCGCACCGTGTAGTTGCCCAGGTGCGGGTCGCCGTGGATCACACCGTAGTAGTAGAACGGCACGTACCAGGCGCGGAACATGTTCTGGGCGACGGCATTGCGGTCGGCGTCATCCTGCGCCACGTAGTCCAGCAGCGGCGTGCCGTCGAACCACGTCGTGGTCAAGAGGCGCGGCGCCGACAACTCGGGCACCACCGCGGGCACGTGCACGCCCGGCTCGTCCGCCAGCATCGCGGCGTAGAGCCGCGTGTGGCGGGCCTCGCGGTCGTAGTCCAACTCCTCGCCCAGGCGCTCGGAGAGCTCGAGGTGGATCTGGCCGGTGTCGATGGCCCGGTCGTAGCGCTCGTAGATCGAGAAGATCAGGCGCAGCTGCTGCAGGTCGGCGTCGACCGCCGAGCGCATGTCCGGGTACTGCAGTTTGACCGCCAGGGCGCGGCCGTCGGGTGCGGTCGCGCGGTGCACCTGGCCCAGCGAGGCGGCGTGCGCCGCGTGGTGCTCGAAGTCTTGAAACCTCTTCTGCCAGCCGGCGCCGAGTTCGGTCGTCATGCGCCGGCGCACGAACGGCCAGCCCATCGACGGCGCGTTGGCCTGCAGCTGGCTCAGCTCGGCGACGTATTCCTTGGGCAGCGCGTCGGGGATGGTCGAGAGGATCTGCGCCGCCTTCATCAGCGGCCCCTTGAGGCCGCCCAACGCCGCCTTCATCTCCGCCGCGTGGCGGCCGCGGTCCAGCTCCATGCCCAGATAGCGGCTGCCGGCCATGCGCGCGGCGAGGCCTCCCATGGCCGTGCCGACCCGGGCATAGCGGCCGACGCGGCCGCGCAGGGAACTCTCGTCGCGCATCTCGTTCATGGCGCTAGATGTAAGGTGTCGGGCGCCGCCGCCAAGCGCTTCAGAACTGGCCCGCCGCCAGCCAGTCGTGGATGTGGCCGGCCACCGCCTCCCAGCCGGGCTCCAGCATCATGCCGTGGGCCAGGCCGCCGAATACCGCCGCCTCGACCCCCAGGATGCCCGCCGTCGCCTTGACGTAGGCGGGCGGGATCAGGGCGTCGTCTTCGGCGCCCAGGACCATCAGCGGCAGCTCGCGCAGGCGGCCGATGTCGGGCCGCGCGAACCACGACATCTCCATGTTGGCACGCACCGATTCGCCGTTCATGCAGCCCATGAAGCGGTCGGTCATGTGCCGCGGCACGTCGGGCGAGAACACCGCCTCGCGCATCTTGCCGGCGCTGGAGAACGGCTCGCCGAACCAGTAGACCATGGCCAGGTGCCAGAACAGGTCCGGCCGGGTGAAGCTGAGCGACAGGCTGGGGCCGATCAGGCCGGTCGGCGGCACCGAAGCCATCAGGACGAGTCCCGCGACCTCGTGCGCCTCGGCGTACTTCTGGGCGACGAAGCCGCCCATGGAGTGGCCGACGATCAGCGGCGGCGCTTCCAGCTCGCCGGCCGCCCAGGCGACGTCGGCGACGTAGTCGGCGATGCCGTGGGTGTCCAGCCGCTCGTGCCCGGAACTGGCGCCGTGGCCGCGCAGCGACAGGGCGTGGGCGTCGTAGCCGTTGCCCGCGAACCAGGGCAGGAAGTACTCGTCCCAGCACCAGGCGCCGGCGAAGGCGCCGTGCACGAACAACAGCGGCGTCGGCCGGCGCCGGCGGCCTTCCGCCGGCCGGCTGATCAACTCCAGCCGCGGTGGCGTCACGCCATCGCCTCGAGCTCGTCGATGAAGCCGGCAATCACGCCCAGACCCTTGTGCCAGAACGCCGGGTCGCCGGCGTCGAGGCCGAACGGCGCCAACAACTCGCGGTGGCGCAGCGTGCCGCCGGCGCGCAACAGCTCCAGATAGCGCTCGGCGAAGCCCTCCGCCGCGCCTTCGTAGGCCGCGTAGAGCGAATTCACCAGGCAGTCCCCGAACGCGTACGCATACACACAGAACGGGGTATGCACGAAGTGGGGGATGTAGGTCCAGTAGACGCGGTAGGCGTCGTCGAAGCGCAAGGCCGGCCCCAGGCTCTCGCGCTGCACCTCCAGCCACAGCTCGCCGATCTCCTCCGGCAGCAGCTCGCCGTCCCTGCGGCGGTCGTGCAGCCGGCGCTCGAACTCGTAGAACGCCACCTGGCGCACCACGGTGTTGAGCATGTCCTCCACCTTGGTCGCCAGCATGACGCGGCGCACGCGCGCGTCCGGCGCCTCGGCGAGCAATTTCCGGAATGTCAGCATCTCGCCGAACACGCTCGCCGTCTCGGCCAGCGTCAGCGGCGTCTGCGCCATCAGGTGGCCCTGCCGCGCCGCCAGCACCTGGTGCACGCCGTGGCCCAACTCGTGCGCCAGCGTCATCACGTCGCGCGTCTTGCCCTGGTAGTTCAGCAGCAGGTAGGGGTGCGCGCTGGGCACGGTCGGGTGGGCGAAGGCGCCCGACGCCTTGCCCGGCCGTACCGGCGCGTCGATCCAGGGCCGCGCGAAGAAGTCCTGCGCCACCTCGCCCAGCTGCGGCGAGAAGCGGCCATAGGCGTCCATCACCGTGTCGACCGCACCGGCCCAGGGGATGATGCGGTCGTCGTCCTCGGGCAGCGGCGCGTTGCGGTCCCAGTAGTCGAGTGACTCGCCGCCGAACCAGCGCGCCTTCAGGACGTAATAACGATGGCTCAGCCGCGGGTAGGCGTCCGTCACCGCGGCGACGAGCGCGTCGACCACCTCGTCCTCGACGAAGTTGCCCAGGTTGCGGCTGGAGACCGGCCGCGGGAACTGGCGCCAGGTGTCCTCGATGGCCTTGTCCTTGGCCAGCGTGTTGGTGATGTGGGCGAAGATGCGCACGTTGTCGCCCAGCACCCGGCCCAGCGACTTGGCGGCGGCCTCGCGCACCGCGCCGTCGCGGTCCGACAGCAGGTTCAGCGCCTCGGCACTGGTCAGCTCGCGCCCGTCGAGCGGGAAGCGCAGCGCCGCCATGGTCTCGTCGAACAGGCGCACCCAGGCGGCGCGCCCGGTGACGTGCTTCTCGTGCAGCAGTTTCTCCAGCGCGTCGTCCAGCTGGTGCGGTCGGAAGGCCCGCACGTCGCGTAGCCACGGCGCGTAGTGGGCCAGCGCCGGCGCCTCGAGCAGCGCCTCGAGCGCCGCATCGTCGAGCCGGTTGAGCTCGAGCGTGAAGAACAGCAGGTGCGTCGAGATCGCCGTCACGCGCTCCTGCATGGTCTGGTAGAAGCGGCCGACGACCGGGTCGCTCATGTCGCCGGCGTGCAGGAGGCCAGCATAGCTCATGATGCGCCCCAGGCGCTCGTCGATGGCCTCGAAGCGGGCGATGGCGGCGCCCAAGAGCGCGCCGTCGAGCGCCTTGAGCTTGCCGGCATAGGCCGTGTTGAACGCCGTCGCGTCGCTCTCCGCGGCGGCGAGGTCGGCGTCCATGGCCGGGTCCTCGGGCCCCGCATAGAGGTCGCCCAGGTCCCAGGTCGGCAGCGCGCCGAGCGCGTCGGCCGCGCCCTCGGCGGCCGCTTCGTGCGTCGCGTCGTCCGCGGCTTGGCGCGCATTGCTGGGATGGGTCATTTGGGCCTCCGTGACGGGCTATGCCATATAGGACCAGGCCAAGGCGCCGCCAAGCGCGCCGCGACGTTGCGGATGCCGCGCGGCGGCCGGGGAGGAGACGATGGGCTACGAGAGCCGCTACCTGGGCTGGCAGAGCCTGCCCGCGGCGTTCTTCGACAAGGCCGAGGAACTGAGCGACAAGCCGTTCCTGTGGGGCAAGAGCGGCGGCGCCTGGCGACCGCTGACCTGGCGCCAGGCCGCCGCCGACGTCGGCGCGCTGAGCCGCGGCCTGCGCGCCTTGGGACTGGAACCCGGCGACCGCGTGGCGCTGGTCTCCGAGAACCGGCCGGAGTGGCCGATCGCGGACCTGGCGATCATGGCCGCGGGCGGTATCACGGTCCCCGCCTACTCGACCAATACGGTCGAGGACCACGTCCATATCCTGACCGACAGCGGCGCCAGGCTGGCCGTCGTCTCGACCGCAAAACTGGCCGAGCGCCTGCTGCCGGCGGTGGCCCGGGTCGGCGGCGTCACGGGCATTGTCGTGATCGAGGAGTTCGACCATGGGCCGCAGGGTGTCGCCATCGAGTTCTGGGACGCGGCGCTGGCGCGCGGCCGCGCGGCGCCCGACGACGTCGCCGAGACGGTGGCGGGACTGGGCCGCGGCGACACCGCCTGCCTGATCTACACGTCCGGCACCGGCGGCCTGCCCAAGGGCGTGATGCTGAGCCACGGCGCGCTGCTGCACAACGCCCAGGGCGCCTACCACCTGTTCAACAACAGCGGCATGATGCGACACGACGCGGAGGTCTTCCTCTCGTTCCTGCCGCTCAGCCACTCCTACGAGCACACCGCGGGCCTGGCCTTCCCGCTGACCATCGGCGCCGAGATCTACTACGCCGAGGGCGCCGAAAAACTGGTCGGCAACATGGCCGAAGTGAAACCGACGATCATGACCGCGGTGCCGCGGCTCTACGAATCGATGTACCAGCGCATCGTCGCCGGTGTGCAGCGCAAGGGCGGGCTCAGCGCGACGCTGTTCGGCAAGGCCGTGGAGATCGGCCGCAAGCGCTATCGCGGCGAGCCGCTGGGCCTCGGCGAGCGCCTGCTCGACCCGCTGCTGGACCGCCTGGTGCGGTCCAAGGTGGCCCTGCGCTTCGGCGGCCGCCTGAAGGCCTTCGTCTCAGGCGGCGCGCCCCTGAACCCGGACATCGGCACGTTCTTCCTGGCGCTGGGCGTGCGCCTGTTGCAGGGCTATGGCCAGACCGAGACGGCGCCGGTCGTCAGCTGCAACCCGCCGCAGCGCATCAAGATCCACACCGTGGGCACGGCGCTGCACGCGACGGAAGTGAAGACCGCCGACGACGGCGAGATCCTGGTGCGCGGCGAGTTGACCATGCAGGGCTATTGGAACAACCCGGAGGCCACTGCCGAGGTGCTGAAGGACGGCTGGGTGCACACCGGCGACGTCGGCCGCATCGACGAGGACGGCTACATCCAGATCACCGACCGCAAGAAGGACATCATCGTGCTGTCCGGCGGCGACAACGTCGCGCCCCAGCGCATCGAGGGCCTGTTGACGGTCGAACCGGAGATCAACCAGGCGATGGTCTACGGCGACAAGCGGCCGCACCTGGTGGCGCTGTTGGTGCCGGACGAGGATTTCGTCCGTGGCTACGCCAAGACCGCGGGCGTCACTGCCGACCTGGCAGCGCTGGCCGACGACGCGGCCTTCCTCGACGCGATCGGCGACGTGGTCGACCGGGTCAATGCGCGCCTCTCGAATCTCGAGCAGGTCCGCCGCATCGCCGTGGCGCCGGAGGCGTTCACCACCGAGAACGCCATGATGACGCCGTCGCTGAAGATCCGCCGGCACATCATCCTCGAGCGCCTGGGCGAGCGCGTCGAAAACCTCTACGGCGCGCGCAAGGCGGGGTGAGGCGGCAACGCGACGCCGCGCCGTGCGGATGGGCGGAATTCTCGATTTAACGCGGCGTTAAGCGACAGCGACCAGTCTTCGATCCGAAGCGAATGCACGACCAAGTAATTGCGCCAACGCGAACAAAACTCGCGATGAATTGTCGGCGCTTTGTCTTGGTCTTCGAGTGGATCGAGGACGAAATATGTTCTGGAGAATCCTCCTCGCCGCCGGTGTGGCCGTCGCCGCGCTCGCCGGCTGCGCGACCCCGGACGGTGCCAACGTTGCCGAGAAACGCGCGGCCGTGGCCGAGATGCGCGCGGACACGTTGCGCACGCTGTATGAGGTCGAGCCCCAGGCCGGAGGTGAAATCGCGCGTGCGGCCGGCTATGGCGTATTCAGCAACATCGGCGTCAATCTGATCTTCCTGTCCGCCGGCAACGGTTGGGGCGTCGTGCGGGACAACGCGACCGGCGAGGAGACCTACATGAAGATGGTCTCGGCCGGCATCGGTCTAGGCCTGGGCGTCAAGGACTTCCGCGGCGTCTTCGTCTTCACCTCGCAAGATGCGCTCGCGAGTTTCGTCGAGAGCGGCTGGGACGCCAGCGCCCAAGCCGATCTGGTGGCGAAGTCCGACGACAAGGGCGACGGCTACGCTGGAGCCATCGACGTGGCGCCCGGCATCAAGCTCTATCAGCTCACCGAGAACGGCCTTGCGCTGCAGGCCACGATACAGGGCACCAAGTACTGGAAGGACGACGGGCTGAGCTGAGTCGCCTTCGACGCCCGGCCGCCATGGCAGCCATGTGACCGCCGCCGCCGCGACTCGCTACCGGTTCTGCGTGTGGTACTGGCGGTACCAGGCGACGAACTTCGGGATGCCCTCGGCGATGGTCGTCTTGGGCTCGAAACCCAGGTCGTGGCGCGAGGCGTCGATGTCGGCGTAGGTGGATTGCACGTCCCCGGGCTGCATCGGCTGGAGGTCGATCTCGGCCTTGACCCCCAGCGCGTCTTCGATCGTCGCGATGAAGTCCATCAGCCGCTCCGAGCGATGATTGCCCAGGTTGTAGACGCGGTGCGGCGCGCCGCTCTCGGGGTCCGGCTCGGGCACCCGGTCGAGCGCCGCCAGCACGCCGGCGACGATGTCGTCGATGTAGGTGAAGTCGCGCGCCATGTCGCCGTGGTTGAACACCGGGATCGGCTCGCCGGCGAGGATCTTGCGCGTGAATATGTAGGCCGACATGTCGGGCCGGCCCCACGGTCCATAGACCGTGAAGAAGCGCAGCCCCGTGGCGGGGATGCCGTACATGTGGCTGTAAGCGAACGACAAGAGCTCGTCGGCCTTCTTCGTCGCGGCGTAGAGCGAGATCGGCCGGTCGACGCGGTCCTCGACGGCGAACGGCAGCTTGGTGTTGCCGCCGTAGACCGAGGAGGAGCTGGCGTAGACCAGGTGGCGCAGGCCGTCGCGGTGGCGCGCGGCCTCCAGCACGTTGCAGTGCCCCACCAGGTTGGTCTGCACGTAGGCCGCCGGGTTGATCAGCGAGTAGCGCACGCCGGCCTGCGCCGCCAGGTGCACGATGCGGTCGATCTCCGACGCCGCGGCGAGCACGGCGTCGAGGGCGTCGCGGTCGGCGAGGTCGGCGCGGTGGAACGTGAACCCGGGGTCGTCGAGGGTCTCCAGCCGCGCTTCCTTCAGCGCCACGTCGTAATAGTCGCTGAGGTTGTCGAGGCCGACGACGCGCTCGCCGCGCGCCAACAGCGCGCGGGCGACGTGCGAGCCGATGAAACCGGCGGCGCCGGTGACGAGGACGGTCATGGGTCTCGGACGCTTGCGGAGAGGAGAAGCCGACTGCGCCCCTATAGCGCAGTCGAGCCGGTAATGCACAGGCACACGCGGGCAAAAGTTGCGGAATCACGCGAAAGCGCGCAACGCTGTGCTGCGCGGCGCGGCGTCCTGCCCCCGGATGTTGCGTTTTTTGCCCGCTCTACCGCCCCTTAATGGACTAATAGGTCAGCAAGGCTTATGTTTATAGCGTCGATTGTGGCACCGGGAGGGACGCCATGGATGCCGTTTCGGGCCTGGCCGCGGTCAGTCTCGACGACAAGTACGAACTCGAGCGCGGCCGCGTCTTCCTGACCGGGACCCAGGCGCTGGTGCGCCTGCCGATGATGCAGCGCCGCCGCGACGAGCGCGCCGGGCTCAACACCGGCGCCTTCATCTCCGGCTACCGCGGCTCGCCGCTGGGCGGCGTCGACCTGCAGTTCTGGCGCGCCCGCCGCTTCCTCGACGCCCACCACATCAAGTTCCAGCCCGGCGTCAACGAGGACCTGGGCCTGACCGCCATATGGGGCAGCCAGCAGGTCAACCTGTTCCCGGGCGCCACCTACGACGGCGCCTTCGCCATGTGGTACGCCAAGGGTCCCGGCGTGGACCGCTCCGGCGACGTCATGAAGCACGGGAATCTGGCCGGCACCAGCCCGCACGGCGGCGTGCTGCTCTTGGCCGGCGACGACCACACCTGCAAGTCGTCTACCACGGCGCACCAGTCCGAATTCGCCTTCATGGACGCCTCGATCCCGGTCTTGAACCCGGCGGGCGTGCAGGAGTTCCTGGACCTCGGTCTGTATGGCTGGGCGATGTCGCGGTTCTCCGGCTGCTGGATCGGCTTCAAGACCATCGCCGACACGGTCGACAGCTCGGCCAGCGTCTACGTCGACCCGGAGCGCGTGCCGATCGTCATCCCCGAGGACTTCGAAATGCCGGAGGGCGGGCTGAACATCCGCTGGCCCGACCCGCCGCTGGAGCAGGAGTACCGCCTGCGCCGCCACAAGCTCTACGCCGCCCTCGCCTTCGCCCGCGCCAACGGCCTGGACCGCACGGTGATCGACAGCCCGAAGCGGCGCCTGGGCATCGTCACCACGGGCAAGGCCTATCTGGACCTGCGCCAGGCGCTGGAAGACCTGGGCATCGATGACGAGCTGGCGGCCGAGATCGGCCTCACCGTCTACAAGGTGGCGATGCCGTGGCCGCTGGAGCGCGAGGGCATGCGCCGCTTCGCCGAAGGCCTGGAGGAGATCCTGGTCGTCGAGGAGAAGCGCGCGGTCATCGAGAACCAGCTGAAGGAGCAGCTCTACAACTGGCGCGCCGACGTGCGGCCGCGCGTCATCGGCGAGTTCGACGAGGACGGCGAGTGGATCCTGCCCTCGACCGGCGAGCTGACCCCGGCGCGCATCGCCCGCGTCGTCGCCGCGCGCATCGCCCGCTTCCACTCCAGCCCGCGCATCGCCGAGCGGCTGGCGTTCCTGGAGGAGAAGGAGCAGGCGCTGCACGCCGACAAGGCGCTGATCGAGCGCATCCCCTACTTCTGCTCGGGCTGTCCCCACAACACCTCGACGCGCGTGCCCGAGGGCAGCCGCGCGGTGGCCGGCATCGGCTGCCACTACATGGTCGTGTGGATGGACCGCGCCACCGAGACCTTCACCCAGATGGGCGGCGAGGGCGTCACCTGGGTCGGCCAGGCGCCGTTCACCTCCGAGAAGCACGTGTTTACGAACCTGGGCGACGGCACCTACTACCACTCCGGCCTCCTGGCGATCCGCCAGGCGGTCTCCGCCGGCGTCAACATCACCTACAAGCTGCTGTTCAACGACGCCGTCGCCATGACCGGCGGCCAGCCGGTCGAAGGCGGCCTGACCGTGCCGCAGATCACGCGCCAGCTGCAGGCCGAGGGTGTCGGCCGCATCGCTGTCGTCAGCGACGAGCCGCACAAGTACCCGGTCGGCACCGAGTTCGCCCACGGCACCACGATCCACCACCGCGACGACCTGGACGCACTGCAGAAGGAACTGCGCGACTGGCCGGGCGTCTCGTTGTTGGTCTACGACCAGACCTGCGCCGCCGAGAAGCGCCGCCGCCGCAAGCGCGGCACCTTCCCCGACCCCGACCGCCGCGTCGTCATCAACGAGGCGGTGTGCGAAGGCTGCGGCGACAGCTCGGTGCAGTCGAACTGCCTTTCCGTCGTGCCGGTCGAGACCGAGTTCGGGCGCAAGCGCCGCATCGACCAGTCGAGCTGCAACAAGGATTTCTCGTGCCTCAAGGGCTTCTGCCCCAGCTTCGTCACGGTCGAAGGCGGCGCTTTGCGCAAGCCCGAGACGGCGGCGACCGGCGGTGCGGCCGGCGCCTTCGCCGACGTCGCGCTTCCGGAGCCCACGCTGCCGCCGCTCGACCGGCCCTACAGCATCGTGGTGACCGGCATCGGCGGCACCGGCGTCGTCACCATCGGCGCGCTGTTGGGCATGGCGGCGCACCTTGAGGGCAAAGGCGCCTCGGTGCTCGACATGGCGGGTCTGGCGCAGAAGGGCGGCGCCGTCGTCAGCCACCTGCGCCTCGCCGCCAGGCCCGAGGACATCCTGGCCGTGCGCATCCCGGCCGGCGGCGCCGACGCGGTGCTGGGCTGCGACGCCGTGGTCGCCGCCGGCTTCGACGCCCGCGGCAAGATGCGCGAAGGGACGACGCGTGCGGTCATCAACAGCCACCGCACCGTCACCGCCGACTTCACGCGCGACCCGGACCTGGCCTACCCCGCCGCCGCGATGGAGCGCCAGATCGCCGCGGCGACCGGCAACAGGGCCGACTTCCTGGACGCGACGCGCCTGGCGTCGCAGTTGATGGGCGACAGCATCACGACCAACCTGTTCGTCGTCGGCTACGCCTGGCAGAAGGGCCTGATCCCGATCGGCCACGAAGCGATCGAGCGCGCCATCGAGCTCAACGGCGTCGCCGTCGAGTTCAACCGCCGCGCCTTCCTGTGGGGCCGCCGCATGGCCTTCGCACCGGACAAGGTCGAGGCGCTGGTGGCGCCCGAGGACGCGCCGGAGCCCATCGCTGAGACGCTGGACGAGATCGTCGCGCGGCGCATCCGCGTCCTCACCGACTACCAGGACGAGGCATATGCCCGGCGCTACAAGGACCTGGTGGTCGCCGTCCAGCGCGCCGAGGCGGAACGCGTGCGCGATGCCGACGACCTGACGCGGGCCGTCGCGCGCTACTACTTCAAGCTCCTCGCCTACAAGGACGAGTACGAGGTCGCGCGGCTCTACACCTCGGGCGATTTCCTGAAGCGCGTGCGCGGACAGTTCCAGGGCAACTACCGTCTGAAGTTCCACATGGCGCCGCCGCTCGTCGCGCGCCGCGACCCGGCGACCGGCCTTCCGGACAAGGTCACGCTGGGGCCGCGGATGCTGACCGCCCTCCGCGGGCTCGCCGCTATGCGGCGGCTGCGCGGCACCTGGCTCGACCCGTTCAGCCGCCAGGCCGAGCGGCGCACCGAACGCGGGCTGATCGCCGCCTACGAAGCAACGCTCACGGAGTTGCTCGAGGGGCTCACGGCCGACAACCACGCCATCGCCGTCGAGGTCGCCGGCCTGCCGGAGCACGTCCGCGGCTATGGCCACGTCAAGGAACGCCACATCGCCGACGCCCGCGAGCGCGAGACGCAGCTGATGGACGCCTTCCGCGACCCTGCGGGCCTGCCCCAGGCCGCGGAGTAGCGGTGTGACACGGCGGCTCGCAGCGGCCGTCGCGCTGGCCCTCTGGGCCGCGCCGGTTGCCGCCGAGCCGCTCAGCCTGCTCGACCAGGACCTGGGCGCGCTCGCCGAGCGCCTGGCCCGCGCGCGGATCGACCTGGGCGCCGCCCCGGCCGTGCCGCGCAACCCGGCCGCCCTTCGGCGCTTCGACGTGGAGCGGCCGGCGACCGCCGGCCCGCTGAGCCGCGCCGCCGTGCTGGCGAACCGCCGCGCCCTCGACGGCGCCGCCATCGACCCGCGGACCCTGAGCCGCGCCCGGCCGACGGCGCTCGAAATCTACCGCGCCCCGCGACCGCCGCTTGCTGCGCCGGCCGGCCGCAGCGGTGCTCATCGAGCCGGGCGCGCGGCGCCTGCTGCGGTAAAGCGCACGCCGCACAGGCTGCTTTGCCTCTGGCGGAAGTCACCCCCACCCCGACCCTCCCCAGTCAAGGGGAGGGGGTAAGTTATTGAGCGCGAAAAGAATTTCCCTCCCCCCTTGAGGAGACCTTTGCATAAGGGGGTGTTGCGTGATTCGATGGTCGGGTCGTTGGCGTCGAGTCGCGGAGGGGGTCATGCATCGAGAGAGCGGTCAGTTGAGTTTG